>Ga0209376_1001954_pt1 | contig 19978 bp, 15 predicted proteins | sample GraSoiAngelo_134_FD_185891 | JGI IMG/M metagenome (GOLD analysis project Ga0209376, IMG submission 185891) | Grasslands soil microbial communities from the Angelo Coastal Reserve, California, USA - 14_0929_05_30cm (SPAdes) (version 2) | ecosystem: Environmental > Terrestrial > Soil > Grasslands ... | reverse complement strand
GAAAGAGGAGACGGGAAAAGAGCCACTCCCCGATCAACAACTGCTTCTCACAGAGGAGATCGTACAGGGGAAAGCCTATCTGCTTGGCAAAGGGAAGGTTCAGATAGTGGCTTCTGACTCCGATGCGTTGAGCTTTTAAGAGTGCGGAGAGCGTGCCGAGCTGGATCGAGGGAAACTTGGAATGCCCAAACGGCATATTCACCAGCGCGACCCGAGGCTGCCCGGTCAACAAAGTCCCGTCTCGACTGGTGAGGTCCTTTGTGACTGTACTGGAACCCATGATGCCGGTTTCCCGACTCTGACCTACTCCGAGCTTCCAAGCATATCATCAATCAGCGGACGATTGATATCCGTACAACCTGGGCAGATCATATCAAAGAGCGCCTCATGATCAGCCACATAGTTACGGCCATCCACGAGCTTGTCGGTGATCACGTGGTCGTAGCACGTCTCGCAGAGCATCATAAACCCCCGCATCACTGATACCGTTTTTCGACCCTTACTCCCTTGCATGGCTCAATGCCTCGTTATTCGTGCATCGTTATTCGTGAACCGCCAGAAGACGTTACTCGTTAAACGTTAAGCGTTAAACGTGAGGAGTCTGTTTCGATTAACGAATAACGGTTCACGACTCACGTCCTTAACGGTTAACGATTCACGTTCTCCCTCATACCGATCCCTTCAACTGAGCCACCCAGAAATCCTCGGTTTCCAACTCAATTCCACACGTGGGACACTCATACGGTTGGTCGGGCGGGGGAACCGAGAGCTCAATCTCTTCGACCTTCCCTCGGCAGACATGGTAGAAATGTCCGCGCGCATCCTCCGTATCCAACGGATCGTTCTCAAACAGCAGGACCATCGTCTACCCCGGCTCTCACTCATGAGACGGATGGCGCGAGTATAACCAGCCTCTGACCTGCTTGGCAACCAGTCGAACCGGCCCAACCTGGCCTGTTACAGCTCGAACTGGGCCTCATACAGACCAGCGTAGACTCCGCCCTTCGTCAGGAGGTCCTCGTGCAGACCTTGCTCCACAATCTGACCTTGATCCACGACCACAATGCGGTCCACATGGTGCAGAGTGGAGAGACGGTGCGCGATGATGAAGGTCGTGCGGCCCCGGGTCAGACAGTCCAAGGCTTCACGGATTTTCACCTCGGTTTCGGTATCGATGTTGGATGTCGCCTCGTCAAAAATCACGATCGGCGGGTCCTTGAGCAACACACGCGCAATCGACACCCGTTGTTTCTCACCGACGGACAGTTTTACGCCCCGTTCGCCGATCCACGTGTCATAGCCTTCCGGAAGCTGCGAGATGAACTCGTGGGCGCGCGCCGCGCGTGCCGCCGCCTCCAACCGTTCCTGCTCAGCCCCTAAATCGCCGTACAGAATATTGTCGCGGACGGTGCCGTTGAAGAGAAACGGTTCTTGTTGCACTAACCCGATCTGGCTCCGGAGGAACGTCAGAGGCAGATCCCGAAGGTCGTACCCGTCAATAGTGATGGCCCCGTCCCGCACATCATAAAACCGCATCAGCAACTTCAGCATGGTGCTTTTGCCCGCTCCGCTGGGGCCGACTAATGCGATCCGCTCACCCGGCTGAACGCCAAGCGACACATTTACGAGCACCGGCACGTCAGGGCGATAGTGGAACGAGACCTGCTCGAACCGGACTGCTCCATTCAACCGCTCCACCGGCGCGATCGCACCTGGTCGATCCTGTACCTCCGGCAACGTGTCCAGGATATCGAAGACGCGCTGGCTTGCGGCCAGCGCATGCTGGAGCATATGGTTGACCGAGTGGATCTGATTGATCGGCACGTAGAAGAGCGCAAGGTAGGACAGAAACATGACCAGTTCACCCACGGTCAGAGCGCCCTGTAGCACTTCTCCAGCCCCATACCAGATGATTAGCACGGTTCCCAGGCTGCCCACGAAGATCATGCCGGGCGAATAGAGGGACCACAGATACATGGCCTTGAGATTGCTGTCACTGTACTGCCAGCTCAATCTGCCGAATCGTTCGCGTTCATAGGTTTGCCGGTTGAATCCCATCGTCTCACGAATTCCGGACAGGGCGTCCTGGAGATAGGCATTCAGTTCGGCCGCATTCCTCCTGATGGCGTGATAATAGCGGTGCACCCGCTTCGTGAATGCTGAAGCGGATAGGACCAGAATAGGAATCGGAAGCAGCGACAAAGCCGCCAGTTTCCAGTTCAACGTAAACAGCATGATCGTAATCCCCACCAAGGTCAGCGAGGCGGTCAGGAGCCCTTCCAGGCCGTCAACAAAGATCCGCTCGACATGCTCCGTGTCGCTATTGACTCGCGACATGATCTCGCCGGTTGAGCGGCTTTCGAAGTAACTCACGGACAGCCGTTGCAGCGCGGCAAACACCTGGGCGCGCAAATCATGCACGACCCGCTGTTCAAGCGTGTTGTTCAACCGGATCCGCAGTGACGCAAAGAGATTTTTGACCCCATAGGCAACCAGAAACCCGACGATCGTCCAGGGAAGGAGTTCGGGGCGGCTGGATTGAATCACATCGTCGATGACGATCTTCACCAACCAGGGGGGGACCAACTCGAGTGCCGTGGTCACGCCCGCGCAGATCAGGGTGGTGATCGCAAGGAGACGATAGGGGCGGAGATACTTCAGAACACGAAGGAGAGGTTTCACGAATAGTTCTGAGCTCTGAATTTTGAGTCTTGAGTGTTCAACTTGGAACTCATCACTCAACACTCACGACTAAATCACGGTCGCATGCTCTTTCTTCCAGTACCGGTCGAACTCGTCCAGCTGGGTGAGCGTCGAGAGGTCGGTCATTCGGTCGAGGAACAGTTTCCCGTTCAGATGGTCCAGTTCATGCTGGATACAGATCGCAAAGAGATCCGTGGCTTCAAAGTCCAATGGCGATCCGTGCCGGTCGAGTCCCTGAACGCGAACCATCGTCGGCCGCACCACCTTGCCACGCAATCCATCGACGCTGAGGCACCCCTCCCAGGTCTCGGCCTGATGGGGTCCGTAATACACGATTCGAGGATTCACCAGGACGGTTTGGGGAAATCCGTTTTCACCCGGACAGGCCATCACCGCCAGCTGCTGCGAGCGTGACACCTGCGGCGCAGCCAGGCCGATCCCATCCGCCTGGTGCATCGTCTCGAGCATGTCGTCGATGAACTGCTGAAACGCCCGGCTGCCGATATCATCAGGATCAACAGGCGCTGCGACCTGTCGCAAGACCGGGTTCCCAAGTTTGGCGATCGTGAGAAGGGCCATGAGTCCCTTTCCTGGACGTTTATCGGTCATCAGCCATTCTTCGGGAAAAGCCTTGCGATCAGCCCTAGGTGTTTATAACACACGGTTTCTCCGGCCCGCAAGATCGGTGCTCGATCATCGAGGAACCTGTTTCTTTCCTGCCTCATGGCTCAATCCTGACTCGGTGGCTTCCTTGGCGTACGAGGTTCAGGAAGCTGAAACGTCTCCTGGTTGGCCTTCCACCAGTCCACCCATTCCTGAGCCCATTCCGATCGGTCCTGTTTCGTCGAGATATCCCAGTCATGCAACTCAGTCTCGTGGCGGGTCAGGAGCCACAGCGACTGGACGGCGCTCATCGCCACGAACCGCTCATCGTCCAGGATCAGCCCGATGAGAACCGGGATCACCGCCTTCTGCCGTACATAACGGGCCTCGAATGCAGCGGCTTTCCTGATCGTAGGGTTGTGGTCTTTAGCCATGACTTCGATCGCCGGCGGAACCAGCGAGGGTTCTAAACGCACTGCGACTCGCAAGGCATGCTCCCGGACCCGAGCCATTTCGTTTGGTTCTTTTGCTGTCTCTACTAATGCCGGGACTGCACCTGGATCCTTGATCATCAAGAGCGTTTCGATCGCGTTGTACCGGAGTCGCGGACCGGGCATCGTCAGCGCCTTGACCAACACGGGAACCACCGGCCCGCCGAGGTGAACAAACTCCCCCATTGCCCACAACTCTTGCTTGCCATCAAGCAAGGACAAGAGTGCCTCGGCCCGTTTGATCTCTTCCGGGCCCAGCGGTTTCGTGTTCTGAGGAACAGAGGTATCAGGGACTGGGGCCGGTTTCGGAGGGACATCGAACGGCATTTGGGTGGGGGCCACATGAGGCCACTCACTGCATGCGCCCGCAGGTCTCGACATGACGGCAAGCGCTGTGGCCACAACGAGCCATCCGATTAGAACGATCCTCAGCACCTTACTCATGCTGTTGCCTTCAGTTGAGAACAACCATTTTTGCCGGCATCCGTCATCCTTCATACGTCTACTTTGTCATGGTACCCTTGGGCGAAACCGAAATGCAACGGGCACCCCGATCGTTCACGTGGATTCCTGATCCGATTGAGCGGCCGAGCGATCCGATGAGGGCTTGGTCCACTTTCGATGCACGAGCTGATACAGAACTGGAAGGACCAGCAGGATCAGGACAGCCGATGTCAACATGCCTCCCACGACGACCCGTGCGAGCGGCCTCTGAGCCTGTGACCCAATCCCTGTCGCCATAGCGGCGGGTAGAAGCCCAATGGCGGCCGCAAGGGTCGCCATCAAAATCGGGCGGAGCTGGACGTCTGCTCCCTTGAGAATCGCTTCCTCCAACGGCAATCCTGATTTGCGGTAATCCTCAATACGAGCGATGAGCAGCACCCCGCCCAGAATGGCGACACCCAGCGTCGAGATCACGCCGACCGCGGCCGAGATGCTGAAGGCGGTGCCGGTCGCGAGTAGCGAGAACACGCCACCGATCAACGCGAAGGGGACCGTAGCCAGGACCAGGGCTGCGTCGCGAACGGAGTCGAACGCGGTATACAAGAGCAGCAAGATCATCAACATCGCGAGCGGGACGATGACGGCCAATCGTTTCTGCTCATCCTTCAACTGATCATATTCGCCCGCCCATTCAATCCGATACCGTTCGGGAAGACGGACTTTCTCAGCCAGCACCCCTTGCGCCTCTCGAACGGTGCTTTCCAGATCACGGCCGCGGACACTGAACTTGATCGGAATGTACCGCTCGTTGTTCTCGCGATAAATAATGAAGGCACCGGTTTGCATGGAAATCGTAGCCAATTGCTTCAGCGGAATCCTGGCTCCCCCGGGCGTACTGACCAGGATATTCCCGATCGTCTCAGTATCCTGCCGGTATTCAGGCAGAAACCGCACCGATAGATCGAACCACCGTTCACCTTCATACACACGAGTGAGCGCCTGCCCCCCCACAGCCGCCTGAATCACCGCATTCACATCGGACACGAGCAGCCCGTACCGGGCGCAGGCTTGCCGATCCACCTCGATCAAGAGGTTGGGCTGACCCATCAGACGGAAGATTCCCAGATCCTTCACGCCCCGGACCTGCCTCATCGCCCTCTCGATCTCCACCGCGTTGGCTTGCAAGACTTTGAGATCCGATCCAAACAGTTTGATCGAATTTTCCCCCTTGACCCCTGACATCGCCTCTTGGACATTATCCTGAATCATTTGTGAAAAATTGAAGGTCACGCCAGGGATCGTCGCCAGCACTTTCTCAATCTCTTCGATCAGCTTGTCCTTGGAGGTGATCTCAGCGCGCCACTCCTTGGCCGGCTTCAGGTTCACCAAGAACTCGGCGTTAAAAAAGCTGGTCGGATCGGTGCCGTCGTCGGGCCGACCCAGTTGGGACACGACGCCGGTCACCTCAGGGACCTGGTGAAAGATTCCCCTGACTTCCGTCGCCAATCGGCTGGCCTGCTCGAACGCGATATCAACCGGCATCGTCGCCCGGACCCAGAGATTTCCCTCTTCAAGCGCGGGCATAAACTCTCCGCCCAGAAACTGGAGTGCGATCAAGGCCATCACAAGCAGGGCAAGCGAAAATCCGACTACAATCAGTTGATGCCGCAATGCCCATTTCAACAGGGGCCCATAGAGGCCTCGAACGACCCGAACAGCCTTCGTGTCCTCCTCCTGAATCGGCCCTGTCAGCAGAAAGGAGCACAGAAGGGGCGCGATGGTGAAGGCCATCAGTAAGGCACCCAGCAGGGCGAAGCCATAGGTAATGGACATCGGCGCAAAGATCTTTCCAGGCACGCCGGTCATCGTAAAGAGCGGGATGAAGGCCACCACAATGATGGCGGTCGAGTAGAAGATCGGACGTCCGACCTGCCGTGCTGCCCGGACGACCTGTTGCGGCGGGGTGAGCCCAGGCCCGACATGATGGCTCAGGTGATAGAAGATGCTCTCCACCATGATCAACGTCGCATCCACGATGATGCCGAAGTCAATCGCCCCAAGCGAAATCAGGTTTGCCGACTGACCGAGCAGCACCATCATGGCGAAGGTGAAGAGGAGCGACAAAGGGATGGTCAGCGCGACGATCATTGCAGCCCGAAAGTGCCCTAAAAAGACATACAGAATCAGAATCACCAGCACCATCCCGCTGATTAAAATGTTTGTGACAGTCTCGACCGTGGTATGGATCAGCACCGTCCGGTCGTAGAAGGTTTTGATCTTGACCCCTTTCGGAAGCTTCCAGGTGTTCAACTCCTCCACCTTGCGCTTGACCCGTTCAAGCACCGACAGTGCCTTGTAGTTGCGCTGGAGCAGGACGACCCCTTCGACGACATCATCCCTGTCGTCAATGCCTACCTTGCCTAACCGTACCCGGGCGCCGACGCTCACCTTGCCCAAGCTTCTGATAAAGACCGGTGTTCCGTTCTTCTCGGCCACCATGACGTTCTCGATATCACTCAGGCTGTCAATCAATCCTAGCCCGCGGATATTAAAGTTCTGAGCACCAATGGTGAGGTAGTTGCCTCCGACGTTGGCGTTGCTGTTGGCCAGCGCAGTCATGACCTGCGGGAGGGTCACCCCATAACTGATCAAGGCCCCGGGGTTGAGGTCCACGTGATACTGTTTGGTCATCCCCCCGAAGGCCGTGACATCAACAACCCCGGGCACCCGCTTGAACTCCCGCTGAAGCACCCAGTCCTGAATCGTTTTCAGGTCGGTCAGCGTGGTGTCGTTCCCGACCAGCTCATAGCGATAAATCTCGGCGATGGCCCACCAGGGCGAGAGAACCGGTTGAACACCAGGTGGAAAGGACATCATCGCCAGCCGGTTCAGGACCTCCTGCCGATCCACAAAGTACTTGGTGCCGAAATCGAAATAGAATTTGATGTCACTGAGGCCGAAGAGGGACAAGGAGCGGATATCCGTCAGGCCCGGCATGCCGGTCAGGGTGGTCTCGATCGGGATCGTAATCTGGCGTTCAATTTCCTCGGCCGACCACCCAGGATATTGGGTAATCACCTCAATCATAGGAGGAGACGGATCCGGGTACGCGGCAATGTCTAAGATGTGGAACGCATAGAGGCCTCCGAACAACAGCACGAAGCCGAGCACGAACACCAGTACTCGCTGCACCAGAGCAAACTCGACCAATCGGAGAATCATCTTGCTGCAGACCTCTTCAGTTCTCGATGCAGGAGCGCATAGAGAACCGGAAGCACCAGCAGGATCAGCACCGCCGAGGTCAGCATGCCGCCCACCACCACCCGTGCCAGCGGTTGCTGGGATTGAGCACCGATCCCGGTGGCAACCGCGGCCGGCAACAGGCCGATGCCGGCCGCCAAGGTGGTCATCAACACCGGCCGCATTCTCGCCTCGGCACCTTTCATAATTGCAGACTGCAGATCATGTCCTTCTCGCACAAGATCACGGATCCTGACCACGAGGATGAGGCCGCCCTGGATCGCGACCCCGAAGAGCGAGATGAACCCCACCGCCGCCGAGATACTGAAGTCCGTTCCAGTGACCATCAGCGAGAACACCCCGCCGATCAGTGCAAAGGGAACCGCGAGCAGCACCAGCACCGCGTCCCGGAATGAACCTACGGTCAGATAGACCAGAAACAGAATGATCATGAGGCTGAATGGGACGATCGTCGCCAGCCGCTGCTTCTCATCCTGTAACTGATCGTATTCGCCATGCCATTCGAGCCGATATCGCTCCGGTAAGGAGACCTGCTTCCGGAGTCGGGCCTGTGCCTCCCGGACCGTGCTTTCGAGATCACGGCCCCGCACGCTGAACTTGATCGGAATGTACCGCTCATTATTTTCCCGATAAATAATGAAGGCGCCGCTTTGCATGGAAATCGTGGTCAGTTGTTTGAGCGGAATGCGCGCCCCCTCTGGCGTGTTGACCAAGATGTTTCCGATCGACTCAGTGTCCTGCCGGTACTCAGGTAGAAACCGCACCACTAGATCGAACCACCGCTCGCCTTCAAACACACGAGTCAGGGCCTGTCCTCCAATGGCCGCCTGGACCACCGCATTCACATCGGACACGAGGAGCCCGTAGCGTGCGCAGGCCTCCCGATCCACACGAATCAGGAGGTTGGGCTGCCCTAGGAGACGGAAAATACCCAAATCCTTCACGCCCCGGACCTGCTTCATGACCTGTTCGATCTCCACGGCTTTCGCTTCCAAGATCTTCAGATCCGCGCCAAACAGCTTGATGGAATTTTCCCCCTTCACGCCGGACATGGCTTCTTGCACATTGTCCTGGATGACCTGGGAAAAGTTGAAGGTCACGCCCGGAATCTTAGCCAACACCTTTTCGATCTCCTCGATCAGCTTGTCTTTGGAGGTGATCTCCGCGCGCCACTCGTTGGTCCGCTTGAGGTTCACCAAGAACTCGGCGTTGAAGAAGCTGGTCGGATCGGTACCGTCGTCCGGCCGGCCCAGTTGGGACACCACACCGGTCACCTCCGGGTACTGATGGAAAATGTCCCTCACCTCCGTCGCCAACCGGCTGGCCTGTTCGAATGACATGTCCACCGGCATCGTGGCGCGCACCCACAAGTTCCCCTCCTCCAGGGCCGGCATGAACTCCCCGCCCAACAAGGGGACGACCGCCAGCGCGCAGACCAACAGCCCCGTGGCCGCGCCGACCACTCTCACCTGGTTTTCGAGCGCCCAGCGCAAAAATCCGAGATACAGACGTCGCACCACGCGTACCAGTAGCGTGTCCTCTTCACGAATCGTACCCTCGAGCAGGAGCATACAAAGCACCGGCGCCAGTGTGAAGGCCATCAGGAGCGCGCCGCTCAGCGCCAGGCCATAGGTGAGAGACATCGGCGCAAAGATTTTTCCGGGCACACCGGTCATCGTGAACAGGGGAATGAAGGCCACGAGAATAATGGCAGTGGCAAAAATGATGGGCCGGCCAACCTCCCGCGCGGCCCGGGCGATGTGCATCGGCACGGTCAGGCCCGGGCCTGCCCTGTGGGCAATGTGAGAGAAGATGCTTTCCACCATGATCAGTGTTGAATCCACGATGATGCCGAAATCGATCGCACCGAGCGAAATCAGATTGGCCGATTCCCCCATATTGACCATCATCGTAAACGTAAAGAGCAGCGCCGTCGGGACCGTCAGCGCGACGATCACAGCCGTCCGGAAGTGGCCGAGAAACAGGTACAGGATCACGAACACGAGCAGGATGCCGCTGATCAGGATGTCCACGACCGTCTCTATCGTGGTATGGATCAGGACGGTCCGGTCGTAGAAGGTCTTCACCTGGACTCCCTTCGGCAGTTTCCAGGTATTGAGGTCCTCCACCTTTCGGTGCACGCGCTCCAGAACCTGCATCGCCTTATAGCCACGCTGGAGCAGGACCACCCCTTCCACCACGTCATCCCGGTCATCGATCCCAACCTTGCCAAGCCTCACCCGGTGGCCCACACTCACTGTGCCGAGGCTTTTCACAAACACTGGCGTTCCGTTCTTCTCGGCCACCATTACGTTTTCGATGTCGTCCAGGCTGTTAATAAGTCCGAGCCCGCGGATGTTAAAATTCTGGGCGCCAACAGAAAGATAGTTACCTCCGACATTGGCATTGCTATTCGCCAACGCGGTGATGACCTGGGACAAACTCACGCCATAGCTGATCAAGGCCCCGGGATTGATATCCACGTGGTATTCTTTGGTCGTCCCGCCGAACGCAGTCACGTCAATCACGCCCGGGATCCGCTTAAACTCCCGCTGCAGCTTCCAATCCTGAAGCGCCTTCTGCTCCGTCAAGGTGGTGGTTCCGTCCCCGACCAGCTCATAGCGATAAATCTCGGCGATGGCCCACCAGGGCGAGAGCGCCGGTTGCACCTCGGGAGGTAGACTCGTGAGTATCGCCAACCGGTTCAGGACCTCCTGCCGATCCACAAAGTAATTGGTGCCGAAGTCGAAGTAGAACTTGATATCGCTGAGGCCGAAGATGGACAAGGAGCGGATATCGCTGAGGCCCGGCATGCCGAGAAGGGCCGTCTCGATGGGGATCGTAATCTGTCGTTCGATTTCTTCAGCCGACCACCCGGGATATTGGGTGATCACCTCTACCATAGGAGGAGACGGATCAGGGTAGGCGACAACGTCAAGGATGTGAAAAGCGTAGAGGCCGCCGAAGAAGAGGGCCAGCCCTAGTATGCAGACAAGCACCCGCTGGACGAGCGCAAGCTCAATCAGCCGGGCGATCATGGTCTCAAACGGTCACCGAAGCCGTCAGTCAACCGCTTCATCCGGACGAGTCTTATCCCTTCGCTTCCTGCCCTTTTATCAACACGGCCCCTTTTGTGACAATCCGTTCTCCTGGCTGGAGCCCTTCCAGAATCCGCACTTGGTCGCCCGAGGCGGTCCCCACCTTGACCGGCCGCTTCACGAACCGGCCCTGCGCCTCTTCCACATAGACAAACTCCTTCCCATCAATCTCCAGGACCGCTTCCTTGGGAATCGCCAGAAAGGGTGTCGCATCGCCGATCTGGAGATTCAGCCGTGCAAACATCTCGGGCTTCAGTTTGTGCGACTCATTGTTCACCCAGGCCCTGACTTTGATCGTCCTGGTATTGGGATCCACCACATCTCCGACAGTTGCGACAGCAGCTGCAAAGGTGATCCCAGGATAGGCCTCAACGGTCACTGTTGCCACCTGTCCCGTCTGTACCAGGGCAAGATCACGCTCATACACGTCCGCGATCACCTGTAACGTATCTAGATCGGCGACTGTAAAGAGCACCTGCGACGGATCGCCCCCCACCGATTGACCGGGGGTTACGGTTCGCTCTACTACAGTGCCTGCCAACGGACTCTTCATCTCGAACCGGGAGGTAATCTTCTGTTGGGCAAGGGGCTTGTCCAACTCGGCGGCGGGCACTCTCAGCGAGAGCAACCGTTCCTTAGTCCGGCGGAATTCAGCGCGGGCCTTGATGAGATCATTCTCGGCTTGCTTGAGATCCTTCTGCGGCAGGGCCCTAGTCTCATACAGATCCTTGGCCAACCCATAGGCTCGTGTCGCATACTCCAGTTCGGAGGATTCCTTCACGAACTCGGAGTAAGCCGCAGTAATCTCCGGGCTATCAATCACCAGCAGCACATCGCCGGCCTTGATATGATCGCCCAAGTGCGCGCGGACTTCGACAACCCGTCCTTGCAGTGGCGAGGAGATCTTCGAGTACCGATCTTCGCCATAGGCCACCTTCCCTGCCAACGTGAGCACGGCTTTTATGGAGCTATACGCGACCACGGAGGTCTCAACTCGACTCTCCGCGTCTGCCGGCCGGCTCGTCGCCTTCTGGACGACTGGGGTCGCGGCGCTGGAAGCGCTGGGCTCCTCAGTGCGCCCACAGGCGGACAGCAGAAGAACCAAAAAGAAGGTTAAGGCTAAGGTTGAGGTTGAGGCGAAACAACCGGAGAGGCACCGTGCCCAGAGCGCGAAGCTCTTTCCCTCAGCCTGAGCCTCAACCTTAACCTGCTTCATGAGGTGATCGCCCGCCCGACCGCGCTCTCGAGCAAAAAGACGTTGCGCTGGTAATTAAAGAGGGTCTCAATGTAATTCTGTTGAATCAACCGAGACGTTCGCGCCGCATCCAGCAGATCCAGAATGGTGGCCCCCCCTCGTTCGTAGGCCCGCTCCACGATCGTCAAGGTCGCGCGGGCATCCTCCAACACACCGGCTTGATACGCCTCCACCAACTGACGGCTCTGCAGAAGATTCCGGTATGCAAGGTCAACCTGGTTTTCGACCTGAATCAACGTTTTCTCGAGTTCCGCCTCCGCCACCTGGAATCCTACTTCGGCCTGCGCGATCCCTCCCTGGTTGCGATTGAACAACGGAACGGGTACGCCAAAACTTAAGCCAAACTGTTGCTGGAGATCTGGACCCGTAGCCCCCTGAAAGGCATACCCGCCGCCGGCTGTCAAATCAGGATACCGATAGGCTCTTGCCAGTTTCAGGTCGGCCTTCCGTTGAGACTGGACGAAGCGCTTGACACGGATGTCCGGCCTTGTGTCCATTGCGACGAGTCGCAACGCGGAGATGTCGGGATCAACCCGGTGGTATTCGAGCTCCGTCGTCAGCTCCAGCTTCGTGGTCGGCGAGAGCCGTATGAGCAGACGCAGGTCGGCTCGGGCTGCATTCGCATCCTGGACGGCCTGGATGACCTGTGACTGGAAGTCCACGACCTGGAGCCGGATTCGAATGAGATCAATTTCCGCAATATAGCCCTTCTTGAACCGGATTGTATTCACCTCCAAAATCCTGGCGAACCGGTCCCGGTTTTCCTCAGCCAACGCCAATCGCCGATGCGCGAGCTGAACTCGATAGTAGGCATCCTTGACTGCGAAACTCAGTTGGCGGATGGCATCTTCGAAGTTCGCCTCGGCTGACTGGGCCCCAAAGCCGGCGCTCTCGATGCGGTACCCTCGCTTCCCCGCCATCTCAAAGAGCTGCTGAACCTGAGTATACACTTGCCCGCTGCGTGACAGGTTGGAAGGCGCCCCAGACTGATCCTTGGCGAAAGACCCGACTGTGGCGACAGAAAGGACAGGATTGGGAAACAGCCCGGCTGTAATTTGCTGCGCCCTGGCAGACTCGATCCCGAATCGAACGGTGATCAGATCCAGGTTCTGCCGAAGAAAGAGTGCCAAGGCTTCATCGAGGCTGAGGCGGAGCGTGGCCGACGTGATTACATCGGCCTTAGATTCCGCTTGAGCCGCAGAGGCCAGAAGGCAACTCGTCGGATTCGAAACGGCAATAAGAAAAAGGATGCTCACTGTCCAGATCCGGAACGCGCCTAATGCCATGTGACGAAAATCTCCTGCTTCCCCCTACATGCCTGCAAACAGATACGTCTTCGAAGTCACGCCTCGCTTCATCAACTCCGATGAGTAGCAAGCGTTATGCCAGTTTCGCACCATCCGGGACAATATTGGGACATTATACTGGATTTCCCTAGGTCTTGGAATAGATATCCACTTTCTGTTCAGTGGGCCTACTGCATCTTGAGTTCGGTCCAGGCCCGATCGTAGAGTCGGATCGCTTCGCCCAAATCAGCCATCCACTCCAGCCGGTCAAAGGTTGAGTCAAGCGGATACACAGCGGGATTCTCGCGAAGCTGCTCATCCACCAGAGCCTTCGCTTGCCGGTTCGAAGAAGCGAAGAGCAGCCGGTTGGTGGTCCGGGCCGCCACTGTCGGATCCAGCAGGTAATTGATGAATCTCGTCGCGAGCTCCCTGTTCCGGGAAGTCTTCAATACCACCAGACAGTCGGACCAGATCGTTCCCCCTTCCTTAGGCACCACATACTTGATGGAGGGACGCTCCGCCATTGCACGAGCCACTGCGCCTCCCCACCCATGGGCCAGGGCCACTTCTCCCGAGATCAGCAACTGATCATAGTTCTCGCTGGTATAGGTCTTGACTAGCGGTTTCTGGCTCAGCAGCTTGGCCTTGGCCTGGACAATGACCGCTGGATCACGGGAATTCAGCGACTGCCCCATCACGCGTAAAGCCACGCCGAACACCTCGCGCTGATCATTGAGCATGCTGATCTTGCCCTTGTACCGGGGGTCCCAAAGCACGGTCCAGCTATCCGGCTGGCGGGAAATCACGTTCGAATCGTAGCCGATCCCAACGGTCCCCCACAGATAAGGAATCGAGTACCGATTGTCGGGATCGAACGGCAGGCGCTGGAGCCGCTCAGCAAGCAGTTTGGCATTCGGGATCTGCTCCAATTCCAGCTCAGCCAGGAGTCCCTGCCTCGCCATAATGGACACCATAAAATCGGAAGGCACTGCCACGTCGTAGCCGGTCGCGCCAGCCTGCAATTTAGCCAAGAGCTCCTCATTGCTACCGAACGTATCGACCACCACCTTGACACCAGCCTGTTTCTCAAACTCCGCAATCAGCTCCGGGCTGACATAGTCAGACCACGTGAAGTAATAGAGTGTGGGGCTCTTCCTAGGCCCATCCTCCGGCGTCGTCGGACAGGCCGACAAGCTCGCGAGGCAGAGCAATGCCGCGAGCCATTGACGCTTTTGTAATGTATTCATTTGTTGATTTTTCAAGATGACGCGATCACTCAATCACCCAGATTACCACATCCTCAATGGCTCGATGTTTCAATTCCTCTGACGCTGGAGTACCAGCGAGAGTCCGATCAAGGCCATGGAGATCAAGACCAGAATTGCGGACAGCGCATTGATCTCCGGAGACACCCCGGACTTGACCATCGAATACACTTGCAAGGGAAGCGTCGTCGAGCCGGGACCGGCTGTGAAGAAAGTCACGATGAAATCGTCCAGCGAGAGCGTGAAGGCCATCAGGACCGCGCCGATGATGGCCGGCGTCAAGAGCGGCAACGTCACGCGCCGAAAGGCCTGCCACGGAGTCGCGCCGAGGTCGAACGCCGCTTCCTCCAAGCGGGGATCCAGCTTCTGCAGCCTGGCCCGCGTGATGATCGCCACGATCGGCACGTTCCATACGACATGTCCAATCGTGACCGTCACGAGGCTGAGCGGCAGCTCGACCATGACGAAGAAGAGCAGCAGCGCCACGCCCAGCATCACTTCCGGAATCACAAGCGGCAGCAGCAGAGCCCCTTCGACGATCCGTCGTCTCCTGCTCGAAAGACGCTCCATGCCAACCGCTGCGCTGACGCCCAGGATGGTCGCGAGGGAGGTCGAGACGGCGGCCACGAGCAGGCTGTTGTGCACCGCTGCCAGGAGCGCCTGATCCTCGAGCAGCGCCAGATACCATCGGAAGGTAAAGCCCTGCCAGGTTGCCGACAGCCGAGAGGCATTGAAGGAGAACAGAATGAGCACGGCAATGGGCAGGTAGAGGAACAGCAGATTGACGAGACTCGCGCTCAGCAGCCAGATGCGTCCTCTACTCACCCGCCCCCCTCAAATCGGTCGAGACGGCCATCGGTCTTGAAATAGGCCAACACGCCTAGCAGCACCAGCGCCATCAGGCTGAACGAGATCGCCGAGCCCAAGGGCCAGTCTCGCACCACCAGATACTCATGCTGGATGAGGTTTCCTACCATCATCGATTTGGCGCCTCCCAGCAAATCCGGTGTGATGAAGGCACCGAGTGAGGGGATGAACACAAGGATGCAACCGGCAACCACGCCCGGTTTCGTCAAAGGCAGGAGAACTCGCCAGAATACGGACCAGCTAGTAGCGTATAAGTCCCAAGCCGCTTCGACCACTGACGAGTCGAGTCGCTCCATCGCGGCGTAGAGCGGCAGGACCATAAACGGCACATAGCCATAGACCAGCCCGATAAGGATCGCCCAGTCGGAATAGAGCAGCTCGATTGGTTGCGACATCACACCCAGGTTGATTAAGAGCTGGTTCATCAGCCCTTCTGTCCTGAGGATGAACATCCAGGCGTAGGTCCGGACTAGAAAATTGGTCCAGAAGGGAATCATGACCAGCAACAGCCAGACTCCTCGCCAGCGGACCGGTGCTCGCGCGATCGAATACGCGAGCGGATACCCCAACAGCAGGCACAGAGTTGTCGTGGCCAGCGCCAGCGCCAGAGAACGGCCATAGATCCGGAGATACAAGGGATCGAAGAGTTGCGCGTAGTTCGTCAGGCTGAACGTCCACTCCACACCGCCATAAGTGCCTCGGCCTGCGAAGCTGACCGCCAACATCACAAGGAGGGGCAAAATGAAAAAGATCCCCATCCACAGCAACATAGGCCCCAAGAGCCAACCCGGGAGGCGAAATTGCGGAGGGGGATCAGCGTTGTCGGTGGAAGGAACTGTCTGGCTCACTCGGTCAGGATCACTCCATCGTCGGCATTCCAGCAGAGGAGGACCGTCTCACCGACCCGGAACCGGTCCTGGCTGGCACCGGAGTTCGGCAGCCTCGCTTTCCACAAGACGCTGTCCGAGAGGCGCACGAGGTACTGCATCTCATTGCCCGTATAGGTCACCTTGTCAACTCGAGCAGAAACGGCGTTGTGGAACCTGCCCGGATGGACATTGTGCGACACATGGAGTCGCTCCGGGCGTAGCAGCAGCATCACACGGGTTGCCTCCATCGCACCAGGGGGGCGCCGTATAAGGATTGACCCGGCCGCAGGAATGTCCGGCGCCGTCATCGTGCAAGTGGTGTCGTGAAGCGTGGCGATCCTGCCCTTCAGATGATTGGAGAGCCCGATAAAGCGGGCCACAAACTCGGTGGTCGGTGATTCATAGACCTCCTGTGGACTTCCGACCTGGAGGACGCGCCCATGATCCATCACCGCGACTCGGTCGGACATGATCAGTGCCTCTTCCTGATGATGGGTGACGCAAATGAAGGTGATCCCTACCTGCTTCTGTATCGCTTTCAGCTCCACCTGCATCTCCTGGCGAAGCTGCTGATCCAATGCGCCCAGCGGCTCATCCAACAAGACAACCGCCGGACGGTTGACCAACGCGCGAGCCAGGGCCACGCGCTGTTGCTCCCCCCCCGAGAGCTGCAATGGGTGCCGATCGTGTTTGTCCGACAACTTGACCATGTCCAGCGCTGCACTCGCTCGAGACCGAAGGTCCGATCGGCTGACGCGACGCATCTCGAGCCCAAATGCGACATTGTCGAACACGGTCATGTGGGGAAACAGCGCGTAGGTCTGAAAGACGAGGTTCACAGGGCGTAGATTGGGCGGCACGTGCCGCATGGAGCGCCCCTCGATCAGGATCTCTCCCTGATCAGGACGCTCAAATCCAGCCACGAGCCGCAACGTCGTCGTCTTGCCGGCACCGCTGGGACCGAGGATCGAAAAAAACTCTCCGCTTCGGACCTCGAGCGACAGATGATCCACCGCCAGGGTCGCGCCGTGGTATTTAGCCAGATCTCGTAGTTCGACACTCGTGTCGGCCATGGCTCGTTAATCGTGAATCGCCACTAAGATTCTCTTCTGCACTTTTGACGGTTAACGATTGACGGTTCACGTCCCGCTAGCTGGTGAGTCCGACCCTGGAGCTGGCGGCACGACCACGTTTCCGTGCGCGAAGCTTCGCCTCGTGTTTGCGCAACAGTTCTCGCCGTAAGGTATCACGATCTTCGGCAACGATTTTGACGAGACGATCTTCATCCTCAGCATGATCCCGCACCAACTGCGACAGCCACCGAACCTGACGCTCGAGACGAGCCAGCCTCCACAGCACGCTCTGGAATACAGGTCGTGCCTTGCCGTCCCGCAGCGCGAGTGGGATGCTCGCGGATTTGGTCCTCGACGATTTCCTCGCCATGGGATCCTCCCTGGGACACGTGAGGATGATTCACATCGATGCTCGTGCCGTTAGTATCCTCGCACGAGACCGCACTGTCAACCGCACTCCCGTTCTTTCTATTTCCGTTCCGTCCTGTTACAATCCGGCCATCATGCGGGATATTGTGACCATGGTGCTGGCCGGCGGTAGGGGGGAGCGCCTCTATCCACTGACCATTCCGCGGGCGAAGCCGGCGGTTCCGTTCGGGGGAAAATATCGCATTATCGACTTCACGCTGAGCAACTGTCTCAACTCCGGTCTGAGAAAGGTTGCGGTGCTGATCCAATATAAGTCCCATTCCCTGGATCGCCATATCCGGGTCGGCTGGAACATCCTGAACGCCGAACTGGGCGAATTCATCGCCTCCATCCCGCCTCAGCAACGCATCAGTGAAGACTGGTACAAAGGTACCGCTGACGCGGTGTATCAGAACCTGTTTTTGCTCGACAACGATCAACCGAAGTTTGTGCTCGTGTTGGCTGGTGACCACGTCTATAAAATGAATTACGCCGACATGTACGACTTCCTGATCGCGAAGCAAGCCGACGCGGTCGTCGGCGCCATCGAGTTTCCACTGGCTGAGGCCAGCCGGTTCGGCGTGATCGGGGTGGACGAGGACTGCCGAATCCTGCGGTTCGATGAAAAGCCGAAACACCCCACCCCCCTTCCCAGTGATCCCACGCAGGCCTTTGTGTCGATGGGTATCTATCTCTTCAGAACCGAGATCATCCGCGAACATCTGATCGAGGACGCCAGGCAGGGCACCTCACACGATTTCGGAAAGAACATCATTCCGCTCATGGTTCAGAAGAACCGTGTGTTTGCCTTCAAGTTCCAGGATGAGAACAAAAAAGCCGTGAAATATTGGCGAGACATCGGAACGCTGGATGCCTACTGGGAAGCCAACATGGATCTGGTCGCGGTGGACCCGCTGTTCAATCTATATGACCAACACTGGCCGATCCGCACCTATCAAGGCCAGTTTCCGCCTGCCAAGTTCGTATTTGCGCAGGACTACCAGGGCGGTCGGATGGGCCTCGCCCTGGATTCAATCGTCTGCGGCGGGTGCATCATCTCGGGCGGCCGAGTGCAGAATTCAGTTCTTTCCCCCAATGTCGTGGTGCAGGATCACGCCGACGTTCGCGAATCGATCCTCATGGAAAACGTGCTCATCGGCGAGCAGTGTCGGATCAGGCGCGCCATCATTGACAAAGACGTGACCATTCCACCCAAGACCGAGATCGGTTACGACAGCGATGCCGACCGCAGCCGCTTCACAGTGACCGATTCCGGGCTGGTGGCCATTTCCAAGGGAATGAAGTTGCATGCCTCCTTCGATCCATCCGGTTGATCTGATCGCGGCCCTCCGCCACAAGCATCTGACCCCGGCCATCGTCTTCCTGACCTCGCGGCGTGCCTGTGACGACGCGATGCAGGCGTTCCAGCGAAGTCAGGTCCTGCTGCCGCCACCACGGCAGCAGGCCATCGCCTCGGTACTCGATCAGCTCATTCTGCAATACCCCAGCATCGCTGATCATCCGCTCCTACCGGCCGTCCAGCGGCTCGGGGTGGCGGCGCACCATGCCGGCCATCTGCCATCGTGGAAAATCGCCGTCGAAGAGCTCATGCGACAGGGCTGCTTGGACGCCGTCTTTGCCACGACGACCTTAGCCGCCGGTGTCGACTTTCCTGCGCGGACAGTAGTCCTGACTCAATCGAGCGTCCGCAAGACCCGAGATTTCACCGACCTCACGATCGGCGAGATTCAGCAGATCGCCGGCAGAGCAGGTCGTCGAGGCAAAGACCTCGTCGGCTTTGCGGTCATGACCCCATCTCCCTACATCGACCTCAACGTGATTACGAAGGGCCTCACCGGACAGCCGGAGCCGATCGACAGCCAGTTCGTCATCGCCTACCCGATGGTCTTGAACCTGCTCAAGGCGCATCCCCTGGACCAGATCCAGTCGATCCTGGCGAAGAGCTTCGCGCAGTTTCAGCTCAATCGTCGGGCCGAGACCCTTGAAAGGAAACTGGACCAGTTGCATGAGCAGATGCGGCCATACGGACCTCGTGTCTGCACGGACTGGATCACGCAGTGGCAGGTATTCGACCAGGCGAGGAAACAGAAGGCCCATCGCGTTCAGGTGAAGCGACGCGAACCGCCGGAGGTGCAGGCCCGCCTCCATTTCTTGATGCCCGGACGCCTGGTCGGATTGCCGAAGGGGCGCGGCATCGTCCTGCGGCAGTACCGGAGCCGCGGACAGCGCAGTTCCATGGTCACCGTCCTCCGTCCGAACGGCGCCGTGACAGAGTGCCCCGCGGCCATGATTACGCAAGTGCTCGACCGAACATTTGAAGTGGCCGAGGCGCCG
>Ga0209376_1001948_pt1 | contig 20032 bp, 16 predicted proteins | sample GraSoiAngelo_134_FD_185891 | JGI IMG/M metagenome (GOLD analysis project Ga0209376, IMG submission 185891) | Grasslands soil microbial communities from the Angelo Coastal Reserve, California, USA - 14_0929_05_30cm (SPAdes) (version 2) | ecosystem: Environmental > Terrestrial > Soil > Grasslands ... | reverse complement strand
ACTATGAAGCCTCCGAAGCCGAAGAAGCCTAGGATGCTGAAGACCAGTATCAGTATGCCCCACGTCTGTCGCTGGTTGGGCTTGAGGCGCAGAAGTACGGCTGACATTGTGACGATGATGCCACAGATGAGGCCGAATACTGCGATTGCTCCGACGAAGCCTGCGGCGAGAGAGCCGGGGCTGCCTGTGTAGCCGCGTGGCGGCGTGAAATTGGTGTAGTTGAGATGTGGCAGGACGACTACGCTGACGGCCACGAGGAATATGTCAACGAGCACTATCAGAGCGCCTCCTACGAGAGCTAGTATCGAGGGAATGTTCGGGTATTCGACGGCTGTTTTCGACGACATTCTTGATCTCTTACCTCCAGCCCTACCGTGTGTTGAAGATGAAGGAAATACGTTGGGTGAAACGATCTTGATACAACCGCTCAGAGAATCTCAACGAGAGAGAGGCGAAACTGCCCGGTCGGTGCTTACTCAGGGGCTGTTTTAGAGATTTGCTGTCCGCTCTCACGTCCTCGTCGTCTGTTCACGACGTACATACCGAACAATCCAGGAATAGTCAATACGAAGATTACCCCTTGGTCAGCGAACTCTTTAGGACCAAGCGATAGGACTCCCCATGGAAAGGTGGCGATGCCATTCCCCGCGAGAAGAAGCGCCACCTGCAGGTAGAGTAAGACGACGATATAGCCCCGGACTGCAAGCCATAGAGTCCGAGTTTGCATATCATGGCTTCCTGCCAACTTGACGAACGTTGGAGACAGATGTGGAAGTAATGGACATAAAATAAGCAAGCCCGACCAAACTAACCCCTAACATCAACAGCGTTACTAATGAGTCGACACCTTCCAGAGGAAGAGTCACCGTTCCTATCAGGCTCAGAAGACTTGCTACAGCAAGGTACAAGGCGAAGACAAAGCATGCTATCACGAGAATTCCAAGAGATTTTCTCCTTCGGCTCAGATGCCTGAACTTCAATTGCACCCTCTCCCTTCTGCCTGCCTCGCTTTGAAACCTCAGTAACCAGAAGACGAGTATCAGAAATACCGGGAATTCTAACCCAGTCAGAACAATTTCAAGCAGATCGTCCATCGCGCGGGTCCAGCTCCATACGTTCTCCCAGGCTCATTAGGGTTCCCGAAACTCGCCCAGAAAACCGAAGACACGTCTGAAACTGGGCAATCTCCTGTTTTCGCAGAGAGCTATGGACGCAGATCGAGCACTAATCGGAAAAATTTCCGAGAAGAACATACGCCCCGCGTTGAGGAGACCCTGGCAAGCCAATTACGCTTGGGAAACTGAGCTGTGCCACTTGATGTGAAGCGGCATGTCCAAGACTTGGATGTGACATGTAGGACATGTCCGGGGTACTGCCCTGATGGGAAGATCGAAGCCCATGACTTCTCGGAATTTCCTCCTAAAGTAGTAGTCGAGGTTGGATAGATTCGAGGGGTAGATGGAGACGAACCTTATGTTGTTCTTACGATACTGCGCCATTTTCCACTTCATTGACCGGATGTATTCTTCCCGTAGTCGTGCGTCCGGAGAATCTACCAAACCCCAGTACTCAATAACGAGTTTGTACTGAGGAAGAAAAAAGTCCGGTCTGGATATCTTGGATTTGAAGATGAACCAATCGTTAGTCATTGCCGTAGCCTCATAGGAGTAAGCGATACTGTTACGTGTAAGATAGTCCGCAATCATCTTCTCACTCCTGCTCCGAACGGACTTACCCGTTAGCGTAATTGAAGGCGTTCCGTACTCCTCAGAGCTTCCGAAGAGATGATTCAACCAAGAGAGGATGCCCAACCTCGATAATCCTTCTCGGCAACTCGGCATTAAAGCCGATCCTTCTGCCAAGTACGAATTGGATTGATCTTATCCTTCCCTATCGCGAACCGCAAAGGTTCGAAAATATGCCGATCAGGGTCTACCTGACTCCGACGCGAGAAAGCCCGTTCGGTCAGGTCAGTGAGAACTTTTGAAGTGAGGATCGATAAGAGGTCGGTTGGTGGCGAGCGAACAAGATACTTCTGGAGATTCTGGCCGAACCCTTCAACGTCCCAAAATCAAGAATCCCCATTCTAAAAGGAACAAAAACAAGAAACAAAATAATCCAAGTAACTCTCTAGCAAACGCTAAGTACAATTCAGATATAGTTCAGATATAGTGTAACCTGAGGAAATGCCGACCATCACTCTCACGACCAAAATTCTCGTGCGCACGGCTTCAGTGATCACAGGTCTTGTTTCAGTCATCTGGGGACTATACTCTGTGTCGACCTATCAAGTCGTGGTCACTACGGGTGCCTTCAGTAATAGCAATCCTTACTCGAATGGCACTTTCGCCTTACTTGCAATGATCGAAACGTTGACAATAGGAGTTTTCGCCCTAGTGCTTGCAGTTCTCGGCAGGTAGCGTAACGGAGCTAGTGCCGATCGTTGAGCCGTAACAAACGTCTGTAAGTGTCTCCAAAGGGCTCAGACAAAAGCCATTGGACCCGCAAGAGCTGAAGATCCAAGTCTTGTAGTCCATACGTGAAGCTCTCCCAATCCAAGACTTGAGACTGTTTTAGTATGCAAGAAGTTGGCTTCCTGCAAAATCGCCCCGTGATGCCGCCATGGGCCACATGGGATGCAGTCCAAGCTGTTGGTAGCCCGGGGGAGATTCGAACTCCCGTCGATGGGTCTCTTCCTGATTTTTGGAGTCCAAAGCCCATCATTGGCCGGGTCATTGTTTTTCGACCCTTGCTAGTCCACTACACCACCGGGCTACAAGAGACCAGGGTTCCCGGCCAAGACCCAATAAGCCTTCTGCGACATTTTAACCGGTAACTTCGATCTTCTATGAGCGCTGGGCCGAAATGTAGCTGAGACGTGAAGAAAAGAAGGGAGAGGGGGGTTGTTGGTTGGCTCTGTTATGGTACGATCTCTATCCAGTACGGTATCTGGAGCGTCACTGTCCCCCCGGTCAGCACTATGTCGCCGTAGTAGTTGCCCTGGGCATTTGGTGGGGACACCGTCAGTAGGACTGAGAACTTTGCAGTTCCCTGGCCAGTCACAGTGATCGTTGTCTGCGACACTGCTACGACCGGTGAGTTGGCACCGTCGACTGCCGGAGAGACGGATACAGTGTAGGTGACGCTTGAGCTGACGACTGACTGGACAATCACCGGGAAGGAGGATGTGCCGCTGTCACCGCTTGCCGAGTATCGGCCGAAGCCGAGATTTGCTGAGCCATGAGCGTCGATCGTTGCGGTAATCCTTGTGACCGCGGCTAGGTCGATACGTCCGCCTCCGCGGTTCATCGGATTGTTCAATGGTGTATTACTGGAGCTGCTACCGACTGGCCGCTTGGCACCGTTCTCCAGCGCGGATTTGACCTGTTCAGGAGACCAGTTCGGGTGCAGCTGCTTGATTAGCGCTGCAGATCCAGCGACGTGGGGTGTAGCCATGCTGGTGCCCTGGAAGAAGGCGAAGCACGGCGGCTGAGCACAAGAGGTCATCAGAATCGAGCTGTAGACGTTGACGCCTGGAGCCACAACGTCAGGCTTGACCTCTCGCAAGACCTGGTTCTTGATCATTGCAGGTCCAACGCTAGAGAATCCAGCGAGAATGTCGGCGCTGGGACCATCAGTGAAGAACTCTTGCTTCGTCGAACCATCAATCGAGACGGTCTTAGTCGAAGCAGAAGCCATGGCTAATCCGTTGGGCCTAGAGACCATAGCTGCGGAGATGGTGGGCTGGTTGGGAGTGCCATCCTGGGCCATAGCGGTCGGATCTCCAGCAACACTGTTGTACACCAGGACCCCGGTCGCGCCTGCGACTTGAGCGTTCCTGATCTTTGTTGAAAAGGTGCACGTGCCTCGCGCGATGAGAGCAATCTGGCCCGAGATGTTGTTCGTGATTGCAGTGCATCCATTCGTTGGGGTTGTCGTGCTGTAGGGGGAGTTGTTGACTGTTCCGAAGTTGTTGAACTGTCCTAGTGCCGCGCCGAAGGTTCCGAGACTGGGCACTGTGACGGGTATTCCGACGAAGTGTGGATCGGTGCTCGCGCCGACTGTTATGACTTTGTCAGCGATTCCAGGCGACTCGATCGTAGCTGGCCCCGGACCCGCGTTTCCAGCAGCGATAGCTACAATCACACCAGCGTCTACCGCATCATCAACTGCGGTGACGAGAGGGTCGTGGCTTGTCGGGGTCCCGCCTAGGCTCAGGTTGAGAACGTCCATGCCATCAGCGACCGCAGCGTCCACTGCCATCGCGATGTCGGCCGAGGAGGCGTCTGTCACGTTTCCTGGAAACACGTTATAGCTTCCGAGGAAGGCTTTGGGCGCCACTCCGCTCATGGTGCAGCCGACGAAGGGCGCGCAAGTGTTCGCGACTCCCGCCGCAATACCTGACACGTGCGAACCGTGATCCTGCTTCGCCTGGGCATCGAAAACGACACAGACTGGCTGGGTGCAGAACATTTTCGCAACGATAACCTTGTTGCTAACGTACTTGCAAGCGGTGTTTGCCTGGTGAACAGCCGAGTCTAATGCATCACATTTTGGATATCCTGCTGGAACAACAAGACTGTTGTCCGTGAGGAACGGATGTGTGAAGTCTATCCCAGTGTCGATGATTCCGATCTTCATTCCAGCGCCCGCGTTGGACTGCCCTCCATCCCCGGCCCACAATGTTGGCGAGCCGATCAGAGCGTTGGACCTGTTCATGTCGTAGTGGACATTGAAGGAGTACGAGCTGTCTACTATTCCGCCAATCGAGCTAAGCTGGGAAAGGCTGTAGCCGTTGAGCTTGACCGCGAGGCCGTTCAGGACCGTGTAGTAGTCGTAGATGACCTGCACCTGAGGAGCGTACTTTGCAATTGCAGACTTGGCAAGAAAGTGTTGGTTTGCCAGGTATCCCTCGTACGAGATCACCGCCGGGCTTGACATGTCTAGCTTGCTTCCCGGCCGAGGCATGGTGGCGGTGTATCCCTGGATGTTTCCCCGATAGCTTGAAAGCGGCCGAGCGTTCAACAGCACTGTTGCATAGTCGCTCGGCTGGCTTGTCCCGCCTACCGGTAGAATGCTGAAGATCGAGAGTGTTCCAATGGCTACTAGAATGGTGGAGAGTACTATCGTGGATTGCTTTCCGATCATAGAATTTTCAAAGAGCACGTTAAGACCTTGGATCATCGTATAACTTCCACGTACACAAGTGCATTCAACGTACAACTCTGTACATTTGCAACATTCCATCGCTGTCCGTGTATCCCACTCGCGGTTAATCGGACCGCACACTGGAACATGTTTGCGCTCTTCTCCTTTCTATTCGACACGATCTTCTACGCGGGTCTCGCTATGTCAAGAAATGAAATCTACGCGTGGTTCAAAGTGAGTGGATTCCAGAGCCAAGGGAGTCTCCCTGCGAGTCCCAAGGAAAACGCCTAGAAAACGGCCGAGGGTCCATGACGATGTTAATGTCAACTGGAGATGAATAGTCCGTCTTAGAGGATGTTGATGGGTCCGCGTTTAGAATATGGTCAGCTCGGGATCCCATAGAAAAAATGGGTATGCGTGCTAGTCTCGCGACACAGAAACCGTTTTTCCAGAAATCCTAGAGTTTCATGACCTGAACGTGTGGGACTCCGGCTATTGTTATGACCGCGTCCGGATGAACCAGTCCATTATTGATGGCCGCATCCACTACCTTTCTACCAACAAGATTCAGCATATCAGCGCCAACCATCAAGACAACCGCTTCCGTCAGTCCTACAACTGCGTTCCCGTAGAATTTGGATTCAGGCGCTAGTTTGAGTCGTCCTTCGCGGAAGATGCGACCCATACACTCCTCGTCGCAGCACGCCACCAGCAACCCCTTCTCCGTCTTGTAGGACATGGCGTAGACGAGGTCCAAGAAGCGCCCCTCATGTCGTCAGTATTGACGATCGCGCGCCACACGCTTCACAGACCAAGAAGAACAACCGTCCCTCCCGGACAACACGAGTATCCGGTCTGTGACAGACGGGACAGATAACAAACCTGTTCGAGTAGACATTGATCAGCCGGTTAATCGTCTCACGTGAAAACCTGCCCTGGAAGTAGCCACGACCACCCTCATACGACCCCGCAGTAGCCATCTCCTTCGCCAAATACTTCAGCACATGATGCGGATCACGGTTCAACCGATCAACAACATCAGAGAAATTCACTACAATCGTCCTTTGCCCGATTATCTGTACCATAGCGATTGGCAGCTCGAAGCGCTCGCCGGTGCCGGTGGATTGTGTAATCTTCGATAATGCTCGATCCAGCAAGCCGTCGTAGTCGTCCATTGATAGCGTCATGACCAGTAATGGTCGGTTGGCCTATTTCAACGATATTCCGGTCGCAAACGCTTATCCAAAACCCGGACAACTCGGTCAGTATCGGAGGATGACGGTCGACTGGGAAGATGGGTAGTCTGCAGCGCCTGGCCATACGTCAACGACAGACCCCACCTAGGAACCTTCACGCACCTACTCTCAGCCGATGTCTACGCGCGCTACTTGAGATTGAAAGGCGAAGACGTTGTCATGGTATCTGGCAGCGACGAACACGGCGCACCAATAGAAGTTGAAGCCATAAAACGCAAAATCACACCCCGCCAGCTAACCAACCAGTACCACCGCGTCTTCACCCGCAGCATCAAAGCATTCAACATCCAATTCGACAACTACACCCGCACCGAGAGTCCAGTCCACAAGAAGTTCGTCCAAGAATTCTACCGGACCCTAGACAGGAACGGATATGTCTTCAAACAGAACATCATCCTGCCGTACTGCGAGAACGACAAGCGCTTCCTGCCAGACAGGTTCGTGGAAGGAGAATGTCCATACTGCCACTACATCCCCGCCCGCGGAGACCAGTGCGACAACTGCGGCCGAATACTCGACCCGAAAGATCTCATCAATCCATACTGCGTCCTCGACCACAGCACACCAGTAATGAAAGAATCAGCCAGCTGGTTCTTCGACCTCCCGAAACTTTCAAATCAACTGAAAAAATACGTTGAGGAGAACCCGAACCTCCCGGAGAACGCGCGCAACTTCAGCCTGAGCTGGATACGAGACGGACTGAAACCCCGCTCGCTAACTCGCGACCTAGCTTGGGGCATCCCGGCACCCTTCAAGGGTGCACAGGACAAGACCATCTACGTCTGGATGGAAGCAGTCCTCGGCTACATCAGCGCCGTCAAAGAATGGGCAGAGAAGAACAAGAAACCAAGCCAGTGGAAGAAGTACTGGCTCGACTCTGCCAGTCGCAATATCCACTTCATAGGCAAAGACAACATCCCCTTCCACGTCATCGTATTCCCAGGCCTACTACTGGCCAGCCACGAAGGATACAATTTGCCGTGGGAAGTAGCCTCCACAGAATACATACAGTTCGAAGGACAAAGATTCTCGAAGAGCCAGAAGATAGGCGTCTGGATAGACGAAGCGCTTGAGCTTGAAGACGCTGAATACTGGCGCTACGCGCTCATTAGCCTCCGGCCCGAACAGAGGGACACGAACTTCACCTGGGAAGAATTTGAAAGGAAGATTAACACTGAACTCAACGATGTCGTTGGTAACTTCATCCACCGCACCATCACTTTCATCAGCACCAGATTCAAGAATAAGATTCCGAAGTTCACCACCGACAAAGAGAGAGATCAAGACATCTTCAAGATTCTTCACGAAGCGCCAAAACGTCTCGATGAGAGGCTTGAACGCTTTCGATTGAAAGAAGGCCTCGAACAAGTAGTACAATTAGCAAGAGAAGGCAACCGCTATCTGAACGAGAGCGCACCATGGCACTCCTTCAAGACAGACCCCGCAGAAGCCGGACAGACTCTAGGCGTAGCTGCCCAGATCGTAGGAACGATTGGAATACAGCTCCAACCATTCCTTCCAATAACCGCAACACGGATCCATCGAAGCCTCTTCCTCGGAAAGAAGCCAAGCTGGCAACTCGCCGGCGCCATCAGTGTGAAACCTGGTGCTAGGATCAAGCCAATGCAACCACTCTTCCACAAAGTGTCGGCTCAGAATCTCCGAACCAGACTCGAAGAAACAAGGAGCGGGACAACTACTGAAGCTGAAACTTGATCTTCACGTCCACACAACCGCATCTTCAGATGCTCATACTCGAACAGACGAACTCGTCCCAAGGTGTAAGGAAAAAGGCCTCGATGGTCTTGCGATAACCGATCATAACGTGTTAGCACGAAACATTCCTTCAGAATTACTGATCATTCCTGGAATAGAAATCTCCAGCCATGATGGACACATTATCGGCCTAGGCGTATCAGACACAGTCCCGAGAGGATTGTCTGCCGATGAAACAATCCTACAAATCAAGCGGCTAGGGGGAGTCTCGATCGTAGCACATCCCTATGACTTTCTTCGCTCAGCCTTGAACCCAGAAATTCTAACGACGGTGCCGGACGCGATCGAAGTGATCAACTCCGCTAGCATCCTACACTCCATAACCTGGAAGCGAGCGAGAACCTTCGCTGAGAAAAGGAAGCTACCACAAGCCGCCGGTAGCGATTCGCACATTCCGGAGACAATAGGAAACGCTTACACGATCGTTGACGTCGAATCGAGAGACGTAGCTTCAGTTCTAGATGCCATAAGAAACGGACAAGTGGCTCCTGAAGGACGGCCCTATCATTTCAGTGATAGAATTAGGAAAATCATCAGATGAGAGTCCGGCCTAGGCCAACTCCATCTCATACAGGGGCATTCGCACCCCGACTCTAGTCGCCTTTGATTCGAGTCCATATTCCATATCGTACAAGTCTTCGATCAGATCGTCAACGGTTCCGAGTGCCATGTCGTAAGTGTATCCTGATAGGAATATCGACAGGCTCGATCGTGCTTGACATTTCGTACTCACATGGACGAAATCCACGTCATGACCGACCAGAGACGAGATCGCTTCGTAGGCTTGGGCCGACTGACCATTATTCAGCGGCTCGATTCCTCTGAAGAGGAGAACAGCTCCTTTGGCTTTCGTCAACGGGAGACTCGCAGATGGAGTCGTTAGGGCGTCTGATACTGCTGACTGGACTCTTTCTCTCGATTCCACTGGACCAATGCATACAGTCGCAACAGATCCCAATGAGAGGATGTTCAGGATCTGATGACTAATCATCTGGTCGCTCGAAGCGACCACTTCTGAAAGACCACGCACTGCGAGCGCTGCTGTTTCATCTGCAACCCTCTTCGAATCGAGGAGAGCCCGCTTTTCGACAGAGTTGTCGACAATGACCGTGCAATCGCATGCCTCGACCATCTTCTTCAAACCGCGAAGCGCAACGAAACGTCTCTCTCGCTCATGGATGAAAGGCAAAGCTACTACTGAAACTATAGGTCTGACTCGGTCACGGTGCCACTGCGCGATCAGAGGGGCCGCCTTCGTCCCGGTGGCTCCCCCAAGACCCGTCAGTAGAATTGTGAAATCAGATTCCCGGGTAAACGGAGATACTCTGTAAGCTAACAGTTGACCTTGTCCACCTCGCTGCCTCGTCAAAAGAGAGTCACTCTCAGTTGAATCGGCTAGAAGGACCTTGTTCTGTGCTCTCGATTCTGATAACTGGCCGCGATCCGTGTTAACTGCCACGCAGTTTCTTGGACTTATTCCTCCATCGATTGCCTGGCTCAGAAGATTATTGCCCGCCCCACCTATTCCAACAATAGCCACCTGAGAGCCGTGGGAGGGAATTGATTGATGAGAGACTATTTCTTCAGTAGACAAGGTAGACTAGTGAAACTACTGAAGCCAATATATACAAATCCCAAGCAGAGGTAATACGATTCGAACACGAAATAGCTCTGGAACTCGTATCTATATATAAGATAGTGGGGTCTTGCGAAGCACGCGCGTGTCCAAAGCGGAGACTCGCAAGTTCATCATCTGCTAGGCGGAGATGCCAATCGTGACTTTGATTCTTGCGGAGATGTCTCTTCGCTCGATACTTCGCGATTCTCCAATAACGACGGATTGTTCCAATGCAGTGTCAGAGTCTTTGGATGCGATGCTTTCACATCATCAATCCGCCTGACAGATGCGTAGTGAGGCGCATCTTTCACCAGTTCTGGACTCGTCTGAGCTTCACGATACACTCCGAGAAGGGCCTCAACAAGTTGATCCAGATCAGCGAGACTTTCAGTCTCTGGAACTTCCACCATCAAAGCCTCGTCCACAATCTGGGGAAAATATGTCGTAGGAGCATGAACGCCCTTGTCCAGCATTCGCTTCGCAAGATCCATCGCCCTGACCCCTGTTGAATCGTAGAGCTTCTTTGAACTGAGAACAAACTCGTGCTTCCTAGCTTGAGCGAAGGGAAGGTCGTACGTGCCGCTTGCTAGAATCCGAGACAGGATGTAGTTCGTGTTGAGGACGGCAGTCTCTGCGACTGTTTTGAGTCCCTCGGCACCCAGGCTTATGATGTATGCATAGGCGCGGACGAGAATTCCAATGTTGCCGTGGAACGCTCTGATCTTTCCGACCGTATCTGGAACATTGTAATCGTAGAAATACTTCTTTCCATCAAATCCGATCAGTGGAACAGGAAGGTAGCGTTCTAGCTCCTTCGTCACGCCCACGGGACCTGCGCCAGGGCCACCACCTCCGTGAGGAGTCGCGAAAGTCTTGTGAAGATTCAGGTGGACAATGTCAAAGCCCATGTCGCCGGGTCGGACCTTTCCGAGTAAGGGATTGAAGTTTGCCCCGTCATAGTACAGCAAGCCCCCTGTTCCGTGCACAATCTTTGCGATTTCGAGAATGTTCTTCTCGAAGATTCCCAGCGTGTTAGGATTTGTAATCATCAGTCCAGCCGTATTCGGACCGGCCAACTTCCTCAGTTCTTCGAGGTCAACCATCCCTTCGGAGTTCGATGGAACGACCATGACCTTGAACCCGGCCATGGCCGCGCTGGCAGGGTTCGTGCCATGTGACGAGTCCGGCACAATCATTTCCGTTCTCTTCTCCAGCTCCCCCCTCGAACGATGATGTGATCGAATGATGAGGCATCCCAAGTACTCGCCGTGGGCACCGGCCGCAGGCTGGAGGGACATACGGCTCATCCCCGTAATCTCTGCCAAGATCTTGTCCAAACGGTACAGCATGGCAAGCATTCCTTGGACCGTCGATTCGTCCTGTTCAGGATGAAGCTTCTCCAGCTTGTGAGTCGCGACCGCCAACTCGGCTGATTTCGGATTATACTTCATAGTACAACTACCCAAGGGATAGATTCCCAGATCGGGCGAGTAGTTCTCCTGGGAGAGTCGGACGTAGTGACGAATAACTTCGGGCTCCGAGACCTCAGGGAGAGGGGGAAGACCGTTTCTTCTTAGAATGTTCGGCACAGCATCCCCCAGATCACCAGCGATCTTTCTCTCAATATCGCTAGGTCCCGTCGGGATATGGCCTCTCTTACCGGCTTGGGACTTTTCGATAATGAGCGGTTCGTCCCAGGTAGCTTGATGATACATTATCTCGAACCTCTCAGAAGCTTCGTCATCAGACCCGAGAATCGATCGATGGCTTCGCCCGTGTTGATTTCTGTCACGCAGAGAAGCGAGCTTTCACCAAGCTCGGGAAAATCCTTGACCAGACTCTTGCCTCCGTGGATCCCGGCTAGGAGGAGTTTGCGATTAATCCTAGATGTGATGCCTCGAGCCCGTTTGAAGGTAACGACGAATTCTTGGTAATGCTGTGCCTCAAACCTCGGGACGGACGCTTTTGGTATTTCCTCGAGCCTCTTGATCGCGTACCTCGTCTTTACTAGGATCGATTCGAACAAGTCGTGTAGTCCTTTGGGTCCGAGCAGGGAAAGATATGCGGCTGCTGCAATGCCGAGGAGAGCCTCGTTAGTGCAGATGTTTGAGGTGGCTCTCTCTCGACGAATATGTTGTTCCCTCGTTTGAAGAACCATACTGAACGCCTTGTCCGTACCATCGATCGTGGTCGTCATACCAATGAGTCGACCTGGAATCTGTCGCAGAAGATTCGCTCCTCTGCAACCAATTATTCCGAGTCCCGGACCTCCAAAATTCATCTCGGATGAAATAGACTGACCTTCCGCAACAACAATGTCAGCACCGTACTCGCCTGGTGGCTTGAGTCCGCCGAGCGATATCGGGTCGAATCCAATAATCGAGAGGGCTCCCTTCTCATGGCATAGCGAAGGAATTCTCACAACATCGGCGTCCAACGTTCCAAAAAGTGAAGGTACTTCACAATAGACTGCGGCGGTCTCATGATCGAGTTTTGACTGGAGATCCTCGATGTCTGGGCCTCCTGTCTCTTTGTCGTACTCGAAGGCTTCGACTTTAATCCCAACTGGCTCAGTGTAGTTTCGTAGTACCGATAGCTTATCGGGATGAAGACTTTTTGGAACGATGACCTTGTATTTCCCTGTTGCGCGAACTGCCATTCTAGCGGCCTCCCCGAGCGCAGTCGATCCATCGTAGAGGGATGAGTTTACCGCGTCTACAGCGGTCAAGTCTCTAATCATGGATTCGAATTCAAAGAGCGATTGCAGAAGACCCTGGGAGATTTCCGCTTGGTAGGGTGTGTACGAGGTCTGAAACTCTGTCCTGGAAACTATGTGTTTGACTGCTGCTGGAATGTAATGGTTGTAGATTCCCGCGCCAAGAAATGAAGTGTAGTCTGAGCCGGACTTGTTCTCTTTGAGAAGTTGTTCAACGTTTGAACGGACTTCCTGTTCAGAAGCGAAACCATCCACTTTCAACGGTCGGTTCAATCGGACTTCTCGCGGAATGTCGGAATAGAGCTCGTCGAGCGAGCTTATTCCAATCGTCTTCAACATGCTTGTTCGAAGCTGATCGCTCGAGTTCGGAATGAACGGGTGGCCGGTTTGAGCCAAGACTGCCTCCGGTGCGCCGGTTCAAAACCACTGATAACCCTTCCTTCAGCACACTGTTGCTTTATACTCCACACGACCGCTGGGTCCCGACATGGCATCGCTCGGGGCGAACACGATTGCAATCCTAATCGCCCTAGGCTCATTTCCCGTTTCTCTGGCTCTCACTAGATTCTTCATGTACTGGAACCTAAAGCATGGAATAATCGGAATCGACATCCACAAACTCAACCGACCCAAGATCCCGGAGATGGTTGGAGTCGCGGTTCCGACCACCATCGTGCTCTTCGCCGCAATTTACGCGATGGTTGGAGGATCAAGCTCGATACCTCTCTTAGCTTATTGTCTCGTCGTTGGACTTGCTGCACTTGTAGGCGCGGTCGATGATCGCCTCAGGCTAAGAGGAATCTTCAAGCCTCTCCTCACACTTCTTTGCGGCTTGCCCGTCTTAATTCTGGGTCTGGCATTTCGAGGTCAAGTCTATACCTCAACTCTGCATGTCCCTTTGTTCGGGGGTTACCATCTTCCAGTAATCTATCCTCTCACAGTACTAGTCGCCGTCTCTGTGACATCGAACACGGTCAACATGCTGGACCCTCTCAACGGTTCGATGGCTGGGGGGATATCGATAGTTGCAGGAGGACTCCTTATCGGATCCCTGCTCATCGGTACTGGCTCGATGTCTATCTTCCTCTATGCCAGCTTGATGTTCTCATTGTTAGGATTCCTCTACTACAACCGTTTTCCGGCACGGGCGTTTGCTGGAAACGTCGGTCAATTATCGATCGGCGCATCCATAGGGGCACTGGCAATTCTCGGAAAAACCGAGATCGCAAGCATAGTTGCAATCTTCCCCAACATCCAGAACTCCTTCTTCTTCCTCTCCAGGATTCGACGCTTCACAGAACATCGCGAATTGACCTCTAAACCAACAAAGCTCCTCCCCGACGGGAAGCTCGCTGATTCCGAAGATCCGCGCGCACCATTAACCTTGGTCAGGACGCTACTCATAGGTCGTCCCGCCACCGAGAATGAAATCGTATCCACGATATGGATGCTCTTCCTAACATCCACAAGCCTGGCCGTAATCACTCTCTTGCTCACAGGAGTTTAGCATGAACACCCGCGCGGTCGGCTACGAACTAGTCGTCTTCGTAACGCAGTGGGGTCTGATGCTCGTAGGGTTTGGCATCCTCACAAAACTGATTGCTCCACTGAATCTTGTGAACCCTAGTTCATCCCTCGGCCTATATTTCGACGCAGCGGCAAAGGCGCTAATCGCCCTCATCCTATCGGTGACTTGGCTTTTCGTTTGGGACCGACAGGTGCGGATCTACTTCCGCAGACGGGGAAAATAGGGACCCTAGTCAGAAGACTTCAACTGCCTTCCAATGATTTCCTTGAACCATTGTAAAGCCCATGTCCGTGTTCTTGGTAAACCACAAATCATCTGGTAGAGCATTGGTCTTGGCGCAGTCGGGTATCTCCTCTTCTAACGCTAATCTGGCCGCGAGCCACGGGAAATTCCATTCGGGATGTCCAAGTTTTATTGAAGCAAGCGAGAGGTAGTGGACATTGGTTGTGAACCGACAGTTGATTTCAGTCGGACAGGGAACATCTTTCACATCCTCCTTTAGGTCGACACAGAAAATCCCATGAGGCTTCTTCGAAACGGCCCTTATCGCTTCCACCGCTTTCTTGTTGACTATGTCCGAGTGAACAACGCGGTTGAGCTTTGACGTGCCTCCCGCGCCCACTACACGGTGGCCGACCCAGCTCAGCCTCTCGCGAATCATAGAAGTGACCAAGCCACCGTTATTCCAGACAGACATGAAGCAATAGTCCTTTCCCGGAAGATATTCCTCTGCGACGAAGTTCGCTTTGATTCCTTGATCCCAATGGAACTTGACCCAATGTTCCGCGATGCTCGGGCTAGTTGCTTTACAGCTCATGAGGCCGCCCGCGCCTTCTCGAGCGCGAATCCAACACGGATAATCGAGCTGGCGGAGCTTCCGCATGTTGGAAGAATCATCCTGAGAGATCGGGACTGGTTTCTTTCGGAGACCCGACTCGTTCCATCGAGACAGCGCCGCGAATTTGTCGAGACACGTAGAAACCGTTTCAGAGTCGGGAAGAAATGTCCGTGTTCGGATTCTTGAACGCTCAGCTGAAACTCGCTCAACCTCCGGGTCGGGCTGTGGCATGACCAGCTCAATCTTCTCATTTTCAATGATTTTGTTCAACGCGGCAACATATCCACGGTCATGAGCACCGGGAAGATAGAACGAATAATCCAGCCACATGTTTAGTTCGAGACTCGTCCTATCTACATCGCCGCCCGTCAGTATTAGAGAGCGTCCATCTTTGCTGACTCTGAGACTCCAACATACATTGTGGCCCGCACTTCCCCCCGCTCCGGTGACCAGTATGCTTTTCATTTGCAGACCTTGAGAAGGCGTTCAACAATCGGAGCAACTAATAAGTAGGGAAGTCAAGCTTCGCACTCCAAATTCGAGTTCGGCTAATGGTCTCAACTGATGAGAGCGCTCTTCGCTGTACTTTTGCTACTCGCATTAACCGTCGTTTTTCTCCCTCACCCTGCTACTGCGGCAACAGACTGCCAAAGGGCAACCTGCTCCGCGTCATTCGAACGAACTATCTCAACTAACGCCTGGGGCGTCACTACCATTAGCGACTACGTGAATCTGACAAGCACCGTTCCAGTTACTCATCTGACGATCGGCATCCCCGCAAGTGTGAGCGACGACCTTCGGTTCACTGTAGCGACAGGTCAAGGAGTCAACCTCCAAGTCTCCAAACAGGGCCCAACGCCGAGCCAAAACTACACTACACTGAACGTTCAATTTCCAGCAAGCGAGATGAAGTTCGTTTTCAACGTGACCACGGTTTTTGCTGGACTTCTATCCTACAGCCCTGGTTCGAACAGTTTTACATTCGAGGCCAACCCCTTCCCGCTCGTCGACGGCACCTACAACGTTACCAGAGCAAAGGTGACCCTCCAGACGGGCGACTGGCAGTCTCCAAGGATCCCACTCCCTCTCAATCAGACGATCACCGGCGGAACCTTCACCTGTACCCTGCCTAGCGCTGGCTCGGATAATTGTCCTGGATCGAGTCCACTTAGCTTTGGCAACTCGACTGTGTGGAAAGTTACTTTCGCTTCGTCAGCGACTCAGAATGTGTTAACGGTGTCCGCGGGCAGGCTAATCCAGATCTTTGCTACAGGCGCTTTGCAAGTAACCGACAGCTACAACGTCACAAATTTGGGTTCAACTCTCCCCTCGGTGGCATTCAAAGTACCAAAGGGCGTGTCGAGTATTACTGAAAACTATGTTCTCGGAGTTGAAATTGACCAGCCTGAAACAGCCTCCACGCCTACCTCGAACCCAGATGGCACGAGCACTGTAACATTTACGCCCAGCTTCGGCGCGGTGCAATTCAACCAGTCATTTAGAGCTAAGATAGCGTATACACTCTCTCCCAGCACCTACATCTCGACCAATTCCCTGGGAATTTTCACGATGAACTTCGCGATGTTCAACAACGTGCAGTTCACTGCCCCGACCCTTCAAACAAAGATCGTTACACCATCAGGCTTCAGGCTAAACACACTCACCGGACAGGTGCCTCAGATCTCTGGCAACCAGATCTCTCTGTTAGCCTCCCCCGTCACTCCGATCAGCAGCCTAGGCTTCTCCATGACGTATCAGTTGGACCCGTTCTGGGCGAGCCTAAGCCCACTCACCTGGGTAGGCCTTGTAGAGGCAGCCTTGGCTGGCGGCGTCCTCGCAGTTCTGAGCCGACCTAGTGCTGAAGGGGCAATTTCAGGCGCGCCATCTCAGCTCATCACGAAATTCGTAGAATTATACGACGAGAAGTCGTCGATGAGACTTGAATCGGACAAGATGGAGGAAGACCTCGCCAGAGGCGCGCTGAATAGATACGACTACAAGCAACGGAGGCGAATGCTGGACCGCAGGATGACTGAGGTCGACCGGACACTAGCACCAGTCGAAGAACAATTGTCCGCGGCCCAAGGACGCTACTCGGACATGATAAAGCGAATTGAACGAGCTGAAGTGGAACTTAACGTCATAAAGACGACAGCCAATGATCTACGAAACCAGTATCGTAACGGCAAGATCTCCAAAGACCTCTACGAATCTCTAAACGCGGACCTGATGCGCCGCAAACAGAAGGCGGAACAGACTATAGACACGATAATCATTAACCTACGAGAGGAGATCAGGTAGACTCCTCCGGTTAAGTCAAATTGAGACTGACGATTGAAGAGTACGGGCGATGGATTTCTAACCAATTAGACGGCCAACTACGATCCACCAGATCCAAAGCCGCCAAACTCGTCGACGAAGCGAAGAGAGCTGTTAGCGAGGCGCAGAGTTTCTATGACGATTTAGCCAAGAAAGGCGACAGGGACATGGCGACGAAAAAAGACGCCGCGTCCTACAGGGCAGCGCGAGTAATCGCGCACGGGGCCCACGAAGCAGCAGCACGGGTCAGTGATATCGTAATTCCATCGGAGACCAGCTGGGACTCCTTGAAAATCGTTAAGGACGGTATCTCAGTAGCGAGCAGATCGATTCGGGACCTCCGAGACTCCACAGCCCGAGAACTTTCCGGTTTTTACATTCTTGACATGCGCTCGTTCGGCGGAACACTGGATCGAATGGCGAAGAGCGGCGAAAGGCTCGCCTCATTTCTGGAAGGCGAGGGCTCAAAACTCCAGAGGGCTAGAACGATGACAGGTATTGTTGAGAGCATCAAGATAGCTAGAAATGAACTCGAAGAGAAGGCCCGGGAGCTAGGCGGAGTGAAGAGAGACGTAGAGGGACTGGGTCGTTCCGAATCAGATCTGACCTCTAAGGTCGACCAGTTGGAGGCAAACCCTAACCTTAGAGAAGTCTTAGACATCGAGAGAGAGCTCCGTAAGGAGAGTCGCGCCTTCCGAGCAGAGACCCTTGCCCACCTTCAGAGACCCTTGCGAAGGCTCGCAGATCTCTCCCAGCGTGGCGAGTACCCGCTGGGCTCAGATGAGCGAGAAGCCCTGTCTGCGTTCGTCAAGTCTCCTTACAAGAGTTTCCTTTCCAAGTCAACAGGAGAATACTTGGCAAGGATACTGGAAAACATGAAGAAAGCGATTGATTCCGGAAAGATGGAGTTCAAACCGAAGAAAACAGGTAGAGTCTCGGTTCAGCTGAACCAGTTGATCGGGACGACCCATTTGGCGGAGAAACAGGAGAAAGGGAGACGATTGCTGGCGCGGAGACGAGAGCTTCTGCGGATTGCTGAATGTAAAGACATGTACGATCGACGGAAGGCGTTGCTGTCGAAGATTGAAGAGACTAGGAGAGAAGAACTCGAAATTCAGGAGAAGATGAAATCTGCTGCCTCTATGACAGAGGCTGTGAATAAGCGGCTGGTAGAGCTGCTGAAACAGGCAGAGATGAAAACTCGAGAATATGTTGGAAAGGAAGTTGAGCTAGAAGGAATCTCACTCTAATCGTTTGAAGAGGCTCTGCATGAATCTTATCGGAACAGGCTTACCGCTCATGCTCGCCTCATAGTAAGTCTTGCAGACATCGCACTGCCAGACTTCCATGTCACGAATCTGTGCGGGCGCTCCGGCCTCAAAATCCTCTCGAACAATATATCGACCCACAAAGTCAAGTTGTAGATCGCATTTGGTGCACTTCAACGGGTCACAACGAGTCTAATTCTTGTGGTGCTCCGCCAAGAACCGGTCTGCATCGATGGCCGCCATGCACCCATCCGCTGCTGCGGTGACTGCTTGTCTGTATTTGTGGTCGCGCACATCGCCCGCGGCGAAGACTCCGGGGACGCTTGTCTCAGTGTCCTTTCTGGTCACAACATATCCTTGAGAGTCGAGTTCGACTTTTCCCTTCAGGAACTCTGTGTTTGGCTCGTAGCCTATTGCTACGAAGACTCCTTCAGCGTTAACATGGCTATCTTTTCCACTCTTCAGATTGTGCAACTGAACGCCGGTCACTTTGTCGTCGCCGGTAATTTCCTTCACGGTTGAATCCCATACGAAATGGATTTTTGGATTCCCAGTAGCTCTTTCCTGCATTATCTTGCTAGCTCGCAACGCGTCTCTTCGATGGACGACCGTTACGCTGTTCGTGATGTTCGCGAGGAACGTGGCTTCCTCCATCGCCGTATCTCCGCCCCCCACTGTTACGACGTCCTTTCCTTTGAAGAAGAATCCATCACAGGTCGCGCAGCTGGAGACTCCTCTCCCCCTAAACTTCGTTTCCGACGGGAGCCCAAGCCACTTTGCGTTTGCACCGGTGGCGATTATCACGCTCTTGCCCTCGTACGACCTTCCCCCAGCGACGACCTTGAACGGTCTAGAGGAGAAGTCTACGAATGATACGTCATCGTAGATGATTTCGGGTCCGAATTTCTCTGCCTGGCGACGCAGTTTCTCCATCAGTTCAGGTCCCAGCACTCCTTCCGGGAATCCAGGGAAGTTCTCAACGTCTGAAGTAATCATCAGTTGACCCCCTGGAATTGACCCAGCTAAGATCAGCGTCTCTCGTCCAGCTCTGCAAGCGTAGATCGCCGCAGTGTATCCCGCGGACCCGGAACCGATGATTATCACATCGTGCATGGACGACTCCTAGTTTAGAGGTCTCGGAGCGATTTATGCGTATTCTTGAACAAGTGGAGGCCAGAACTGTTCTTGCAAGACTTTTATTGAGAAGCTTAAGATCGACGACAACGTACTGTCTTTGTTCGAATATCAGGGCCTAAAGATAAGCTGGCTAGGACACGACTCTTTCCGGATCAAGAATGGGAAGACTGTAATAATCGACCCCTTCAAAATCCGTCCAATCCCGGAGAAAGCCGACATTCTACTGATCACTCATGAACACTACGACCACCTCTCAATAGATGACATCGAGAAAGTCGTCAACGAAAACACGACCATCGTGACCATCCCAGCTGTCAAGAAAGAACTGTCCAGCCTCAAAGTCAAAGAGGTAAAAGCTGTGAAGCCTGGCGACAAGCTCAAACTGGGAGACATTTCAATCGACGTCATGCCCGCCTACAACTTGAACA
>Ga0209376_1001947_pt1 | contig 20054 bp, 16 predicted proteins | sample GraSoiAngelo_134_FD_185891 | JGI IMG/M metagenome (GOLD analysis project Ga0209376, IMG submission 185891) | Grasslands soil microbial communities from the Angelo Coastal Reserve, California, USA - 14_0929_05_30cm (SPAdes) (version 2) | ecosystem: Environmental > Terrestrial > Soil > Grasslands ... | reverse complement strand
TCACGCCAACCAAAGCGCGCCGCATCACCGCCAAAGGTGACGAAGAGGAAGTCGCGGCGAAAGACCTGGCTGTGGGCGACATGATCCGCATCCGCCCCGGCGACAACGTCGCGGCCGACGGCGTCATCGTCAGCGGGCAGGGGTCGTTCAACCAGGCCAACATCACCGGCGAATCGCTGCCGGTGGACAAAAAGCCCGGCGACGACGTTTTTGCCGGAACGCAGAACCTGACCGGCGTTTTGGAAGTGCGTGTGACTCGCGCCGGCGAGGACACGACGTTGGGCCGTGTGCGCGAACTGATCCTGGCGGCGGAGAAGACCAAACTCCCGATCATGCGCATCATTGACCAATACATGGTCTATTACACGCCGCTGGTGCTGGTGCTGGGCGCGATGGTTTGGGCTTTCACGAAAGACCTCGACCGCGTCATTACCGTGCTGGTCATCGCCTGTCCCTGCGCTTTCATCCTGGCCTCACCCTCAGCGATGGTCGCCGCGCTGTCGGCCGCGGCCCGCCTCGGCATCCTGATCAAGAACGTCGGAGACATCGAACTCGCGGCGCGCATCAACGCGTTTGTGTTCGACAAAACCGGCACGCTTACGACCGGCAAACTGGCGGTCAGCCGCCTGGCGCCGCTGGGTGAAACGAAGCCGGCGGAACTTCTGCACATCGCCGCCTCGGCTGAGAAGTACAGCAATCACCCGACCGCGAAGGCGCTGGCGCAACTCGCCGATGAGGCAGGTGTGCCGCTGACCGAGCCCAAGGACTTCGCGGAAGCCGCCGGTCGCGGCATCAAGGCGAAGGTGGACGGCGCGGAAGTCATCATCGGCCGGGCGCAATGGCTCAAGGACAATGGACTCAAAGACGATTTTGTGAAATCGGTGGACTTGAACGAGACCGAGGGGTTCAGCCTGATTTTTGTCGCGCGCGACGGCCGGTGCATCGGCTGGGTCGGCCTTCAGGATCAGACGCGCTCCGAAGCCCGGCCGGCGCTCGCCGCGCTGAAGGAGAACCGGGTGCGCCGCATCGCGATGGTGTCCGGCGATCGCCAGCCGGTCGCGACCCGGGTGGCGCGCGAGATCGGGTGCGAAGAAGTCGTTGCCGAGTGCCTCCCGCAAAACAAAGTGCAGTTTGTCCGCGAAATGAAAAGCCGCGGCTATCGCGTCGCCGTGGTGGGAGACGGCGTCAACGACGCGCCGGCGCTGGCCGCGGGCGACATGGGCATCGCGATGGGCGCGGCGGGCAGCGAAGTGGCCATCCATAGCGCGACCATTGCGCTCATGAACAATGATCTGCGCCGGCTGCCGTTCCTCGTGAAGCTGTCGCGCCAGACGAGGGCCGTCATCAATCAGAATTTCCTGTTCGGCGTTTGCTTTATCATCGGCGGCTGGACGGCCGGCGCCTTCGGCTACTTGAACCCGATCATCGCGGCGATTCTGCACAACGCCGGCTCCTTGATCGTGGTGTTCAACAGCGCCCGCCTCGTGCGGCTGGGCGAAGAACTGGAGCCGTTCCAGGCCGTCTCGGCGGAACCGACTGGCAAAGGCACAGGTCCTGAAGCTGAATCGGTGCCGGAACTGGCGCCGAGGGCGGCTTAGCCGTTGAATTATGACCGCCGTTGACAACCCGCAATCTGCCACCCGCAACACACAACCCGCGGAAACCATTGTCGCCGTCCGCGGTCTGACGAAAATCTTCAAAGACTTCTGGGGCCGTCCCAAGGCGAAGGCGGTGGACAACGTCGATTTCGAAGTCCGACGCGGCGAAGTCTTCGGCTTGCTGGGACCGAACGGCTCAGGCAAATCCACGACGGTCAAAATGCTGCTGGGCCTGTTGTATCCGACGAAAGGACACATCGAAGTGTTCGGTCACTCCCCGCGGCACGTCGCGATCAAGTCGCGCATCGGTTACCTGCCGGAGGAATCGTATCTCTACCGCTACCTCGATTCCAACGAGACCCTCGACTTCTTCGGCAGCCTGTTCGATTTGCCGAACAAAGAACGGCGGCGTCGCGCCGAGCAACTGCTCGAGATGGTGGGGTTGAACCAGGTGCGCCGCCGGATGGTGGGCGAGTTTTCCAAAGGCATGCAGCGCCGCATCGGGCTGGCTCAGGCGCTGATCAACGACCCTGACCTCGTGATTCTGGACGAACCCACTTCCGGTCTGGACCCGATCGGTTGCCGCGAAGTGAAAGACCTGATTCTCGCGCTCGCCCGCCGCGGCAAGACCATCATCCTGAGCAGCCATCTGTTGGCCGACGTGGAAGACGTTTGCGACCGCGTGGTGATTTATTACGGCGGAAGGGTCCAGGCCATGGGCACGCTGCGGGAACTGCTCTCCGAAGCGGATTCGATCCGCATCACAGCGCCGGTGCTGCCGCGCGAAACGTTGCAGCGCGTGCTGGAACTCATCCGGCAGGACGTGGCGGAGGAGAGGGTCCGCATCGACACGCCGACGCAAAATCTGGAGAGTTACTTTCTTGGCGTGGTGCGGAAGGCGCGCGAGAGCGAGGCGGAAACGTCCGGCGCGACCTCGGGCAGCAAAGTGGCTGCGTACCTGCGCGGTGATGCCGAAGGCCCGTCGCAGCCCGAGAGAATTCTCGAACGTTTGACGCAGCCGGCCGCCGCCGCCGAACCGAAAGTCGCGACGCCGCAGCCGGAAGAAACCGTTGATCTCAAAAAACTGGAGGAGCTGGCCAGACCCAAAGAGACGGCGTCGGTTGAGGATAAGCCGGCTGAAGCCGCCAGGCTGGAACAGGCGAACGAAAAGCTGTCCTCGCTGCTCGGCAAGCCAAAGTGATCCTGCGTGATTTGAAATTTGCGATTTCAAATCTGAAATTCTTCTGATGCAACGCCTGTTCGCCATTGCCAAGCTGACTTTGAAGGCCGCCTTGCGGTATCGGCTGGTGCAGGTCCTGACGGTGTTGCTGCTCGGCGCGGTCATCGGTCTGCCGGTGATCATCAAGCACGACGGCACGGCACAAGGCTTCACGCAGATTCTGTTGACCTACACGCTCGGCTCAATCACCACGCTGCTCGGATTCGCGACGCTCTGGCTGGCGTGCGGCACGCTGGCGCGCGACGTCGAGGAGTGCCAGATGCAGATGGTGGCTGTGAAGCCGATCGCGCGCTGGGAAATCTGGCTGGGCAAATGGACCGGCATCATGCTCATGAACCTTCTGCTGCTGGCGGTCTCCGGCGCCGCCGTGTATTTCCTGATGCAATGGCGCGCCCGGCAGTTGCCGCCGGAAGCGCAGGAGAACTTGCGCAACGAGGTGCTGGTCGCGCGCGGCTCGCTCAGGCCGTCGGTCAACAACGCGGCGATTGAAGCGGAGGTCGAAGGACAACTGCAGGAGCGACTCAAAGACAGCACGGTGGCGGCCATGGACCGTGACTTCGTGCGCAAACAGATTCGCGAGCGGGTCAAGGCTCAGTTCCAGGTCGTGCCGCCGGGCGCCCCGCATCGTTGGATCATCAGCGCGGGCCTGTTCAAGGCCCGCTTGCGGGACAAGCCGCTCCAATTGCGCATCAAATTCTTTGTGGCGCAGTCCGCGGCTTCCGGGACCTATTTTGGCGCCTGGGAGATCGGCCCGCCCAACGGCCGGCGCTACGCGGTCAATCAGCCCAGTCTGGCCGCCGACACCTTCCACGAGTTCTCTGTCCCGCCGGATTTGTTGGACGAAGACGGCGACCTCGTGGTCGATTTCCTGAATTATAACGAAACGGCGCTTTTCTTTTCGTTGGAGGAAGGGGTCGAGGTGCTCTACCCCGAAAGCGGGTTTGGCCTCAATTTTATCCGCGGACTGGGCATTATCTGCTGTTGGCTGTCGCTGCTGGCGGCGATTGGCCTTTCAGCGGCGAGTTTCCTCTCGTTTCCTGTCGCCGCGTTTGTTTCGTTGGGTGTGCTGATCGTTGGTCTTTCCAGCGGGACCGTGAAACAGGTGGTGGAAGAGGGCGGAATCGCCGCGGTCAATCACGAGACCGGTCGAGTGGATAATCCGTCCGTAGTCGATCTCGTCGCGCTGCCGATTTTCAAGGGCCTGCTGAGCGTTATCAACCTGGTACACGGGTTTTCTCCCATTGATTCATTAAGCACTGGGCGGAGCGTGAGCTGGGGAGAACTCGCCCGGGCCGTCGCGCAAATCGTTTTGCTGATGGCCGGCGCGTTTGCCGCGATCGGCATTATCAGTTTCACGCGGCGCGAGCTGGCGACCGCCCAGGGGACGCAATGAGATGAGTTCGTCCCGCTCCAGACTTTACAAGCCCGCGCTGGTCGCCGCGATCATTCCGCTGCTCGCGCTGTCGGGCATGATGCAACGGCGGTTGAACCACGACCGAATCGGCATGGGCATTACGCGTGGGGAGCCTTTGGGCAACACCGCGCCGCCGGTGCTGGTGTTCACGACGGTGGCGCTGGGCGGCTTCCGCGGATTGATCGCCAACGCGCTGTGGGTGCGGGCGGCGGATTTGCAGGAGCAGGACAAGTATTTCGAGAAAGTCCAACTGGCCGATTGGATCACCAAGTTGCAGCCGCATTTCACTACCGTCTGGGTTCATCAGGCCTGGGATATGGCCTATAACATTTCCATCAAGTTCAGCGACCCGCGCGACCGCTGGCAATGGGTGCAACGCGGCATCGAACTTCTGCGGGACGAGGCGCTGAAATACAACCCGGATGAGCCGCTGATCTACCGCGAATTGGGCTGGATTTTTCAGCACAAGATCGGCCAGGACCTCGATGATGCCCACAAGTATTTCAAATCGGAGTGGGCGCGCGAAATGGACCAGGTGATGGCCGGGACCAATTACCAGACGTTGATCCATCCCCAAACCGAGGACGAAAAGGAACGCGCTCGAATCCTCCGCGAAAGATACAAGCTCAATCCCGTCCACATGAAGGAGGTGGACGACGAGTATGGCCCGCTGGAATGGCGGTTGCCGGAGTCGCACGCCATTTACTGGGCGACGCTCGGGTTGAAACGGGCGAAGAAGGAGCAGCAGATCACGCTGCGCCGGGAGATTTACCAGCCGTTGCAAGTGGCGTTTCAACGCGGCCGATTGATAGAGATCAACGTCGGCACCAACAGGCAATATCAGGTCGGGCCCAATCTCGCAATGATTCCCAAAGCCAACAAGGCTTATGAGAAATCGATGGAGGAAGACGCCGAATTCCGCGACCACATCGCCAATGCGCACAAGAATTTTCTCAAAGACGCGGTCTATTTCCTCTACACGCATAATCGTCGTTCCGAGGCCGAGCAGTGGATGAGGTACCTGGTCAAAAAATATCCTGACGCGACGGTTTACGATGTTCGTAATCCCTCGAAGCCGCCGCAGAAAATCGGCGACCTGACGGTGGACGATTACTGCGTGGCCAAAGTGACGGAAGACATCAGCGAAACTTCGCGGACCAGGGTGCAGCAGGCCGTCGAGGGTTTTCTGCTCAATTCGTACTTCGATCTGGCGGTTGGCGAGGATGATTCCGCGACCGGCTACGCCTTGCTGGCGGAAAAAATCTGGGCCCGTTACCAGAATGAAATCAGCCGGGTAAAGCAGAGCCAGCGCATTGCCCTGCCCGGCTATGGTGAAATGAAGAAAGAGGCGCTGGATCTCTTCGATCAAAATTATGATCCCACTCTGGTCGCCCGACTGCACACCAAGCTCGGTCTACCGGCGCCGACGAACGCGCCGCCGGCGGGGCCAACCAATGCCCCGACCTCCAGGCCGCCGCCGGGTTCTCAGCCGAACCCATAAGTCGTTGCCAGGGCGGGCGCGGACTGGACCTTTGCCGCGTGTCAACCGGCCATTGCGCTGCGTTGGCAGTTCGTTTAGGTTCGCCGCATGAGTCGGTTGATCTTCGTCTGGCTCGCGGCCATTTTTGTTTTGTTGTGCCTCGGATGGAGCGGCTGTTCTCCCTCGGGCGAAAGCGGGTTGGATGAGGAGAAAGAGTCGAATTATCTGGTGGGCAGGAGCCGCAAGTCTGCTCAGAATTACACGGGCGCCATCGAGGCGTTTGAGCAGGCACTCGAAGCGAACCCGCGTTCCGCAGCGGCGCACCTCGAACTCGGCCTGATTTATTACCAAAACGTCACCACGCACTGGGCGCGGGCGATCTACCATTTCGAAAAATATCTCGAGCTGCGGCCAAAAGCGAACAACGCGGACCTGATCCGGCAGAACATTGGCTACTGCAAACTCGCACTGGCCAAGGAAGTGCCGTACACCCCGAACAACGACCTGATCAGAAAGGAGGTCGAACGCATGGGACGCGAAAATATGGACTTGCGCCGGCAGGTCGAGCAATTGAAGGCGCAACTGTCGCTGCGACCGGTGAGCGCGGCGAACGGAGCGGCAGCCTTCAAATCACTCAATGGCTCCACCTTAAAACCGCTTGTCCAGGTCCCGTCAAACCCGGCTCTCCGGTACGCCCAGCCCGGCGAGCGCCAGCCAGAGCCCCCTCCGGCCGATGAAACAGCGCGACCCATGGCGGCCTCAAAGACCCACGTTGTCAAGTCGGGCGACACGCCTTATGCCATCGCGCGCATTTACGGAGTGAAGCTGGCCAGTTTGCTGGGCGCAAATCCCGGCCTGGATCCGCGGCGGCTCCGGCCCGGCCAGACCGTCGTCATTCCCTGGCAGTAATCCTCATGTTCAACCGGTTTTATTTTCCCCTCATCGCGTTGTTCTGGATCGTCATGAACGTGCTGCTCTGGCGCGCTGAGTTCGGCGGCGGCAGGGAGTTCGGCAGCGCGGTCTCGACGGAAGTCGTCTGGCAAAAAATTCTTACCGCGCCCGACGATTCCACGCTCGAAATCAGTTTGAATGGAAAGAAAATCGGCTACTGCCGCTGGGGCGCAAACGCGGGCGAGGAACTGGCCAGGGGCAAAATCTCCCGCGAAGATTATTTGCCGGATGGGATGGTCAAACAATTAGGCAATTACACGATTGATCTCGAAGGCAACGTTCTGCCCGGCCAGCCCGCCAGGCGCGTCCGGTTCAACTTGCACCTCGAGTTTGCGACGAACCACGCCTGGCGCGAGCTCTCCGTGCGCGTCGCAACGCGTCCCAGCGTGTGGACCGTCCACGCCGTGACGGCGGACGAAACGCTGGACCTGGAATACGAAGACGACAGCGGGAAGTGGTCGCGCACGTTTGCTTTTGATGAGCTCCGCGATCCCCGCAAGTTGCTCGAGGAATTTGCCGGCTCGCTGCCGCTGGCTTTGCTGGGGCCAGTCCCCGGATTGGAGCAGCAGAAGAATCTTTCCCTGGGGTTGAGATGGGAGGCGCGCAACGACTGGCTGAAGATCGGCCACTCGCAAGTGCGCGTCTATCGTCTGCACACGCGCTTGCTGGACCGTTACCAGGCGGTCGTTGTCGTCAGCCGGGTGGGCGAAATCCTGCGCGTCGAACTGCCAAACGGATTGCTGTTGGTGAACGAGGCTTTAACGAACCTGTAAGCGGCGTCGAGCATGATTGAATTGGTCCATCTGGTGAAACGGTTCGGTGAGCTCGTGGCGGTCAACGACCTCAGCCTGACGGTCCCGCGCGGCGAATTTTTCGCCGTGCTGGGCCCGAACGCCGCCGGCAAAACCACCACCCTCCGCATCCTCGCCGGCCTCATCAAGCCGTCTTCCGGCTCCGCGCGTGTGGCCGGCTTTGACGTGCAGACTCAACCTGTGGAAGCCCGCCGTCGGCTGGCCTACGTTCCCGATTTTCCGTTCCTTTACGACAAGTTGACGCCGTGGGAGTTTTTTCGCTTCACCGGCCAGCTCTTTCAAATGGAGGACGCGCGCATCCGATCCGTCGCGAACGAACTGGTCGCGCGGTTCAACCTCGAACCGTACCTTGGAAAACAAATCGAGGGACTGTCGCACGGCACGCGCCAGCGCGTCGCGATCGCCTCCGCGCTGCTGCACGCCCCGGAAGTGGTCGTGCTCGACGAACCGATGGTCGGACTCGATCCGCATCACGCGCGCGTGCTCAAGGACGTCCTCAAGGAAAAGTCGCGGCAGGGCATGACCATCTTTATCTCGTCACATCAGTTGAGCGTTGCCGAGGAGATGGCCGACCGCATCGGCATCATTCATCAGGGGCGGTTGGTCGCCGTTGGGACGCGCGAAGAGTTGCGCCGGCAAAGCGGCCAGGACGGCGCGCTGGAACAAAGCTTCCTGGCGCTCACGGCGCAGGAAGCCAACTTTACCGAGGAGAAAGTTGCTGCGCATTGATGGTCATGCCGACTTCCGTCCAGCTTTTATCCGCAGCGCGCGAGCCGGCCGTGAACGCGAAATTTCCCTCGCCGCTCGGCCTGCTGGTACGCGTTAACGCGCTACAGGCGTGGCGCCGCGTGAAAGCCATTCGCGAACAATCACACCTTCTCTCCGCGCTGATCGTCCTTTTCATCGTCGGCTACGCCGTGCTGGCCTTCTGGTTGTTTCGCCAGGGATTGAGATTCGTTGCGAATTTCCCTGGACTCGGCACGCTGTTGATTGAACGACTGATGTTTCTTCTGTTCGCTTTTTTGTTCGTGCTCCTCTTGTTCAGCAATCTGGTCATCAACTATACCAACCTCTTCCAGAACCGTGAAACGACTTTTCTGCTGTCGCTGCCCCTGCCGCCGCAAATTGTTTTTCGCTGGAAATTGATGGAATCGGCGCTGCTGGCGTCGTGGGCATTCCTCTTCCTGATCGCGCCGCTGCTGGCCGCTTACGGTCTGACGAACCATGTGCCGTGGCATTTCTATCCGGCCACGGTGGTATTGATCGCGCTTTTCATCGTCCTGCCGGCGGTCGCGGGCGCGTGGCTGGCCGTGAACGTGGCGCGTTATCTGGACCGCCGCGCCTTTCAAGTGGCTGCGGTTGCCCTGGCGATACTCATGCTCGTCGTTGCCGCGTGGTGGTTGAAAGCCGAGCCGATTTCCGACGAAATGCTCGAGACGCGCGTGCTGGCCGTGTTGGACCGTCTCCTGATGAAAACGCACTTCGCGCAATTCGCGCTGCTCCCCAGCTACTGGCTGTCCGCCGGCGTGTTGCAGTGGTCGGAAGGAGCGTGGAGCGGGGCGGCATTTTTCGCGCTGGTCCTGCTGAGTCACTCGCTCTTCTTCGGCTGCCTCGCCTTCACGCGCATGGGCGGCCCGTTCTACGATGCCGCTTCGACCGTGCAGAGCCGTGGCAGCGTGTTCTGGCAATGGACCTGGTTCCGCCTCTGGCAGGAACGACAGCGCAACTTTGATTACCACTGCGGCATTGTCGAACGCGCCGTCAACGTTTTGCCCGGCGTGCCGGTGGACATCCGCGCGCTGCTGGTCAAAGACATTCGCGTCTTCTGGCGGGACACGAGCCAGTGGGGCCAGACGCTCGTGCTGTTCGGGCTGCTCGGCGCATATATCATCAACTTGCGCCATTTTTCACAGCAACTGACCAACCCCTTCTGGGTGCACCTGGTCTCCTATCTGAACCTGGGGGCTTGCTCGCTCAATCTCGCCACCTTGACGACGCGTTTCGTTTATCCGCAATTTTCCCTGGAAGGCAAACGGCTCTGGATTGTCGGGCTGGCGCCGCCGGGACTGATGCGTGTGGTCAAGACGAAATACTGGCTGGCCAACATCGCTTCGCTCGGCGTCACGCTCGGATTGATCTGGCTGTCCTGTCACATGCTCAAATTGCCGATGGAGCGCACGTTTTATTTCATGGCTGCCGTCACCGTCATGACCTTTACGCTGAACGGACTGGCCGTCGGATTGGGCGCGCTTTACCCGAATTTCAAAGAGGACAATCCCAGCAAAATCGTCAGCGGCTTCGGCGGCACATTTTGTCTGGTGCTGAGTTTTCTTTACATTGTCGCCTCGGTGACTTTGCTGGCCGTTGGTTCGCCGTGGTCCTGGGCGCGGTTGGGGGAGCCTTCCGTCGGCTGGTTGATTGGCAGTTGGGTTGCCTTCGCCTTGCTGTCACTTTGGCTTGGCTGGCTGCCGTTAAGACTCGGATTGCGGAAGGTGGCGTTGTTCGAGCTGTGACGCGTCTTCCGCTGGTGCGTTTGGACTGAATACGATCACGGATAGCCTGGACCATCGGGAAACTTATTTGCTGGGTCGGACGAAAAGGGAGGAAGATTGCCGGGCCCGACGCCGCGGCGCGGACCGCGCCCGGGTCGATCTGGAAAGACCCGTGGCCGATCGCCCAAAGGCTGCCGGGCCGCGGTGAACATCCTCTCCTTTACACGTCTCGTATCGGCGATTAGAGTCGCGCCATGGCTTCGGAATTTGATGAGACAGATTTTGTGGATGGCGATTTTCGTGCCGCGCAGAAGTCGTCTTTCGCCGCCTCCTCGGCCGGCGGGGCGGGCCGTCCGCCCACGCGCGAGGAGCTTGACTCCCGCGTCACGGAAACCCAGCAGCGGCTGATGGAACTCAAGCGCGCCCAGGAAGAGCTGGAACGGGAGCGGGCGGCGTTGGAGGAAGCGCGGCGGCGGCGCACCGAATTCCAAACCGGCCGCGAAGAGATGCTGCAAAGTCTGACCCGCGGTGTGGGCTTACTGGAGGAAGCCGAATTCACCGCGCGCCGCGACGCCGAACAAATGGCCAGGACGCTGGGCGAACTGCGCGAAGCGCTCACCAAGGTCCAGAGCGTCCACGAGGAGACCTGGACGCAGGAAAATTACAGCGTGGAACTGACGCGCGCGCTGACGGTCATCGACAACGCCCGGATGGAATGGAACGCCGCCCGGCTGAAATGGCCGTTGCTCAGCGGCCCGCAAACGACGGAGGACGCTCCTCCTCCCGCTGAGAAATCCGCCGGCCTTTCGCTCGAATCACTTGGCTTTTTTCAGCTCTGCAAGCTAGGCCTGGCCTTCACGTGGCCGTTGGTCCTCGTGACGCTGGCCGCGTTGGGCTTTTTAATTTTCATTTTGATCGGGCATAAATAAGCGTTGGTATGGGCCTCTTCAAAAAGAAAGCCGACCCTTTGTCCGAACGCGCGCGCGCGCTGAGCTCCGAAATCGCCGCGCTCGAAGCGCAGATCAAACAGCTCGACACTCTGCTCCAGCAGCCGCAGGCGCGACCGCGTCTCCGCTCCACGGCCAGACCGCGCGGTCCGGCTGTCCCCGCCGCGCCCGCCCTGCCCCGCGAACCGGTGTTCGAGCAGGTGGACCACGACCTGGTGAAATCGCAAACCGAATCCGAGGCGACCAAGGCTCACTTCAACGAACTCGACGTCCGGAAGTTCGAGCTGGCAGGCGCGTGGCGGCGGCTGAAAAATCATTTTCAAGGGCCGCCGGCCAACAATCCGAAACTTGTGAACTACCTGGCCGCCGGCAGCATCCAGGGCCTGCGCCCGATGCGCTACGAAAAACGTGTGGCGCGCAATCGCGTGCTTGCTCTCACGCTCTTTCTGGTCATCTTGTTAGGGGGAATTGCGGCGTTTCTTTTCAAACACCGGTGACGTCGTTGCTCTCGTTGCAGGTCGCACACCCGGACCTGCCTTCGCTTCGGGCTAGAGCGTTTTCATGAATTGTGCAGCCGCTATTAGCCGCAAAAGAACGCAAAGATCGCAAAGATGTCCGTGTCCCTTGTGTTCTTTGCGTTCTTTTGCGGCTACAGTTTTATTCAATTTGCTCTAAAACCCGTTCAACACGTCAATCATCTCCCGCAACCGGCCGTAATCGCGCCGGTTGAAACCGAACGCCACTCGCGGCAGTTCCACCGCGTCGTGGTCTTCACGTTCCTCGGGCGTGGCTTCGACCGCGTGGATTCTTTCTCCCGACACGATGTCGGCAAAATCCTCGTTCAACCCGTCAAACCCCGACTGCGATGGAGCGTGGTTCAAGCGGATGACCAGCAGCTCTTTGACGAAGCGCATGGAATGATAGTTGCGATAGAACCGTGTGATGCATTTGACCGCCTGGTCCGTGTCGTCCGTGATCTGGTAAAGGTGCAAGTCGTCTTCGGCGATCAACTGGTTTCGCAGCAGATGTTCACGGATGTTTTTGTCCCACGTCTTCCAGTGGGTGCCTCCGGGGCGGTCAATGAGCACCAGCGGCATCAACCGGCTCTTTCCGGTCTGCATCAGGGTCAACGCTTCATAACCTTCATCCATCGTGCCAAAGCCGCCCGGGAACAACACAATGGCATCCGAGTGCCGCAAGAAGATTAATTTGCGGGTAAAGAAATACTTGAAGGTGATGAGCTTCTTGTTGTGCTGGATGATCGGGTTGGCGGCCTGTTCCCAAGGCAGACGAATGTTCGCGCCGAAACTTTTTTCCGGCCCGGCGCCTTCGTGCCCGGCCTGCATGATGCCCGGCCCCGCGCCGGTGATGACCATGAAGCCCGCGTCCGCAATTTTCCGCGCGAATTCGACCGCTTGCTTGTATTCGGTCCTGCTCGGCTGCGTGCGCGCGGAGCCGAAAATCGTCACTTTGCGAGTGTTGGCGTAAGGCGCAAAAAGCTTGAACGCATAGCGCAATTCACGAATCGCCGTTTGAATGACGCGCACGTCGCCGCGGTCTTCGACATCGTGCAGCAGCTTGAGCGCGTTCTCAACCACGTCCTCGACCAGGTCGGGGTTGTGTCCGCCGCCCTTGTAGGCAATCAGCTCCTCTATGCGGCGCTTGAGTTCGGCGTCAACAGGTGGTTTGTCCCGCTTTTCCATGCGCGCGAAGTTAACGGTTTAATGGCCAAATGCAACTCGCGAGCCGGCGCGTCAGTGGTGGGGCGAGACTCTGTCGAGCCCTAACTTCTATCCATTGGAGTTCAGGGCTCGACAGAGTCCCGCCCCACCGTTCATGGTTCCGATGCGCGCCAAAAATGGCGTCGAGGCTACCCCCAAATGCGGCAGTGTCTTAGTTTGGTTGTAGTGTCGAGCCTCTGGCTCGATGAATCGGCGCACAACGCCGACGCTACACGCAAATCAGGACACTACCCCAAAGGCGGGTAGTGGTACATTTTGCGATGGTAGGGACGCCGCGCTGCGGCGTCACCGGCCGCGTCCAGCGGACGGAATCTCGTTATCCATTGCTTTGCTTCCATTCCGTTGCGCCGCTGAACGCGGCGCGGTCATCGCAGCGCGATGACCCTACCTTGAAATTGCAAACTGTAACACCACCCCAAAGGCCGCTCCGTTGACACTCTTCAACACCGCTGATACCGTGCGCCTTCCTTGAGAATGGCAATGGACTACAAAGACACCTTGAACCTGCCGCGGACGGACTTCCCGATGAAGGCCGACCTTGTCACCCGCGAACCACAGCAGATCGAGAAGTGGCAGAAGGAAAAACTCTACGAGAAAATCCAGGTCGCACGCGACGGTGCCGAAAAATTTGTCCTGCACGATGGCCCGCCCTTCGCCAATGGCGACGTCCACATCGGCAACGCGCTTAACAAGATTCTCAAAGACATCGTCGTCAAATACAAGTCCCTGCGCGGTTACAGCGCGCCGTATGTGCCGGGCTGGGATTGCCACGGCCTGCCCATCGAATTCAAGGTTTCCCAGGAAATGCGCAAACCGGGCGGGGCAGGAGTCTCGCCTGTGGATGTGGACGCCGCCACAGTTCGCAAGGCCTGCGACGCCTACGCCCGCAAATACATCGACATTCAACGCGAGCAGTTCAAGCGCCTCGGCGTGTTTGGCGATTGGGAGAATCCCTACCTCACGCTGAACAAGGAATACGAGGCGGACGAACTTCGATTGTTCGCCGACATCGTCGAGAAAGGATTTGTCTATCGCGGGAAGAAACCGGTTTACTGGAGCATTCCGTGCCGCACCGCGCTCGCAGAGGCCGAGGTGGAATACAAAGACCACGTCAGCCAGAGCATCTACGTGAGATTTCCGGTCATCGGCCAGCCCGGCACCTCGATCCTCATCTGGACGACAACACCCTGGACGCTTCCGGCCAACCTGGCAGTTGCTTACAACTCAACTTTCAGCTATGCGCAAGCCCGCGTCGGCGGAGAAACGTTCCTCGTTTCCACCTTGCTCCTGCCGACGGTCGCGGAGAAATGCCGCTGGGACAGCTACGAAATCGTCCGCAGCCTGAACGCCGATAACCTCCGGCAAATCGAGTTTCAACACCCGTTCTGCGCGCGCACCGGAAGATTGTTTGCGGGCGACAGCTTCGTGGAAAACACGAGCGGCACCGGATTTGTGCATGTCGCGCCCGGGCACGGTTTGGAGGATTACCAACTCGGCCTGCAAAACGGCCTGCCGATTTATTCGCCGGTGGACGACGATGGCCGCTTCGCCTACTCGAACGAATTGCCACTCGAACAGCAGATGCCGAAGGAACTGATCGGCAAAGCGATTCTCGAAAAGCACGGCAAGAGCGAGGCGAACGAAGCTGTGCTTCAACTCCTGCGCGACCGAAACATGCTGGTGCATCGGGAAGATTACACTCACAGCTATCCACACTGTTGGCGCAGCAAGACACCGATCATCTTCCGCGCGATGGACCAGTGGTTCATCGAGATTGATCATCAAAATTTCCGGCAGCAGGCGCTCGACGCCATCAATCACGTCAACTGGATTCCCGACTGGGGCAAGAACCGCATCGAAGCCGCGGTCAAGACACGGCCCGACTGGTGCATTTCGCGCCAGCGCACGTGGGGCGTGCCCATCCCGTTCTTCTACGACGCGCAGAGCCATCCTTTGCCTGATCCAACCAAGGATTCAAGGGTGGCGGCGCGAATCGTCCGCAATACAGCCGACCTCGTTGAAAAGCACGGGTCGAACGTCTGGTTCGAGAAGTCGTGCGCCGAGTTGTGGGCTTCCGTGAAGCCAGTGGATTGGAACGGCACGGAACCCGTCGCCAAGTCAAACGACACCCTGGATGTCTGGATTGATTCCGGTTCGTCGTCGCGCTCGGTGCTCATGCGTCGTCCGGATCTTTTTCATCAACCATCAACCATCAACCATCAACCGGCCAATTGGCAGGCCGATATGTATCTGGAAGGAAGCGACCAGCACCGCGGCTGGTTTCAGTCCTCACTGCTGATCTCGCTCGCCGGAAACGGCGCCGCGCCTTACAAGACCGTGCTCACGCACGGTTTCATGGTGGACGCCGATCGCGAAAAGATTTCCAAGAGCAAACAGGGCCAGGGTGTTTACGAGAAACCGCAGACGGCTGACGCTTACGTGAAGAAATGGGGCGCGGACATTGTGCGACTGTGGGTCGCTTCGCAGGACTTCCGCAACGACATCATCGTGAGCCAGGAACGGATCAACAAAGTCGCCGAGACCTATCGCGTCATCCGCAACGCCCTGCGTTACCAGCTCTCGAACCTTTACGACTTCGATCCAGCGACGCACAGCGTGCCGGACGAAAAGCTCACTGGCCTCGACCGCTGGATTCTTGGCGAGTACTCCAAACTCGAAGCCGAAGTCATCAAGGCTTACGACGCTTACGAATTTCATGTCGTTTACCAACAAGTCAGCCAGTTTGCGGCAGTGGAGCTTTCGGCGATCTACCATGACGTGATCAAGGATCGACTCTACACCGATCCGGCTAACTCGCATCGCCGCCGCTCAACGCAAACAGCGTTGCACAGGCTGGTGTCCGGACTTTGCCAGATGCTCGCGCCGATTCTTTCGTTCACGGCGGATGAAGCGTGGGAGTTGATTCCCGATAAACCGACGCAGTCCGTGCATGAAACGACGTGGCTGCGTTACTCTCTGGTTCTACCTGAAGGCGAATTGCTGGCGTGGCAGCAAATGCTGGCGATCCGCGATGGAGCTTTGGCCGAGTTGGAGAAAGCTCGCCAGAGCAAACTCATCGGCAAAGCACTTGAAGCAAGAACTGAATTGATTGGTGGCATGATTGGAGTGCTTGTCAGTCAAAAGGACTTTGAGTCACTGAGGGAACTATTGAACGTTTCACAGATCTCAGCGCAGCCCAGCGACGAGTCCTTGAAAGTCCGCGTTGCCAAAGCGGACGGTCAGAAATGCGCACGCTGCTGGCATTGGGAAACGGACGTCGGCTCGCACAAGGAGCATCCGACAATCTGCGGCCGTTGCGTGGCGGCGGTTTCTTCGTAGCGCAGGCATCCTGCCTGTCAGTTGCGAGGCTTCCGAGCCTCGCTTTTCATTTCGCGGCAAGGATGCCGCGCAACCGGTAGTGTCCTAGTTTGGTGGCGGCGGTGCTGCGGCACCGCCTTGCGCCGCGGCAGCGGCGCACCCACCTGAAGCAAATCAGGACACTGCCGCGCAACCTGCACGCTGGAAGCGTGCGCTACGCAAGGCAGCGCTCGTCGTCTCAGGTTAATGAATGCCGTTGATGAACATCCATCCACCCCAGACTGCGAAGGCAAGCCCTACTGCTCGTCCCACGTGCAGTCCTTTCGGCGCGACTTTTTCCAACAACACGAGAATCGAAATCGCTGCCACCCACCAGATGTTCATCACGCCGGCCACGAACAGCAGCGCCATCAAGAACCAGCAGCAGCCGGTGCAGTAAGCGCCGTGCTTCAGGCCCATGACAAACGCGCCGCGCCGGCCCTCGCGCCAGTCGATCATCAGAAAACTCAGCGGCGAACGGCAGTGCGTGAGGCAGGCGTTCTTGAGCGGCGTCCATTGAAAAACGCCGGCCGCGATCAACAAAACTCCGCCGAGCAACGGGCTCGTGCTGACCATCATCGGCGACAGCAGCGCTCTGGAGTGCAAAATCCATTGCGCAACTGCGGCAATCGCGCTGAACAAAGTCCAGACAACGAGATAGCCAAGCAGAAAAATTCCGGTCGGCACAAACGGCTGCTCCCGCTCGAGTCGTTTTCGGTTCACCGCGGCGAAGGTCAGAATCATCGGCGCGGCGGAGGGCGTCATCATCGCCACCATCATTTCCGTCCACATGAGAAACAGCGGCACGAGCGTTGTGGCCGACCAGGATTGTGTGTCCGGCCCGGATATTTTCATGCCGGCGCATTGGCAGACGCCGGTGTGGACCATCGCGCGCGCTTCGTGGACCATGTAACCCCACGCCAGCGCCGAGATGGCGACCAGTCCGGCGAGCACCACGGTGCGATCGCGCTTCAGCACGGATTCGATTGAAATGCCTTGATTCATTACCGCCCGTTCAGGGATAGAGTCACATACTATTCGGCAAGTAGTTTGATTGGAGCGGAGTAGCGCTTCCATTCTCCCTCTCCTCCCAAAAAAAGGAGGAGAGGGGCCGGGGAGAGGAGGCTGTTTTTCATGTTTCCCCTCTCTCCAGTCTCTCTCCCCGCTCGTTCCTCGCGGGGAGAGAGAGAAAAAACGCCCTCAGCGTTTTTCATGCCGAACACTATCGGAGGGCGACTCGTCCACGCACAGGAGAGACGTGATATTGCCCAGGTGGATGGGTCCGGGCGCGTGGCCGAACCAGCCGAAAATCAGTCCCGCGAGCGAAACGCCATCGCATCGGCCTTTCTGGACGTGCCAGACGTAACCGCCCTCGCAGAACCCGTAAGAGGGAGCGACTTCAAAATTGCACGGGCAACCCCAGTCGCAGTTGCACGCGCCCAACAGGACGCCTTTCAAGTGATAGGATAATTTTTTGGTCATGGAATTCCCTTTTCGTCGGCAGACGCCATGACTGACTGTTCGCTCTGCTTCGCGAACCGAGGCGGACAAGTCCGGCGCCCCACCACCGCGATCATTCGGCCGTCGTCGGGTCAATCACCGTTTTGACCTCGGAAATGCGATTGGCCGGGAACCCGCCCTGTTGCGCGTGCTCCCGGATCAGTCGCTCGTTCGGCGCGATATAGACGCAATAAACTTTGTCGCCGGTGACGTAGCTCTGGACCCATTGGATTTGGGGCCCAAGCTTGTTCAAGACGCTGCAGGATTTCTGAGAGATGGCCTTCAACTCCGGCGCCGACAACTTCCCGGCGCCGGGGATTTCACGTTCGATGATGTATTTGGGCATAGGCGTAATTTGAGTTGAGGGTTGAGCAGCGCGTCAGTTCCCGTATTTCACCTTCGTCACAAATCCCGCCTTGTTCGGATAGTTGAAATTCAATTCTCCAATCCTGGCGCGACCTTCCTTGGCGGAAACCACGTGCGCCCACTTGAACAAAAAACCGCTCGCGTGCTCGACACGAATGGCCTCGGGATCACCGCTGACCGGGTTTTTGATGGGCTCGAAGGCGAGCGAGACGTTGTCGCCCAGGCGCACACTGCTGTTCTTGTCTTTGATTTTGAAATCAAACGTGACGTATTGGGTATCGAGGAGCTTGGAAATGGTTTTGGCAATGATCTCGAAAGGCATTCCGCCTTCCTGGCCGGTCGCAATTTTCATCAGCGCTTCGCGCTGCTTTGGGTTGGCTTTTTGTTCGATGAACAGAGCGAGCGTTCCGTTGCCCTCGTGCAGCGCGCCGGGCCAATGCGCGACGAAGCCGAGCGCCAGACCGTCCAGTGACAGCTTGCCGTAACGGCCTCGATTGATCCGCCAGGCGCCCATCCCATCGCAGAAGCCTTGCGTAGGACGCGCCTCGAATTCACAGGGACATCCATAGTCGCAGTTGCAGGCCTGCAGATAATCCGCTTCCAACGACCATTTCACTTTTTTGCCGTTGCTCATGTTCCGCTCCTTTCTTTCGACGGTTCAGGTGATGAAGGTTGCATCAGGTAATTTGGGATTCGCCCCGGCGAAAACGATCTCAGACTCTGACGCCGGGCCGCTTCCTGGTGTGCGGGAGACTAGCAAACCCGAGACGCACTGGCAACAGGATAAAGGCCCCGGCTGCAGAACGGGCGGACCTTGGCACTACCACCCTATCGAGTCCGCTCTGCAAGATTTCCGAAGACCCCTCACCCTGTCCCTGCTCCCCATCCGACGGTGGCCTTCAGGCCGGGTGAGGGGAATACGTGGGTCACAGGACTCGTAGCCGCCGACGTAAGGAGCGGGTCCGACCGCGGCTGCCGACACTCCGCCTACTTACGTCGGCGGCTACAACCAAGCTCCGCGCCGTGGCAGACGCGGTCAGTGGACCGACTCGCACCCGGTGAAAACAATTTCCGTGTCGCGCGCGCCCTTGCATTTGCCGCGGAAGAGAATCGTCTGCCCCGCCTGCAGCAAGGTGACCTCTTTGTTCTCGGCGGGTTTTCCGACAAGCGTCTGCCCGCGGTGCGTGGTGAAAACGGTCTTGTAATCGTTCGGGTAGTCAAAGACCGCAATGACCCGAGCGAACCGGTCCGAGGATTCCAGGAGGACATCGTATTTGCGGACGAACATCCTAGGCTCGAACCGTTCGATCACGCCTTTGACGTGGAAGTTTTTTTTGTCATAGCGCCGATCGGCGGCGGTCGGATCGTTTTTGAATTGTTGCACCAACTCGGCGGCATCCACAATATCGTCCGGCTTCAACGGCGGCAGCTCGACAACTGACCTTCCACGTTCTTCACCGGTGGTGCGCCGCGCGCTGAGGCCTCCTGACTTTTCGGCTTGCGGCTGCTTCCCGGCTTCGGGCTGTCCATTGTCCTCTTTCAATCTGGCGGCTTCAGCTTCCGCGCGCGCCAGGTCCCGCTTCAGCTTCTGGATTTCCTCCTCTTTCCGTTTTCGCGCTTCGGCCTGGAAACGCTTTCGAGTCGCCGTTGGCAGATCTTTCCAGTCAATCCAGTTCGTTCCACGGTCATGTTTGACAACGAGCCCGGCCGGCTCGAACCTGATGACCTCCGCGTTCTTGAAAACCTTACCCTCAGTCGTCGTGATGTCTTCAGCTGTGGCGAAGGTGGCGCCGGCGACCAGAAGAACAGAAAGGATGACATGGCGCATAAAAACGGCGGTGGTGTCTTAATCTCAAGTCTAAACTGTAGCGGCGCTTCTATGAGCGCCGTTTTCGGCGGTCACAGACCGCCGCTACAGCCAAATTAATTCACTGCCAAAACGGCTGGCTGCTTGACAGTAGGTGAACTTCGCCTACCGAGTTGAGCCTTGTTTGGCCCTCAGCGTCAAGCGCTCAGCAGCGTGCGGGGTGGCGCAGTTCTCTCTCCATGAACCTTGGATGGTCCCAATGCATGCGAAAAACGAAAGGGGGCTTTCCATGAACCGTACCCCCTCATCCCATCCTTCTCCCCCAGTGGGGGAGAAGGTGCCCGGAGG
>Ga0209376_1001944_pt1 | contig 20070 bp, 16 predicted proteins | sample GraSoiAngelo_134_FD_185891 | JGI IMG/M metagenome (GOLD analysis project Ga0209376, IMG submission 185891) | Grasslands soil microbial communities from the Angelo Coastal Reserve, California, USA - 14_0929_05_30cm (SPAdes) (version 2) | ecosystem: Environmental > Terrestrial > Soil > Grasslands ... | reverse complement strand
GGGCAAGATCTCGCGGAGCGGGATGTCGCGGTGATGCGGACCCTCGTAGTTGCGCCAGCACAGGTGCAGGCGAAGGCGATCGGGCGGGATGTCGCGGAGCGCGTGATTGAGCGCTTCCACGTTGGCCGCGGCGATCTTCACGAACTCCGCGTTGCTCAGGTCGGGAAACGCGAGGTGGCGGCCCATGGCCAGGTCGGGACAATCGATCTGGAGCACGAAGCCCGCGCGATGAATTGCGTCGTACTCCTCCTTCATCACGTCGGCCAGCCGCGCCAGGTAGGCCTCGCGACTTGGATAGTGCTCGTTCTTGAGGAAGTGGGCGATGACGCCGGGCGAGGCGGCGGTCATGAAGGCCTCGGTCGGCTGCGCTTCTTTCAACGCGAGCTTGAGGTTCTCGACGTCCTTCTGCACCGCCGTCCGGTCCTTCCAGTCGATCGGGCCGTTGCACGCCGGGCGTGACACCAGAGAGCGCCGCTCGGCGCGCGCCGCGGCCTCGGGAAAGTCCGCCCAGTCCGCCCGCTTCGCCGCTCCGCTCTGTCCGCCGAACCCGGTGAGGCGATGCCTCACATAGGTGGAGTAGCCGACCTTGCCTTGCTCACCGTCGCTGACGACGTCGATGCCGGCGTCGACCTGCCTCCGCACGATCTCGGCGACGGCCCGGCGCACGCGCGGCTCGAACGCCAGGGCTTCCGGAGGCGTGCCGGAGTCCAGCGCCTCGAGCATCACCGCCAGATCCGCCGGACGGGGCAAGCTGCCCGTGTGCGTGGTGAGAATGCGCTCGCTGCTACGCCTCATGATCGTGTCACCTCCGTGGAGTAACTGGTAAGGGCACGAGCCCCAGGGCCACACGGCCAAAGTTCTCGGCGGCAGCATCCCAGACGAGCGCGACGTGATGTGACGCGCCGTGGGCGTCGCGATGGAAGCGCTGGATCGCGTCGGACTCGAGCACGGCGCCGGCGCCGCTCGCCTCGAACAGCCGGTTCACCGCCTGGACGCAGAGTCTGCTGAGGAAGGCCTTGTCCCGGCGATAGCGAGCCCGATCGAACTCGGTGAACGCCTCGCCGCGCGCGGCCTTGTCGATGATCTCGCGGATGTCCTGCTGGTGGATCGTGCGCGCGGCGTCCACCTCGGCCGAGGCTTCGGCCAGCCGCATCTGCAGCGGAACAGACTCGGCGGATCGTCCCGCTCCTGTCGTGCCTCGGAGACGAGACGTGAGCTCGTCCACCGCGCCCTGGGCGATGCCGATGAGCGGCGCCGCCAGGTCCCAGCCCGTGAGGCACCGGAGCGGCGCGCGATAGCTCGGGCGCCGGTGAAGCTCCCAGCCCGTCCAGTCGCCATCGCCGGCGCGGTTCGGATCGAGGGCGCGATGCGCGGGGACGAAGACGTCCGTGATCACGATGTCCTTGCTGCCCGTCCCCCGCATGCCGGCGGCGAACCACGTATCGACGATCTCGTAATCAGAACGCGGGAGCAGCAGCCAGATCAGTCCGTCGGGCCCGGCGCCGGGAATGGCGACCATCACCCAGCTCGCGGCGTCGCAGCCGCTCGAGAAACTCCACCGACCTGACACTCGAAAGCCTCCGTCCACCGGCTCGCCCTTCCCACGCGCCGGGTTGAGGCCCGAGGAGAAAAGCGTGTCCGGTCCGGTCGCGAAGAATTCCTCCTGAGCTCGCTCGGGAAAATGGCCGAGCCACCAGTTGTGCACGGTCCAGAGCGAATAGCACCAGCCGGTCGACCCGCACCCACGGCTGAGCTCCCAGGCCACGGCGTGGGCCATGTCCAGATCGACGCCCAGGCCGCCGTAGCGCGACGGGTTGCCGATCCGGATGAGGCCGGAGCCGATCAGGTCCTTCACGGTCTCGGGCGGAATCTGCCGGAGCTGCTCGGTCCGCGCCGCGCGTTCCTTGAGCACGGGCACCATCCCAGACGCTCGGCGCAGCAGCTCGTCTCTCATCGACCGGCCGGAGTGTAACGTGCCCCCCTGGGGTCCGCCATCGCCCCTGCGAATAGGACCAACGTCCCATGGCTTTCCTCAGCCCGGACGCCCTACCGTGCGTTGAAAGGAGACGCCATGAAGATCTGGGCTGTGCGCGTGCTCATGCTGGGTGTGATGCTGGCGGCGGTGACCGCGGGAGCGCAGGAGACGCCCTCGGGAAAGGTCGCCATCGAGACCATGTCGATCGCGGTCGGCATCGGCGTGACCTGGGGGGACGGAAAGCTCACATACCAGGGCAAGGACCATTCGTTCACCGTCAACGGGCTCAGCGTCGTGGACGTCGGCGTCTCGAAGATGTCGACGACCGGCAATGTGTACCACCTCAAGAAGCTGTCGGACTTCGCGGGCAACTATGCCGCGGCCGAGGCGGGGGCGGCCTTAGGCGCGGGCAAGAGCGCCGTGGCGATGAGGAACCAGAACGGCGTGGTCATGGAGCTGACCAGCACCGCAACAGGCATCCAGTTCACGCTGGCTCCCAAAGGGGTCGAGATCAAGTTGAAGTAGACGTCGAGCCTTCGGACTGGGTGCTCAGGTCGCGAGCATCCCGCTGACGCATCAGGAGACAGGTATCATGCGTCGGCCATGGATCTCCGGCCCTCGGCCCGCCAGCAGGCACTGATCGCTCGCGCTCGCCGGTTGGCGCTCGAACGCTTTGCGCCGCGCGCCGACACGCACGACCGGGACGCCTCGTTTCCCTTCGACGACTACGCGGATCTGCGCGCGGACGGGCTACTCGGCCTCTGTGTCCCCGAGCGGTACGGCGGGCTCGGCGCCGATTACGAGACCTACTGTCTCGTCGCCGAGCAGCTCGCGCAGGGCAACGCGTCCACGTCGCTGACGTTCAACATGCACTGTCTCACCATGCTGATGATGGGCGAGATCGCCGACGCCATGCCCATGCCCGCGCCGGCCCGCGAGCGTCACGAGAAGCTTCGCGCCCCCAGGTTCCGCGAGGTCGTCGAGCAGGGCGTCTTCTACGGGCAGCCCCACAGCGAGCCGGTGGAGCAGGGCGAGACCGACACGAAGCTCTCGATGGGCGGCCGGCGCTTCGGCACCGTCGCACGGAAGGTCGCGGGCGGCTACGTCGTCAACGGCCGGAAGTTCTTCGTCTCGCTCGCGGGCGCCGCTCCGTACTTCGCCACGCCCGCCCTCCGGGCCGGCGACGAGCCGTGGATCGAGCGCACGCTCTATCTTCAAGTGCCGAAGGACGCGCGCGGCGTCACGTTCCCGGGTGACTGGGATCCGATGGGCATGCGCGCCACCGTGAGCCGCGACATGGTGCTGCAGGACGTCTTCGTTCCGGACGACGCCGAGGTGCTGCCGCCGGGACTGTTCGGCGCAATGTACAACGCGTTTCCGCAGCTCTCGCCGCTGACGTTCTGCGCGACCTTCCTCGGGCTGATGCAGGCGGCCTACGACGGCGCGCTCGCCTACCTGACCGGTGCGATGCCCGGCTCGCCCGGGCTTCACACCGAGGCCGCGGCCAAGGGCCCCGCGCTGGCCGAGATGCTCTTCACCCTCGAAGGTACCCGCGCGCTGTACTATCGCGCGGTCTCGGAGGCGCGCGTCGACGCGCCGGCCGCCGCCGTCCAGCGCGCTCGCGCCGCCGTCGTCACCGTGCATCGCTCCGCGGTCGTGGTGACCCAGGAGGCGATCCGACTCTGCGGCGGGCGGGGCCTGCTCAAGCGCTATCCGCTCGAGCGCTACGCTCGCGATGCCCGGGCGGGCGCGCTCATGCGCCCGTGGACTCAGGAGATCGCCACGCAGCAGGCGTGGGAGACCGCGCTCGGGCTGGGAGTAGCGCCGCAACGGAAGGAGACGCCGTGAAGATCAGCCGCCGTCAACTCCTGCACGGGACGGCCGCGACGACCGCGGCCTGGGCGATCGGTGTTCCCGCCTTCGCGCAAGCGCCCGACACTGCGCGCATTGCGATGGCAGGCGCGGCGACGGCCCTGCTGGCTGTGCTCCCGGCCGACGGCCGACGGCGCGCGGTGTTCGCGTTCGACGACAAGGAGCGATCGAACTGGCACTACATCCCGCGCCGGCGCGAGGGGCTTCCGTTCAAGGACATGCCGGCGGCCCCGCGCGCCGCGGCGCACGAGCTGATGAAGGCGAGCCTGAGCGCCGCGGGCTACGCCAAGGCGACGAACGTGATCAGCCTGGAAAGCGTGCTGCGCCAGATGGAGACCTTCGGTGGCTTGATGCGCGATCCCGACAACTACTCGGTCAGCGTGTTCGGGACGCCGGGGCCGGATGCGCGCTGGGGCTGGCGGCTCGAGGGCCATCACCTGTCGCTCAACTTCACGCTGGTGCCGGGCAAGCCGCTCGCCGTGACTCCGGCGTTCTTCGGCGCCAACCCGGCCGAGGTGCGCTCGGGTCCACTGGCCGGGCTGCGTACTCTCGCGCGCGAGGAGGATCTGGGTCGTGCGATCGCTCAGGGGATGGACGCCGCTCAGCGCAAGCGGATGGTCATCGCCGCGCAGTCGTTCGGCGACATCGTCTCCGGGCCGGGGCGCCGCGAGGGCCTCACCTCACCGGCCGGGATACCCGCCGCCGACCTCGCGCCGGCACAACGAGAGCAACTCGTGCGCCTGGTCGAGGAGTACGCGCGGAACATGCGCGCCGATCTGGCCGACGCCGAGCTGCGGCGGATCACGGAAGCCGGCGTCGAGCGCCTGCACTTCGCCTGGGCGGGGCCGATCGAGCCTGGCCACGGCCACTACTATCGGATCCACGGGCCGACCGTGCTGATCGAGCTCGACAACACGCAGAACGACGCCAACCACATCCACTCCGTGTGGCACGATCCGGCCCGCGACTTCGGCGCCGACCTCCTCGGCGCGCACTACGAGCACGGCCACCGCCACCACCACGGCTGACCACCGCCCGGCGCGGGCCGCGTTGCGACGAGTTGCCGCCGGGCCGCGGCGAGATTAGAGTGTCGCTCACCTTAGAGTTCTGGGAGGGCCACAGCCATGTGCGTTGACAACGACTCTCGTCCGCCGATCACCCCCATCGCCGGCGGCTCGGCCGGCGGCCGTGACCTGCGCCTGACGTCCGCGGACGGCACGCGCTCCATGGCGTACTCCGCGCGCGCCGCCAAGCCGTCAGGCGCCGGGATGGTCGTCATCCCCGACGTGCGCGGTCTTCATCAGTACTACAAAGATTTGGCCGATCGCTTCTCGGAGGTCGGCGTGGACTCGGTCGCCATCGACTTCTTCGCGCGCACCGCGCCTTCCGACGACCGCGGCGACAAGTTCGACTTCATGGCCCAGGTGCCGCAGACGAAGCCCGACCAGCTCCAGGCCGACATCGCCGCAGCGGTCGCGCACCTGCGCGGCGCTGACGGTGGTCAGGTCCGCTCGGTTTTCTGCGTCGGCTTCTGCTTCGGCGGTGCCTTGTCGTATCTGCAGGCGGCGAGCGGCCTCGGCTACGCGGGCGTCATCGGCTTCTACGGCTGGCCTCTCGGCCTCAAGCGCTGGCCAGATCGCCCGAGGCCGATCGACGCGGTCTCGCGCTACAAGTCGCCGGTGCTCTCGCTCTTCGGCGGCGCCGACGACGGCATTCCTCAGAAGGACGTCGACGAGTTCGACGCCGCGTGCAAGAAGGCCAACGTCAAGCACGACTCGACCGTGTACCCGGGCGCGCCGCACAGCTTCTTCGACCGGAAGTACGCCGAGTTCAAGGACGCGTCGGCCGACGCCTGGAAGCGCGTGCAGTCCTTCGTGAGCCAGAACACGAAGCGTTGATCGCGCCCGCATGACGCGGGACGAGCTCAAGCAGCGGGTGAACGCGGCCATCGAGGCGAACGCCGAGCGCATCGTCGCGCTCGGCGAGCGCATCCGCCGCCAGCCCGAGCTCGGCTTCAAGGAAGTCAAGACCGCGGCGCTGGTCGCCGACGTGTTTCGCGAAATCGGGCTGGTGCCGAAGACCGGCCTCGCTCTCACCGGCGTGCGCGCCGACGTCGCCGGCGGCGCCGGCCCCGGCCCGACGTTCGCGGTGATGGGCGAGCTCGATGGCCTCGTCGTTCAGGGCCACCCCGAAGCCGACACGGCCACCGGCGCGGCGCACGCCTGCGGTCACAACGCGCAGGTGGCGGGGATGCTCGGCGCCGCCATCGGCCTCACGGCGACGAAGGCGATGGAGCACCTGGCGGGACGCGTGGCCTTCTTCGCCGTCCCCGCCGAGGAAGGCGGCGACCTCGAGTGGCGGCTCGAGCAGGTGCGAGCCGGACGCCTCGAGCTCCTCGGCGGCAAGTGCGAGCTGCTGCGCCTGGGCCACCTCGACGACGTCGATCTCGCCATGATGATCCACACGACGCCGCGTGCCGAAGACGGCGCGGTCGCAATCCCTCGCTCCAACAACGGCCGGTTCGGCAAGACGGTGCGCTTCGTCGGCAAGGCGGCGCACGCCGGCGCCGCGCCGCACACGGGCGTCAACGCGCTCTACGCCGCGCACATCGCGCTGATGGGCATCAATGCCGTCCGCGAGACGTTTCGCGACGAGGACACGGTGCGCGTGCATCCGATCCTCACCCACGGCGGCAGCCAGGTGAACGTCATCCCGGGCGAGGCGCGTCTCGAGACCTACGTGCGCGGGCGCACGCTCGAAGCCATCCGCGACGCCAACGCCCGGGTGGACCGTGCGCTGCGCGCCGGCGCGCTCGCGCTGGGCGCCACTGTCGAGATCGAGACGCTGCCCGGTTATCTCCCGTTGACGTGCGATACGACGATGGCCTCGGTGTTCAAGGTGAACGCCGAGACGATGTTCGGCGCCGGCGCCTGCCGCGACGCCGGGCACCGCGCCGGCTCGACCGACATGGGCGACGTGAGTCAGGTGATGCCGGTGCTCCACCCCTACATGGGCGGCGCCCGCGGCACCGGTCACGCCGCCGACTACGCGATCGCCGATCCCCACATGGCCTACGTCATGCCGGCGCGCGCGCTGGCCGCGATGGTGGTCGATCTCTTGTGGGACGGCGCCGGCCGGGCGCGAGAGGTCGTGGCGACGGCGAAGCCAGCGCTCACTCGCGACGCCTACGTGAAGTTCCAGCGCGACATCCGCAAGCGCGAGGTTTACGAGTCCTAGTTCTGTCTCTTCGGCGCCGTGGCAGGCGGTCGTGAGCCTGCAGCTGTGGGCGTAACGCATTCCCACTTGTGAAGCACCGCCCCGGCCGTGCCTCCTACGCCAGTCGGGGGCACGGTTTCCACGATACGATCGCCCGGAAGACACCGCAGACAATCGCGACCGGTCTTGTTGACGCCATTGATGGCGCACTTGCTCGTCGCATTCACGCAGCGGCCTTCTATGGTACAGGCCATGTCCGGGTTGTTCAGTGGACTCCCCATCTGCGCGTTGCTTCCACTGGCCGCGACAAGAACGGCCCCGATGCCGAACCTCCATTGCGCCGGCTGAGAGCCCGGGCATCAGATGATCGTCTTCTCCTCCACCAGGTAGCTCTGGATCTTTCCGATGAACAGCGCGCCGTCGGCGTGCAGCGCTTTCATCTCGGGTGAGGCGAGCGCGCGCGTCATCGTGTCGCGGTCGTCGTACCAGAGCTCGGCGATGCCGTCGATCTCGATACCGATCGGCGAAATGTCCGGGCGCCGGCGCTCGTCGACGATGTGCGACTGCACGTAGCGCCGGATCCCCGACACCTTCAGCGCCAGTGGTCCGTGGATCTCGAGCCAGTGCTTCACGAACTGCTCGTGGGTCATTCCGGGCTTGCGGACCAGCAGCGAGATGGCCTTGATCATCGTCTCGTCTCCTCGGGTGCGACCTCCCGCACGGATCGCTTATGCTACATCGCGAGCTGCCAGACAGGGGGCCGATCGTGTCGCCCAACATGGTTGATTACGCCCGCACGATGCGGGAGTTCCGCCTCGACGTGCCCGCCCGTTACAACTGGGCGTTCGACACCTTCGACACCTGGGCGCGCGATCCCGCCAAGCTCGCGCTCCTGTGGGTGTCTAGCGACGGCCAGCCGCGGCGCTTCACCTTCGCCGAGCTCAGCGAGCGCTCGCGGCGCTTCGCCAACGTCCTCGCCGGGATCGGCGTCGCGCCCGGCGAGCGCATCTTCATCATGCTGCCGCGCGTGTGGCAATGGTGGGAGATCGTCCTCGGCTGCATGCGGTCGCGCGCGGTGTCGATGCCGGGCACGACGTTAATGACGCCCAAGGACATCCAGTACCGGCTCTCGATCAGCGACGCGTCAGTGGTGATCACCGACGAGGAGAACGCGTCGAAGGTCGATCAGGTCCTCGGCGAGTGCCCGGCCGTCAAGCGGCGGATCGTGCTGGGCCGCGCGACGGCCGGCTGGGACGAGTACGAGCGTCTCATGGCGCGCGCGTCGGCGACGCTGTGGCATCCGGGCAACGCCAGCGACGATCCGATGATGATCTACTTCACCTCGGGCACGACCGGGTTCCCCAAGATGGTGCTCCACAGCCACGCCTCGTACCCGATCGGCCACGTGATCACCGGCAGATTCTGGCTCGACAACACTCCGGAAGATCTGCACTGGACGATCTCCGACACTGGCTGGGCCCAGGCGGCGTGGACGTGCCTCTTCGGGCCGTGGAACATGGGAGCAGCGCTCTTCGTGTGGGACGCGCGCGGCAAGCGCTTCGAGGCCGCCGCGGCGCTCGAGATGTTCGCGCGCTACCCGATCACCACGTTCTTTGCGCCACCCACCGCGTACCGCATGTTCGTGCAGGAGTCGCTCGCGAAGTATCGCTTCCCCACCCTGCGCCATTGCCTCGGGGCCGGCGAGGCCGTGAACCCGGAGGTCATCGAGGCGTGGCGTGAGGGTACGGGGCACCACATCTACGAAGGCTACGGCCAGACCGAGACCGTGCTCCTCGCCGCGACGTTCCCGGCGACGCCGTGGAGGCCCGGCTCCATGGGCCCTGCCTCCCCCGGTCACGAGCTCGCCATCGTCGACGACGACGGCCATGAAATCTCGCGCGGCACGGAAGGTGATCTCGCCGTCCGCGTGCGGCCGGTCCGTCCAGTCGGGATGTTCCAGGAGTACTGGCGCAACCCCGAGGCGACGGAGAAGTGCCATCGCGGCGACTGGTACGTCACGGGCGACCGCGCGTCGATGGACGACGACGGCTACCTCTGGTTCGTGGGCCGCGCCGACGACGTGATCAACAGCGCGTCGTACCGGATCGGGCCGTTCGAGGTCGAGTCCGCGCTGGTCGAGCACGCCGCGGTCGCCGAGGCCGCCGTCATCGGCAAGCCGGATACGCTCCGCGGCGAGATCGTCAAGGCGTTCGTGGTGCTGGCGCCCGGGCACTTTGCGTCGGACGCGCTCGCCGGCGAGCTGCAGGAGCACGTCAAGGCGGTGACCGCTCCCTACAAGTACCCGCGCGAGATCGAGTTCGTCACCGACCTGCCGAAGACGATCAGCGGCAAGATCAGGCGCACCGAGCTGCGCGACATGGAGCGACGGCGGGCGCGATCGCCCCGCTGAGCTATAATCGCCTCCCTCGATGGCGCATCCGCTGTTCAGCGACGAGCACGAGATGCTCCGACGGTCGATCCACGCCTTCGTCGAGAAGGAGGTCGCGCCGCGCGTCGGCGAGTGGGAGGCGGCGGGACGCATCCCACGCGAGCTGTGGCAACGCCTCGGCGAGCTCGGTTTCCTCGGCCTCGAGTTCCCGACGGAGTACGGTGGGAGCGGTGCCGACTTCCTCGCCAGCGTCGTGCTCGGCGAGGAGATGGCGCGCTGCCGCTCGGGCGGCGTGGCCTTCAGCGTCCTCGTCCACACCGACATGTCGTCGCCCTGGCTCGTGCGCTTCGGCACCGACGCCCAGAAGCGCAAGTACCTGCCGGGCATCGCGCGGGGCGAGACGGTCTGCGCGCTCGGCATCACCGAGCCGGGCGCCGGATCGGATATGGCCGCGCTCACGACCCGCGCCGAGCGAGACGGCGACGTCTATCGCCTCACCGGCAGCAAGATCTTCATCACGAACGGCGTGTACGGTGACCTCTACTTCGTCGCCGCGCGCACGGATGCGGGCACGCCGGACCGGAGGCACGCGGGGATCTCGATGTTCCTCGTCGAGCGCGGGCTTCCGGGCTTCACGGTGAGCCGCAAGCTCGACAAGATGGGGATGCGCGCGTCGGACACCGCCGAGCTCGCCTTCCAGGACTGTCCGGTGCCGGCAGAGAATCTCCTCGGTGTCGAAGGTCGGGGCTTCCAGCAGCTCGCGGCCGGGCTGCAGCGCGAGCGCTTGATGGCCGCGGTGCTGGCCCGGTCAGGAGCCGACCAGGCCCTCGAGGACACGATGAGCCATCTCCGCGAGCGGACCGCGTTCGGCGAGCCGCTGGCCCAACGCCAGGTGCTGCGCCACCGCGTCGCCGATCTCGCCACCGACCTGGAGGCGGCGCGCGAGCTCGTGTATCACGCGATCCGGCTGTTCATGGCCGGCGAGGACTGCGCCCGCGAGGTGTCGATGGCCAAGCTCTTCGCCACCGAGGTAGCCAACCGCGTGGCGTACGAAGCAGTGCAGATGCACGGCGGCTACGGCTACATGCGCGAGTTCCCCGTGGAAGGCTTCTTCCGCGACGTGCGGCTGTGGACCATCGCCTCCGGAACGTCGGAAGTGATGCGCGAGATCATCGCCAGGCGGTTGCCGCTCTGACGGGCCGTATGAAAAGGAGATCGCAGATGACGATCGTGCGATGCCTGCTCCTCATGTTCGCCGTGGTGGCGCTCGGCGTCGCCTCTGTCGGCGCCCAGGACGTGGTCAAGCTCGGCCAGATCGAGGCGCAGACCGGGCCCAACGCGATCTACGGCTGGATGTCGTCCCAGGGCACCGCGCTCGCGGTGGACGAGGTCAACAAGGCCGGCGGCTTCTCGGTGGGTGGCAAGGCCTACAAGCTCCAGCTCATCGCGCTCGACACGCGCGGCGAGCCCAAGGAGGCCACCGTCCAGCTCAAGCGGCTCATCGAAATCGACAAGGTCAAGTACGTGTTCGGGCCCTTCCTCTCCAACGTGTTCCTGGCCGTGCGCCCCTACGCCGTCGAGTTCAACGGCAAGATCCTCATGTGGGGCGGCGCCACCCGGATCCACGACTACATCGGCACGCCCGACCACGACTTCCTGATGCGCACGTGGAACTGGGACACCGGGCCCAACGGATTCGGTGAGCTCATGGTCGACCAGCTCGTCAAGGCCGGCGTGAAGAAGATCGCGCTCCTGTACCAGAACGACCAGGGTGGCAAGGTGATGGAGGACATCTACGTCGCCATGTTCAAGAAGAAGGGGATCGAGGCGCGCCTCGATTACTTCGAGCCGGGCACCAAAGATTTCTCGACGGTGCTCGCCAAGATCGCGACCTGGAAACCCGACTATCTCTTTCCCGGCTACGCGGACTCCTACATCTACGACATCGTGCGGCAGGCCACCGAGGCCGGGCAGCTCAAGAAGTTCTTCCTGGTGCGCGGCTCGCTCGGCCCCGGGCTGAAGAACAAGGACGCCCTCGACGAGTACGTCGTCTACGTGCCCAAGTACTTCGAGGAGGCCGAAAAGAAGGACCCGAAGGTCCAGAAATTCATCGCGTCCTACAAGGCCTTCTACAAGCGCGATTTCCCGTATGACCAGGCCCCGCTCTGCTCCTCGTCCTGCTACGACCACGTCTACATGCTGGTGGAGGCGATGAAGAAGGCGGGCACGGTCGACGATCCCGCCGCGGTGAAGAAGCAGCTGATGTCGATGACGTACGACGGGCTCTGGAAGATCCGCTTCGACGAGAAGGGCGAAGCCGTCTTCAACTTCGATGTGGTGCGCCTCCGCAAGGGTGGCGCCATCGAGGTGACCACCGTCAACCCGAAGTAGTGACCCAGCTCGTCCTCGGTCAGGTGCTCAACGGCGCCATCATCGGCGCCATGTACGGCATCATCGCGCTGGGCATCACGCTCACGTTCGGCATCACCGGCATCGTGAACTTCGCCCTCGGCGAGTTCATGATGATCGGCGCCTACGCGACCTACGCGCTCGCCGAGCGCGCGCACCTGCCCTACGCGGTGGCGGTGGTGCCGGCCTGCTTCATCTCCGCCGCGGCTGGCTATCTCTCCAACAAGGCCTTCTTCCGCTTCACCCGCAACAACCTCGTCAACGGCCTCCTCGTCTCCATCGGCCTCATCTCCATTTTCGAGAGCGCGGCGCTGCTCCTGTGGACGGCCACACCGCTCGAGATGAGCTACGTGCTGCCGGGCGCGATCCGCCTCGGCGACGTCGGGCTGCCGAAGATGAAGCTGGTCGTGTTCGGCGTGATCGTCGTCGTCATCGTCGGCACGTACGTCGCCCTCGCCCGCACCTGGCTCGGCCGCGCCGCCTTCGCCTACGCTCAGAATCCCGAAGCCGCTCAGCTGATGGGCGTCCACACCCCGCGACTGGAGACCGCGGTGATGCTGTACTCGACGGGGCTGGCCGGCCTCGGCGGCGCGCTCTACGCGAGCCTCTACTCGCTGGAGCCTGCCATGGGTGGCGTCTACGTGCTGAAAGGAATGGAAGCCGCCATCCTCGGCGGCATCGGAAGCCTCATGGGCTCGCTGTGGGGCGGTGTCATCCTCGGCATCATCGAAGCGGTGGGATCCATCTTCCTTCCGACGGCCTTTCGCGATGCCTACGGCCTCGCTGTCCTCGTCGCGATCCTTCTCTTCCGGCCGTCGGGACTGTTCGGAAGCGAATGAAACTCGGAACCACCCTGTTCGTGCTGCTCGCCGCGTTGCCGCTGGCGGTGCGCAGCGACTTCGTGCTGACGATCTTCATCTTCACGTTCATCTACGGGATCCTGGCCGTGACGTTCGACCTGATCTTCGGCTTCACCGGCCAGCTCACCATGTTCCATCCCGCCGTCTTCGGCGTGTCGGCCTACGCGACTCACCTCCTCGTCGTCCACGCGGGCTTACCCTTCTGGCTGGCGACGCTGCCCTCGGCGGCCGGCGCCGTGCTCCTCGCCGTCGTCGTCGGCTCCATCTGCTTCAAGTTCCGGCTGAAGACCTTCTACTTTGCCGTGGTCACCCTGGCCTTCGCGGAGATGATCCGGCTCATCGTGCTCAACTGGAACTCCGTCACCAACGGCACGCTTGGCCTCGTCGTGTCGGGCCGGCCGACCTTCTGGTGGCCAGGGGCCGGATGGGTGGCCGTGCGTGGGCCGGTGGCGTGGTACTACGTGACGCTGGTCGCGCTCGCCGTCACCGTCCTCGTGTGCGTCCGGGTGCTCCGCTCGTGGATGGGCCGCTGCTTCGCGGCCATCCGCCTCAACGAAGATCTCGCCCGCACGCTCGGCGTGGACGTGTTCCGCTACAAGCTGCTGTCCTTCGCCGTCGGGAGCGCGCTCGCCTCCTTCGCCGGTGGCCTCTACGGCTACTACACGGGCTACATCGATCCCGGCTATCTCGGCATCAACCAGTCGATGGAGATCCTGGCCATGGTCCTGCTCGGCGGCCAGGGCACGCTGGCCGGACCTATCGTTGGCTCGTTGATCCTCACCGGGCTGCCTCACGTCATCGACCTGCGTGGCGAGCTGCGCGCGATGCTCTACGGCGCCATCCTGATCTTCGCGATCCTCGTCATGCCCCGCGGCATCGTGGGATCGCTCGTGGCGTGGAGGGCACGGCGTGCTGCTTGAGGTCCGCGCGGTCACCAAGCGCTTCAGCGGCCTGATCGCCGTCTCGAACGTGTCGTTCACGGTCGAGCGCGGCGAGGTCGTCGGCATCATCGGCCCGAACGGTTCCGGCAAGACGACGCTCCTCAACGTGATCGCGCGGCTGGCTCCGGCGAGCGCCGGCGCGGTGCTGTGGAAGGGCGAGAACATGGGCGGCCTCCGCCCCGACCAGGTCGCGACCCGAGGTCTCGTCAAGACGTTCCAGAACCCCCAGGTGTTCGCCGAGCTCTCCGTGCTCGACAACGTCTTCATCGCCACGCACCTCGCGCTGAAGCGCCAGCTCGGCGTCCGGCGCGTGGCCGAGCTCTGCGGTGGCGGCCGCGCCGCCGAGGCCGCGCTGCGCGACGAGGTCGAGGAAGTGCTGACCCTCTGCGATCTGACCGCGGCGACGCATCAGCTTGCGGGTAATCTCTCCTATGGCGAGGAAAAGATGCTGGGCATCGCGATGGGGCTCATGTGCCGGCCCGAGCTGCTGCTGCTCGACGAGCCCGGCTCTGGCCTCGGCCGTGAAGAGCTGACGAATCTCGCCACAGTCCTCGTGAAGGTCCACGCGGCCGGCACCACGCTCTGCATCGTCGATCACAAGATCGGCTTCCTGCGTGGGATCGCCGGCCGCGTCATCGCCCTCGATCACGGCGAGAAGATCGCCGAGGGTCCGCCGGATCAGGTCCTCGACGATCCCAAGGTCGTCGAGGCGTACCTCGGGACCACCCGTGCTCGAGCTTGATCGCGTCAACTGCCACTACGGCAAGTCGCACGTGCTGCGCGACGTGAGCCTGACCGTGCGGCCCGGGGAGATCGTCTCCGTCATCGGGCCCAACGCGGCGGGCAAGAGCACGACCCTTCGCACCATCGCAGGACTCAAGTTGCCATCCGCCGGCGCCGTCCGCTGCGATGGCGTCGATATCACCCGTCGGCCGCCCTTCGAGCGCGTGCGGCGGGGCCTGATCCTCGTCCCCGAGGGCCGCCAGATCTTTCCCAAGTTCACCGTGCTCGACAATCTTCTGATGGGGGCCTACCAGCGCGCTGACCGGAGCAACCTCGCCACCGATCTCACGGCGTGCTACGACCTTTTCCCTCGCCTGCGCGAGCGACGCACTCAGCTCGGCGGCTCGCTCTCCGGCGGCGAGCAGCAGATGCTCGCCATCGCCCGCGGCCTCATGGCGAAGCCGAAGTACCTGCTGCTCGACGAGCCGTCGCTCGGGCTGGCGCCGATCGTGGTGGCGGAGATCGCGCGCACGATCCGCAGCCTGCCTGAGCGAGGCCTGACGATCCTGCTCGTGGAGCAAAATGCTTCCATGGCGCTGGAGCTGGCCGACCGCGCGTACGTCCTCGAGTCCGGCCACGTTTCGCTCGCCGGCCCGGCTGCCGGGCTGCGGGAGACCGACGTGGTCAAGCGGCTGTATCTCGGCGCATGACGGCCGTTCTCGACGTGATGGCCGTTCGTGCGAGCGGGGATCCCGCCCGCGCCGTCTTCGACGTGGAGCCCAGCGGGCGCGTCGACGAGATCGTGTGCGACGTCCTCGTCGTCGGCGGCGGCACTGGCGGCATATCCGCCGCGCTCGCTGCCACGCGCGAGCTGCCCCCCACCGGACGAGTCGTCCTCCTCGAGGAGACCGACTGGATCGGCGGCCAGCTCACGGCCCAGGGCGTCTCGGCTCTCGACGAGCACGACCACATCGAGCGCTTCGGTGGGACGCGCAGCTACTACGCGCTCCGCGAAGCAATCCGCGACCACTACCGCCGGCTGTCGCCGGCGTTGGCCCGCGAGCGCCATCCCAATCCCGGGCGGTGCTGGGTCACTCGCCTGGCCTTCGAGCCCCGCGTCGCCCTCGACATGCTCACGACGATGGCGGCGCCTGCTGTCAACGACGGCCGTCTTCGTATCCTGCTCAGGACGAAAGCCGTCAGCGTCGAGACGAACCGTGATCGCGTGGAGGCGGTACTCGCCATTCATCTCGATGAGCGCCGGTGGACGCGCGTGCGCCCTCGTGTGGTGATCGACGCCACCGAGCTCGGCGATCTCCTGGCCCTCGCCGGCGCCGAGTACGTCGTCGGCGCGGAGACCAAGGCCGAGACGGGCGAGCCTCACGCTCAGCCACTCGAGGCAAAACCGCACTGCGTTCAGAGCTTCACGTACACGTTCGTGCTCGAGAACGCGGGCTCCGGCGCTCACCACGCGATCCCTCGGCCCGAGCGTTACGAGCATTACCGCGACAGCCAGCCGTATTCCCTGCGCATCCACGTCCACGGCGGCGAGATCTACGGCGAGTCAACGGGCTGGCTCGACTACGCGGTGATGGAGCAAGCGCCGTGCACCAAGGGCGGGCTGTGGACCTACCGTCGGCTGATCGACCACACCCTCTTCCCGAGCGTGTACGCGCGCGACATCAGCATGATCAACTGGCCCGGGAACGATTATCGCGACGAATCGATCCTCGACCGCGCGCCACTCGCCCAGGCGCGGGCGCTGCAGGACGCCAAGCGGGTGAGCCTGGGGTTCCTCTACTGGCTCGGGACCGACGCGCCGCGCGCCGACGGCGGCCGAGGCTGGCCGGAGCTCAGTCCGCGTCCCGACGTCTTCGACACCGTCGACGGGCTCGGCAAGTATCCGTACGTCCGCGAGTGCCGCCGTCTGCGCGGCCTCACCACCATTCGCGAGCAACAGGTGTCCGCCGAGTATCAGCCGGGGGCTCGCGCCGAGCTGTTCGCCGACTCCGTCGGCCTCGGCTGGTATCCCATCGACATCCATCGGGCGGGCGCGGACGACGTCGGCGTCTCGTGTCGAACGCGCCCCTTCCAGATCCCGCTCGGCGCGCTCATCCCGATCCGCGTGCGCAACCTCATCGCCGGAGCGAAGAACCTCGCGACCACTCACATCACCAACGGCTGCTACCGCCTGCATCCGGTGGAGTGGAATACCGGCGAGGCGGCCGGGACACTCGCCGCCTTCACGCTCGAGACCGGCCGCGACGCTGCTGCCGTGCACCGAGACGCCGCGTTGTTGCGCGCGTTCCAGCGCCGGCTCGTGGCGGCCGGCGTCCCGCTCTACTGGCTCGTGGACGTGCCCGTCGACGATCCGCGCTTCGCCGAGATCCAGATGGCTGCGGTGAGCGGCGACATCATCGGCGCGCCCGACAGCCTCGAGGCGGCGGCCGCCAAGCGGCGATGAACATCGTCGGTACGCGCACGCTCGGCGGCGCTCTCGCAGACAAGGCGGCGCGCTTTCCCGACCGGCCGTTCCTCTGCTTCGAGGATGCCGACGGCGCCGTCAGCCCGTGGCAAAGCTGGCGAGCGTTCGACCGGCTCGTGAACCGTGCCGCCCACTTCCTCGTCAGGCGAGGGTTGAAGCAGCAGGAGAAGTTCAACGTCCACCTCGGGAACTGCCCTGAGTTCCTCGTGTTCTGGCTGGCCGCGGCGCGCACGGGCACGGTGATGGTGCCGACCAACCCCGCGTCAACGGCCGAGGAGATGGCGTACATCCTCGCCCACTCCGAGGCGCGCCTGGCCGTGACCGAGGCCCGCTGCGGCGAGGCCTGCCGGGCGGTGCATGATCGCTGCCCGGCGCTGCTCGACATCGTCGACGTCCGTCCGCTGGAACGGTTGCTGGCTGGGCTGCCCGAGACGCCGCCCGCGATCAGCGTGAGCTCGCGTGACGAGGTCTCGATGCAGTACACGTCGGGGACGACATCCAAACCGAAGGGTGTGCTCCTCACCCACGCGAACTATCTCTACGGCGGCGAGGTGATGGCGAAGGCGATGCGGGTGGGGCCCGACGATCGCCATGTCATCGTGCTGCCCCTGTTCCACGCGGGTGCCCAGCTCCACGCCTTCATCCCGATGCTCCTGGCCGGAGGCCGCGTGGCCGTCATGGAGCGGTTCAGCGCGAGCCGCTTCATCGAGCAGGCCATTCGTCACGAGGCCACGCTGGCCGCGCTCTTCGCAGCCCCGATTCGGATGCTGCTGGCCCAGCCTCCGTCGGAGCGCGATGGCAAGACGAAGCTGCGCGCGGTCTCCTACGCGCAGAACATCACGGTCCGCCAGTTCGAAGAGTGGCACACACGCTTCCGGGCGCCGCTCATGCAGATCTGGGGCATGACCGAGACGATGTCGCTCCCGCTCATGCATCCGCTCGATCTGCCGGCCAAGCCGCTCGCGATGGGGATGCCGACCCTCGGCTACGAGTGCAAGGTGGTGGACGATGCCGGTCGTGAGGTGCCACCGGGAACGGTGGGCGAGCTGATCGTGCGGGGTGAGCCCGGCGTGAGCCTGATGCAGGGATACTTCAAAAACCCCGAGGCGACGGCGGCCGCGCTCCGCGACGGCTGGCTCTACACGGGCGACAACGCGTGGATGGACGCAGACGGCTACTTCTTCTTCGTCGACCGAAAGAAGGACATGATCAAGCGCGCGGGCGAGAACGTCTCCGCCTCCGAGGTGGAGGAAGCGCTCAAGCAGCATCCGGCCGTGTTCGACGCGGCCGTCGTCGGCGTGCCCGACCCGCTGCGCGACTACGCGATCAAGGCGTACGTCATTCTCGAGGAAGGCGCGCGTAGCAGCGCCGACGAGCTGATCGCCTGGTGCGCGGCGCGGCTGTCCAGGTTCAAGGTCCCCGAGCACATCGAGTTCCGTGCGACCTTCCCGCGAACCTCGGTGGGCAAGATCCAGAAACACCTCTTCTGACGAAAGGAGCCGTCATGCCCACGTCCCTGCCCGTTCTCTACACGCACGTCATGGGAAGTCACGGGTTCCCCGGCTGGTTCTGGACCGCGCTCGACAAGCTCAAGGCGGGCGAGTACGGCGCCACCGACGAGCGCGAGATGTTCGACGACGCGACCCAGCTCGCCATCCGCGACCAGGAGCGCGCAGGCATCGACGTGATCTGCGACGGCGAAATGCGCCGGTTCTTCTTCGTGCAGACGTTCTACGGGCGCATGGAGGGACTGGAGAAGCTCGAGTCGCTGCGCAAGACCGGCCTCTACGCCTACGACTCTGTCCCCCGGTACCGGGCGACGCGGCGGGTGACCGTGCCCAGGGGCCTCGGCACCGTCGACGACTTCACCTACCTGAAAACGCAGACTGACAGGCCCGTGAAAGCAACGGTTCCGGGTCCGGTGACACTGTCGATCCACATCCAGACTCGGCAGGGCGATGGCGTCTACAACAACGACCGGCTCGCGCTCTGCTGGGACATGGTGCCCGCCGTCAACGCCGAGCTGAAGGCTCTGGTCGCGGCGGGCGCCGAGTGGATCCAGATCGACGAGCCGTCGGCGGCGATCGTTCCCGGCCAGATCGACGAGTACGTCAAGATGTTCAACGCCTGCGTCGAGGGCGTGCGGACGAAGATCGGCTACCACGTCTGCTTCGGCAATCTCCTCTCGCGCCCGCGCGGCAAGCGGTCGTACCGCTGGCTCTTCCCCAAGCTGCTCGACTGCAAGTGCCAGCAGTTCGTCTTCGAGTACGCCAACCGGGAGATGGCCGAGATCGAGATGTGGAAGGAGGTCGGCGTCGACCGCGAAGTGGCCTGCGGCGTGATCGACGTGAAGTCGTTCTACGTGGAGACGCCCGAGGACGTCGCCGAGCGGCTTCGTCGGTGCCTCGCGTTCATCCCGGCCGAGAAGCTCTCCGCCATTCCGGATTGCGGCTTCTTTCCCGTGCCGCGCTGGCTGGCGGCGGAGAAGCTCAAGCGGCTGGCGGCCGGGACGAAGCTCGTGCGCCGCGAAGTGACCGGCCGGGCGTAGCTACTCGCGCGTCTCATCTCCTGGCGGACGGAGCTGACCTCCAGTGGTCGGCGAGCACCTGGGCGACGCACGCGGTCACTTTCACACCAGTGGGCAGATCGATGAACTCGTTCGGCCCGTGGGCGTTCGAGCCCGGGCCCATGACGCCGGTGACGAGGAACTGCGCCTGCGGGAACCGCTCGCCGAGCATGCTCATGAACGGGATCGAGCCGCCGAGGCCGTCGAACATCGGCGGAGCGTTGAAGTACGCGCGCGCGGCGCGCGTCACCGAATTGCGGAGCCAGTCGGCCATCACCGGCGCATCCCAGCCGCTGCCCGGCCGCTCGCCCGTCGAGAACGTCACCCGCGCGCCATAGGGAGGCTCGGCCTCCAGCACTTCCTTCACGCGCTGCGCGGCGCGCGGCGCGTCCGCGGTCGGCGGAAGTCGCAGCGAGAGCTTCAGCGACGTTTTCGGGCGTAGCACGTTGCCGGCGTCGGCCAGCGCGGGCATGCCGTCGACGCCGGTGACCGCGAGGGCCGGCCGCCACGTGTTGTTGAGCAGCGCCTGGACCGGATCAGCCGTGACCGGGCGCATGCCGGGCACGAGCGGGAAGCCGCGCCCCACATCCCCGCCCAGCACGGCGGCGACGGCCTGCACCTCGGTCAGCCGGCC
>Ga0209376_1001941_pt1 | contig 20093 bp, 30 predicted proteins | sample GraSoiAngelo_134_FD_185891 | JGI IMG/M metagenome (GOLD analysis project Ga0209376, IMG submission 185891) | Grasslands soil microbial communities from the Angelo Coastal Reserve, California, USA - 14_0929_05_30cm (SPAdes) (version 2) | ecosystem: Environmental > Terrestrial > Soil > Grasslands ... | reverse complement strand
TGCGGAACATAAGCCCCGTGGTTGGTGGCGGCGGCCTAACGCATCGAGCCTAAGCTACGGCGCGCGGTGGCTGGCGCTACCTCGCGGGCACAAGGTAATCGTGTGCCGCGACGATCTGCCAACGCCCCCCCCGTCGTACCCAGGTGTCCGTGAACCGATAGCGGCGACTGAACGGCCCCTGGGATCCGTGGCCGCCGACCACCAACCATCCCGTGACGATGGCCGTCGTGCCGAAGCGATGGACCTTCATATCCTCGTTGTGCGCCGACTCGACCGTGTCTAGTCCCGCAACCACATCGCGCAACACGTCGTCGCGACCGACGGTGCGATCGTCTTCCGTGTAAATGAATCCGTCTGCCAGCAAGCGCCGAAACAGGGCGGCATCACGGTGGGTCAGCCCAACAGCCCAATCGTCCTCGAGCCGAAGCAGCACCTGCGCTACGGTATCCTGCGCGCCAGGGGCCTGCGTAGCGAGCAGCAGCGCGACGAGTAGCAAGTTCATCTGTGGGCTCTCCTACGGGGAAATGACTTGCCCGGTCGCCGTACCCTCGACGCTGGCGACGTAGGCTCGGGCTACCGTGGCAGCTGGCAAGCCGCCTTGGAGCGGCATGCCGAGTGCCTGCAGGGTCTCGGTCACCCAGGGCGGGCTCACTACGTTGATGCGAATAGCACGGGGGGCTTCGAGCGCGGCCGCTCGGGCAAAGCCCTCGAGCCCCGCATTCACGAGGCTAATCGCTGCGCTTCCGCGAGACGGTTGCTGGGCCAGAACGCCGCTCGTAATCGTGATCGAGCCGCCATCCACGATTGAGCCGAGTCCATATCTGACGAGGTTGACCTGGCCCATGAGTTTGTTGTCGATGCTGAAGTGGAAATCAGCATCCGAGAGCTCGTCGAGGGGCTTGAAGCGGGCCTGACCGGCCGCGCTGATCATGGCGCCGACCTTGCCGACCTTGGCGTACAAGCTTCGGATCGATGCCGGGTCCGCTATGTCCACGCGCAGGGGCGCCTGCTGGTGACTCGCCAGCAGAACCTCGTGTCGAGCGCCGAGCTCCGCGGCGATGGCCTTACCGATGGTGCCAGTAGCACCGATGAGGAGGATGCGCATGACGGTGCTACGGCTCCACGAGGTGCACTTTTCCGTTCTTGTTGCTCAACTTCAAGAAAGTACTGTCGCCTCGCGCCAGTATCTGAGCATACATCGGATCAGACTCGCCGCCGAGCACCAGGCCGGCACCATCCTCCGTGGCCCCGAGCTTGACATTGGGGCGACCTGCCGAGGTTCTCAAGCGCAGCAGTACGGTTTCCGGATATCCCGTCGTACCGTCCGGCATCTTGAAGGCCGGATCTGCTGGTAACACCGCAATACTGGCACGGACCCGTCCGCGATCATCCACGATCTCCAGGGCGCGTCCCCGGAGCACTGGGGCCACTTCAGAGGTGGCAACGGCAGGCTGGGTTCGGCTGAAGCAGGTGGAGGCCACAACGGCGATATTGAGCCCGGTCAGGGCGACGACGAGACGCTGGGCGGTCATAGGGAGTGATTCCTCCAACAAGGGCTATCGGGTGGCGCGTGGGCAATCGCATGGCGAGGTCGCCGCCTAACGGGTCGCGCTTATGCGCGTCGCCGGATCCCAATGTTCGTCCGCTTTGCGATCCTTGAAACGCCACATATCGAACCAAGTCGTGGTGTAGCTCTGTGAGGCATCCTTGGCGTTCTTCAGCTCGTGGACATACGCGACTACCACGAGATCGCCCTCGGCCACCACCGACACGACCTTCGTCTTCATCTTCTCCGGTATTGGTACGGGCTTCACCTTCCGGACCTCGGTGAAGTACTTCACCACACCAGCGCGTCCGGACGCGGCGTTCGGGTTATGCTGGATGTACCGCTCGGTCAAGTATCTGTCTGCCAGCTCCCAGTGTCCCGCCTCAAGCAGGTCTTTGACGATGTGGTAGGCAACCTGTTTGTTGGCATTGAGTGTCGAGTCGCTGCTGTGGAACAGCGCGTCCGGATCACTCGCGCCGACAACGGTTTCCTGCGCCTGCAGCGAAACGCTGCCCGCCAACAGGGCGGCCGCCAGTGGGAGATGAAGGCGACCGTGCTTTCCCGTCATTGATACCTCCTCCGATTCGGGACTGATGCGCTTATCGGACGGGTCGTAATCACGAGACCGCGGACCCGCTCAGACCGAGATGGAGAATGGGCTCGAGCCACGTGAATCGTGTTGAGCAGAACCCGCTGCTCGGTGGCGAATGAGACGCCTAGCCGTATGGCATCTCGTTTCCTACCGGCCTCCCAGATGTTGCCCGCGATGAGCTGCGTTCCCTCCGCTTTGTCTTGCGCGCGAAAGCGCTTGGGCTCGGCGTCAAAGCGGAACTCGAGGATACGTTGCTGCGGCTCCGGCTGGATGTCGGAGCGGCGGGATTGGCAAATAGGGAACGCCGAGCTGTACACCGCCTTGCCGTCGAGATGAACTTCCAAGACTAGGGAATCGCCGCTCCCGCAAGCACCGAACCAGTGCCAGACGACTTCGTTGGGCGCGGAGGTCCGCGCCTGCCCGGACAGGGGGACGGCCACCAGCGGTAACGCGAGCGCCGAAACCGGGAAGAGGAGCCAGAGGGCCGTGGGATGCAGCGTCATCAAGGTTGCTTCCGAACGCGGTAGTGCAGTTGAACCACACCATCCTCGAAGCGATCGATGGAGTGCAACTCCAAGGGCACGTGACGATGACGCCGCGCTATCAAGGGGATGCCGTCCCCAATGAAAACAGGGACCACACTGATGACGAACTCGTCGATCGCCTGCGCGTCAAGAAACGAGGCGATGATATCGCCACCGCCCATCAACCAGATATCCTTGCCAGGCTGCGCTCGAAGGCGGCTCACGAATGGGCCGATGGCATCATTCACGAACTCCACGCCTGACGGGGCGTCAGGCGGCGGATGACGGGAGAAAACGATGCTCCGACTGTGTGAGTCGAACTTCGCCCCCATCCGCCGGCTCACCTCGTAGGTCTTCCGGCCCAGCAGCTTGGTGTCAATCGACTTCATGAAGGCGTTCATGCCATAGAAACCCTTTGGTGCCGGGCGGGACGTCAGCCATTCGAGATCGCCGTCGGGACGCGCGATATAACCATCCGCGCTGGTCGCGATGTGGACGATGACTTTGCGAGGCGACACGCGCTCAAGTCCGACGCCAACCTCGTGCCACCCCCACACCCAGAAGCAATCCGACGCTGCTCAACCCACAGATCAGAATGGGAGTTAGGGGAGTGTGGAGATGCGTCACGGCGATCGGGGCGGCGACCGCGAATCCGGCAATCCCACCAACCAACGCGCCACGGCGATCCTCAGCCAAGAGCCATTGCAGCTTCGTCAGCACGAGAACTGCGGCCACCACCCCAAGGACGCCGCCGACTAGGGCGCCACCGAACAGCCCAGGCTTCCCCGCTCCGCTTCCCAGGGCTGACCCGATCACGGCACCGAGGCCTGCCAGCGCCCACGTAGCGATGAACACAGGAATGGGTTTCAAAAGGGTTCCCCTCTCTTCGCGACCTCACCGGCCCGCGTCTCGTCGTTCACGGGGCCTCCTCCTTTGGTATCGGCATGCCGTGCAGCTTGCCCACGGCGCGCCAAGGCAGGCCGCGGTAGGAATCGGCCACCACCCAGGCGGCGGCCGTCAACGCCCAAGAACTGACGAACTCGGTCCAATCGGAGGCGCTGGGACGTGCCATGATGATGGGTACCCACACCAGCAGCGTGAACAGGCCCAGCTGCAACGCCGAGAGCGTGGCTGCCAGCCGGGCATACACACCGCTGAGCACCGCCACGCCCGCCGCGATGAAGGCACAGCCGGTGAGGACCGCCCACGCCACGTGCCATGGCAGCCAGCCCGGCACCAGCGAGACGGTTCTTTCGAGATAAGTGAAATGGGCTACGCCGAAGGGGATCAAACCCAGGCCGTAAAGCACCCTCGCGATGCGCAGACCCTTGTCGCCGGTGGCGAAACTGAGGCGCTGACGGTCCCAGTCACCGGCGAACCACGTGTAGAGAACCCAAGCGGCCGCCGCCATCACCGCGGTGTCACCGCTGGCCCACCAAGCAACCGTGGCAGTAGGAGCGCGGAAGATGAGAGTCACCCTGAACAGTAGCAGCCAAACCAAGAGAGCGGTGAGCAGCGTGCGGGATACGATGACGGCTGTGCGCCGCCACAGCAGGCCTATGCCGGATACCAGAGAGATGAAGGCGCAGAGATAGGCGAGTACCTCGCGCGCGGGAACACCCTTGGGCACCCCCGTCCAGGTCGGGGTGAAATCGCCTTGGATCAGGCCCACGATTCCGAGGGTGACCATGGTCGCAGCAAACACCGCATGGCCCACGCTTGCGATGCCCATCGCCCTTGCTCCGGTGCTATCCCACTTCATTACTTCGCTCGTCAACTTATTCTCCTTCGTGGAGGTCGATCGCGCGGCGTACGTTTCCGTCGAGACTCGAGTTGAAGAGACGGGCCGGATCCGCCGTATGGGTGGACGTTAGACGTTGGCATCGCTGCTCCCGCTGACGCGCTGCAGCACGAGGTGCTTGCCAGTGGACAGGTCAGGGAGCTCCTCGAACCCGATGGCTGACAACGTTGACCGGACCCGCCGGGCGCCCGCCGTGCCGATCACACGGTCGTGCAGCTCCAGGATGATCCTGCTCACGGTGGGCAAGTGAGCGCGGTCGAACAACTCGCTTTCGGCCCCCTCGACATCGACGATGAGCAGCGTCGCCCGAACGAGCTGGACAATCTCACTGAGCGCCTTTACAGGAACCTCGACCGGGCGGACTTTGCCGCTAGGGCGGAGCACCGACGACGCCCACAGGTCCTCGCTGCGGAACAGCGTTACCTGGCCGGCGTCCGCGCCAACGGCGCACATCTCCAAGGTTGGCTGGACCTCATTGAGCGAATAGGTCTCTCGGATGCACGCCTCGAGATCGGGATTGGCCTCGTAGGCAAACACGCGGCTCGACCCGAGTCGCTTCGCACAATAGGCGGAGACCAGCCCAAGCCCGGCCCCGACCTCGAGCACGACGTCACCGGGTGACAGCACTTGCTCAATCAGCCGGAACTCGTCCTGTTCGTATCGGCCCCGCGAGACGGTACGCTCGACCTGTGGCGACATGTGACGCCCCAGCCGGATCTTAACCCCTGCCACCGTGACGACGGGTCGTCGACGTACGCGGAACTGGTGGACGAGCCAGTTCAAGACCGAGGTGCTCACGCGTTCAATTGGGCGCCACTTTTATGACCACTTTTCCTGTCGCTCGCCCGGACTCGGAGTACGCGAGTGCGTCACGCACCTGCTCGAGCGGAAAGACCTTGTCCACCAGCGGTGTGATGACGCCTCTTTCCACCAGTCGCGTGATTTCGCCGAGCTGTGGTCCGTCGGCACGCATGAAAAGGTACTCGTAGCGGGCATTGTGGCGCCGCGCTGCGGCCGTGGCCTTTCGGGAGATCACCATGATTGCTAGGACAAGGATCGGGTTGAGTCCCCAGCTTCGCGCAAACGCTGCTGAGGGGGTGCTCCCAATGCTCACTACCACACCGCCGGGTTTCACGCACTCAAAACACCGCACCAACGTGTCACCGCCCGCGCTGTCCAGCACAACGTCGCAATCTTTGGCCACGTCTTCGAAGTGCGCGCTGCGATAATCAATAGCGACGTCCGCGCCGAGACGCTTGACCAGTTCCACATTGCGTTGTCCCACCGTGGTGAATACCGTTGCGCCCAAGTGACGGGCCAACTGGATGGCCACGCTGCCGACACCCCCGCTGCCTGCGTGAATCAACACCCGTTGCTTGGCGCCTACCTTTCCAATCTCCACCAACGCCTGCCACGCCGTCAGCGCAACCAAGGGGAGTGAAGCAGCCGCTTCAAACGTTAGGTTAGTGGGTTTGAGAGCGGCGGCGCCTTCGCGGACCGCGGCAAATTCGGCAAACGCTCCAATGCGCTCCTTGTCCAGGCGCGCGAAAACGGCATCGCCTTGCTTGAAACGCGTCACGCGCTCGCCCACGTCTGAAACCACGCCGGAGAGGTCATTGCCGAGCACCAGCGGGAACTGATACTTCAACAGCATCTTCAACTTGCCATCGCGTGTCTTGACGTCCAGAGGATTCACACTGGCGGCGTGAACGCGCACTAACAAATCCATGGCGCCCATCACGGGAACGGGAATATCCGCCACGCGCACCTGATCATTGCTCCCGTAACGGTGGATCAGAGCGGCTTTCAAGGAGCTCCTTTGTTAGGTCGCGAGCAATCACTTTCGCGCTCGCGGGTCGTCCCTCGGATTCACGTATGTCAGGTCGAAAGGGCCCACAGCTTCGATCTGGTATTCGACTGGGCCCTGTGTCCAATCACTGTGCACCACGTTCGCTGGCATCAATCGAAAAGTGCCCGGACCAAGGCAGAGTGTGTCCGGCGCGACCTTCCCACGGCTCGCCGCAGCGAAGCAGAGCGTCCCCGACAATACTGTGAGGCGCTCATCCACTGGATGTGTGTGTGACGCGATGTGGTAGCGTGCTGGAAGGCGGACTCGGAGAGTGAAGGGGCCTGGCTGACTCGGGTTGCCAGCGAGGACCGCTCCCTGCGCACCTGGCTCAAGGCTCGGAGGACCCGGCTGCCAGACAATGTCAGCGGGGCGAAAGACGGTCGGAGCGTCGGGACCACCCTGCCCTAGAACGATCGCGACCGGTACGAGAGCCAACGCCACGGTGACGAGTAAGTAGCGAGTTCCCATGTTAGCTCCTTCAGACCTACGCGCGCCACCAGCTTCAGGCGCTTGTTAGGCCGCTGGCCAAAGCCCGTCGGCGCCCTAGATTCGCGGCGCAACACCTCTCGATCAGTTAGGAGCGGCACAATGATCGTTCACGGCGTGACCCCGATTCTCAATGTCTCGGACATGGACGCCAGTTTTGCGTGGTTCGCCAAGCTGGGCTGGAAGGAGTTGTGGCGCTGGGGCGACCCGACGGGATTCGGCGCCGTTGGCTCCGGTCCGTGCGAGATCTTTCTGTGTCGCGGCGGCCAAGGGGGACGCGGGAAAGGGAAGAACACGAGCACGTTCGCGAGTTTCGAGGACGAGACGCAGGACAAAGGGTGCTGGATGAGCTGGTGGGTCGAGGACGTGGATGCTGTCTATGAAGAGTGCGTTCAGCAGGGCATCGAGGTGACCTGGCGGCCGACGGACATGCCTTGGAACGTGCGGGAAATGCACGTGCGACATCCGGACGGCCATGTGTTCCGCATCGGAAAGGGACTGAAGGAAGAGTAGGCGCTTGAGCCAGCGCCTTCCCACGACCATTACTTGGCATAGTACCCTTCACCGAGAAAATGTAGAGACACGTAGGGCTCACCTCCCACGACCCACAGGTCATGGGGCTCGGGGGGGACGTGAAATAGGGTGCCGGGCGTCAGCTCCCACGCACGCCCGTCGTCAAAGGCCGTTGTCGCCCGACCCTGCAGGACAAGCCCGACGTGCTCAAGATGGCACCGGGAGGTACCGACGGACGGAGCGGTATCCACTGACCATTTATATCCCGGCTCGTGCGTCGCCCGACCGATCATAAGGCCGCCGACCGCGACGAGGTCGAGCCGACCCCGGGGAAAGCGTCGGACGTCATCGGGCACCTCGAAGCGCTTCAGAGTCACATTGGGCATGGAGGTCACCTGGAGAAGTGGTGCGGCGCTAATTGGGCGCGCTCGCCGAGGTTTGCTTGAAGAAGATCACGCACTGCTTGAAGTTCGTGCGGCGTGGGAATGAGACGCTTGGGTACGTAGTATGCGCTTACCTTGTTCAAGAAGATCAAGAGAAACTCGGGCGTCTCCACAGCTGAGTGTACGCCCTTCCACGTTAGAACTACACTCTGGCCTGTTCCGTCAATCCGAAACCCTTCGGCTGACAACGTCCGCGTGAGGGTGCCCTGGGCAGAGGGATCCAAGCGTCGGGTACGGCGTGCTGCCAGGTAAAACTCGCCCCAGCGAAGGAGGACGATCCAGAGAACCAAGAATAGGAGCCAGGGGAGAAGGCTCACAACAAGCACCAGATTGAACGTGAGTTCTCCAGCGAGCCACCGTCCCCCGAACAAGACCGCGAGAAGGACGATGGGGAACCCGATCCTGACGGCACGTACCCAGGGGCGGCGGCGCAGTGAAATGCGCGCAACGGCCCGAAGTCCGCGCTGGTGCTCACGGAAGTCCCAAGGACTAGCGTATTGGTAGGTGGTCATGGCCAGAATCGGCACCCCAGTTTGGGTGCCGCTTAACGCTTGGAGGCAAGCCATAAGACGAATCCGATGAGCACAATTCCGCCGAGCGCCATGAGGAACGACCCCGTGGCCATCCTGGTTCTGACTTCTGCCGGGAATTCACTTCTTGCAACCGTTCCACATTTGGCGCATTGGAAGGAACCGAATGCCGCATAAAAGAGTGCACCGATCAAGCCCGCGGTATGCTGGGCCGTCCTGCTGTACCCTCGTCGGACCGGCTGCCCACATCGTGGGCACTGATAGGCCATGGACGTGCTCCCTCGGTAAAGGGTGTCGCCGCCCAACGGATCGCGCTTAAGCTGCGGGCGCAATGCCCAGCAGCGCAAGGCGGCGGAGCGGAGGGGGAGGGTCGTCGGCGAGGGAACACAATTTCAAGCGCTTGTTAGGCAGCTAGCGTTTGGTGGTATCTGTATCGAACTCTGTGACCACGAACGCCCAAGTAACATCGCCTCCAGCATAGTGGGCGCCAAGCCAGAGAACATAGAGAGTCACGGTCTGCCCAGATTGCAGCTCGCGGGGGAAAAAACTTGCGACCTTGTCTTGCACCGGTAACCAGAGCGCGTACCGGCCTTCTTGAAAAAGGTACTCACGGTGATACGTGGCGGCGATGGACGAATCACGCAGATAGGACAGTCCCCAGCGTCGAACAATTTCGCGACGGGTGGAGTCGATCGGGTGGGAGTCGCCCCGATAGGTAACCTGGGCCCGAGTCGGGAACTGGTTGCCAGGCAACACCCAAGTTGGGAGGAGGTTGGACGGAGTTGCACGGATCGTCGAGTCGTGGAGCTCGACAATCGCGGTGATCGTGCCAGGACGGTACCGGCCCCAGTTGCCCTGGGCAGGCAGGGTGCCGAACAGGGACTCCGCGAGAAGGAACGCACAGAACGTAAGCAACGCCGGACGGAGAAGTGAAGGCATGCGTGCCGCTTTGTCATCGCCTCTCCTCGAGCCACGGCGAGACGAGACCCGTCCATATTGGTCCGCAAAGCGCACGAAGAACGCCCCCGTAAAACACCACTTGAGCCAGGGCACTGCTGGCTATCCAGAGACTGAGCCCCAGTACGGCCAATCCCGCGACGGCGCATATACGGACGAGCCGACGGGTCTTCCGACCGTAAGCTGCCGCAGCGGCCGCCATTAGCTCCGCACTCCACAGCTCCTCTTGAATACGGGCTTGCGAGAGTGTGAGTAGCGGCTGGACGGAAGAAGTCATGGTCTGCGGCTAAAGCTTCATTCCTTACTCTACGCGCGCCGCCAGCTTCAACCGGTTGTTTAGGCAGCCGCTCGTTGAGAACCATTGAGTCGACGGACCCATCGCCAATTCGTGAGAAATAGAACGACGGAAAGGACCAGGAAAATGAGACCGATCGTTATGGACTTGCCCGTGCGATAGCGGGTTGAGGCTATGCGGTCACGAACGAGGGCATCATATCGCGTTCGTAAGGACGCGTCGGAGAGTGTGTCGGGCTTCGCTCCTTCCGCCCTGTCAAAAACCGCCTGCTCACGACGGTAGGTTGCTTTGTAGCTCTCGAACGATGTGAGGGATGCGCCGAATGGGCTCTCAGATTGGAGGGGATTCGCCCGGTCGAAAGCGGCGTTCAGGATCGAGGAGAGAGTAATGAGCGCTATAACCAGACTTATCAAGCAGACGGTGTAGCCATACAGGTGAGCCATGCGGTTTGGTCGATCCACATCCTCCCCCTTGTGTACGATGACGGCGACAGCGAGCCACACCGCACCAATGAGCAATAACGGAAGAACCCAGACGAGATTGGGCCAAAAGGGACCACCCTCAAACACGATACTCTCGGACAGGTTCAATCGCGGGCGGCCCTTCGCGAGGCGAGCCTATTTGCGATAGAAGATTACCGTGTTGAACGCAGTGCCTTCCACCCAGGTGCCATCGAGCTCATTCGGCCCCACGAAATGGCCTTCGTACGTGGCAAGGAAGCCACTGTCGCCTCGAATCGTGAGTTGAACGCTCGTGCCGGTGGATTGACCGGTGATGGTCACGGCACCGGGCGAACAAGCTGGCCCAACTCCACAGATGGTTCCGGTGCCAGAGACCGCTGACCGCGCGGTGGTCAAGGAGAGCGTTACGCTAGAGCCGGCGGGATTGCGGTTGAACTGCCACTCCCACCGACCGTCGAGCCTGCTGCTAGGGGAGAGAAGGGAGTGGCCACAACCGACCGTGGTCAGAAGCACTAGTGAGGCGAGTAGTGAGACGCGCATGCAGGCCTCTGCGCTGGATTCCGTAGGAACCTATACCTTCTGAGCGCAGGATGCCAACGTTAGGGGATATCGCGAAGGGCCGCCAGCTTCAAGCGCTTTTTAGGCCGCAGCCTACCTGACCTGAACCAGGGTTTGATCCTTCAGTGATCGGAAGTGGGCGAACCCATCGAGCGCGCCGCGCACCACACCAGCGACAAGGGGCACATCAGACTCATAAGCGACCGGGAAGACTTCGACGGGCGTCTTGCCGAGCTTCCCGTACGAGGCTGTGAGGACGTCCGGTTTCGGAGGGAACGCGCCGAACCAGAACCCGACTTGGCCCTTCGGTGCAACGATCGTTGGCTGAATGACAGAAAGCGACGAAGCGCCCTGCGTTGGCGGTTGCAGGTACCCGGTGAACCGAGTGCCATCACCCAGCCGAAACCTGGCTCGAACGACAAACATGCCGTCTGCCGGATCGAGGGGGAACGGTCCCTCGACGGGACGCACCGTCGCTTCGTCCTGACCCTCTTCAACTTCCTCGTCGAGAGCGAACTCCCAAACGGGCGTGCGCTCGAGGTCGTCGAGGGTGAGTTGGTACACCTGCTTGCGGATCTTCATTAGCTCGGCTGATCCCGGCTGCTGCCTACCGGATCGCGCTGAAGCTGCAGGCGACTCGCCCGCCGGGCGCGGTGTCGTTGAACGATAGTTCGTGCAGCGCCTTCGTCAACCTGCTATGGTGACTACGCCGTCGTGCTCGATGTAGCGCACACTTGGTTCGCACCGCAGCCCCACCACGCTCGTCGGAGTCAGACTGGCGCTGAACCCCGACAGGGCGGTCGTATAGAGGTGGGCCGGTGTGAACCCGTAGCGTGCCGCGAGTCGAGAGGTCTCCGCCACCGGATCGACTCCCGGATGGTAGACAACGATGTACCCCGGTGCCATGGGGTTCGATTGGCCGAGCAACGGCGCTGGCTGGAGGCACGAAAGGTGGGGACCGGTGGAATTCTGGCACGCGGCAGCCAGAAGCAGAGATGAACTGAGTAGGGCAAACCGAAGGGTGGTCTGCATAGAACTTGCCTCCTTCCCGAACACAAATGCGGCGCTGCTAGGCGGCCGCGGCTCAGAGCGCGACGACAACCGCTCGAATGCTGTCTGGACGCGACGGGCTCGGTCCGCTCGCAACCAGGTGCCACCAATACACGATCGCCTCACGTGCACCCGGCGCGTAACCAGCGATCTGGGTGTACGGCACCGAGGCCGTTTGGCCCATGGTGATGCCGGCGCAGCGACTCGAGTCTGTGCAAGGCGCCCAGTCGGTGTACGCAGCCGCTCCCCGCTCAATGGTGAAGAAGTAGATAGGGGCTGCGCCTTGATTGGTAAGCTCTAGGACCGGCGGCGCCGCGCGCACCGTGAGGCGCCCCCCGATGGGGCCAGCCGGATTGGCGCAGGCGAGCGATAGCGCGAGCAGTGCAAGCGAGGGGCGGGTCATAGCGTACCTATCATAACCGTATACCCGTCGGAAGCCAGGGACGTCACACATGAAGACGACCTCGCGATAAGCGGCCGCCGGGTGTGGGGTCCGACTACGCCTTGCGTACTGGGTAGCGCAGGTGTGTAACGCCGACGCCCCGGATCACCGTCGGGTTGCCAAGGACGACTGGCGTGCCGGCGAGGCGGTCGAAGAGTCGAACTCCGGAGCCAAGAAGAACCGCCGCGATGTCGACGTGGATTTCGTCGAGGAGCCCAGCATTCAGGCATTGCTGGATGGTGTTGGCGCCGTGGACGCCAACGGACTTCCCGGCGGCGGCGGTTTTAGCTTGGTTCACGGCGCTTTCGATGCCGTCGATCACGAAGTGTACAGTCGAGTTGGGTCGCGGCCATCCGGCGGGGACGTGGTGAGTAAGTACGAATGCCGGTCCCCAAGCGTGGTTTCCGCCCCAGCCGTGGGCGACGTCGAAGGTGCGTCGGCCGGTGAGCACGGCACCAAGTCCGGACGTGAGATCGCGAAAGTGCTCGGCGCTCGGCCCGGACATCTTGAACGTCATGGGGTCCGACCCTCCGGTGTGGATTTCGACGTCGCCCGAGTTCACGTACCAGTCGAATACTTCGGCCACGCCATCGTTGAGGTCGGCGACGTAGCCGTCGAGCGACATGGACATGATTGCGACAACCTTCGACATTGCGTGCTCCTGTTGAGGGATGGAGACTGCGTTCAGGGGATCGGACGGTTACTACGAAAGAGCTCAGTGGTCGGCGGCCTCAGCGGAGCGGCTGTCCTCCCGGATCGTCCGCCCAACGGATCGCGCTTAAGAGGCCGCGCGTTCCGAGCTCGACATTCAAAAGTAGGGTGTCCCCGGTGGAAGAAACACGGCCTCGAGGCCGACGGGCCGACTATCATGCATCAAGTAATAGACCGGATAGGTCCCGTCTCCAAAACCGCTGTCGATAAAGGGGACGATAGTCTTCGCAGGCTCGCATGAATAGAGGCCAGCTGGCGTGGTACGACCGTACCAGAGCTGATAGCCCCATCGCTGCCACTCGTCTTCATGGCCTTGAGCCCAACCGGCAAGGCGGTCAACGTCACAGATTGCGACCGCTGCGAGATCGACTCCCACTTCTCCCGCCAGCTCTCCTAGCGTACCGATCTCTCTCTTCGGGTGAATGCGCACGCGACATATCCGTCGATCGATTCCATATGTCATAACTCGTGCCTCGACGACATGGACTCCTGGCGAAACCTCGAGAATGACGCCCTCATCGTCGTGACCGGCCATGGACACGTCCAACACTTGTAGGCGCGTACCCTGAACCTCGAACTCACAGTGGAATAACCACTCGGACTCCGTACCGAGCGTGCCCTGTTCGGCTTCAGGGCCTGTCAGTGTCGACGCCAGAAAGTCAGCCAACGCGCTGCCTGACGGCGTTGCGCTCAACCCGCGAGCGCCAAGGGGGGTCGGACGTGCGGGCTGAAAGTGAAGCCACTCCGCGGCATGGCTGTAGATGAGCCAGAAATCCTCCGCTGCCATGTTGCGATAGGAATTCGCGAGGACCGATGTAAGATCAGCCCGCAGGAGCTCGTGCTCATCGCTGGAGGCACGCCACGTCATTCTGGCCTGATGGAGCCGCTCCATGAGTTCGAGCGCCTGACCGAGCCTTGCCACACCAGTAAGCTGCATCCCTGCCGCCGTGAGAGAGTTCAGCCGTTCGCGATGCCCGCGAACCATGTGGGCCAGACTCACGCTCATCTCGTGGTCTGCGTGACTGACGTGGGGAGGGCGAGCCAATGACAATCCTGACCCGCCTCGAAGGCTGGTGTAATATGCGGGGCCGGACGCCTCGGTCACGAGGAATACGAGAAGGCGCGGACCGCTCTTGGTGTTGATGAACCCCATCCATCCGCAGATCGTACCGTCCAAGTGGCCGAACCAGCGGCTGACAGCGATGCTGCCGTCCTTGCGTCGTTCGCCGGCATCGCCCAGACTGTTGAACCCCAACCCCGCCAGCTCCTTCATTGCCTGTTCAGAGGCCTCGGCCACCGCAACGACTGCTGGATTGGATGGCTCAAGGGCCTCAGCTGGCTTGTGATTGGCAGCGGCAGTGCGGAGGCTATCGACCACCTTTCGGAGCGGGGCCAGTTCTTCGTCGACTTCGGGAGGCAGAGACTTGAACGTCATGTCGGCAGCTTCAAGCGCATGTTAGGCAGCCGCTTGCGATTGTGATGCGCTAGTGGGACTGGGCATAGAAGAGCGCGAACGCGCGCAGTGATGCCAGCCACGCCCCTAAGACAATCGCGTGACGAAGATAATTAAGGTTCGCCCACCGCTGAGCGCTTGCCCCCGTCCTTGCGGTGTCGGTCGCTCTCATCAACCTGATCATCGTGGGAATGAAGTAAGAGAACGTGAACAGGCGGTCCGCGAGCGCGGTCCCGGCGGCCGCCAACCACCAACTACGTACAGCGCCGGTGCTGCGCCAGGCGACGATCACGTTCGCCAGCGTGAGTAGCGTGAGCGGGCCAGTGGTGACGAGACCCCAGAACCTTCGCCCGGTGTCGTCCTGACGCGCAGCAGCAGCATCCCACTGGACGCCAGTGGCACTCGATGCGCGGATCCACCTGGACCCGACGATACGGTGCTCGTAAAGCCCCGCACCGAAGGCGATGCCAAGATTGATGACCAAGAGCCAGAGGAGGATGGTCGGCACGAGATTTCCTGGTTGCGGTTGCCTAACGACCCCGCATAAGCTGCAAGGCGCGGCGCACCTCGGTTAACCTGGAGAAGGGAGGATGGTGGTGCAGGTCGACGCCAACCGATGGCCGTGCCTTGACCGCTTCATGCGGTAGTTAGGCTGCACATGGGCCGTCGCGCAATGTGGCCAGGAGGTTGAAGAAATGTGGCCGGTTGGTCTCGAAGGTACCGGGTTGGCCTATATAGAATATGACCAGAACACGCTGGGGCAGTCGACGGATCGTGGCTAGACGACGCATCGGCTCCGCTGCGGGCGAGGCGAACCAGCTGCCAGCGGCACTCTCCGGCGGCGATGTGACGGGGCTGACTCCGAACTGCTTGAGCCACGTTGTCACGTGTTTGAGGGAATCGGCCACGGGTGCGGCTGCAATGAAGATCGTGGCTTGCGAGGAGCCCGCCGGACTGCGGTCTGGCGCGACAAGAGTCGAGAGAACTACGAGTTCGGTCGATACGCCGTTGGCCGGGGTTTGCCGGCCCCCAGGAGCGGCCATGAAATAGTAGGGGAAACAGACGCCCCAGGTGCTGTCATCGCTCGTGAGGGCGAAGAGCGGCGGGCGAAAGGCTATATCGAAGCCTGGAATTGGAGTCGGGACAGGAAGTCTGTCAGGGTACGCGTAAAGGGCGCGAGCCACGCGATCTGCTCCTGGTACCCCGATCTGCGCGGCCGCACGGAAGAGGTTAAAGGCTGCGGTGTCCGACGCCGGCGGAAAGGCACCGGCGTGGTCCTTAGCCAGCTGGGAGATATATGTGTACAGTCGCTCTTGGACGCGTTGGTAAGCGTTGTTAGGGACCTTGCCGCTGTTGACTACGAGCCAAGTGAAGAACGCGGCGCGTTCCGGTGGGAGGCCGTCCCGGGGAATTGGAGTGGGGCTACGGAGTGGTCCGACATCCCAGCGTTGCGCAACGGCGACCACCGAGGTCAGGATCGTGAGGGTCGCGCACAAGGCAAGCGGTCGCAAAGTCCCTCCATGAGTGCAGCCTAACGGGGTGCGCCTAAGCTGCGGCGCCGAGCGAGAAGGATCACAAAGGCAATTCTACTACAGACGGCGGGGGCAGTCAGCTTCAGGCGCATGTTAGGCGGCGCGCAATCACCTAGGAAGTGCAACACGGTCCCCCGGAAGAAGGGCGATCCCACTAAGCAATCCGCGCGGCCGTGGGAAAGTGGACGACTGCAGCTTCAAGCGCATGCTAGGCCGCAGCCTTCGCGACGAAGAGACCTCGGCCCGTCAGGCCTTGAGCATCGTGCTCCGCGAGCAGACCGACTTCTTCAAAGCTCCGCAGCATCTCGTCGGTGGTAAAGAGGCCCAGTTCGTGCACCTCAGTCGCGTGGCGAACTCCACCGGGCCCGTGGATCTCATAGTCGAACCGGAGGCGAGACAAACGGTCCTGGACCTCAGTCTGGCTCACCCGAACGACCCGTAGTCCCCGTGCCTCAGCTGTCCGTGTCGTCGTGTGTCCCGGTTCGAGCACATCGGGTGCAAACCACGGCTCGACTATCACCACGCCGCCCGGGGCAAGGTGTTCTCGAAAGCAGGCGAGCGCTCGGCGAACATTGGATAGCGTACAGAGGTACCCGATGGAGCTGAACAGACAGAGGACGGCGTCGTAACGTTGGCCGAGATGAAAGTCGGCCATGTCCGCTTCGTAGAACTCACCAACCGGGTGCTTTGCCCTAGCGATTCGGACAAACGCCGGATCGAGGTCGAGACCGTCCACCTGCAATCCGTGATCGGCTGCGAGGAGATGCGCATGTTCGCCCGTACCGCAGGCAACGTCCAATATCGTGCGACAGTGCGGATGGATCCTACGGAGGAGCAAGGCGATATCACGAGCTTCCTGGGAGTAGTCCTTGAAGCTCGAGTAGATCAGATCGTAGAGCTCTGCAGATTCGCGGAACACGTAGGGGCTACGGTCTAACGGCTCGCGCTTAAGCTGCGGGCGACTCGCCCGCCAGCTTCAAGCGCATGTTGGGCGGCCTGCGCTTCATTTCTTGAGTATTTGCTTCCACACCACGACGTAAAGGAACCCCACGACCATAACCAGACACCCCAAGTCGATCACTAACGGAACCCACGCGTACCGCGCGACCCTCGGGATCGGGCTCGCCAGCATTGCCGCCATCAGGCAGAGGCCGCCGAGCAGAGGAGTGTGAGACGCGGTCCGACGGTGGCGATACCACCTGATGGTTATCCAATAGTTGGTGATGACTATCCAACCGCCGAATAACGCGAGTACGCCCGAAACGAGCCAAGCAACCCAAGCTGGCTGCATAGTGTGGCACGCCGCCTAACGGATCGCGCTTAAGCTGCGGGCGACTCGCCCGCTGGCGCAAGGATGGTGGACCAAGTCCCTGCCCCGCCAGAGGCACAACACTCCACTTCCCCTAAAGCGATCACCGCCCGTCAGCTTCAAGCGCTTGTTGGGCGGCTGCCTTAAGCCAGCGATCCAACCAACCTATGTTCGGTTAGGGTGGGCTCGCCAAGGGAAGCTGAACCGCGCCAGCCCAAACGCCGATCAAACCGGTGCTGGTGGTCACGGCCACGTTGACGCCGTACGTGCCCGGAGCAAACGACGCGAGCGTATCTGCACCTAACACGCGTGTCAGCACCGCCGTGTCGCCAGGAGCGAGCTCGAGCATGGACGCGTCGGGCGGGCAGGCCATCGAGGCGTCGAGGGAGCCAGCGTACTCTCCCGTGGGATCGGGAAAGACCCGTATGACGAGCGGGCATTGCGCACCGACAGCGACCCCAAGGCGCAACTTTGTCGCGTTCCGAAGCGACGCGGAGACTTCGAGGTTGGGGGGCCCGCTCGCGACCGACAACACTCGTGTGCTCGCGCTGACAGAAAGAGTCGGAGGAGCGAGCCTATTCATCTCGGTCGGCCCCTGACCTGTACAGGCGCATAGCGCGACGAGCATCGGCAATCGTATTGAGCTACGCATGGGCCCTACCCTCCGATACCAGAGCCGCCTTGAAAGATACCCTGCGAGGTGGACCACGGTCACAAGCCTGGTCGGGAGCTTCAGCGAAAGCGCGTGGCAGCCGCCTAACGGATCGCGCTTAAGCTGCGGGGCGAGCGCTGGGGGGCGCAAGCACCCTGCCCTGCGGTACGAGCACGTTGGCGCGCAAACGTACGCTACCTCTGAAAGCCAGCCCCGTCAGCTTCAAGCGCATGTTGGACGGCGGCGTGAACGGAGATGCTTATCTGGCCGCCCGCCACACGATGATACCGACCAAGAGTATCCACAGAGCCCCACCGATCCGAATGCCCACCGTGGTTCGCGGGAGCGTGACTCCGTCTGCATGGAACTTTGAGTAAAATCGAATGACAGAGTTTGGCCAGACAACCCACCAGAGCCCGAAGGCTGAGAGGGCCAGCGTTCCTATCCAGTCGCTAGTGTGCATCTTGGACAACCGCCGCCGCCTAACGAATCTCGGTTAAGCTGCGGGCGACCGCCTCGTCCGCGCAACTGGAAGTGGACGAAGTCCCGTGCCCGCCAGGGCACAAACACTCCGATTCCCTTGTGAACGATAGGCCCGCCAGCTTCAAGCGCATGTTAGGCCGCATGCCGTTTCGGGACCAGCCCCAACACCGAGAGCAACACGGCCACGGCCACTGCGGCGCAGGATTGGATCAGATAGCCGCGCCCCGCCTCTTGGATGATAGCCGGCCGTACGGCAGCGTCCGCGAGCTCACTGAGCTGCCAATAGGCGAGGACCCCGATAACGGTGAGCGCCGGGAGGACGAGCCAACGTCGGAACCGCGCGGCCACAAAGCCGACCATTCCGAGGAGCAACGCGGCGCCCCAGATGGTGCGGAGGCTGAGCACCTTATCCATCACTTCAAGAATGAGCATCATGTGTCGCGCTGCCTAACGGATCGCGCTTAAGCTGCGGGCGCAGTGCCCGCGGGCGCAAGGCGGTGGAGCGGCAGACAAAGAGGCGGGGCGGCGAGGCAACGCAATTCTTCCCTACTGGTGAGCGCCCGTCAGCTTCAAGCGCATGTTAGGCGCCAGGCGGCGAGGTATCGAATGCCGAAGCACATGCGACCCGGAGGGCAGTCACATTCGCCCAGGGTCCGGGAGGGTCGATCGGGTCGTTGAGAACGACGTTCTTCCCCTCAAACTCGGGGTGGAGGAAAACGACTCCTGCTACCCCATGGAGCTGGTCACCGGAGCCAAAAAGGCGTATGCTGAGGCCCGCACTAGCGTCCGACGGCAAGTCGACGACAAGCGTGTCTCGACTAATCTGGATCCACGTTCCAGCCGGACGCATGGAGTCGAGGGGCAGTTTCAGCGCGACATGGTAGGCCCGTCCGTACCGAGTGATGACTCGAGCTGCGAGTGCGATCGTGTCCGGAACTGGGCTCACCAAGCCGGCCGCCGCCTTAGCGAATGGTGCCTGATAAGCTGCGCTCCACGGGCCGAACTGCAAGTGATAGCATGCGGCTGGCGGGACATCGGTAGCATGCGTGGAACGAAGTGCGGGCTGGCAGCCTGCACCTGAGCTCAGGGCGGCAGACGTTAGCAGTCTTAGTGCAGTGGCCCGGAGCTGGTTCATTGTCGATGGTCAGCTTGAGCGCCCGTCAGCTTCAAGCGCTTGTTAGGCAGCACGGTCTGTCGAGCCCCGCCGCACGAAGTAGAATGTGACGAGAAGCGCGACAAAGCTTCCCACAAAACTGTTCCTCGCGATCGTGTAACGGTGCTGTTCCCCTGCCGTGACATAGAGGATCTCGCCCTTCCAGTCGAAAGGATAGATCCTCCCGGTCGCTGGCTGTGGCTCGTCGGGCATCCGTGCGGCGTAGTCGAAATCGAGATAGCTCAAGTACAGAAGACTAATCATGGCTATAGACCAGACTGCGATGTATAAAGGCTTCCGTAGATTTGAAAGGCGGCTCATAACGCTCGAACTGGGTGTAGAGTGCAGTGCCTTGTATCCGTGCTGCCTAACGGATCGCGCTTAAGCTGCGTACGCGCGCCGCCAGCTTCAAGCGCTTGTTCGACGGCAGCTGATCGCCTAGCAGCATTCCAAGAGGTTGTAGAACCGCTTATCGGTAGCGCTCCAGCCGATGGACATGACCGCATCCCCGCCCGGGGAAAACTCAAAAATCGTGATGCCACCAGTCTGCATCTCCTCCCAGATCCTCCTTGCGCGAGTGGAGTCGGGCCGGGGCATCTGGTGCGATATCACGTCGGGAATGAGGGGGATGTGCAAGCGAGCATCGCGGCGGAGCCAAGACACAAAGCCTTCTGGTGACATGAACCGGGAGTCCTCGAAGAATTCGCTGGCGTACTCGTTGAGTCGAGCCCGGAACTCGATATCGGAGAGCCT
>Ga0209376_1001933_pt1 | contig 20133 bp, 15 predicted proteins | sample GraSoiAngelo_134_FD_185891 | JGI IMG/M metagenome (GOLD analysis project Ga0209376, IMG submission 185891) | Grasslands soil microbial communities from the Angelo Coastal Reserve, California, USA - 14_0929_05_30cm (SPAdes) (version 2) | ecosystem: Environmental > Terrestrial > Soil > Grasslands ... | reverse complement strand
AATGCACACATCTTATTAACACTTTCTTTACAAAGGGCACACATCTTGCTAAGTTTGCTCCAGCCTTGTCAAGTCAAAATAATCAACCGGGAGAAGCTTGGCATGCCCCGGCGAGAACCTCAAGAAACCCGCGAGCCGAAAGCACGGAGCCTAGCCGACCCCCTTCCGATGGCCTCATCCCATATCACTGGTTCACCTCCCCTGTAACGAGGTCTTTACCTGGTTTCATACCAGGTTTTACCCGAATGCTGGCGCGGATTTTACCTGGGTTCACGTTGACTGATCTGCTTGTGGTCCGGGAGGCTTGTGGGATCTTTATGTGATGGCAAATAGCACAGCTGCTTACGCTTGACGTAGCCCGCGCCGCCTATGGAGGAGGGAACATAAAGACGCACCTCACACCCTGAGAAGTATCGAATTAAGAACACCAAGCCGAGCCACGCTCGGCTTGACAGAACAACGCTGCGTCCAGTATTGTGACGACTTAACTCATGGTGATTGTTGGCATTTCGGCCCAGCGCTCACACGCACAGCACAGTCCACGAGAGTTGAGATGAACATCCCGGGACTTCCTCCGAAACAAGGGCTCTACGATCCGCGGTTCGAGAAAGACGGCTGCGGGATCGGGTTCGTGGTCAACATCAAAGGCCACAAGTCCCACAGCATCATTCAGAAGGGACTGCAAGTTCTCGATAATCTGTACCACCGTGGTGCGCAGGGCTGCGATCCCTGTACCGGCGACGGGGCCGGCATTCTGCTCCAGGTCCCGCACGAGTTCCTCAGGCGCGCCGCGGCCGATGGACACGTGAAACTGCCGAATGCCGGCGAGTACGGCGTCGGCATGATCTTCCTGCCGCCCGCCTCCGCCTCGCGCAAGCAGTGCGAGCTGCTCATCGAGAAGGTGATCGCGGAGGAGGGCGCCCGGCTCCTCGGCTGGCGGGACGTGCCGGTCAAGAGCGACGCGATCGGCGCGCAGGCGCGCCGCACGGAACCGGCCATCCGCCAGGTCTTCATCGCCCGCGACATCCTGAACGAGGCGCAGTTTGAGCGCAAGCTCTACGTCATCCGCAAGCGCGTCGAACAGGCCATCCGCGACTCCGCCATCGAAGGGCGGGAATATTTCTACATCCCGAGCCTGTCCGGCAACACGATCGTCTACAAGGGATTGCTGCTCCCCTACCAGATGCCGCAGTACTACCAGGATCTGACCGACTCCAGCGTGACCAGCTCGTTGGTCATCATCCATTCCCGTTTCAGCACGAATACGTTTCCGACCTGGCCGCTGGCGCACCCCTACCGCTACATCTGCCACAACGGCGAGATCAACACGCTGAAGGGCAACGTGAACTGGATGCAGGCGCGCCAAGGCCGCCTCCAGTCGGAGTTGTTCGGCGAGGATATCCCCAAGCTCTTCCCGATCGTGTACGAGCACCAGAGCGACTCGGCGTGTCTCGACAACGCGCTCGAGTTTCTGATGATGGGCGGCCGTTCGCTGCCGCACGCGATGATGATGCTGATCCCCGAACCATGGGTCAGCAATCCTCAGATGGACCTCGACCGCCGGGGCTTCTATGAGTACCACGCCGCCATGATGGAGCCCTGGGACGGACCGGCGGCGGTGTGCTTCACCGATGGGAAAGTGATCGGCGCCACGCTGGACCGCAATGGGCTTCGCCCCTGCCGGTACCAAGTGACCTCAGACGACCTCGTGGTGCTGGCCTCCGAGGCCGGTGTGCTTCCCGCCGAAACCAAGGATATCCGCCAGAAGGGCCGCCTCCAGCCGGGCCGCATGTTCCTGGTGGATACCGTCCAGGGACGCATCATCGACGACGAAGAGATCAAGGCGGACATCGTGAGCCGGAAACCGTACCGATCCTGGCTGACGCAATACCGCATCTCACTGGATGAGCTGCCGGACCCGCTGAACGTCCCGCAGCCGGACCACCCGACGATCCGCCAGCGCCAGCAGGCGTTCGCGTACACGGTGGAAGAGCTGAAGATGGTCATCACGCCGATGGTCGTGACCGGGGAGGAGCCGGTCTCCTCCATGGGAACCGATACGCCGCTGGCGGTCCTGTCCGAGCGGCCTCAGCTGCTGTTCAAGTACTTCAAGCAGCTGTTCGCGCAGGTGACGAACCCGCCGATCGATCCGATCCGGGAACAGTTGGTGATGTCGCTGGTCACGAACATCGGCCCCAAGCCGAATGTGATGGACGAGACGCCGGAGGCCTGCCGCCGCATCAAGGTCCAGCAGCCCATCCTGACCAACGCCGAGCTCGAGAAGATCCGGGAGATCGCCGACCCGCACTTTAAGAGTAAGACCCTGCGCATGCTTTTCCGCGTGGCCGAGGGACCCGACGGATTGGGAGCGGCGGTGGACGGCGTGTGCCAACAGGCGTCGGACGCCATCAAGGAAGGGTACAAGTTCTTGATCCTGAGCGATCGAGGCGTGAACGAAGAGTGGGCGCCGATTCCCAGTCTGCTCGGCATCTCGGCGGTCCACCATCATCTCGTGCGGGAATGCACCCGGACCGAGGTCGGGTTGATCCTGGAGACCGGTGAGCCCCGCGACGTGCATCACTTCGCCTGCCTGATCGGCTACGGCGCCGGGACGATCAATCCGTACCTGGTGTTCGAGACGCTCGTGGATATGGAGCGGGACGGCTATCTGCCGGAGGGCCTCGATGCGGCCACCGCCGAAACCAAGTTCATCAAAGCCATCAACAAGGGCTTGCTCAAGATCTTCTCGAAGATGGGGATCTCCACCGTCCAGTCGTACTGCGGCGCGCAGATCTTCGAAGCCATCGGTCTGAACCGCCGGATGGTGGACCGGTACTTCACCGGGACCGCCTCTCGCATCGACGGGATGGGCATCCGCGAGATCGGCGAGGAGACGCTGCGCCGGCACGCCCTGGCCTATGCCCCGGCGCCGATCCGCCAGCTCGACTTTGGCGGCGAGGTCCACTACCGCGTTCAGGGGGAACACCACAACTGGAATCCGGAGACGATCTACAAGCTCCAGCACGCCACGAGCGCCAACGACCCCAAGACGTTCAAGGAGTTCTCGGCGCTCGTGAACGATGAGAGCAAGCGCCGGTCGAACATTCGAGGACTCCTGGAGCTCAAAACCTTGCCGAAGCCCCTCCCGCTGGATGACGTCGAGCCGGCGAAGGAGATCATCAGGCGCTTCACAACCGGCGCCATGTCCTTCGGCGCGATCAGTAAAGAATCCCATGAGACCCTGGCCATCGCCATGAACCGCATCGGCGGCAAGAGCAACACCGGCGAAGGCGGTGAGGACCCGGAGCGGTTCGTCCCGCTCCCCAACGGCGACTCCAAGAACAGCGCCATCAAGCAGGTAGCCTCGGCCCGGTTCGGGGTCACCACGGATTATCTGGTCCATGCCAGGGAATTGCAGATCAAGATGGCGCAGGGCGCCAAGCCCGGCGAAGGCGGGCAACTCCCCGGCCACAAGGTGGATGAGACGATCGCCCGGCTGCGCTACGCGACTCCCGGCGTCCAGCTCATCTCGCCGCCGCCGCACCACGATATCTATTCCATTGAGGACCTGGCGCAGCTGATCTTCGACCTGAAGAACTCGAACCCGCAGGCGGATATCTCGGTGAAACTGGTCGCGGAAGTGGGGGTCGGGACGGTCGCCGCTGGCGTGTCAAAGGCCAAAGCCGATAAGGTCTTGATCAGCGGAGACAGCGGAGGGACCGGGGCCTCGCCGCTTTCCTCCATCAAGTATGGCGGCATCCCGTGGGAGCTCGGCTTGGCCGAGACGCAGCAGACCCTCGTCTTGAACAACTTGCGCGGACGCATCAGGGTGGAAACCGACGGACAGATGAAGACCGGCCGTGATGTCGTGATCGCCGCGCTGCTGGGCGCCGAGGAGTTCGGCTTCTCGACCGCTCCCCTCATCGTCGAGGGCTGCATCATGATGCGCAAGTGCCACCTGAACACCTGTCCGGTCGGCATCGCCACCCACGATCCGGCGCTCCGGGCGAAGTTCACCGGCCAGCCGGAACATGTCGTGAACTACTTCTTTTTCGTGGCCGAAGAGGTCCGCGAGCTGATGGCGCAGCTCGGGTTCCGGAAGTTCGAGGAGATGATCGGCCGCACCGACAAGCTCAGGGCGCAGAAGGCGGTCGACCACTGGAAGGGGAAGGGGCTGGACCTGTCGGCGATCTTGTACCGACCCGAGGTTGGTCCGGACGTGGCGACGCACTGCGTGGAGAAGCAGAATCATGGGTTAGAGGGAGTCCTCGATTGGAAGCTGATCGAGCTGTGCAAGTCGGCCATCGAGCACAAACGACCCGTGAAACTGGAGTTGCCCATCCGGAACGTGAACCGGACGGTGGGGACGATCCTGTCCAGTGAGATCGCCCGACGCTATCGCCTGGAAGGCCTGCCGCCGGACACCATCCACATCAAGTTTACGGGGTCGGCCGGCCAGTCGTTCGGGGCCTTCCTGGCCAGAGGCGTGACGCTGGAACTCGAAGGCGAGTCCAATGACTATCTGGGCAAGGGCCTGTGCGGCGGGCGGGTCATTGTGTATCCCCCCAAGGGCTCCACCTTCGTCGCGGAAGAGACGATCCTGGTCGGGAACACCTCGCTGTATGGCGCCACGCAGGGCGAGGCCTACTTCTACGGGACGGCCGGCGAGCGGTTCGCCGTCCGCAACAGCGGCGTCCACGCCGTCATCGAGGGAACCGGGGACCACGGCTGTGAGTACATGACCGGCGGCGTGGTGGTGGTGCTCGGCAGGACCGGGCGCAATTTCGCGGCCGGGATGTCTGGCGGCATCGCCTTCGTTCTCAATGAGGACGGCAAGTTCGAGCAGCGGTGCAACATGGGCATGGTGGAGCTGGAAAAAGTGGTCACCGCCGAAGATAAGAAGATCCTGCGCACCATGATCGAGTCGCATGACAGGCACACCGGCAGCCGCAAGGCGAAGAAGGTCCTGGAGGCCTGGGATGCCACGCTGCCCAAATTCGTGAAGATCATGCCGGTTGACTACAAGCGGGTCCTGGCCGAGCGGAAGGCAGCGGCCGCGAAGGAGCAGGCGCACAAGGAGAAGGAGATGGTCGCGCATTAGGACTCGTGACGCGTATCTTGGTTGCGAAACATGATAGAGGGCTTCAACCTTGTTCGGCCTGGGGCGTCGTTGCCCGTGGGATGGGTTAGCGAAATTGGGAGGACGGAACGCCGGCGCGCGTTCATGAGCTAAGACATGGCTGATCCAAAAGGATTCATGAAGTATGCCCGGGAGGGCCCCAAGCGCCGACCGGTCGAGCTCCGCACCCTCGACTGGAAGGAATTCTATGAGCCGATCTCGGAAGACAAGCTCAAGGAACAGGGCGCGCGCTGCATGGACTGTGGGGTTCCCTTCTGTCAGAGCCACAACGGCTGTCCGGTGGTCAATCTAATCCCCGAGTGGAACGATCTCGTCCACCGCGGCCGGTGGAAAGACGCCCTCAAGGCGCTGCACGCGACGAACAACTTCCCGGAATTCACCGGACGCCTCTGCCCGGCGCCTTGTGAGTCTGCCTGTGTCCTCGGCATCAACTCTGATCCGGTGTCGATCCGGGTCATCGAGTGGAACATCATTGACAAAGGATTTGACGAGGGCTGGGTCGAGCCCGTGCTGCAGACTTCGCGAACCGGCAAGATCGTCGCGATCGTGGGGTCCGGCCCCGCAGGCCTCGCGGCTGCTCAGCAGCTCGCGCGCGCGGGCCATCGCGTGACCGTCTTTGAGAAAGCGGACCGCATCGGCGGGTTGCTGCGCTATGGTATCCCCGATTTCAAGATGGAAAAGTGGGTCATTGATCGGCGGCTGGAGCAGATGCAAGCCGAGGGCGTGGAATTTCGGACCAACGTGCATGTGGGAGTGGATGTGAGCGGGGAGGAGTTACGGCGTAGATTTGACGCGGTCTGTCTGACGATCGGTGCCGAGCAGGCCCGTGAGTTGCCGGTTCCGGGGCGTGAGCTGAAGGGCATTCACCCGGCGATGGAGTACCTCACACAACAGAACAAGCGCAATGCCGGCGACGTGATCGTGGAAGAGCCGATCACGGCCAAGGGGAAGCGTGTGGTCATCATTGGTGGCGGTGACACCGGCTCGGACTGCCTGGGCACCACGCACCGCCATGGCTGCGCGGAGGTCCACCAGTTCGAGCTGCTGCCGGAGCCTCCCCCCAACCGGGCCGACTCCACCCCGTGGCCGCTGTGGCCGATGCAGCTCCGGTCCTCTCACGCGCATGAAGAGGGTTGCGACCGCCAGTGGAGCGTCTCGACCACCAAGTTCACCGGTAGCGACGGCCATGTCACGAAGCTGCACGCGCAACGGGTCGCCTTCGCGAACGGGAAGTTCACGCCGGTCCCCGGCACCGAGTTCGAGATGGACGTGGATCTGGTCCTGCTCGCGATGGGCTTCACCGGCCCGGTCAAGAATGGTCTGCTGGACAGCCTGGGCGTGAAGTATGACGCTCGCGGAAACGTGGGCGTGGACGAGAACCGCATGACCAGCGTGGACGGCGTCTTCGCCGGCGGGGACGTCAAGCGCGGCGCGTCCCTCATCGTCTGGGCCATCGCCGAGGGCCGCCACATGGCCGCGGGGGTGGAGAAGTTTCTTCGAGCCGGCCAGTTGGTCAGGGTCGGGGGCTGACCGCATTCTCCTGCTTCTCACTCTCCCGCGCGCTCCGATTCCCCATAAGAAAGCAGGCGTGGCGACGTGACCGCAAGCAGGAAGATCCTTGCCTTATTCCTGGGAACTGTTGCCCTCCTCGCCGGATTCTATTTCACCCTGGACAAGCTGCGGGTCACCACGGAGAGTCAACTTGCCGAACGCTTTGCCCAGTCCGTCGATCAGCTCGCGAGTGAGAATATCGAGCTTCGGCTCGGCGGCATCTATGCCCTGGAACGAATTGCTCAGGGCTCTGAAACAGACTACTGGCCGGTGATGGAAATCCTGACCACCTATGTCCGCGCGCGCGCTCCCTGGAAGGAGAGCCGCCCGCCGAATGAGGAGCCGCCCCCACGAAAGCTCGCCGCTGACATTCAAGCCGCCCTTACCGTCCTCGGACGACGCGAGCGGATTTACAAAACTGGAGAGGACCTGCGTCTTGATCTGCGGGGAACCGACCTGCGACGGGCACACCTCAGCGGCGCACATCTGGAGGGGGCCATCCTCAGCGGGGCCCACCTGGAAGAGGCGAACCTCAGTGGGGTCCACTTGGAGGATGCGATTCTCAGAGGAACCCATCTCGAGAAGGCCGCCCTGATCGGAGCCTTTCTCGAACGGGCGTTTCTGGGAGAGGCCCACTTGGAGGGAGCGATCCTCACCGACGCCAGTCTGGAAAAGGCCTACTTGTCAGGCGCCCATTTCGGGACCGCAAACCTCCTGGGCACTGACCTCACAGATACGTTCGGTCTCACCTGGGAGCAGGTTCAAACGGCGCGGAGGGACAACAAGACGAGATTCCCGGTTGACCTGAGGACATCCGTGGCCGTGGAGCCGGAGGCTCGATGAGTCCGCATCCCGGTTAGAACGGAAGTTTGAACCCTCCGGGGCCGGTTCCTTCCCACTCGCGCCCAGCGCGCTGGCCTGGTTCAGGCGAGCCGCCAGCTCAGCGCCGATCCCATCCAACTCCCCAAGGCTTGTCCTCAGGTCTGCCAGCGGTTTGGCAACCTGCTCGGCAATGGCTGCTTTCAGCACGCGATCCAGTTCGGCGAGGATCTCCGGTTTCATCGAACATCGCCGCGCTAGGCCGCCTTCAGTTCCGAGGTGCAATGCGGGCAACGGGTGGCTTTCATCGGAATGCTGGACCAGCAGAAAGGGCAATCCCTGGTGATCGGTGCAACGGCCGGCACCTCCGTCTGACGTTTCGTCCGGTTGACTTGGCGAATCAGCAGGAAGATCACAAAGGCCACGATGAGAAAGTCAAAGACGGAATTGAGAAATACGCCGATGGCGACGACAGGTGCGCCCGCGGCTTTCGCTGCCGCCAGCGAGGCATAGGGCTGTCCCGATAGATTGATGAACAGGTTGGAAAAATCAACGTTGCCGAGGAGCAGGCCGATCGGCGGCATGATGACGTCGTTGACGAGCGAGCTGATGATCTTGCCGAAGGCTGCACCGATGATGATTCCCACCGCCATATCGAGCACGTTCCCGCGCATGGCGAACTCTTTAAATTCTTTCAACATCCTCGGTCTCCTTCCTATCAAGAACTCACGAACTGTCGGGCAAAGCGATCAGTCACCCTAGACCTTTCCAGGGGCCAGGGCCTTGCGAATTTCGGCAATCAGCCGTTTCTCGATCTCGGCGGTCTCGTCGGGGCCGGCCGCGAGGATGCGGCCTCCCTGCGCCATCTTCTCGAAGTCGGCTTTGACGCTCAAGCGGGTGCCTTTCGAGGGGAGCGTTTGGAGCGACACCAGATACTGGTTCCGAAAGCCGGACACCTCGAGTGACGCGGGCGCCGAGACCTTGCGCTCCGTCACGTACACCGCCTTCTGATCCGTCTTCACGCTGACCCGGACGGTATACCCGTTCCGAGCCAACGCCTCCTCCGCGGCTTTGCCGACCGCGGCAAGGGCCTGTGGGAGCTCTTCGGACTGACCGCCCGTGTCTTCCACGCGCAGCGTCTGGGCGGCCTGCGCCTTCCTTGCGGCTGTCTGCTCAGCTTCCGCAGCCAACTTCTTGTTCTCCGCCACCTTCGTCCCTAGCGTCGCGGCCACGGCGCTCCGCTCCGCCTCCACGCGCTCGGTTTCCTTCTTGGCTTCCCGCAGCTCCCGGTTGAGCAGGTCGATCTGCTGCTGCATGACCTTGTTCCCTTCCTGCAGCGACACGATCACTGATTCCTGCTTGACCGCTTGCTTGCGCAGGCGTTCGTTCTCCTCCTTGAACGGTGGCGATTCGTCCGGATTGCAGCCGGAAGCCGATGCCGCGACGATGATCAAGAGGATAGGGCCGATGAGGGTGGAGAGGGAACGGAGATCGCTTCTCGAACGGTCAGGTCTGGTCATACGGACGACTCCCACTGAAATCAAGGCCTGGACTCTCGATCCAGGGCCGGATTCTAGGGCTCTTTCGGAGTGAAATGCAAACCTCGGATGTTCCTTCGGGCGAGATCGGGAGCGGTTTGACCATCGTTCTCCTACAGGCTATTCTCACGTGTATGCGCATGACCCTGCCTCTTGCCCACCTGCTCTTGACATCGTTCCTGCTTGTGCTGGCTGATCCGGCGGGTGCCGGTCCGGTCGAACGCGCGGAGGACAGACCGGAACCTGTCCCGCCTGAAGAGTACACTCTCTACGATCAGGTGATTCAGACGAAATTCCTGACCTCCCGGACGAGCCTTGTCATGATCGAGCGGCTGACGGTCACTCGGCTTGGTCCGGAGGAGCGGAACCCCCCCGACCGAGCCTACTTCGACGAGAACCGATTCTTCGAAGGCAGGCTCGAACCGGACCTGGTGGCGGATTTTCTCCTGAAGACGCGACGCCCGTCTCGACTGGAGGCCAAGTTTCACTTCGGGGTGCCCTATCGGTTTGTCTCGGACGGAGAACTGGAAGAGCCTGAGGTCTCCCTTGGGCCGATCCCTGCCGAATTCTCTCCAACCGACCTCGCACAGGACGCGCCTCCGACCATCGGTATCTTGGAGTTTTCCCGCGTGGGGTTCAATCGGCGTGAGGATCAGGCGCTGATCTATGTGGGCGACAACAGACCCGATGGGAGTGGGGCTGGATTGCTGGTGCTGCTGCACCGGCGCGGCCGGGTGTGGACGATCGTGAATACCGAAGTCTTGTGGGTTGCGCGCCGCGAGGAATAACGAGCGGCACGTTTGCGCAAGCCGCCGAGATGGTGAGGCGGCTGGGTCTGGCGCGCGCCGCGAGGAATAACGATTCACCCGCCAGGCGGGTACCCGGTTTGCGCGAGCCGCGGAGATGGTGAGCGGGTCTTGCGCGCGCCGAACCAGGACCGATGGAGGTGAAGGGGTTGGCTAGGGCTTTTTCCCTTCTCGAAGCTCTGCCAGGGCCTTGAGGATCTCAGCCGGACGCGGCGGGCAGCCGGGGATGCGGACATCCACCGGGACGTGTCGTTCGACCGGACCCGTGACCGCATAGCTTCCCTTAAACATGCCGCAGTTGATGGCGCAGTCTCCCAACGCGATGACGATCTTGGGATCCGGCGTCTGCTCGTACACGTCTTTCAGCGCCCGAGTCATGTTCACCGTCACGGGGCCGGTGACGACCAATGCATCGGCATGACGCGGCGAGGCGGCTATGTGCACCCCGAACCGCTCAACGTCGTAGACCGGATTCGCCAGCGCATTCATCTCCATCTCGCAGGCATTGCAGGAGCCCGTGTCCACTTCGCGGATGGCGAGCGAGCGTGTGAAGGGTTTTGTCTTTTGGACCGCTTCAGGGCTGGCGGGCTCTCGGGGCGCGTCAGCCTTCGGGTGCTGGCCCGTGACCACGCCGGTCTTGAGACTTTTCTTCAGAATGCGGAACATCGGTCTTTCCTCTCTGACGGAGCTCCCTCGCCGAACGCCTTACGTTCAGAGGTCGTTACCGGCGTACGACAAGTTGAAGCTCTTGTTGATAAGGGGGAAGTCCGGGATGATGTTGCCCAAGACCGCCCACTGGATCGCCGGCCAGTTCACGAACGAGGGATCGCGCACTTTGCACCGGTGAATCTGCCCCTGCTCGCCGGCCATCACCATATAGAGAATCTCCCCCCGCCACCCCTCGACCGCCGAGAGCGCCCACTCGCCCGGCTTCGGCGCTCCTGACGGCTCGGCCAGGGCCGGCCCTTGCGGCATCCGTGCCCGTATGTCCCGAATGAGCCGCGCAGACTCGTGTATTTCATCCATGCGCACGCGCATTCTGGCGCGCACGTCGCCGTAACGGTAGAGCGCTATCTTTGGCTGAAGCTCCTCGTAGGCCGCAAAGGGCCGATCGCGGCGGATGTCTCGGTCCATCCCTGAGGCACGGCCGACGACGCCGATCGCGGCATGGTCCCAGGCGGCGCGCTCATTCAGGACGCCCGTCGTCTCCAGACGATCGGTGAGCGAGGCGTTGGCGAACAGGATGCGTTCGAGCTCCGAAAAATCCGTCTCGATGGCATCGAGCTCCGCCGTCACCTGAGCCACCTGATGGTCGGTCAGGTTGAGGGAGACGCCCCCGACGCAAATGACGCCGCGGAGAAAGCGCGAGCCGGCCAACTGATCGTTGAGCTGCAGGATCCGCTCTTTCATCCGGCCGCAATGGGCATGGGCCAGGACATAGGCGGTGTCGTTGCAGATCGCGCCGACGTCGCCCAGGTGATTGTGCAGCCGCTCGAGTTCGAGGAAGAGGCTGCGGAGGTAATGGGCGCGCGGCGGGACGTGGATCCCAAGCAGTGTTTCGACCGCCTGGCAGTACGCGAGACTGTGGCCGATGGTCGTGTCGCCGGACACCCGTTCGGCCAGCGGGACGGCGTCCGTCAGCCGCAGCTGCTCGAACAGCTTTTCCACTCCCCGGTGCTTCCAGAAATGGTGGACTTCAAGCTGCATGATCGGTTCCCCGGCCACGGAAAAGCGGAAATGCCCGGATTCGATGATCCCCGCATGGATCGGCCCGACCGGCACCTCGAATACCCCCTCGCCCTCGATGCGGCGGAACGCGTACTCCCCCTGCGCCTGTTCGAGGACGGTGTCCCACCGAAAATCTTTCTTGAGCGGATGCGTGCCCTTCGGCCAATGCTCGTGCCGGACGAGCCGGCGCAGATCGGGATGCCCTTGCGGGATCAAGCCGAACATGTCGCGGATCTCGCGCTCGTACCACTTGGCTGCATGGATGTGCGGCGTGATGGAATGGAATAACCGGTCGTCGCCCTGCAGGTCGGTACAGAGCAGGAGCCAGTCCCGACATTCCGAGAGGGTGAACAGGTAGCACAGTTCGTAACGCGCCTCGCGCGGCCGATGGTCCACCGCCCAGAGCAGTGATAGGGCCCCGCGCAAGCCGGGGTGGGTGTGAATGTAATGGGCCACGACGGGCAGGTCCTTCACGCCCAGGCGCAGCACCGGCGTCCCGTGCAGATCGCTCACGCCTACGATGGCATTTCCGAACGCCTCGTTCAGTTGGCTGATTGCCGTCTGTGCATCCGCCACGAGGTCACCTCACCGCGCGTCAGTCATGGTGAGCCCATTCCGGGACCGAAGATCCGCACGATGGCGCTCAGTAACGTGTTGAACCCCGACGGCACCTGCAGGCCGATCAACCCCAGCACAGCCAGGTTCACACCGACCGCCGTCGCGGTGAACAGTCGGCATGGCCACCCCAACGCTCGTCCCGGTTCGACCGGCTCGCCCAACGCCATGCGAAAGACCTGGTAGAGCAGGGTCGCGAATGCCAGCGCAAGGAGAGCCAGGAACGCGTAGGCCACGTCTGGTCTGGCGGTGAAGGCTCCAACCGCGATCAGCACCTCGCTTGCGAACAGTCCGAACGGCGGCATGCCGGCCAAGGCCACGCCGGACAATAAGATGGCGGCGCCCGCGAGCGGCATGCTCCTCAGGAGCCCGGACACCCGTTCCACCAATTTGTGTTCATGCCGTAGCAGAACGAGCCCGGCGCCGTAGAAGGCCGCGGACTTCGCGAGCGCGTGATTGAGCAAGTGCCAGGCGCCGCCGAACACACCGATCCCGCCGACGCCGAAGCCCAGCAGGGCGATTCCGATGTGTTCGATGCTGGAATAGGCAAAGAGCCGCTTGTAGTCCCGCTGGACCAGAAAGAAGATCGCCGCGACCGCCACCGAGAGCAGGCCCAGCCCCACGACGAGCTTTCCGGTGAAAGCCGGGCCCACCGTCCGGTCCGCCACCGCCTTGAATCTCAAAATTGCATAGACCGCGAGCGTGAGCATGTTCGCCGACAACATCGCGCTGACCGGCGTCGGCGCCTCGGCGTGCGCGTCCGGGAGCCACGTATGCATGGGCACCAGCCCCGCTTTCGTCCCGTAGCCGATCAGCACGAACACGAAGGCCAACTTGATGGCGGTCTGATCCAGCCCGTCGGCCACCCGATAAAGCTCGGACCACCGGAGCGCCTCGCTCGTCACGCCCAGCAAGTGTTCCGAGGAGTAATACACGAGAATCGTGCCGAACAGCGCGAGGGCAATCCCGACCGAATTCAGGATCACGAACTTCCATCCAGCTTCGAGCGCCGCCTTGCTCCGCTCGAAGCCGATCAGCATGGCCGCCGACAGCGTGGAACCCTCGATGGCGATCCACATGATCGCGACGTTCTCCACGTTCACCGCGAGCAACATAGCGGCCAGGTAGAGATCGAACTGGGCGAAGAACAGGCGGTGCCGCCTCGGCGTGACATGCTGCCGGTCGTATTCCTCCCCCAGGTAACCCACGGCGAAGAGCGTGCCCGTCGCACCGACGATCCCGAGGATGAGATCGAACCAGGCGCTCAGCGCATCGGCGCGCAGGAGAGCGTCCACCGAAGCTTCTTGCTGCCCGACCACCCAGTCGACCAGGAGCGCGGCGGACACGAGCATCGTCCCAGCCTGACAGCATTGCAGCACCTCGATAAGGCGTCGGCCCCGAACGAGCAGACAGGCGAGCCCGACGAGGAGTGGTGTCGCGACCAGTATGAGCAGGGGCCAGGCCATGCGCCGTTACTCCTTCAGGGTCGTGAGCTGGCTCGTATCCACGCTGTCGAAGGCGTCCTGGAGGCGGTGGGCATAAATGCCGACGATCAGCATGCCCACCAGCACGTCGAAGAACACGCCCAGCTCGACGATCAGCGGCATGCCGTATGCGGACGCCGTGGCGCCGAGAAACAACCCGTTCTCCATGACCAGGAATCCGATCACCTGAGTGACCGCTTTCTTGCGGGCGATCATGGTGAAAAAGCCGATCAGCACGATGGCCAGGGCGATCCCCAGGGAGCCCTGGGTGAGCTGGAATCCCAGGGGAATGAGGGGTTGCGTGATGAAAAACGCCAGCATGGCCAGCCCGCCGCAAATCAGGAGACCGGTCGGCACGTTGACGTTCATCACCAGCTCGCGCGTCACGTTCAGCCGCTCGATGACCTTTTTCAGAATACGCGGGATCACGAGCACCTTGATGATGATCGTCAGCGCGGCCGCGATGTAAATGTGATGAATGCCGGTGAGGAACGCCACGAGGGCCGCCGTGGCTGCGAGGAAAACGGATTGGAGCGCGAACAGGTCCACGCAGGCCGATAGCCTCCGCTGCGCGACGATCGCGAAGCAGGTCAGCAACAGCAGCGCCGAGCCGAGGTCCACGATCTGGGCTCCGAAATGAGACAGCACATCAGCCTCGCAAGATGTAAAAGAACAGGACCCCTAGGAGCGCCAGGATGAAAGCCACGCCAAGTAGATCGGTGACCCGGAACAACCGAAGCTTGGCGAACATCGATTCGATCACGCCGATCAATACCGCCATCCCCGCGACTTTCAGGATATAGACTCCGAGACCGACGCCGAAGGCGACGGGCGTGAGGGTGGTCGCAATCCCCCATGGGGCGAAGACGTTCACAATCAGCGTGAGGAACACCAGCAATCTGATCCCCGAGGCCCATTCAACCAGGGCCAGATAGCGCCCGGAGTATTCGAGGATCATCGCTTCATGAATCATCGTAAGTTCCAGGTGCGTGGCCGGATTGTCCACGGGCACCCGGCCCGTCTCCGCGATCGTGACGATGAACAACGCCGCCAGGGCCATCAGGTGGGGCGAGGGAGCCGTGTCGATGCCTTGGAGCAACGCGGTCTTGTGCACGATCGTGCTCAGGTTGGTGGAGCCGGTGGTCAGCGCGATCGCGAAGATGGACAGGATCGCGGCCGGCTCGGTCAGCGAGGCGACGATGGCCTCGCGGCTGCTGCCCATCCCTCCAAACGCCGACCCCGCGTCGAGCCCTGCGAGCATCAGGAAGAAGGTCCCCAGGGCGAGCAGGTAGACGAGGGCAATGATGTTGCCGGCGAAGTTGAGCGGCGTTTGCGAAACGAAGACCGGCACCAGTAAGCCTGCCGCCAGCGTCGAAGCGAACAGAATGTAGGGCGTGGCGGTGAAGATCCACGACGTGGTGGTCGAGACGACCGGCTGCTTCTTGAAAAGCTTCGCGAGATCCGCATAGGGCTGGAAGACGCTCGCGCCGCGGCGGCATTGGAGTCGTGCCTTCACCTTGCGGATGAGTCCCACGATGAACGGCGACAGGGCCAGCAGCACCATCGTCTGTGCCACGACGAGCAGGACAGCTTGGGACATGACGTCAATCCGGCTCATACGCTAGATCGTGATCAGGAGCAGCAGCACCAGCACGACAAAGATGTACGTCAGGTACAGGTGCAAGCTCCCGGCCTGGATGATTCGGAGACGATCGGCCGCGGCAATGAAGAAGGCCACCACCGGGTCATACAGGTACTTCTGAAAGACCGGCTCGATGCGAGACTCGAAGCGCTGTCGCTTGGCGAAGTACCGGGATTCCTCGAGAAGCTCCGTCTCCAGCTTGACCGTCGGCTGATAGATCGCGCTGAACACGCGTTTAATCGGCTGGACGAAGCCGGTCGCCGTGTACTCCATGCGGGGCGTGAGGTTGATCCCGCAGCCCCAGGTCTTATAAAAGCGCGTCTTCGCGAGCCCGCCGAACGCCGCCACGAGCCCGAGCCCGAGCAGGGACAGCGCGGCCAGCAGGAATGCGAGGACCGGCGGAGAGAGGCTGGAGAATTCGACATTCACCGGCGCGACAGCCCATCCGTCCATCGCCAACACCTTGCCCTCGATCGACACCCTCGCAAGCGGGGCGACCACCCGGTCCAGCAGCGGCACCACCACCATCGGTGCGACACCAAGGACGATGCAGGCGACGGCCAGGAAGGCCATCCCCACGCGCATGGAAACCGGCGCTTCTTCCGCGTGGCGGGCGTGAGCGCTTCGCGGCAGCGCGAGGAAGGAAATCCCAAACGCTTTCGCGAAGCAGGCCAGGGCGAGCACGCCGGTCAGCGCCAGCATCGCCGCGGCGATCGGAAGCATCAGCTTTAAGAACAGATCCGGCAGTTGAAAACTGAGAAAGAGGCTCTGGAAGACCAGCCATTCGCTCACGAAGCCATTGCTGGGCGGCAGCGCGGATATTGACACCGCCCCGATGAGGAAAAAGAGCCCCGTCCAGGGCATGCGCCGAAGCAGGCCGCCGTGCTCCTCCATGTCTCGCGTGTGGGTTGCGTAGAGGAGCGACCCTGCCCCCAGGAACAGCAGCGCCTTGAACAGGGCGTGGTTGATCGTGTGATAGAGCCCCGCCAGCAGGCCGAGGGCGGCGAACTCCTTCAGTCCATATGTTTGGAAGACCATGCCGGCCCCGATGCCCAGCAGAATGATCCCGATGTTCTCGACACTGTGGTAGGCGAGCAGGCTCTTGAGGTCGTGCTCCATCAGCGCGTACATCACCCCTAACAGGGCCGACACGGCGCCGATGCCCAGCACAAGGAACCCCCACCACCAGGGAAATTCGCCTCCCAGGAGATCGAAATACACCCGGACCAGCGCGTAGATCGCGGTCTTGATCATGACCCCTGACAAGAGCGCCGAGATATGCGACGGGGCGGCCGGATGGGCATACGGAAGCCACACGTGGAGCGGCACAATGCCGGCCTTGGTGCCGAACCCGATCAGGGCCGCCACGAAGGCTACGGTCCGCAGGCCCGGGGGCAGGGGGGCCTCCGGATGACGGAAGACATCGAAGGAGAAGGAGCCCGTTTCCCGGAACAAGAGCAGGAACGTCAGGATGATGAAGGCCGTTCCGACATGGGTCATGACGAGGTAGAAGAACCCCGCATACCGGACCTCAGCTTTCTCGTGCTCGGTCACCACGAGAAAATACGAGAGCAGCGACATGATTTCCCACACGATCAGGAAGAAGAACCCGTTGTCGGCGAGGACGACGAGCGTCATGGCGAGCAGAAAGCCGTTGAAGAGGGACCCGAGCGCGCCAATGGAGGCCCGACCATAGAACTCCGTCACGTAACCGAGCGCATAGATCGCACAGGCCAGGCCGACCAGGGAGATGGTCAGCACGAAAAATGCGGCCAGCGGGTCGAGACGGATCGCAAAGCTCAGATAGGGGATCGTGGAGGAAACCGAAGCGGTCAGGGGTTCGGACGCGACCAGACCGGCCACGCCGAGCGCAATGCCGAAAAGACCCGCCGCGCAGGCGAGGCTATGTGCCAACAGGTTCTGGAGTGTGGGATGCCCGCGCAGGCACGGGGGTAGCACGCTGCCCCCCACATAACATGCCAGCAGAGCGAGGAGAAGAGTGGACATCACGACGCTACCCTGTGACACCGGGTACCGTCATGATGACGCTGGTCCGCCGAAAAACATTAACACTCGAGTATCAATGGACGGTCGAAGAAACAGTTGCGAGTCTTTTCTATCATTTTGATGCGTGACGTGCAACTCATGGTCGGCCATCGTGCAGCCTCCTTGTTGCGAATACACAATGGATTCAGTGAGGGGTTCTAGCGATTCACGAATAACGTTTAATGAATAACGGGTTCAGGTGACTTGCCAACGGGGCGTCGGAGCGATAGGATGGAGCTGCTATGATTCGCAAGACATTCCCGGTGCCCCCGCTCAGCTGCAACTGTTCGATTCTCGGCGACCCGATTACCAAGCGGGCGATCGTCGTGGACCCCGGCGGCGCGCATGAGCGGATCCTCCAGGAGGTACGGGCGCTGGGGCTGACCGTCGTCAGCATCCTGCACACCCACGCCCACTTTGATCACTTCCTGGCTTCCGGTGAAATGAAACAGGCGACCGGCGCGAGCTTGTGCCTGCACCAGGCCGATCGTGAGCTCTGGGGTCTGCTGGAGGTCCAGTGCCGAATGTTCGGCGTGCCGTATGCGCCGGTTCCTCCGCCCGATTACTGGCTGCAAGACGAGGAGAAGATTATCCTGGGTGGGATCGAGGGAGTCGCCTTGCATACGCCGGGGCACACGCCTGGATCGATGAGCTTTTTCTTTCCGGGGGAGCAGCTCCTGCTCTCGGGAGACACCTTGTTCCGGGGAGGGATCGGCAGGACGGATCTCTGGGGAGGCGACTATGGCGCGATCGAGCGCTCGATTCGGGAGCGGCTCTACACCTTGGATGAGGCGACGCGCGTCATCACCGGGCACGGACCGGAGACCCAGATCGGCTTTGAGCGCGAATACAATCCTTTCTTTACGGCCTAGTCACGAGTACACGTGAACCTGAGAGCAAATGGTTAAGGAGGGAGCCATGAAACATCTCCGCAGGCTGCTCTCGCTGTGCACAGTCGTGGGCCTCTGTGCGGGCTTAGCCGGATCCGTCGCCACGGCCCAGGTCGGTCAAGTGGAGATCAAGAACGTGGAGGTGCGTCTCTCGGACCACGGCCCCGTCATTCTGCTGAAAGCGGAGGACCGGGTTCTCCCGATATTCGTGGACCCGACGGTGGCCGGCTCGATCCAGGGCGCGCTGACCGGCCAAAAAATGAAACGGCCCCTCTCTCACGACCTGATGCATACAATCTTAGAAACGTTCGGCGGGAAGGTCACGCGGACGGTGATCACGCTCAAGGACGGGGTCTACTACGGAGATCTCACGGTTGCCATGAAGGACACTTCGAAGGTGTTTGACAGTCGGTCGTCCGACGCGATCGCGCTGGCGATCCACTTCAAGGCGCCGATCTTGGTCGGCAGAGACCTACTGGACTCCGCGGGCAAACAGATTCAGGAGTCCAAACCCCAGACGTTATAGCACGCGAATCATTTTTTGCCCATCTGTTCGGACAAGAGCTCCAAGCGCTTCTCGGCGGAGTGCTTGATGAATGCCATGTTCTCTCGGAGATGCTGTTCTTGTGAGATTGTGCCTTCCTGTCGGCGCTTCAGTTGAGTCCTCCCGAACTGAGCCATCTCGGACGCCGCGTCGGCGTTGATCCGCTTCCAGACTGTCTCACACCGTTTCCGCTTGCTCTCGGGATAGTCGTCGCAGGGCTTCTCGGCTGAGGTCGGACCCGGCGTGCCAAGAGTGCCTAGCACGAGCATCGATATAGCCCATCGTTTCATGACGCGACCGCTTCGGCCTTGCAGGATTCCGGCATGCTACCACAGATGAAACTCTTTGATTCCGCCTTTTTGTCATCGCTGGTGCAGGAGTTCCGCGCGTCCATGCGAGAACTCCTGTTCGATCTCTGTGACGATCTGCGCACGCATTATCAGCGTCCGGCTGCAGCGTTACGGCTGCCGGTGGACCATGTTCGCTTCGTGGGCAACTCGCTCAAGCTGGAGGATTATTCAAACTGGAAGGTGGTCGGATGGATCGAGGAATTGAACGATCTCGCCTATTTTCTCGACGTCCGCGAGCAGTTCCGACGTGAGCGAGACCGGAGGGGATTTGCCGACGCGTTTCTGGAGGAGTGCGAAGAGCAATTTTACGAACACGGGTATCTCGACGACCTGTTCCCGAACCGGCGGCCGGAACCGGCGAAATTGCCCGGCCGCCTGTCATCGCTGTGCGCTCGACTAGACCGGAGCATCACGCAGGAATCGCTGTTCCTTGTGCCCGGCCTGCTGCCTTCCTGGCGCGCCGACACCAAGCGGAAACGGCTTGCCTCCCTCGATGTTGGGCCCAATTTCGAGCGAGCCGAAATGCCCGGTTGGATTGCCCTTGGGTTGGACGGGGCGCGGGTGCAATTGACCAGTGGCCGTGTGGTGCCTCCGGAATGGCTCAGACGTCCAGGACCAGGGTGGCCCGCCGGCCTGACGCTAGGCCCCGCTCTTATCTATGGTCGGGACCGGATACCCTCGCGCGTCGCGCCTGCACCGCCCGGCGTGGCGGATCGGGTTCAGCGCGCGCTGGCCGTGATCGGGCAAGCCTGGCCGGATGGCGCGCAACTGCTGGGCTTCCTGACGTCCCGAATCATCCCGCTCAAGGCAAAGGGGGTGGTGAGCTTCAGCTACCGCCACCGCCCCGGCTTGTCGTTCATCAACTGTTTCGACCGTGACGACCTCGATCTGATTGACGACCTGATCCACGAGAACAGCCATCATCATCTGAATCTCCTACTCCGGAAGTGGATGCTTTACCACCATGACCGCAACCGGGA
>Ga0209376_1001930_pt1 | contig 20147 bp, 22 predicted proteins | sample GraSoiAngelo_134_FD_185891 | JGI IMG/M metagenome (GOLD analysis project Ga0209376, IMG submission 185891) | Grasslands soil microbial communities from the Angelo Coastal Reserve, California, USA - 14_0929_05_30cm (SPAdes) (version 2) | ecosystem: Environmental > Terrestrial > Soil > Grasslands ... | reverse complement strand
AAAGGCAGTCCTGCGAATCCGATGAGCTTTGACGAAGCAGCTACAAAATTCCGGGGATGTGCTGAATACGCCAACTGGCCAAAAGTCAAGACTGAGAAAATCATCGCCTTCGTCAAAACTTTGGATTCCGCTTCGGATATCAGCGCGCTTTCACGGTTGCTGTCAGCCGAGAAGGGGTAAGTTTGACACCCATGAAAACTTTCAATATTGCAGTCATCGCAGGCGACGGCATCGGGAAAGAGGTGGTGCCAGAAGGCATCCGTGTGTTGGAAGCGGCAGGACAGCGCTTCGGATTCCGATTCAACTGGCAGGCGTTTGATTGGAGTTGCGACATTTATGTCAAGACTGGGAAGATGATGCCGGCCGATGGTATCCAGCAACTGCGGCCGTTCGACTCGATCTTCCTGGGTGCCGTGGGACACCCGAGCATTCCGGACCATGTCTCGTTGTGGGGACTCTTAATCCCCATCCGCCGCCATTTCCGGCAATACGTTAATTTGCGGCCAGTGCGTCTTTTCGAAGGAATTGAAACCCCACTCAAGAATTGGAAGCCCGGACAAATTGATTTCTGTATCGTTCGCGAGAACAACGAAGGCGAGTATTCAAACATTGGCGGCCGTCTCTATGAGGGGACGGATGAGGAAATGGCCATTCAACAGACAGTTTTCACCCGACGTGGAGTGAACCGCGTCTTGCGATTCGCCTTCGATTTGGCCCGCACCAAAAAGAAGCATCTGACCTCTGCTACAAAATCCAATGGGATCATTCATACCATGCCGTTCTGGGATGAATGTTTCCATAAGATGGCGACGGATTATCCCGATATCCGTACGGATCAATATCACATTGATATACTGACCGCCCATTTTGTGCGGCATCCTGACTGGTTTGATGTTGTTGTGGGTTCGAATCTCTTCGGTGACATTCTTTCTGATCTTGGCCCCGCGGTCGTCGGATCGATCGGCATCGCCCCCTCTGCAAATCTGAATCCAGAAAAAGAATATCCATCCATGTTCGAGCCAGTCCATGGCTCGGCCCCAGATATTGCTGGCAAAGGCATAGCGAATCCCATCGGGCAGATATGGTCAGGCGCTATGATGCTAAGACATCTGGGTGCCTCCGAGGCTGCCGATGCCGTAGAGGACGCGATTGCGGAGACTTTGGCGCGATCAAACGTTCGCACTCCTGACATTGGAGGGAACGCGACCACTGAAGATATGGGCGCGGCCATTGCCTCGCAGGTGAGTGCAGTGAGTCACACAGCTAATCGGTGATTTGCGTGTGACGGACCGTGCACATGGAGTTTGCAGGCGAAAGATACAATCTATGGCCCCATCGTCAGTTGGAGGAAATCACGCCTCTTCAACGCTCTTTTAATCCTTCCTTCACGCTAGGTAATCGAGCGGCCTCAAACCATGACCCCGCTCACTAATCGGAAATCGAAGGTCTGGTCGGTAGTGCGCGTCTCCAGCGGGAATTTTCTGGAGATGTATGACTTCATGGTGTTTGGTTATTACGCATCCGCGATTGGCAATGCCTTTTTCCCCGGTGGCAATCCATTCGTATCCTTGATGTTGTCGCTCATGACCTTCGGTGCGGGTTTTCTGATGCGGCCCCTCGGAGCCATTGTTCTTGGGGCATACACCGATCGCCATGGGCGTCGCGCCGGTCTTATTCTGACGTTGGGATTGATGTCGATCGGCATCATCTCGATAGCGTGCGTGCCCGGATACAAAACCATCGGACTGTTGGCTCCACTGCTTGTGCTAATAGGCCGCCTGCTTCAGGGTTTTTCGGCAGGTATGGAATTGGGCGGCGTCTCGGTTTATTTGGCGGAGATCGGAACACTAGGGCATAAGGGCTTTTATGTCAGTTGGCAGTCGGCAAGCCAGCAGGTGGCTGTGATGTTCGCCGCATTGCTTGGGGTGGTGTTGAGTTCCGTCCTTCCGCCGCAAAAAATGATGTTGTGGGGATGGCGCATTCCGCTGCTTCTCGGCTGCGCGATAGTTCCGTTCCTGTTTAGGCTCAGACGTTCGCTTCAGGAGACTGATGAGTTTATTGCCCGCAAGCACAGGCCGAGCACGTCGGAAATTCTGACCTCGCTCATTGCAAACTGGGGGATTGTGCTCATCGGAACCATGATGGTGACGATGACGACCGTGTCTTTCTACATGATCACCGCTTACACACCCACCTTCGGCAGCTCCGTGCTTCATCTGGCGAGCATTGACAGTTTAATCGTCACCTTGTGCGTTGGAACCTCCAATCTGTTCTGGCTGCCTGTAATGGGGGCTCTGTCCGACAGGATAGGCCGGCGACCGTTACTCGTCGTGTGCACAACCCTCATGCTGATCACAGCCTATCCAACGATGTTATGGCTGGTTCGTGATCCGTCATTCTCGAGATTACTGGCGATCGAACTCTGGCTGTCTTTCATCTATGGCAGCTACAACGGTGCCATGGTCGTTTTCCTGACAGAGATCATGCCGATGAGTGTGCGGACCACAGGTTTTGCTCTCGCCTATAGCCTGGCCACGGCCGTCTTCGGTGGATTTACTCCGGCGATCAGTACCTATCTGATTCACGTCACCGGGAATCGGGCGGTTCCGGGTTTGTGGTTATCCTTGGCTGCCGCGTGCGGTCTTGTGGCTTCGCTCTTAGCAAGACCTCACGAGGCTCCGGCCGACGCCCGCTGGGCTGAGGTTTCTTCCAGAGGATAAGCGGCCTCCTCTTCGTCGACGCGGCTTCGCTGAGGGCATGATTCCGGGCGCATGGTCGCTAGCCTTGATCGGAGACGCCCCCAGCAGGACACTTCGTAACGGCTGCGGCGGACGCGGTGCGCTATGGGATTTGAATGCCGGCAAAACGCCACGGTGAGCGACAGACGGCCACTAGGGAGTGGCGGGAGTGCGGTCACGATCGTTGACCGTGGCGGCAAGTGGGTGAGTCGGAAAGCGAAAGAAGGGCTGCTTCGATAAGGCGGGGACACGAAAGCATCGGCGTGCTGGAGCACATCCCAGGAATCGTTGGTGCGACGGACGCGTTAGGAACTTGTATCGGAATTCGCGCTGTTCCTCTCCGGCGGCGTTCGAACGCTGCTCATTGTGGCGACTCCGGCCTCGTCACACTCAACGCCCTAACCAGCCACGGAATGATGACCTGGCCGAAGATTACAGGATCAGGCCATACTTTAACTTGCCGCCCAAGATGGCCTCCATGCGGGTTAATCCAAGCATCTTTGGGCACATCGCCTTTATTCAGCAATAAGTAAATATCTGAGATTGGGACCTGTGTATCCAACACCCCTGCAAGCACGAGCATGGGAGTGGTTGGCCTGCCGAGAATATTCTGAGTTACAAGGGACATTCTTGCCAACGCACAATCGTGCCAGAGCAGCGCATTCTACGCTTGACGTGAATCCATGGATGTAACGCCATGTCTGTATTCACCAAATCATGGTAGTGGGCTACTTTGAGAAAACCAAAGTAGCACTACCACGATTTCTTCGTGCTGGCACCCTTGAACACCGGACAGAGTCTGCTTGTCGCGTCCTTCTTAGTATTCGCAATGGCTTTCGGTGTCGCTCACCGCACTACTCAAGCAAGGCGAGGGTTCTGCAGGTCTTATTTATGATCTCGCGCTGCTCAGGAGTCAAATCCACGAATTCAAATCCGTAACGGTGGCCTGAGCGACTACGCACAACGGCTCCGACACGGACCGGGTTGCTCGTGACTGGTACTGAGAATTCTAGACGGACCGGTGCGCCAACATCCCACACGGTAACGAATACACCCGCAATCCCGGCCTCGCTGATATTAAGAGAACGGCCTCGCAACGTTCCGCGTTGTTCTGAACCCAGCAGCGCCACGTGGAGTTGCGTGTCGATCTCATATCGCTGATATCGCCGCCGGTTCATGACAAGCTCGTGTCCTTCGGCGCAGTTCATTGGGCTGGAGTGTATCTTTACCTCTTTCCGATGACGGGCGCGAGGTTTCCCTGAATTGTTCGGGAAATAGAACAAGGCTCTTCAGCCATCGACGTGCGCAATCTCGGTGAAGGTTAACGCCATTCAACGTCAACCACACACGGCTGGTATTCAGGCATTGAGCAAAGATTATGGCTTGAAATGCGGAAAAAGGCTCGCGACGCACCTCTTCCCCTTCAAAGGCGCAAAATCCGCGACCCAGCCACATCGAATCCATGATCCACATCTCGTATCCGTGCAGCCTGTTTCAACCCGGGCCGGTTGTTAGTATTCTCCGTGGTAACCCCGCCTGGTGAAGCTCTTGCCTGCTGGCTATGATTGCGTATGCGGTGGGGCGGGAAACTGTCTGCGGCCGTCCAATGGAATCCGGAACGAAGGCGCTGGTCGCGACTCCCGCTGGCCATTCCCGCATTCATACGCGGTGTAAACGGGCAAGGCAGAGAATTCCTGGAATTCGGCACTTTGCTCAACGAAAGCGCCGGGGGAGTGTTGCTGGCGATACGCAAACCTTTGCGGCGCTGGTCGCGGGTAACGCTGGAAATACCATCTGCACCGCTGATAAAGAATTTGAAGTTGCCGCGGACGATGCGAATGTTGCGGGCGCGCGTGATTCGAATTGCCTATGCCGACGGCTGGAACCTTTGTGGGCTCAAATTTGTCCGCCCACTCGCCTAATTACCCAAAACGGATATCATTGGTTCACTGTTTATTTCCATGCGAGCTTGAGTGATGCGATACGCGAAAGAACTTACACTTCGACTTGCAAACCGGTCGGGATTGCTTGCCGAGATAACATCGGCTCTCTGGCGAAAAGGAGTCAATATTCATGCATTTTCTGCAGAGGTCGATGGAAGAGACGGGACACTCCACCTGATAGTGGATAAGTTCACAGTTGCAAAGAAGACACTTGTCGAAAACGGCTGGGAAGCCGCTGAGGAGAAGGTACTCGTACTAACTCTCGTTGATAAGCCAGGAAGCTTGGCTTTCATCGCAAGCAAGCTGGCGGAAATGGGAATCAACATTAGGCACGCGTACGCGGGAGCAGCTGACGCGGGAGCAGCTGACAAGGGGAAGATCAAGATGTACCTGGGTGTCTCAGATCTCACGCAAGCCCGGAAAGCCTTACGCTGAATGGAAAGCCTAAAAAAGGCGCGTTCCAGGCGACTTTTCCTTTCAGAAAAAGTCCAAGCGGCCAGAGCAGACAGCGAAAGCACGGGCGTTGCGAAAATGCTTCCATGAACAAAGGGCCGGCGGACCTCGTCGATCTTGCAGCCTTTCGGCGGCTTGGCGCTCGATCTATGATCGCAGTGCCACTGCTTAATCGCATGAAGATGGCTGACGGGGCTTTTGACTGGGACGGTTACGCTTTGGTGGGAATTGCCCCGGGCCTTTACAAAAAGGAAACCGGCGGCCGGCGAGAAGGGTCGTGCGCTGTTCGATGGCAATCGCTCCAAGAGAATTTCCCCGCAACATGCTGGCTGCGAATCCAGGTTTGGGTTCGCCGCGATTCGAAGGCAAAGGCGGACTGGCGCCAAAGAGGGCCGTAGTCCAGTTCTAGTGCCATGCCGCCGCGAATGCCGGTGGATTGAGGAACAGAGTGTCGAGACCGCCGCCCACGGAAGCGGTTGTCCACACCCCTAGCGGATTGGGTAGAAACCGATTATTTGGGTTCGATCGAACATTAAGCGGCTGCCATCCGGCGACCAGCTCAAATTGTCCACCCGTTCTCCCGGCAGGTAAAGCACTGTCCGACTCGCAGATTTTCTGGGGAGATGGCACGGCCAAGCCCTATGTTGACTGCCTCCCACTCCAGCAGGATTGAGAGGGCCGCCTCCTACGCTGCAGACCTGCCGCTCTGCCGCGAGAAAGCCAGCTAACGCTTAGCTGGGGTACGTAAAGGCTGCGGTATTGTTGCACCAGCATGAAGCAAGAATGCCACTCCGTTCTCGACCGTCCAGCGAGGAACAGCAATTGGGGCGGAAGCTAAATTATCCGCCCCTCCGACTTTGGTAACTTTCCCGTCTTTTTTCTCAGTCTAGAATCTCTGTGGAATGCATGACAGACCGGGGTGGTATTGAACAAAAAAGAAAGCAACCAGAGGAGCACGACTCCGAACCGGATGCGGCAGGTGGAAGGGCGCGAGTGGTGGCTCTGGGGATTTGCCGTGACCGTCACGCTGGTGCTGACAGCCGGTATCGTGTCGCTCAGCTTCCCCAGCCCTCACCTGCGAGCGGATGGCCCTTACTGGTTTGATCTCAAGGAGTGGGTGCGCGCGCTGGCCTGCCTCGTACTGCTGTTCGACATCTACACCGTTTATCAACATCTGCAACTGCAGAGAATTCGGCGGCAGTTGGCGGAGCGGGACCAGCTTTTTGAACTCATCACCGAGAATGCCGCCGACATGATTGCGGTGATCGACTGCGACGGGCATCGGCTCTACAACAGTCCAGCGTATCAAAACATACTTGGCTATTCGCCGGAGGAACTGAAATCCACCTCATCGCTGGAGCAAATCCACTCTGAAGATCGGCAGCGGGTTTTGGAAGCGACGGAGAAGGCGCGTCTTACTGGCCGGGGAGAGAGGCTTGAGTACCGGATACGCCACAAGGACGGAACGTGGCGCATTCTGGAGTCAACCGCCAGCGCGATCAAAGACAAAGATGGCCAGACCGAAAGGCTGGTCATCGTGAACCGTGATATCACGGAGCGCAAGCGGGCCGAGGAAATGCTGGCGCACAGTGCCTTCCACGATGCTTTGACCAACCTGCCGAACCGCGCCCTGTTTCTGGATCGCGTGCGCCATGCCCTCGCACTTTCGCTGCGCCACCCGAGCTACAAGTTTGCGGTGTTGTTCATTGATGTTGACGAGTTCAAAGTCTTTAATGACAGCTTAGGACATGCAGCAGGAGACGCCCTGTTGATTCAAATCGGGCGACGGTTAACCGCCTCGCTGCGAGGTGCTGACACGGTTTCGCGCCCGCGTCTGATGCGGGAAACAGGGACTTCGTCTGATGACGAGAGTTTAGCCAGGCTCGGTGGAGACGAATTTACGGTGCTGTTGGAGGATATTCGAGACTCCAGCGATGCCATCCGAGTAGCGGAGCGTATTCAGGAGAGAATGGGGATTCCTTTTCTGGCAGACGCGCACGAGGTGGTGACTACGGCAAGCATCGGAATCGCATTCAGCGCAAGCTCGTACTCCGATTCTGAAGACTTGGTTCGTGACGCCGAGATTGCCATGTATCGCGCTAAGCAGGAGGGAAAGGCACGTTATCAGGTTTTTGACAATGCGATGCATACCTCTGCGGTCAAGAGATTGCGGCTAGAAACTGACTTGCGCCGAGGTCTGGAATTGGGCGAATTCCGGGTCCACTACCAGCCCATCGTCTCGTTACGAAGCGGCAAGATTGTTGGTTTTGAGGCGCTGAGCCGATGGCAACGGCCTGAAGGTCTCGTTCTGCCGGGCGAATTCATTGCCGTGGCCGACGAGACCGGAATCATTCTGCCCATAAATCGGCTCCTGTTGCGCGAGGCCTGCCAGCACCTCCGTTCGTGGCACTCTCAATTTCCTTCCGACCCGCCGCTGAAGATCAGCGTAAACATTACCCCCAAGCAGTTCGCCCAACCTGATTTAGCGGCTCAGATCGAGGCCATTCTAGAGAAAGTCGGCGTCGATCCGCGCAATATCGATCTGGAGATCACCGAGACTATCGCTATGGCAGATGCTGAAAGATCGGGCCTCGTACTCTCGGAATTGAAGAGAGTGGGGGTTCGTCTGAGTATCGATGATTTTGGCACTGGGTATTCGTCGTTGAGCCGATTGCAGAGTTTCCCAGTCGATGCGATAAAGATCGATCGCGCCTTCGTCTCCAAGATGGACACGGATGTCGAGACCCGCGAAATGGTGCGCATCATTATTATGTTGGCTCACAACCTCGGTCTCAGGGTTGTTGCGGAGGGTGTGGAGACCGAGGAGCAGATGAACCAACTCAAGCGTCTGGAATGCGAAATGGCGCAGGGGTATTTTTTCTCTCGACCTGCCGACCAAAAGTCTGCTCTGGAATTTCTGAGGAGCCGCAACTCAGAAGACGCCAGCCCGATTATTAGCTGCGAGGAGACAGTCTTCGGCCATCAAAAGCGTCAGACCAAGTCGACATCATGACCCTTGTAGCGGGACAGGCCGGGCAATATGTCACCCGAGAAAGCGGGCCCGCGGGCAGCCCGCCGAGAAGCCGCTCGTCTCGGCTGACCGTAATTTCGTTGAATCCATCTCTAACTAGCGAGTGGAGAACTACTGAAACGCTGCGCGTTTCGGATCTTGACACCAAAGTTCTCTGCCTTCGGTAAGGCGACAGCCGGGTCGTTTCGACTTATATGTTCTCGGAGTGAAGATTGCCCGGCTCATCTTATTTCTTTTGCCGGCGGCGCTGGCCCAGGCGACGGTGGTCTCGATCTCAACCACCAGCTTGCCGAACGGAACTGTAGGCCAGCATTACTCGGTAGCAGTCAAGGCCATTCACGGCTGTACCCCCTATCGCTGGTGGGTTTCGGGCACGCTTCCGAGCGGACTCGTAGCTTCGCCATCCCCCGCAACCACCTACGATCTGGTTCATGGAACACCCGCTCAGGTTGGTTCCTCCACCTTTTCGGTTACGGTCAGAGGCTGCGGAGGCCATATCTCTAGCCACAGGTATACGGTCAGCATCGCCCCTGCTCAGACGGCGCACTCAGTCAGCCTGAAGTGGCAGCCCTCTCCCACGGCTGTCTCCTATGACCTGTACCGCTCGACGTTTTCCGGCGGACCCTACGGGCTGGTAGCTTCGGCCATTCTTGGGACCAGTTTCGTGGACCAGTCGGTGACGGCGGGCGAGACCTACTTCTACGTGGCGACGGCTTGGGATGGGACGAAGGAAAGCGGCTTCTCCAATCAGGTGACCGCGGCGGTCCCCTGAGACCTTGGCGATGCCGATGATTACGCGCCGGAGGCAGGAAATCTACGCGCACCGACAGAGACGACACCGATACAGGTTAAGGAGAATGCGGAGCCTTCAGATAGCTTTTGTTGATCATCCACACTCTTTGCTTGCTGACTCCTACTTTCCTGGCGATCTTGGTCTGAGAGAGATGGCCCTCTCGTAACAAACGCATGACGGTTTTAGTCCGCTTGCTGTACTTGCCTTTGAGATAATCACCAGCGGGCATTTTTTTATCTAGATTTCACTCTGGCGCGGATGAACCTGACTAAGTTGGTCACTGACCCGCGTGTGGATGCGCTTTATTGTACGCTCGCATCATTCTGCCCCCTGACACGCACGGCTAGATTTGCAGGCTTTTTAGCTCGGCCGCACATCACTGAATCCCGGAACTCCGGGACGTTAACCCGCGAGTATTCTTGCAGGAATTCTGTCAGGTTACGATCCACAGGCTTTGACCATCACGGCAGTCCGAGATCTGCTCATCTTATTCGCCGATCTGCTTGCCGGCAATTTCCATCTCTAGGATTCTTTGCTGCCTATGTCTCATCTTCCAAGGTGCCTCGTGGTGTTGCGGCAAGAGAAAACAGCCGTCGACAGCCCTAGCTACCGCACTCTATTCGAAAAGCGTGAAGCGGGTGAATCCGATGCCACGGCTACGCTAAAGCAGATCAATTCGCACATTCATGTAGTGGTGTAGCAAAGCCCGTTCATGATGCACGGCAGCAGACATTTAATCCTGGCTTCAGAAACGTTTGGCATTGCTCTTGCAACAAAATTCGATAGCCGCTCTCCATAGGGAGGCGGTCACGTCTTGAAGTGTAAATATGTCTCAACGGGGTCGGAGGAGCCGAGTGTTGGAGTTGCCAGAAGAGTTGCGTCAGTTGTGCGAACTTGCATCGAAAGAGATGGATACCGAAAAGCTCTTTGCTTTAGTGGCAGAGATAAACCGCCTGTTTCAAGAAGATGAGATGAAAAACAAGCGAACGACACAAAAGTCTTAACTGATGCGCCGTTTCTTCTCCGTCGGCTTCTGGGGCGTGCAGAAGCTGAAACGCGGTGCCAGGATCGTTGGTATTGCGCCGCCGTCGCGTTAGAATTCTCGGATTCTATCCACCAGGCTCACAGTGGCAAGTCTGATTGGATTACGTGTCGGGTTTAATCATTCAGATCCGCTTTCCTGAGTAGCTCGACGTATCGTTGGTCAGAGCGGATTGAGTCTAGCATTGGATCGACCTTCATCCAGCCCAGCGTAGGATCATTTTTCCGACACGCCCTCTGCAGCCATTGAACGGCATTGTCCTTTTCACCTAAAAATAGATACGCAACGGCAATCCAATAAGGAGGGACGTATCCCTCCCTGTCCGCGATGGCTCCGCGGAGCAGAGTGCGTGCGCGCGCGCCTTGTCCAGCAGCCGCGTATGTAATCGCAAGCTCTGTTAGCCTAGCAGGCTGCGGAAAAAGGGATAATGCGACTTCCCAGTTTCGTATAGTTCCATGATTTTGTGACTCAGGGGAGCTTTGACCGCTTCCGCTGGTGGCCCGTAGATCGTTTTTCTGGCCCGCGAACAACACTTCGACCTCGGCTTACCCCGCCTGAATTGCCAGCTTTCGCAGACGGACTAAGTTATAAGCGGCTGCCGCGAAGGTGAAAACCCATCCCACCTTGAAGATTCCACGATGCCGAACCTTCCGCAACAGCGCGATCGTCTTCAGCCAACCGAAGCACTCTTCAATGCGCTTCCTCTTTCTCTGACTAATGGCATATCCGGGGTGCTGCGTCGTGCGAGCGTCAATCGCGCTCCCACCTCGCCGCTCCAGGTTTTGGGCCGTGCGGCGTGACCTTTAAGTTTCTGCACTCGGCCACGAAATCCGTTGTGTCGTATGCCTTGTCGCCGCCCACGTTCACCTGCTTCGTTCCCGGAATCTGTTCCAGCATCACCAGCGCCGCATCGCGTTCTGCCGTGCCGTTGGCCTCGAACAACTCGGTGCTCACGATCAGTCCGTTGCGGTTCTCCACCAGCAGATTCCCGTTGTAACTCAGCTTCGCTTCTTTGGCCTTGCCTTTGCGTGCCATCTTCGCATCAGGGTCAGTCTTCGATGCGTGCGTCTGGTTCGACCGCTTCTCCCCGTGGAAGTCCAACGTCGCATTGCCAGGATCGTCCGGCGGAATGGCGTTCTTGGCATCCTTACGTTGATAACTCTTCACACTCGCCCACGCTTCCAGTAGCGTTCCATCCACAGTGAAGTGCTCGTCCGAGAGCAGACTCCGCTCGCGTGCCTGCTGGAGCACGGCTTGGAAGAAGGCTTCGGCAATGTCCCCATCGAGCAGGCGCTCACGGTTCTTGGTGAACACGGTCACATCCCAAATGGCGTCATCCATATTCAAACCCACGAACCATCGAAACAGCAGGTTGTAGTCCAACTGTTCCATTAACATCCGTTCGCTGCGCACATAGCACAGCGCTTGCAGCAGGAATGCTCGCAACAACTTCTCCGGCGCAATCGACGGCCGTCCAATCTTGGCGTGGCGTTGTTGAACCGAGGTTGCAGCTGCTGTAGCGCCTCATCGGTCATGACCCGCAGCGGACGCAGCGGCTGATCCTGCGGCACTCGCTCCTCGGGGCTGATATAGCTGAACACATCCAACTGCTGCTCGTCATTTCCACGCATGACTTCTTCTTATCACCTTGCGATATGGAAACAAGAGAGTTTTCTGGTACTGAGAGGCTTATTGAGAAATACACGCCCAGTTTAGCTTTTGAACCCTCCATGACAAACCCTCCCACGCTGAAGGCATCCTAAGCTGCGGGAGGGCAAACGTGTCAAACTCCGATCTGACCTCGATTCTCTTCATACTCTTACTTCTGGTCGGGTTGGCACAGTTGCTCGGCTATTTCTTCGTGAAACTCCGACAGCCGAAGGTGGTCGGCGAAATCCTGGCCGGCATTGTACTGGGCCCGGCTCTAATCGGCCGATTGCCGTTCGCGTCAAGACTGATGGAAGCCACGAAACATCAGGTAAATATTTTGAATTTTGTTTACTGGCTCGGCTTGCTGCTACTGATGTTCCTGTCTGGGGCGGAAACCCGCCAGCTGTTCACTCGCGAAGAGCGCCGCGAAGTGGGTTGGCTGGCCATCGTGGGTACGGGCATACCATTCATCCTTGGGCTTGTGCTGGGTCCATGGCTTATTGGCCCCGCGCTCGCCGGTCCTAGCGGCAATCGCATTTCTCTGATCATCATTGTCGCCGTCGGGGTCGCCGTAACGTCGGTTCCGGTTGTTTCGAAGATTTTCGCCGACTTGAAGATACTCCACACCCGCTTCGCACGACTGGTTCTCGGCGTCGCCGTGCTGGAAGACATCGTGCTCTGGCTGGCGCTGGCGGTGGCGACAGTAATGGCCGGCAAAACCGTGCTCAACTCGCGGGAGATGTCGGTTCACTTGATCAGCACGATCGGATTCTTCGGACTGGGGCTGACGATCCTTCCCCGGATGGTGAAGCGCATAAATAAGTCACGCTTCAACGTTATCGCGAAACACTCGCCGGTGGCCTATACGATTGCAGTTCTTCTCGGATATTGTGTGGTCGCTGGGGCACTCGATGTCAGCGTGGTATTCGCCGCCTTTCTTGCCGGGTTCGCCGTCGTACACAAGAAGCGCAGATTGTTCTCGGAGGCGCTCGACGCCATAGGAAAGGTATCGTTCGCGTTCTTTATTCCTGCGTACTTCGCGATTGTGGGATTGAAACTCGACCTGGTTCGCGGCGTGTCGTTGTCGATGATGGCCGCCTTCATCGTCGGAAGTTGTGTCGTCAAGATTCTTTCCGTATCACTGGCAGGGCGTTTGGCAGGGTTCCGTGGGTTGGATCTGATCAATCTCGCGATCACGACTAACGCACGCGGCGGACCAGGTATTGTACTGGCCAGCGTGGCATTTGAAGCCGGTATCATCAGCCCAAAGTTCTACACGACACTTGTACTAGCGGCCGTCCTCACCTCGCAGATGGCGGGCGCGTGGCTTGACTATGTGTTGCGCCGAGGCTGGCCGTTGCTGACGCCCGCTGCCACCGGTGAGGCGGCCATCGTCTCGGCCGAGGAGAGTCCATCCGCTGCTTGAGTGCGAAGGAGGCGAACACCGAGACAATCTTCGTCACTGGATTGCGGTAGCTCTTGATAGAACCATCTTTGGCGATTAACGGATTAACGCTCGCATCGAGTTAGTTTTTCCGCAACTTGCTAGGGGAGTGGAGGCGAATTTCGTCGTTAACTCTTATACGAAGATCACAGTCACCATTCCCTCAGGGGCAAAGACTGGCAAAATCACCGTGGTTACGCCGGGTGGCACTGCCACCAGTGCCGGCACATTTACGGTCACAACATGATCTGAGCGGCTAAACTGGTTTAGAAAAAAGCGGTGAGGGCTCTCGGTCGAATCCGGTTATCCATGGGAAATTTGCGCTGCGCACTCGCGTCGCGTATCCCCGGAATTTCCTAGGCTTGAATCACTGTCCTAAATGGAGCGGTCTCAAATCAATCCCTCTTTCACTCGGCGCAGGAAGCCTTGTGCTTCAATCTGCACCTTCCTAGCGATGTCGGGATCATCGTGGTTCTCGAACATAATCTCCCTTGCGGTGATGTCAGCCGCATCTTTGGGCTTAAAACCGCGCTTCACTAATCCTTTAGCACGGGCAATGAAACTGTCGGGATCGAGGGACGCGACGGGCTGGTGTGTAGCACAATCATGTCTTTGAAACTTGGCCGAGGCGAGTCTGTCGTAAGCCTTCTTTGCCTCGGGATCGCCGAGAAGCGAAGGAAGCGGAAAAGTCCAGTCGCATGCGGAGCAGGTCCAGCCAGTAAGGTTTTTATCCGACACCCACGTGAGCGATCTCATAGCAATTCTCGGACAGATCGAGTAGGTGGGCTAAGCATTCAATACCACAGTGCTTCTGGATAGTGTCACTGGCAGACGATACGAAGTCAACCGTGGAAAGACGAGACGACTAGAGCGCATTTGCCTGATCTCCTGTACAATCATCGCCCGCAGAGGAACACATGGACATCATCGCGCTGATAAAGGCTGAGAGGGATAGGGTTGCGCGACAGTTGAACGGACTGAATGCAGCGACTCGCAGCTTTCGCGGGGATGTACAAAACAGGATCATCCAGACCACGCCGGAAAATGTCAGCAGCAGCTCGCGCGCGAATTTTCGCTGCTCAGAAAGCGCGTTGGGCAAAGGCTAAAGGCCAGAAGGTTGTCCCAATCAAGGCGGGCAAGCGCCGCATCTCACCGGCGGGACTGGCGCGGATCAGAGCAGCAGCGCGGGCGAGATGGCGGAAAGTGAGGGGGAAAAGAAGTAAGCCCTCGAAGAAAAAACGAACTTTTGGCTGGGTTCTTGTCACGGCCAAATCCCTTTAACGATCCGTTCCGCGACTGCGTAGAGTGCGGCTCCAACGCCACTAGGACATATGGCTCTATCCATTTCCACCTTCCCCGCCAGCTTCTCGCTTCGTGTGCCCATCGCACTGCCACGATTGAATGTTGATATGCGAACTTGTATAACGCTGCCATTAGCACACTCCAATAGGTGAGTAGTGCCGTTAGCGATATTCGCGTTGCGTTTCGTTTACCAAGAAAATCAAGAGTCCAGACGGGTGGCGAGGTTTTGGTTACCAGGCTCTTAAGCCCTTTTTCGCTCCCGGTGTTCCCGTGCGCGAACTTCGAATGCTGCGCTTGATGGAATAAAAAGAGGACGTGCAGAAAACCGAGCGGCATCCAACCACAGGTTTCCGAGACGTGCTCATGAAATCGGCTTAGCGGCGGCGCATCCCGGCAAAAAGCAGGAAAGCAATGAGAAGCACAAGCAAACAAATCGCAACAGCACGGATCAAGACCGCACCGCTTTTAACAGCAAATCTTTTCGGATCGGGAAGGTTCTACGGGTTCGCGGGCTTGATGAAATGCGGGAACGAACTGAGCCGCGCAGGGACAAGATGGATCACCTAGCACGCCCCCGCGCTGGTTACATCACCTTCCCACGACTCAACGATTTTTGTCAACTCGCCCCGATGCGTTAGCAGCAATCTTCTAATCAGCCGATCCGTTCACAGGGACAGGCTCACCCCCGCGATCCCTCTCGAATCGCTCGATCACAATCAGAATTCAGGCAGCAAGCTTGCGGATGTCCGCCAAGCTGTATTCGTGCATTTGGCCGCAAGCTGTGCCCGTAATCTTTCCTTTGTGCTCGGCGGCTTCCCTGACGAATATCGAAAAGATTTCGCTGCTTCTGGAGGTCTTTGAGAATGCTCGGGGACGCCGCGTATTGAATCGTGCTGGCAATTGTCGAAAATGCGTTGTTGACGTTCGAGCCAGCGAGACGAATAGTGCCCACCACTAATAGCAAGATCACAGCCAGCATCACGGCGTATTCCGCAATATCGTGTGCGAAGGGATGGAATAAGAAAAATTCGCCTGCAATTCCACCGGCGAAAATCTCTACAGCAAGGAACGTCTCTTAAGCTGTGGCGGATCTGGGCATTAACACTACCCACGCCTGTGCGAGAGCAGCTAACACCAAGGGCAGGATCAGGATGTACGGGGGTCTCACCCAAGCCCTGAGCGTGCGCACCCCTGCTTCATCGGTCCAATACAACCATGGCTGCGGATGATCCGAAAAAGCGAAGGTTTGAGCCCAAGAGTGAATTTCGTTGCATCTTCTGGAACGTCAAAGGGTAAGTGTCAGAGGAAACACACGGTTGACAGATTGAATCCGCAGCCGGCGTGACTTCGCCATTTCACCAGCAAATTCTCAGGCGGCGCAACGCCCGATTTCGCCAATTATCCCCATCCAGCCGTCTGTAAAACCAGCTTTCGTCCAGGGCGGATTACTACCGGTTAGCCCGTCATCCAGGCGGAATCCTGAGAGGCCTATTATAATCGACCGCAGAAGAACCCACTTCTAACCGTGGCCGATTAGTTTGAGTTCTTCACTCCCCGTGGGCACAAGGGCCTTGACGGTGGCGGCGGCTCTCGGGTGTCACACTCAACAAGGTGCTTTCGACTATCGAGTCATTTCCGTTTGCGGTGTGCGCGAGTGCTGATCCACGCCCTGGTCATTCACTGAAATGGAGGAACGGTATGTCAGCCTCACACCCGAGGACGACCGTCGGGAGCGTATACCGAAACGCTTCTCTTTCTTGCATTGGTCATTCTGTGGGTGGCTTCCTTCGCCGCACGTCCTGCACGAGCCCAAGGAACTGGCTCTTCAAAGTTTCATGTCGACTCTCAACGTTTGCAGGGCACGCTTGAGAAATTGAGCGAGTTCGGTCGGAATCCCGAAGGCGGTGTCACTCGCATCGGTTTCTCGGAGACCGATATGGCCGCTCGCGAATACGTCATCGGTCTCATGAAGCAAGCAGGCCTTGAGGTTCGCGTGGATCCTGCGGGAAACATCTTCGGCCGGCGCGCTGGCTCGGAGAAGTTGCCAATATTGCTTTTCGGCTCGCACATCGATTCAGTGCTGCACGGCGGAAACTTCGATGGAGACGTCGGCAGCATGGGCTCCATCGAAGTGATGCGCGCGCTCAACGACGCAAAAGTGAAGACCCGCCATCCACTGGAAGTAGTCATTTGGACGAACGAAGAAGGCAACCACTTCGCCCTGGGCACGCTGGGTTCCGGTATCGCCGCTGGACTGCTGGGGCCTGAAATCCTCGGCCGCAAGGACGACCAGGGATTGACCCTAGCAGATTGGCTGCGCCGTTACGGTCAGGACCCGTCTCATCTTACTGACGCACGCATTCCGAAAGGAGCGCTGGCGGCCTTTATCGAATTGCACATCGAACAAGGCCCTCACCTTGATGAAGCAAAAATCCCAATCGGGATCGTACAGGGGATCGTGGGCATCAAGAGATCGGATTGCGTCGTCACGGGTTTCGCCAATCACGCGGGCACCACGCCGATGAATCGCCGGAAGGACGCCCTTGCGGCCGCTTCAAAGGAAGTCCTCGCCGTTCGTGACGCAGTGCGTGCGGAAAACGGCCATCAAGTCGGTACGGTCGGCTATATGAAGGCAGAACCTGGAGCCGTTAACGTCGTACCTGGCCGCGCTGAGTTCCCTGTCGAACTGCGCGATCTCGATGCCGCGAAAATAAAGCGCATGTGGGAGCATATCCAAGCGAAATTCAAGCAGATCGACAAGGAAGAGAACGTCGTGACGCTCTGCACATCAGTAGACGATACGGAGCCAGCTCCGACGGATCCCGCACTGCAGGCCGTCATCCGTGACGCCGCGAAGTCCCTCGCCCTTACCACCATGGATCTACCCAGCGAAGCGGGGCAGGACTCCCAGCAAATTGCCAAGATTGCGCCGATAGCCATGATCTTCGTCCCCAGCACCGACGGCATCAGCCATTCCCCGAAGGAATTCACTCCTTGGCAAGACGTAGCCAACGGTGCCGAAGTTCTTTACCGTGTGCTGTTGCTTCTCGATGACCGGCTGAATCGCAACTGATTCTCCGAGCGGGATTCCTGGGTGTTTTCAACCACCTCATCACCTGCCTCCTTATTTGACTTATAAGGTTATACCTGCTGGAGCGGTTGCATTCAGATTTGGGTTTGAGCCACCATGCGATCACTTCCCGGATTGTCGGCAACTCTTACCTTGGGATTAGTTCAGGGTTGCCCGTCACTCGGGAAGAACCTGCCTAGAGCGACGTCTGAGACAGGTCGAATTCAGGGGAACTTTGGAGACCGAAGCCGCGTATGTAGTCGATGAACGAGTGGGAGCTCAATGCCTCAACACAGTCGGCTGGCCAGTTTTGTGGTGGGTGCCTTCTGCGTAGGCCATCTTTACGCGCAAGGTCTCTCGCAGTGGAAGGACCCATCAACCCATAGCACGCGATTCGTGACCGTGGACAAGAACGTTCAGGTGGAGGTGCTCGACTGGGGTGGTCTCGGCAGGTCGATTATCCTTCTAGCCGGCGGTGGCTTTACCGCTCACGTCTTTGACGACTTCGCGCCAAAGCTCGCTGCCACCTGGCATGTTTACGGCATCACGCGGCGCGGATTCGGTACATCCGGTTATTCAGCTACACAGACTCCGGCTGAACGGCTCGGCGAAGACGTAGTGGCGGTGATCGACGCGCTGAAAATGAATAGGCCGGTCCTAGTGGGGCACTCCATCGCCGACGCAGAAATGAGTTCGGTTGCAAAGAACCATCCCGATCGTATTGCAGGCATGGTCTATCTCGACGCTGCGTATTCTTACGCTTTCGACAATGGGAAGGGAGCAAACGTTAATGAGATGCAGGCACTCCGGGCGCCTAAACCGCCGCCACCGGGGCCAACAGATTTGGCCAGCTTCACTGCTCTTCGGAAGTATTATGAGCGAGTGAACGGATTCCGCTTCCCTGAAGCAGAGCTACGCCAGCAATGGGTGTCGTCTTCCAGTGGAAGCGTTAGCAAGCAACGCGACTTTCCCGGTGGAGCGAGTGGATTTTGTCCTGTTGCCCTCTCGTCGGAACTTCGGAGGAACGTGCGATGAAGATGGTAACTGGCGGATCGTGTGCGCTCCTCCTCGCACTGACAACGCACGGACACGCCCTCAAGGCCGCGTCGTCGTGCGAGAGCTTGTCATCCCTAGCGCTCCCGAACACTTCGATTACCTTGGCCAAGACGGTGGCTGCCGGAGCATTCACTCTGCCTGAAACCGGCCCTGCGGTGCCGCAATTCAGCCAGCTGCCGACCTTTTGCCGTGTGGCGGCCACGCTTACGCCCTCGTCGGACTCGGACATCAAGATTGAAGTCTGGCTGCCGGCCCAAGCGTGGAACGGCAAGTTCCAGGCAGTCGGCAACGGCGGTTGGGCGGGAACCATCAGCTATGGCGCGCTGGCCTCGGCGCTGCAGGAGGGTTACGCGACGGCATCGACCGACACCGGACACGTCGGTGGAAATGCCTCGTTTGCGATCGGACATCCAGAAAAGGTCGTAGATTTCGCGTATCGCGCCGTCCACGAGATGGCTGTGAAATCGAAGGCCATTATTGCGGCTTTCTACGATCGCGCGCCACGGTTCTCGTACTGGACGGGGTGCTCGACAGGCGGGCGACAAGCTCTGATGGAGGCTCAGCGCTATCCAGACGACTTCGATGGGATTATCGCCGGCGCTCCTGCGAACAATCAGACGCAGTTGTGCGCCTGGCGGATCGCGGTGGAAGCGAGGACCCTCCAAGATCCGGCGAGTGTTGTCCCCGTCGCTAAACTCGCCCTCGTCAATAGGGCTGTACTTGCCGCTTGTGACGCACTCGACGGAGTGACGGACAGACTCCTGACAGATCCACACCAATGCCACTTTGATCCCGCAACAATCTTGTGCCGCGGGGTCGACAGGGATGATTGCCTGACGGCGCGACAGGTAGAAGCCGTGAAGATGGGCTACGCGCCCGCCACGCGAAGGACAGGGGAGTTGATTTACCCCGGCTTAGTGCCTGGCGGCGAGATGGGCTGGGCCATGCTGACAGGCGCCAAGCCGGAACCTGGAGGGATCGACGTGGGCATGTTCAGGTTCGTAGCGCACGAAGACCCGGCGTGGGACTGGCGCACGTTCGACCTGGATCGCGACACCTCGCTGGTCGAGAAGAAAGCGGGCTTCATCGACGCCGTGAATCCGGATCTTTCGGCCTTTCGGGCTCGTGGTGGGAAACTTCTCATCTACCACGGCTGGAACGACGGCGGCTCGGGTGGGGCGATCTCGCCGCAGAACAGCGTCAACTATTACTCGAGCGTGTTGGCAAGGATGGGGCCGAAGCAAGAGGACTGGCTGAGACTGTTCATGGTGCCCGGTATGGCTCATTGCGGGGATGGGCCAGGCCCTAACCAGGTGAACTGGATGGCCGCGATGGAGCGTTGGCGCGAATCCGGAATAGCACCCGACCGGTTGATCGCTTCACGAGTCAGCGACAACCGTGTGAACATGACACGGCCGGTGTGTCCGTATCCGCAAGTCGCGCAGTACAACGGCGTGGGCAGCACGAACGACGCGGCAAACTTCGCGTGCAAGGTGCCTTGATCTCGTCTTTGAGCCGTCAAAGACGGTTTGCAGCCGGCAGCGGCCGGTACCAGCGAAAGCCGCTGCGGCTGGAACCTGGACGTTATCCGGACCGTAGCCCACTTAGAGAGGTCGCATGGCAGT
>Ga0209376_1001929_pt1 | contig 20158 bp, 17 predicted proteins | sample GraSoiAngelo_134_FD_185891 | JGI IMG/M metagenome (GOLD analysis project Ga0209376, IMG submission 185891) | Grasslands soil microbial communities from the Angelo Coastal Reserve, California, USA - 14_0929_05_30cm (SPAdes) (version 2) | ecosystem: Environmental > Terrestrial > Soil > Grasslands ... | reverse complement strand
GGCTATTACGCGCCCAGCCTCTAGATTGGGCTAGCGCCAATTTCTCACAGCTTGGCTGACGAGGAATGAATTTTGTTCGAATCGGGAGTTGCGAGATCGTTTCGCGGGGTGCTGGTGTGTAGCTGACCCGTTTTTCGCTGGGTGTGATCGTTTTTCTCTCGCCGGGACTATTTCGGCCCACACCGTACCCCCGGTTGACAGAAGCGAGGAAAAAGTTGTCAACGGTGACGTTGAGCAGCAGCAACATCACCGCCACCCTGGGAGGAACTTCGAAGACGGCGGTACTAATCGTCTCGCGTTGGTAATTTGACGTGTCTCTGGCGAATGTTATTTCGCCCATGATTCCTCAGGATTCCCCGTCCTGCTACGATGCTGCGATGCGCAATCATCCTCCTTATATTTTGCGCGTTGGCTGACGGAGCGACCCAACACATAGGTATGAGCGACCCGGGCAGATTCGAACTCCCGACCCTCCGCTTAGAAGGTACGCAGTGCAAACTCTAAGTGCTACTTCTGGTGTCGCTTACAAGGGAACGCGCCATTTATCTCCCTCTTTAGTTGGACCGAAATTCTCGGCAACCACAGGTTTCCTTCACGCGGTTTTCGCTTTAGCCTCCTGCTGCTGCACCGACGCCCATTTCGCATGTTCCTGAGAAACCAGCGACTCGATCCTCTCCGCCAGCAGAGCATGAGGATCTGCGGCATTCACGTAAGGCGAAGCCTTCCCGAGGTAAACGTACTTCTCATGCTTAAGACATTCACAAGTTGAACGATATGCTATCCAATTCTGTTGGTACTGGTTGAGGTGCAAGATCCCCTCCAGCACTGTAATCAAAACGCCCAGTCCGCCGGTCGCCCACATCATTTCCGGAAAACTAAACGCCGACAAGAACGGGATGATTGCTGCAGCCGTAATCTCAACCATCTTTATCGACTTAAAGCATCGCTGGTTGGCCATGCTCTTTCGGTCATACCAACCTATTTGATCTTCGAGGCGCTCCATAATCGGATCGATTTCTGGTGACTTGATTGCTTCAGTGCTCATGGGTTGCCGATTCTAACTCTTACTGTGACCAAGGTGGGAAGAATTTCGCCTGAGACTATTGCAGCAGGAGGGCGCGCAGTTCAGTCACTACGGGAGCCGCATCCTCACCGATGAGCATGTGCAGATCGCAAAAACTTTCGTCGATCGCACGACACCGCCAGAGCAATTCTGCCTGCCGGGCTGTTGAGTTTCCAGGCCACGAACGTAGAACAAACAAGTGCCAGCATATCTGCTTGATGGGTGCTGGGTGGAATTCTTGCACACCACAAGCCTCGAGTGCTTGATCGCTGACGAGCCGTTGGCCCGTGCCCATGATTCGGTCTCCTTTGATGACTTCGACTCTAACCCAAGCGATTCATTTTTAGTAAAACAGTAGTATCGTACCTTGACTGATAAATAGGAAACCGATGGTTCGGAGATCGCTCTATGTGAGGCAGTCCATCAGGCTGTTAGCAGGGCGAGATGTCGCCAGAACGGTTGCGTTTAGATAAATATTCTGCGGCTATGTATGAAATATTCTTCGCTGCGTGGAAGTTGGGCTAGTTTCGACCCAAGCGGGCAGATGCTGGAATTTCGGCTTTGGGCTTGGAAGGCGGAAGAACTCATTGAGGAGGCTTGCTCAGGGTGCGGCACGGCCTTTCGGAACAGGAGTGGCACGTTTTTTTTCGTGCTGAGAAATATGCAACCGTGTGTCGCACAACTAGGCCTTTGTCTGAGTTGAGTCCATGAGCGCGCGACCAGGAGAGAAACGGCATCGCCGAATCTGATTGAAAGTAAAGGAACAAAAACGTGGCGCGCCCGAGGGGACGATTTCCGAACCTGGCTCGGAGAGGATTCTCAATGGCGGATGGTTCTGGCAACGAAAAGCCCCAAGTCCATGAGTTGATCGAGCACACGGCCCCGGCCAAGTTTCCGCCCTTGTCGGTCTGCTCGAAGCTATGCTCGATCCCGTTTCCCGCGTCTACCTCCCCTGACGACGCCCTCCATCAGCTCTTTGTCCCTGGGCCAGGGTCGCCGCTTGCGGCAAAACCATCTCCAGCGCCGAACCGATTGGCATATAGAAATGGTGGCTCCGTGCAAGCAGCACAAGCGAGACAACGCTCCCGGCGGCAAGGCCTAGCGTGCTTCCGATGGCCACGCCCTTGAGTGTGTTGGTAGTCATCGTCGTCCCGCCGAAGTTGATACTTCGCGTGGTGTGTGCGGCGGCTCCGATCGCCGTGCCGAGACCTAGCCCAACCAGGGGCGCAGCCACCATGGCAGCTTTCGTTCCTGTGTCCGGATTGATCCATGCTGTGCCTTCCTCGCTTGCGATGGTGATCGGGCCACCGATGTTGGCGACGAACCCGTCGGCGAAGACGATGGAGACAGAGCGCATCACTATCTCCCCCCGCGTCCCGTGTCGCGTGAGCTTTTCGACCTTCCCTTGCACAAACGTTCCTGCGGGTACGGCTACACGGTCCTCGAGCGTCACTGGAGCCGTGGTCTCGCAATAGACTTCGTCGAGGTGGTGCGTGGACTTGCTGTCGATGGGGTGCGTGAGCACCAGCGCAACACGCGTCCCGGCCGGAAGCGTGATGCGCGCTTCGTCAGGCACCGGATTTTCCGCCGGAGCCTGAGTGGGCGATTGCCACCCACGCCGAGAGCTGGCTCCGATCGCCGTTTGCGGCCTTTCCTGCGCCGTGCTTGTTATGGCGAGCAGAAAGACCCCTAAGATCGACCAAAGCGATTGCCGTTTTGGGACAGCGAGAGAAAAAGAGGACGAAGGAACCAAACTGCGAGCAAGTGTGTTCATGGAGACCTTCCGCGGAAAGGCGACAGTTTCGGCATTTGGCGAGAGTAGAAGGAATCGCCTCCAAGACATGAGAAGCTAACCGCCAGAACCAGGTTACGCCAGAAGCGGGGCGCAGACCCTTCCGATCATCAGCTGCCAGCAGCGATCTACTTTGGAAAAGCGAAATGCGCTTGAGGAGGGAAAAAACGGGGCCGCAATGGATCGAACTTCAGGTTGCCAACATTTCCGGAGAGGATCTCCAGGACCGCGTGGTCACCACTGCTTTCATCTCCACTTACCTGTTTTCAGAGCCCCCCCACCTGAACGATCTCTGGGAACGGAATGGCGAGTCTACCCACCAGATTGGACCTTGGCTAAACCGGCCTACGTGCAGACCCACAAGCAAACTTTCTCCGGTGCCGAGGAGTTCAGCTATAACCTCAAGAATCTGAAACGTGCCACCATCATTGGAGAAACGACTGGCGGCGCCCATCCGATCTCAGGTCACCGCATTGACGACCATTTTATGATTGGCGTACCCTTCGCACGCACCATCAATCCATCTCCACAACCAACTGGGAAGGAACGGGTGTCGAGCCCGCCGTAAAGGTTCCCGCCGCCGAGGCCCTCGCCACGGCTCGAAAGCGCGCCGCGGAAACAGTGGTCTCGAAATAAACTTAGAGTTTCGAAAAATTAAAAGTTTTTACGAAAGGATTATTGATCCACAGTTGGTCTAGCTTGCTTTGCCGAATAGCTCCTGAACCACGGCGCGTTACACGTACTTGTGAAATCCCGTCTAGAAGGCTGGCCAGGCGATGGACCGCAATGCGACTATTGGGAGTTGTTCCAAATGGAACAGTTTTCCCGCGTGTCCTATCGCACTCTGATCCGGTGAGGATGAAAGACCTGTCGCTCGAACGGTTTTCTTCTGCCCCGTGTCCTACGCGTGGTGTCGCTGGCGGGAAGCGTTGCCGGCCTCACTCGGGTGCGCTTCACTCGGAGTCACACATTGACACGAAGCTCTCTGCCGCTGAGGCCATCGAAGCGAAAAGATACCGCCGCACACAATCCCTCGCTAAGCGGGGAAAGGGCGTAGATTTCTAATCGAATGTAAATGCGAGTATCGAAAAGAATATCCATCTGATAAACGCTAGTGTCGGAGGAGCGCATTCGAGCAGGAAGTGCGCGGCGCGACGCTCTCGCGCGCGTTCGACAAAACCGTTTGAAGGTGGGGTTGCGGTGGATGCGAGCTAATGGCTATGGGAATTGAATCTTTGTTCACCTGGAGCCTGGCGATTTTGCCGGGTTTAGGAAAACCAGAGAAAAACGAAAATCGCAGTTCAAAGCGCCACCGTGAGGCATAACGTGATGAGCATGGCACGCGAAGCGTCGGCTACGTTCAAACGCGCAAACCGGACAATTCGTCGACGCAGATGTTTTTCACTGATCGCGGCGGCCGCGTTGACTCCGGTCGGGACGTCAGCGCAAGGCCCACCCGCAATCGCGGCCGAACCCCAGCTCACTCTGTCAGAGGTGGTTGAAAACCTGGTCCAGAAAAATGCCGAGCGGGCCAAGGCCCTTCAAAGCTATCGCGGCAAACGTATCTACAAACTCGACTTTAAGGGCTTTCACACCGCGCTTCGTGCAGAAATGATCGTGGAGATAACATATACGGCTCCGGCCAAGAAAGATTTCAAGGTTCTGTCCGAAAGCGGGAGCACATGGATCGTCAAACGAGTTCTCAAGCGGTTGATCGATGCGGAGAAAGAGGCCCAGGAAGCAGCGATTCGGGCGAGCGTTGAACTCAACACCCAGAACTACAATTTCACGTCGCTCGAACGGCGAACGAACGCTGGTGGCTGCGGCTACGTTCTCGGGATCCAGCCTAAAGTGCCGAATAAATTCCTTTACCGTGGTCGTATCTGGGTGGATGACCAAGACTTCGCTGTGTGTCGAATCGAAGGCGAACCAGCTAAGAACCCATCGATCTGGATCACAAAGACTGAGATCCGCCACAACTATCAGAAGTTCGAGAACTTTTGGCTTCCCGTGGAAAACCAGAGCGTTTCGAGTCTGCGTCTCGGCGGCCGCGCTACCCTGACAATCATGTATCAAGATTATGAAATCACGGCCGTCCAACCCGTGAAGGACAATTCTGCTTCTGCGGGCCACTAGAGATCACATCGTTCCGAGAGGCCTCAATACTCACGAACCACTCGATGCGCCGACCTTCCTCCGGCACCCTAAGAGATTCGAAAAAAATACGGGGAGAGGAATTTGTCGCAGGTAAGTCAGGAAACCCGAACTGCAGTCTCCAAGATCGCGTTGGCTCATCCGATAGGTTCAAGGCGAGTTGGTCAATGCCTTCTGATAAACGCTGGTTCTCAATCGGAAGTGGTCCGGCAGATAGAGTTGGATCGGGGCGGCGGATTTAATTCCGGAGCACTTTAGATACAGCCGTTAGGAGGAAGCTGCTGGCGTTTGCGGCGGATGCGGCAGGGCTGGGCGCTATGGTTTTTCTATCTCTTCCAAATGAGTTATTGAAGCCGAGGGAAACTGAATCGAGGTAATCGCGCGTTCAGGACTCATCACGATGGGGGTATCGCACGCGTAGCGACGGCCGCGCGAGCGGCTTAGTCCTAACGCCTTAATCGTACATCATGTGGATTTGTTGGCGACATTGCTTGGCCCGCGAAGTTCTTAGAGGTTTACGACAGCGGCAGCACATACGAGACGACGGCGTGGAGTGGGCGAGGCGATGGGCGGTGGCGGAGACGCGCGGGGGGAACTCGAAGTCCCGACGGCACGCTAAAAGCAGCATATTATGGAACATTCCTTTGCCTGTCCGCATTGCGGCGAAGAGATTTCGATGGTGCTGGACCTATCCGTGCGCAAGCAAACTTACGTGGAAGATTGCGAAGTGCGCTGCAACCCCATGGAGATCACCGTGTCGGACGAAGAGCTGGCGGAATTTTCAGCCCGGACTTTGGGATGACCGCATGGAGCGGGCGAGGCTATGCCTCCGATAGAAATCTCAAAAGGCTGGAAACAAATTGCGTCCCTGAACCGTATCTTCTATTGCATCCCCATAGGACGTAGCTGCATCCTAGGCATTCTCAGAGAAGCCCCGAAATAAGCGAGGAGTTATGAGGTCACTGCGCGCTTGGCTATTGCGGCTGGTCGCCTTATTTGGCAGTGAAGGACGCGACCGAGACCTCGCCGAGGAGATGGAAGCCCATGTCCTGATGCACGTTGAGGAAAATCTCCACGCAGGTATGAGTTTGGGCGAAGCGCGGCGTGACGCTCGGATCAAACTCGGCGGCATGGAGCAAACCAAAGAGAATTTTATCGCGCCCGCCGCGGCTTACCGCTGCTGGAGAATTTCTTGAGTGACCTGCGATTTGGTGCACGCGCCCTGCGAAAGAATCCGGGGTTCACCGCCGTCGCGGTGCTTACTCTGGCGCTCGGCATCGGCCTAAACACTGGTATTTTCACGATTTTGAATGGCGCCGCTTTGCGACTGCTCCCGGTTCCTCATGCAGAAGAAGTCGTAGCTGTCTCGCAGACCTATCGCAAGCTGCAAGGTCCCGTCCGCCGGAATGTCCGCCAGAACGCGAGCTTCTTTTCTTATTCCGAATACACGGCTTACCGCGACCAGAACGACGTCTTTAGCGGCCTTCTTGCCTATGCGCCCTTCGTCGAGGTGAACATGGGCGGCGCGCATCCGCAACATCTGATTGGGGCGCTTACTTCGTGCAACTATTTCGACGTGCTGCAAGTTCCTCCTGCTCTGGGCCGCGGCTTCAGGGATGCGGAATGTATCGCAGGCAACACAGCTCCCGTTGTGGTGCTGAGTGATGGATTATGGCGTAGCGCGTTTGGTGCAGACGCTTCCATTGTCGGAAAGCGGGTTATTCTGAATCGCATCCCTTTCACGGTGATTGGCGTCGCCCCTCCAGGCTTCCAAGGGAGTGACCCGATTCCATCGCAGTTCTGGGCACCTGTGAACTTGCAGAGCAGTCTCCTCCGTGAGCCGGATCGTCTTGCCGACGATTCTCAAAGCTGGCTCGGACTGCTGGGACGCCCGAAGCGTGGGATATCCACGAAACAAACCCGCGCCGACCTCGGCGTAATCGCCGGCCAAATCGACCTGCGCGACCCAGGCCGCATCACTACGATGGCCATCGATGCGGCCACGCTCTTCTCCGTCCCTGAAGAGCGGTTCCTGTTGCTGAGTATGGGTGGCGCCCTTCTCTTTGCTGTAGGCATGGTGCCGCTGATTGCCTGCGTGAACGTCGCTAGTCTGCTGCTCGCGCGTGCCACCGGGCGCCGCAAAGAAATTGCCGTGAGGCTCGCAATGGGCGCCAGCCGAGGACGTCTCATCCAGCAGCTGCTTACTGAAAATCTTTTGGTTGCACTCCTCGCCGGATTGCTGGGCTCGCTTATCTCGTTCTGGTCTACAACGGGCCTGGTGCGATTTCTTCAATCCAACGTCTCCGCAGGCTACTGGCCCGTGGCCCTCAACATCAGTCCCGACCTCCACGTTCTGGCTTATGCCCTGGGCCTGACGCTGCTCACTGGGATTGCTTTTGGTTTGGTGCCGGCACTTCAGTCTTCGCGAGCGGATCTCACCTTCGCGATGAAGGGAGAAAGTGCCGACGCCGAAGCCAAGCCTCGCTCGAGAAATCGCTTGCGCGGCGCGCTCGTAGCGGCGCAAGTGGCCGCTTGCATGGTCTTGTTGCTTGCCGCGGGGCTGTTGCTGCGTGGGCTTCACCGGGCAAAGACCGTCGACCCCGGTTTTCGCATGAAGAATGTCGCGGCCATCGCCTTGGATCTCAATGGAGCAGGTTACGACAATCAGCGCGCCGAAGCGCTGCAGCGGCAATTGCTCCAGCGAATCGCCGCGCTTCCGGGAGTGAACGCCGCAGCCCAAGCCAGCGCGGTTCCGCTGGACGACAATCACCGTGCTACCGACCTTTCCATCCCTGGCCGCGAAGACCACGTCGGTGTCGAGTACAACTACGTTTCGCCCGCATTCTTCCCATTATTGGGAATTTCCATCGTGCGCGGCCGCAATTTTACGGAGGCGGAGGGTCAAACCGGCGCGCCCGTGGCGATCCTCGTGGAATCAACCGCACGTCGCCTGTGGCCGAGCGAGGATCCCATCGGCAAGACCATTCGTCTGGACGCCGACTATGAGGTTGTTGGCGTGGCGAAGGATGCGCACGTGTCGTTTTTGGGCCGCTCCGATAACATTTACGCTTATCTTCCGGCTGGTCCCAAGCAACAGTTGGACCTCCGCTTATTGATTTCTGGCACAGCTGGTTCGCCTACAACACAGACCCTCCGGGCAACCGTCGCCGCGCTCGATCCAGAACTGGCCGTGGAAATCGTCAATCTCGAAGAAAATCTCACACCCTGGCTCACGCCGGGTCGAATCTTCTCGACTTTATCTGGTTTCCTCAGCGGCCTCGCCTTGCTCCTGGCCGCCATGGGCGTCTATGGCTTGGTGTCCTACGTTGTCAGCCGGCGTGTGCGCGAAATCGGAATCCGCATGGCGCTTGGAGCAGACAATCGCGATGTCATGGCTCTTGTTCTGCGCCAGGCCATGAGACCCGTGGTGATCGGTGCGCTGATCGGCATCGCTGGCTGCGCCGCGGTCGCTTGGGCGCTAACAACGATTTTGCCCGGAGATGTCTCCTTGCGTTTTTTGTATGGCATTAGCCCGGTCGATCCGGTCGCTTTCCTTGGCGTTCCAGGACTCTTACTCAGTGTTGCCGTCCTCGCGAGTTACATCCCGGCTCGGCGCGCCGTGAAGGTTGATCCCATGGTGGCGCTGCGCTACGAGTAAATCGCACACGTTACGCATCCTTTTTCATATAATCTTTCGTTGCCGTTTTTAGCCAACTTCAGGCCACGTGTGCCGAGAAACTTGACCGAATTCTGCCAGACCACTTAGGTCCATCCGCCCTTATGACTCTTCTGCAACTTGGCAGAAAACGATTGTTCAACATGTTCGCAGTTCTTCAGACCGGAATATACGTCACACACTTTTCCGCTTAGCACTCTTATCGGGCACTGACAGCTTGGGCAGACCGCAGTAAAATGGTCGCATGCCCCGCATAAGAACTGGCGCAACCGAAATGAGTGAACCGATCATACAAAGTTTCCTCCAAGACTTTCGTTATGGCGTGCGCATACTCCGCAAATCTCCTGGCTTCAGCGCGATTGCCATACTCTCGCTGGCACTCGGCATCATGGCGGCGACGGCCATGTACAGCGTTATCTACGGTGTGGTCCTGAATCCCTTTCCTTACCGCGACGTGGACAGTCTTATGAGTGTGAAAATCTGGTCCCCCGACCAGTCCGGATACCGCGTCGGTTATACCGTCGATCAATTCCTGGAAATCGCTGAGCGCAATACGATTTTTGAAGGTGTCATTGCTTCCACCATCAGTGACGTCTTGTGGAGCAGTCAAGGCGAGCCACAGCGCCTTCGCGGCAATGTCTGCACCATGAACGCCTTTGACGTGATGGGCGTGCCCCCCCTCATCGGCCGCACTCCTACGCCAGCGGATGCCGTGCCAGGGGCTCCATCCGTCGCGGTTTTGGGCTACAAGTTCTGGAATCGCCAGTTCGGCGCCGATCCCACCGTGCTCGGGAGGCAGATGCCTCTCAACGAAACCACTCGAACAATTATCGGGGTGATGCCGCCGCGCTTTATGTTCCGTGGTGCCGATGTCTATCTGCCCACAATCTTCCATCGCGGACAACTCCCGGAAGGCGTACGTTACGTGCATTTGCTCGGTCGCCTCAAGCCAGGAGTCACGCCCGCAAAATCCGAACCTGACCTACTTCCCATCATTGCCGACCTGAAACAGCGCGAACCTACGGCCTTTCCCGAAAAATGGCGCGTTGGTCTGCTTTCCTTTAAAGAAACCTTTCCGAGCGGCATCCGCGAGGTGTTATGGATTCTTTTCGGCGCCGTCGGCCTGCTGTTGCTCATCGCCTGCGCCAACGTCTCGAACCTCCTGCTCTCTCGCGCAATCTCTCGCCAACGCGAAATCGCGTTGCGGGCTTCGCTCGGAGCCACGCGCGCGCGACTCGTCCGTCAGTTGCTGACCGAAAGCCTGTTGCTTTCAACCTTCGCAGGCGCTCTCGGAGCGGTCATGGCTTTCGGCGTCTTGCGCGCCATCATTGCCGTCGTGCCTCCGGGCTCGATTCCGGACGAGTCCCAAATAGTCATCGACCGGCCGGTCCTCCTGTTTAGCCTCGGTATCTCCTTCTTCACTGCACTCGTGTTCGGTCTGACGCCCGCGCTGCATGTCAGCCGCGGACAACTTGTCGCCGCTCTCAAGGAGAGCGGCCGGGGCATCGGCGCCGGAATTCGTCAGGTATTCGCAAGTAACGCCATGGTCGTCGCCGAAGTCGCCCTTTCGCTCGTACTGCTCGTCGGGGCGACTCTGATGATTCGTACCGTGCTCGCCATCCAAAATGTAAATCTCGGTATTCGCGCCGACCGCCTTCTCACCTTGCGAGTGCCCCTCTCAACTCAGCGTTACGCCGATCCCGCGCACCGTACTGCTTTTTTCGAGGAGTTGCTTCGGCGGGTCGAGCACTTGCCAGGCGTTGACGCGGCGGGGATCAACGCCGGAATGCACCCTTTCTTCGGAGGCATGGAGACCTCCGTTGAAATTTCCGGCGTCACTCAGACGGACACTAGTCCAGTCGTCATCCATCAAGTAAGCCGCGACTACACCAAAGTGTTCGGCATTGCCCTCGTCGAGGGACGTCTCTTCACCGACAACGAACTTGCCTCTCGTAGCCACTTGGCCATTGCTAATCAGAGTTTCGTTCGCAGGTATCTTCCAAATAGCGACCCGCTCGGCCGCCTTGCCAGTATTCCGCGTCTCGCCACCGCTCCCTCCAATATCACGGATAACGCTTTCCAGATTGTGGGTGTCGTTAAAGACGCGGCGAACCGCGGCCTCACCAGCGAGATTGCACCCGAGCTGTATATCCCCTACACAATCACCGGCACGGCCAATTACCTCGCGGTCTTGACGAACACTGACCCAACCTCCCTCGCAAAAGCAGTTACCGAGCAGGTCTACGCGCTCGACCCCAACCAGCCCGTCACTGACGTGCGCACCGTAAACTCGCTCCTGAACGATTGGGAGTACGCTGGCCCTCGCTTCAGTGTTGTCCTATTCGCGGTTTTCGCCGCCTTGGGGCTGACCTTAGCCGTCGTGGGAGTTTACGGCGTCGTCTCAAACGCCGTCTCGCAACGAACCCACGAAATCGGTGTGCGTAAGGCCCTCGGCGCTGCATCGGCAGACGTCCTCCTTTTGGTCTTCCGCTTCGGTGCGCGGTTAATCCTTCTGGGCATCGGAATCGGCTTAGCCGCCAGCCTTGCGATCGCCCGAATACTGTCCAATCAACTCTGGGGAGTTTCGCCGCACGATCCGCTGACGCTCTTCTCCGTTGTTGTGCTGCTCCTGTTGGTCGGTTTTCTCGCCTGCTGGGTGCCAGCGCGACGCGCGATGCGTGTCGACCCATTGGTAGCGCTGAGGTATGAATGACCGTGAGTGCTGGTCCAATTGGTGTTCTTCCTTGTGGCTCCAGTGTGCAATCAAGAGAAACCAGCGCCATTTGCCGCACTTCACATCTACGCCAATTCCGTGAATATCGAAGATGGTTGGCGAGATAACGCATGCGGTTGAGATGAACGCAAGTCCCGCCTTCGCTTGGAATTACCGGACAATGTAGCAAACTGGGCCGACCCACCAGCGAAGTTCGACCATTCGGAATCATGCGGCTGGTTCTTCATGCTCACCCCGGCGTCAAGCAAGCTACGGTGGACCGATACGCCACGCCAGTGCGGTAATCGGATCTCCGGTTACCGGGACTTAGGCGAGCGGTATCAATACGTCAGCCGTTCGCAGATCTGACCAGGGCCAGAGGAGCCTTGCGCATCACACTGGGGGCATGTAGGCTTCTGGCCTCGTATTCAGAGAAACTTCCGGCGATCGCGAGGCTCAACTATGCCATTCCTGAACAGATTCTCGGACCATCTTTACAGCCTGATGCGCCTGATGGCAGGCTTCTTGTTTGCCTGCCACGGCGCTCAGAAGCTTTTTGGCGTTCTCGGCGGCCCCGCGATGCGGCACGTCCCCCTGATGCTCGCCGCCGGGATCATCGAGTTTTTCGGAGGCCTGCTCATTGCCCTCGGGGTGTTCACGGTCTTTGCTGCGTTTATCGCCAGCGGTGAAATGGCCACCGGCTATTTCCTGGGCCACGCGCCACATGGCTTCTGGCCAATCCGCAATCACGGCGAACTCGCCGTGCTGTTCTGTTTTGTCTTTCTCTACATCGCTTCGCGGGGTGACGGCACTTGGAGCGTCCGCCGATTCCTCAGGGGCAAACGCATCTAGCGAATCCGAGCTTACCCGTCCGAAGGTAAATTATTTGGACCTAATGCCTTCTGATTAACAGCGATCTCGCACATGTGTGGATTACGACGCAAAAGCTGGCCCGACACTTTTCCGAGTTCCGGACTTACCCATGTGGCCGATGGCGCTTGCTCCACCCCAGAAGCGTGGTCACATCCGCACCCCAGTCTCCTCCTTGTGCTGCCAGCCGCTCGTAGCCCAGCTCCTTCATGAGCTCCATCCATATGTCGGCGATGCCAAATGTGTTTACCCCAGATTCCGTGGGCGGTCTGAGAAACCGTATCCGGGAAGAGAGGGAACAATCACACCAAATGCGTCGGCTGAGTTTGCGCCGCAGCTTGCGGGGTCAAGGGAAGTCGCTCGAGCAGTTAAGTCAGCTGATGAGACGGTGAAGGAAATGACAGTTGAAAAATCTGGGCAATGGATTTCACGGAATGGACGGTGCCTTTCGAACAGATCACGGAAAAACAGGTTTCGAATCCCGACCCACTGACAGTACCGAGTGCGGGCGGGTCCGAGTCAACTGTGTACGACGCATTTGCAACCGCTATATGTCATCTCGGAGTTCCAGCAGTCGGATACAAGCTGTTATCGTGATCACGGATGGTGTTGACGAGCACAGCCGGCTCGATCAGCTAATTGATCTTGTACGGTCGCAGCGGGCTCAGCTCTTCCTGATCGGGTTACCGAGCCGACCGGAGTTCCGTTTTTTCGATCACTTCGAACCCAAAGTCGCGCCCGTGACGGGCCATGACATCGACAATCCCGATGTTGTGTCTATCGGCTAGCGAAGGAAGCGGGCGCGGAGACATTCAATTCAGAAGTCGGAAAACGGATTACAAGACGCGCTGAAAGCCGTTTCAAATCTGCTGGAATCGGAATACACACTGGCGTATTACCTGCCGAAGACCTCGCACAAATTGCGAAAGATCGAAGTCAAGGTGGACCGGCGCGACGCGCGAGTGCTTACGACTCACTTCACCGTAGCGAATCTGGATGCAGCAGAGCAGCGCCGCGACGCCCAACGGACGTTGCCGCCCGTCAGCCTTCGGCATAAAGACTCGTCTTGACGGTTTTGGCCGGTACGCTGCACGGTGCACCCGGCTGTGCAGATCGACGAGTCGACCCTTCAGCGCGGATTCATACACCTGCCACGTTACGCCGTCCACTCCGGGCGAAGCCTTACGCTGAAGCGCGTAGAAGCTGTCGCCGAAAAAATCAACGTTGAGATGGTGGAGCGGTGAACCGCTCTTACTTTCTTTCCTTTGCTACCTTCCGCACACCGTCCAACCTCTGGGACATGCGTTTCCCACTCAGTGTCGGGTGCATGTGCGACTGAACGATGTTCTCTCTCGCCTATGCCCTTCCCTCTCCAACCTCCGCAGCAGGTCTCCCTCCCCTGTTCGACTGGTTCAAGAAACATCTCACGATGTCCCCTGCAAGACTCGAGGTCAAGATGGATTCGCTACTTCCTTTCCTGTAGGCTCTTGCATCCCCTACAACATGCCGGTTTATCCCGGCGCGCAAAGCGCGGCTTACTCCAGGAACTTCAAGCAGTTCGGTCAAGGACATATCTCATAGAAAGGGAGGACTATGCGTCATAAGAGGACCAAGCGTCTAGCAGTCTGTGCGGTGTTCCTCGCGCTCTTCACTGTAGGGCTGATACCCGCCTCGGCCCATGAAATAACCTCAGCTTCCGTGAGCGAGACTTGCAGTAGTTATACCATCAGCGTCGCCGGGGACAACGCCACTTTCGTGGGCGTCAATTACTCCGTCAACTACATCATAACTCTTACGCCGTCTTCTGGCTCAGCGTTTACCATCAGCGATTCGATTCAGGTTTCGCCCGATGCCAGTGGAAACTTCAGTGCGTCGGTGACGAAACCGGTCGGCCCTTGAGCGGCGGTTACTCCGTGTCGGGAACTGCCACGTTAGTCGACGGCAGCGGAGATACGTTCAACACTATAGCGATCTCTTTTGCAAACCCAACCTTTACTTGTCCGTCGCAAACTCCGCCTGGCTGTCCTGCACAAACGTCGAACAGCTCGAACTTCAATGGCACCCCCATCAGCGGAGGGGACTACATCTGGTTCAACGCTAATTTCACCGCGAGCGGCGTCCCGAGTACGGGCGCGACACTAACTTTGACGAACTCCACTATCCACTTTACCGCAGACCAGACCTACAATTTGGCAGTCCCTAACGCCCAAATTACCTTTTCCCCCAGTGCCACCTGCACTTCCACCACCTTCGACACAATAACCAATACGTGGATGACAACGGTCCCAGTTTCCGGGGACGATGAGATCTTCCTATCCGGCTTGGCCTGGCTGGTGCCCGCCAGCTTCGCCAATGCGGGCGGCCGGGTCAACTCACAAGTGGTATGGAACGGTACGTTGTCGAGCAGCGCATCCGGTATTTCCATAAACTGGAAGTGGGGCGCAGCCGTCTACACAAACTTCACCACCAACTACAACGCCCTTAACGTCAAGGCCGGGCACCAACATGCCTGTGGACTTAACAATGGCGACCATGCCGGAACCCCGGAGGGGACCGACTCCACTGGCCAGCCGTGGGGTAAGTTCGTCACCGGTGGTGCCCGAGGTGGCGGCGGTTCAAACTTCACCGGTTCGTGGAGTGGAACGATCAGCGTTAGGCCTGTTTGTCCTGCATCCTAACCCCGCCTAGAAACCAACCCTGTTTGGGGAGCGTCCACACGATCGGGCGCTCCCCGAACCAACCTAAAACTCAGCCCGGCCGATTTCTGTCTCCTCACCTCCAATTTTTTGAAATAGCCAGATCGCTGGTGAAAGAACGCGCCGTCGATGTTGCATCAGGTTCGGCAGGGACGGAGCGGAAGCGCGAAAAGGAAAATCGCGCTCCCTCTTTCATTCGCTGATGCGGATAGTCTCTAACGGCTCACGGTAGTTCAGCGACCGGTGCACGTTCCTCGGGCGTGCGTTCTTCACGCCGGAATCCAGCCCAGAAGAACAGCAGGACTACCGCAGACGCGATGGCTGGCACCATCCAGATGGAACGCCAATCATGCAGAACGTTGCCTGTCGGTGCAGATTTCACGTAGGCGTCCACAACACGGCCACAAATCCACGATCCGATGAACATGCCGATCCCATAGGTGATGAACGTGATCAGGCCTTGCGCTGCGGCGCGCAACGCCGCGGGCGCCTTTTGATCCACGTAAACTTGCCCGCTCACGAAAAAAAAGTCATAGCACACTCCGTGGAGAACAATCCCCAGATAGAGTAGCCACGCCAGGCTGCCGCTATTCCCGGTGCCGAAGCAAACGTAGCGCACGACCCAGGCGAACATGCCCAGCACGAGCGTATTCTTCACGCCAATCCGGCGAAAAAACCAGGGCAGCGTTACCATGAAGACCAACTCCGACATCTGGCCCATGGTCATTTTGCCCGCGGCGTTTTGCACTCCGATTTCGTTCAGAAAGGGATTCGTAAAGGTGTAGTAGAACTGCAGTGGGATGCAAATCAGGAACGAAGCCAGAGCAAAAACTGAAAAGTTTCTGTCTTTGAATAGTGTGAAGGCTTCAGCAGGAAAAATATTGCTGAGCTTGAATCCGTGTGCAGCGCGTAAAGGCGGCGTGTGCGGCAACGTCAGACTGTAGACTGCCATCAATATAGACGCTGCGCCTGCGACACGAATAGGAATGGCCGTCGCCTCCACGCGGAGGTAACCGATGAGCAGCCCTGCAACAATCCACCCAGCTGTGCCCAGCACGCGAATCGATCCGAAATCCTGCTTTGGATCCTTCATCTGCCGAAACGCCAACGCATTGGTCAGCGCCATCGTGGGCATGTAGCAAAGCGAATAGATGAGCAAGACTGCGTACATCGCGCCGAACGCTTTTTGAGTGGAAGCAAACCAGAGGAGAATACCGCCGATGCCGTGCACCGCCGCGAGCAGCCGTTGATTGGCGAATAGTTCATCGGCCATCAGGCCAACGAGGAACGGCGAAACCACGGCGCCCAATGCAGTGGTGCCAGCGGCCAAACCAATCTCCTCGCCCGAAAAGTGCAACTGCCGGCCGAGCCAAGTCCCTAGGGTTACGTACCACGCGCCCCAAATGAAATACTCCAGGAACATCATCATGGAGAGACGCAGTCTCATCGAGAAATGCATGGAATCACCTCGTGAAAACTGGAAGCGGATGCAAGCGTGCCATAGTTGAAGGAAAGAGGACAGACAAGAATGTCTGTCCTACTTCAATGCGGCGCAGTCTGTTGGCGAGCCGCACCGTTGAGCCAAAGATCGATCGGATTTTTCACTTCGGGCGGCGGTTCGTATGGCAGCGCGATCTTGCGGCCTTCGCCAGCGGACGCATAGCCGGCATAAATTGCGCGAAGCACGACCAAGCCATCTTCGCCCGTAGCTTGCGGAGTCTCTTTGCCGCGCACGCAGTGCGCGAAGTGGGTCAGTTCTTGCGGAGTGCCGTAATTCCAGAGTTCCTCGAAAACGGGATACGTCCAACCTTTCGTTGTGGGAGCTTTTTCGACTGCGTAGCCGTATCCGTTTTCACTGTAGGTCGACAGCGCATTGCCCATGTGGAGATTGGCGTAAGAGCAGCCGGCTTCGCCGAAAACTTCGATGCGGTCGTCCATCCCGCCGCGGCGCGCCCAGCTATTTTCCACCAGTCCGACCGCACCATTGGCGAATTCGAGAATGCACAGAGAATCGTCCTCGGCCTTGGTCTTTTCGCCATGAACGTGCGTGCTCATTTGACAATAGACCGACTTGATCGGCGAGCGTCCAAGAAACCAGTAGCAGAAAGCGATTCCGTGACACCCAAGATCCATCAGTGCGCCGCCACCGGATCGGTTCACGTCCCAGAACCATGCGCTGTGCGGCCCAAAATGCTTTTCGCTTTGCTTGATGAGATAAACTTTGCCGAAAGCGCCGGCATCGGCCATTTCCTTGGCCTTCAAATATTTCGGCGTGAATAAAAGCTCTTCGCCGTACATGAGGAGGACGCCGTTGCGCTTCGCCGCAGCGATCATCGCCTCCCCTTCGGCAATGGTCATGGCCAAAGGTTTTTCACAAACGATGTGCTTGCCAGCCGCGGCAATGTCCCTGGTCATCTTAGCGTGCAGGCTGTTTGGGGCGGCGATAGTGACCATCTCGATGTCCCGCTCTCGCAGCATCTCGCGGTAGTCGGTGAATACGCGCGGAATTCTGAATCGGTTTGCGAGCGCAGCGGCGTTGCCAGGAGTCGGAGAGGCGATCGCGACGACTTCCGCCTCATGCGGCACGATTTGGAAGGACGCGGCGTGAATGCCTGCCTGAAATTGCGACCCGATGATGCCGACTTTCACCCTGCCGTTCGTCATAGGCACTCCGATCAAAAGGTCACGCGAGTCGTTTCAAAGACCGTTAAAAGTGCGGTCCTTCGACTTCGCTCAGGATAAACAAGACCGCCGCGCTCCAAAATCAAGAATTCGCCGGCCCCTGGTCGTCGCAGCCCACGTACTCCTGAAGAATTCGATTACCTTTGTATTCGAGCTCATCGTGAATGCCGATTTTGGAGGTGTAATAGCCGCGCACCGTGAGGCGCTTCAACTCAATGAAGAAGCGAACTTCGGGCAGATCGGTCATGTGATCGTTGTCAGAAAGCACTTTGAGAACCGCGACTCTTTCCTCGGGGCGAGCCTCGAGGAAAGACTTTCCGCTGTAGTGCCGGCTCATCAGGTCAACGAGGCGCAAGCCCTCGCGCCACAGCGCCTTCTGATTGTCATCATAGGTCTCGCCCAGTAACTGGTCGATGAAGTCAGCAACTTTCGCAGCTTTAGCCCCGCCAGAATGGTCGTCGGCGGGAATGATCGTTTCTGACAATTCCTCGACCAGCGCGTGTTGCAAGGGAGTGAAGAAGCGAGAGGGGAAATTGTTTTCCGAAGACTTACCTACAGGCTTGGCCGACGCGGTCTCCGCATGCGGCTGTTCCTGAGTTATAGCTGGTAGAGGCAGTAATGAGGCGCCGACTATGGCGGCCGAGGTTTTCAGCCATTCCCGGCGATCTTGCCGCAGATCAATAGGATTATTGTTAGACATGCTCCACCTATAAGTTTCCTTTGCGAAATTCGTCCGCGAGGTAGTCGCAGGAGCGCCAGCACAAGGACATAATGGTCCACGTCGGATTCTGGCAACTGGCATTGACGAATGCGCTACCGTCGACGACAAACAGATTCTTCACGTCATGCGACTGCTGAAACTGATTGAGAACGGAAGTCTTGGGATCGGTTCCCATGCGCGCCGTGCCGAGTTCATGAATGGACCAGCCCTCGGTAAGCACGCGGCTGCTGACGCGCACGATCTCGAATCCCGCGGCCTCGAACATCTCTTGCGAGGTCTCTTTCATGTCCTCGGCCATGCGGTGCTCGTTGTCGCCGAACTTGTAGTGAAAACGCAACGCAGGAATGCCCCATTTGTCTCTTACCACGGGATCAATGTCCACGTAATTTTCGTAGCGCGCCAGGACCTCGCCGAAAGCGCCCATACTGATGTAGGCACCCTGATTTTTGCGGACTTCTTCTTTGAAGGATGCGCCGAAACCGTGCACGTCGGTCCCGTGTGGAAACATGCCGCAGCCGCTGCCGCCTTCAAACCCGTAGCCGCGGATGAATTTCGGGTGCTTCTCTGAAAGGTTGCGAAACCTGGTCAGATAGAAGCCGCCAGGCCGGCCGTCGTCCAGGGTTGACGGCTTGGCAACCAGATCTTTCGCCCGGCCGGTGACTCCGGGTCCCATCAGGTGTTCGCAAAAATTGTGGCCGACGTGGCCGCTGGAATTCGCCAACCCCTTTGGATAAAGCCGCGACTTGGAGAGCAACAGCAGGCGCGCGGATTCAAGAGTGGACGCCGCGAGGACGACAACCTTGGCGTGCACGGCATAATCCTTCATGGTCTGCGAATCGATAAATTGCACGCCGCCCGCTTTGCCGGTTTCCGGATCGACAGTGACTTCCCGCACGACCGCATTGGTGCGTAGCGTCAAACTCCCGGTGTCCATCGCGGGATAGATCAAGCCGGTGGGCGAATCGAACGCCGCGTGAATGTCGCAGCCGCCCTTGCGCTCGCAAGCGCCGCGCCCATAGCAACGGCTGCGATATTTATTGTGCTTCAGGCCTTCGCTGGTGACGCCGGCGCGATACTGTGTCAGCACCCGCCCCATTTTCTGCAGACTCTGCTTCAGAGTGACTTCGGCACAGTTCAGTTTTTGAGGTCGCTGAAATATGCCGTCGGGAAGATGGGGCAAATTCTCCTTCACACCCATGATGCCGAGGTGCAAATCCACTTTGTCGTAATAGGGGGCGATGTCGCCGTAGCTGATGGGCCAATCCTCGCCAAAGCCGTCGCGGCTTTTGGCCTTGAAGTCGTAGTCGGAGAGGCGCAGCGCGAGCCGCCCCCAGATATTCGTTTTTCCGCCGAGGCACCGCGCGCGAACCCAAGCGTAGTTCGTGCCCGTGAAAGGATGCTCACGCTCGTCGACAACAATATTCTTGACGTAGTCGCTGCTGCCCACGTAGCTGTGGAGATGCTTGGCCTTCTCAGAGCCCGCGCCATAGGGCGGATTGCGAATGGTGTACTCGTTGAACGTCAGCGAATGCGACTCCGGCGGAAGGTATCCCCTATGGGCGTTGTCGTAGGGCCACTCCATCGAGCGCAATTCCTGCTCGATGGGCAGTTTCTTTCCTGCCTCGAGCAGAAGCACCTGCATGCCGTGGCTAGTGAGGACATGTGCCGCCATCCCGCCAGCGGCCCCTGATCCAACGACTATCGCGTCGTAAGTCTTGCTGAGATCTAACTGTGGTTCCGCCATCCCGAAAACCTCCCCGCAATCCCTAAGAAGCAAGTTGGCGGATTGCG
>Ga0209376_1001921_pt1 | contig 20199 bp, 20 predicted proteins | sample GraSoiAngelo_134_FD_185891 | JGI IMG/M metagenome (GOLD analysis project Ga0209376, IMG submission 185891) | Grasslands soil microbial communities from the Angelo Coastal Reserve, California, USA - 14_0929_05_30cm (SPAdes) (version 2) | ecosystem: Environmental > Terrestrial > Soil > Grasslands ... | reverse complement strand
CTTGATGCTCCCGGCGAGTTCGAGCAGGCCGACGAGATCGTCGCGGACGTCGCGCATCGACACGAAATCGCGTTTTCCTGCCATGGCCGGCGCTCCATCCGGCGCGGCGTACAAAACGTTTGTGCAATGCGCGGACCTCAGGCGCAGCCATCAAATAACCGAAGGTCGAATGCGGTGCGTTGGAATCCCCGCCGCCGACTCCGTCGCAACGCCGAAGGGCCACGGAGGACGCCGCCATGCAGAGGCGAAGGATGAGCGTGGCCGTCGGGGCGGTCGGTCTGATCGTGCTCTTCGGAGGCGCAATGGCAAGTCTCTTCCTCTCCTCGTTCACGTACGTGTTCATCGGTCTCGAAATCGCGGGACTCGCCCTCATCGTCGTGTCGTTCGCGCGGCTCAGACGATCCACACCGGGGATCGTGCGCACTCCGGAAAAGTGAGAGACGATCCTCCGAAGGACTCGCCCTGAGCACGTCCACCAAAACCCTTTGTCTTTCGGAATCGGGAGGATAAGGCATCGTCGGAAGCGTGCCGCACGTCGTCGTCATCCGTTCCCATCACGGGAGCCCACAACCGGCTCCCCCCTTCCCCCCTTCATGTGTTGACCGACATAAGCACCCTTCTGTTCGGATTACGTCGTCGTAGCCCTCGTTCCCCACTCACGCCCGCCCGCGAGGGCGGGCCCTTTCCCTGCATCAGCGATTTCCTGACAAGATCTCCCCGAGCGTTACCTCGACCTCTTGTCGCCTTGGGAAATCAGTACCTTTCCACGAGGAAAGGAACGAGCGGAGAGGATCCTCAATCTCCGCCAGAGCGCCTCGAAGCCGCGGGGCGGTGACCTGTGAGAAGGCAGCCTCGTAGTTTTCACGGCTCCGCCATGATTCAGTGTCCTTCATGAGTTTCTCGGGTCCGATGCTTTTCACGAGCTTTCCATCCACTAGAATATCGTAGGCTTCGGCGGCTTCTGGCACGAACATTACCGCCGCCAAGCTGAGCCACCGCCCTCGCTCTATGAAGAGTCGTGTGTTGCCTTGACGGAACTGGAGTGAGTAACCGGCATGGGGCCACGCCAGCTTAAGCGCCGATTCGATGAACTTTGCCAACGCTGTTTCCATTCCCGATCGATCTCTCACGGAGGGCGGGAACGCGAACCCGACGCCGAGTCGATCCCTCTCGCGGTAAAGGATCAGCCCTTCGAAGGTGATGCTTGGGACTGCCGCGAGTCTCCTCTCCAATACCGAATAGCCGAAGAGGTGTTGAAAGTTCCCGGTCGATTTCGCCGCGGAGGACCCCCTTTTGTTCGGATTACGTTGTCGAAGCCCTCGTTCCCCACCCAAGCCCGCTCCCAAAGGGGGTGGGCACTTTCCAAGGTCACTTGGCGAGCCGGAGGGTCACTATCGCGAAGTAGTGCGCCTCTGCCTGTGAAATTTCTTTGATTGGGCGGTTAGCGAGTTCGTCGGGGACGAGACCGGCACCGGCAGCGATCTCGTCTTCCACGAACAGGTCTATCAGATGTACACCAACATGCCGGGGACTCGCGATGACAAGATGACCGACTCTCCCCTCGTCTTCGATTGGGCGCCCCATCCAAATCCACATCATACCGCCGGGCTCGGTGGTTTCGAAGCGCATTACGCTGCCCTCGAGGGGCGGATCTCCGATCTTGGCCGCGATGGCGTAAGGCTCAATGATCTTGATGAGGATCTTCCGACCGAGAAGGGAGTCCCCGGATGGAGCGTCGTTTCCCACGATTCAGGATACGGTCCTCGGCTCCTAAGGCAATTTTGGTCCGTGTTTCGTGTCGTACGACGCCCCTTCTGTGCGGATTATGTCGCAGTAGCCCTCGTTCCCCGCTAAGCCGGGCCTCACGGCCTCGGCCCCTTATCAGATAGGAAGCAGACGATACCAATGCCCAAAGAACTAAGTCAAGCGACTCCAGTCGGCCGCCGTGGAGCGGAAGAAAGGTCCGAAGAAGGTCACCTTCGAGGTTCTCGGGCCGTACGAAATTCCAATGCCTGACGACTCTCGGGTAATAACTCGAGACGAAGGTCAGGCGTTCTTTCGCGCTCATCCGCACATTCGCAACCGCCGTGGGGCCTATGTGTTTGGCCTTCGGTCGGGCGGCGGCATGACGCCAATTTACGTCGGCGAGGCAACTCGAAAGTACGATCAGGAATGCTTCACCAATGACAAGCTACTCAAGTACGCAATCGGAATGGCGCGTTATGAGAAAGGGACCCCGATTCTCTTCTTAGTTGCTTCCCCTCAAGGCAAAGGCCGGGTGAACGTCAAAGTCATCGATGACCTTGAGAACTTCCTAATTCAGAATGCTAAGGCAAAGAACCCGCATCTTGTGAACAAGACCGGCACGAAGGAGGCGGACTGGGCGATCCAAGGGGTCGTTCGTCGAAAGGGCGGGAAGACATCGGCCTCAGCTCGCGCCCTCCGGAGCATGATGGGATTCGAGTAGCGACCTGGGGTTGTAGTATCCTCGCGGCGGGCCCCGGAAGAGGCGAGACTCTTCAATCTTTTGATGTCAGCAACAAACTGTTCACGGAGAGGTTAAGTGTTAATGCTCGCCTGCTCAGCTGTCGGGCAAAAGGCGAACCGCCTCCCGGTTAAGAGACCATGAACCCCGCCGAAGAGATCTTGAACAGGAACCGCCGATTTGTGAAAGCCCGCGTGCGCCGCTACTGTCCCGGCTGGGACGGCAAGCAGCACCCTGTAGACAACCCTGATGGCAAGCGCCCAGGGGAGCTCTGCAAGAACTGCATAGACCACCGCGCACGGCTCCCACAGTAGGCCATCCACGCCGGGCCCAACGGCCCGGCTCTTTCCCTATCCGTAACTCCTTTGCTCCATCGGAATATTGCCCTCGCAGCTGGTGTCGGAATGGTACGGGACATATTGGCACAACTGCGACGGGTATCGGAAACTGGGGACTACTACCTGGCCCTCTTCGGTGCACTGGCGGTTCCCTCGATCTGCGGAGCCCTTGAGTCTCCTGACGGGGAAGATACAGCAGATCGGTACGCCGGATGGTTCGACCAATACATTGGGCCAAAATATCGAGTTGGGCCGAGGCATGAGCCGAGTCTCTCGGGAAGACAGTGTTACAAGTTTAGGTGTGCCATGCTTCATCAGGGACGTATGACCCACGCCGACCTCGGATATGCCCGCATCCTGTTCATCGAACCGGGTTCCGGCTTCATAGCACACAACAATGTGATCAACGATGCCCTGAACTTGGATGTTCAGCGCTTCTGCCAAGACATGATCGACGGGACGCTGCAGTGGCTGTCGGCGGTAGAAGGAACCGAACCCTATGAGACGAATCTCAAGCAAGCGGTCCAGAGGCACCCGGATGGACTACCGCCGTACATCGTAGGTGTCCCCGTGATCTCCTGAGATGAATCGGTTCTTAGATTCGCGGCCAGCGCTTGAGGCGCGGGCACCCTCGATCAACTTGTACCAATTACGGGTGTTTCCACGGAGCTTCATCAGGTAGGCGACGGCCCGCGGGAGAATTGCTGCGTGATCATTTCGGGCCCCTGCGCCTCACCATCTTTATCTACTTCAGCTCGGCATTCGCATTGATTGTCTCCTCAAGCACAGACGCCCGCCGACAGGAGGAGGCGACGCAAGGAATGGCCTGATGAGTATGTCATCGTCCGTCTCTTGAGGGAACTCTTCGATCTGAACGTCCGGAAAGAATTCGCAACGCTTCATCAGCTGAGCACTCTGCGAGGCATGCCGATCCAGCGCGACGAACGAATAAAGCGACTTCTTGAGATTCTTTTGAACCAAGGACTCGTATCGAAAAACCTCGTCGGCGAACGAACGATCTATTTCCTAAGCGAAAAGGGTGCGAACGTCTGGCTAAGACATCGAGACGGCTTTGACATTTTCCGCCCACTACACGAGGCAGACGCTAATCCTTGATTGGCAGCTCGTAGCCTTCCGAGGTCTCTACCACAAATTCAACGGGACACCTGAACCAGCTTTCGACGGACTCATCCCTCGCCGATTCAATCGTATCCTCCGTGAACCCGATTGGGGAGAGTATGAAGACACTGTGAACGCTGCCATTCTGCCAACGTAGATCTCGCCGCAGATCGTTTGCGAGGCTTCGCAGGTCCGTCCCCAAGACGGGCTGTCCGACTGGGAACCGCTTGACCAGGAGGTACTCAGGGTCCCCAAGATGGCGGTGGACCCAGGGGATTCGGACAATCCGAGGGTATTTCAAGTCGATTACCAAGTCCCATGCGACCTTCGATCTGGATGCAATTCCGGAATGCAGTCGTACTGCCTTGGATCTTTTCTTGACCAATCGTTCTACTTCGGGGTACACCTCTCCGAGCTTGTTGAGGATGCGGTCCGTAGGATCAGACCCCTTCGCAGGGAATAGCTCAAACTTCACGATGAACGCGAAATCGAAATAATCATCAATCCAGTGCCTTAGCGGAAGAATCAGCCGGAAGCTGTTCCAGACCGCGAGAGGGAAGTAAATCGCGAGTAGAAAAGCAGAGCCAAAGATCAGCAGCTCCCAGCCACCAATAGAAGGCTGCCCCAGCAGGAGCCACAGCACAACAAACACGAGGAAGATGGACAACGCGCTGAAGTATGCGAGCGTCTTCCACAACCGATCGGAGTAACTGAAGATTTCGTCCGCGAACGCGAACGGATTTGTCTGCTCCTCGGACATGGCTGCCATTGTGCAACTTGTAAGGGTTCCGAGGATATGGAGATAGTTGGAACGACATTCCAAATTGTAGGATTCAATTTCGTCGGCGCTTCTTGAGCCTGGTCGCTAATCCGTCCCACATGACCGAACACGAACTTGGCCGAAACGCGCTGAACGTTCTCCCGACGGAACTCCTAGTGGAACGGTGCAAGGAAAGCTTGGACGATGTCTCCCCGAGTGCAGACGTTGGGAGAATCGTTAAACTAAACGGCGTGCTCGTCGTTGATTGGAACCTTCAGCGGCCGTGCAAACTGTATCTCGATATCGACGGGATTGGCCGATTTGTGATTGTTCAACAAGGCGAAAAGTTCGTCGGGGTGGCATTCCTCCCGGGAGTCTCCAGTCAGAATCCGTGGGAATTCGAGCGATCCCTCAGGGAGGAATGACACGATGGCGACGCAGCATTACGCCCTATACGGCAACGTGGTCATGCCACGAGAATATTGTCCGTCATGTCGTCAGTGGGCCTTGGTAGTTGAGGGACGGCTCGCATGTTGCCAGATGCCCACAGACTTAGGATCCCGGCAGACGAAGCGAATGTCGCAAGCACCTGACATTCGGCGTCAACCAACGGAGGAGGAGAAGCGCCAGATTCTGGAGGGGCAACAGAAGCATTGCCTCTACTGCGAACGAACATTCGGTTCGGCCGTGATCAGAAAAGGCAAGCTTACTTGGCTGAGGGTCACCTGGGATCACCTGGTGCCATTTTCCTATGGCCAGAATAACAACGCGATCAACTTCGTGGCGGCGTGTCAGATCTGCAACGGGATTAAGGGTAGCTTGATGTTCGCCACCATCGAGGAGGCACAGACGTACATTGTTTCGCTTTCGGAGGTTCTGGAGTCGACCGAAACTACTCCATCGGGAGATGTAACCGAATGAGATTCCCGGAAGAAATGAGGACCGCGAGCCCCTCACCGGAACACAACTCAGGAGTTCTGATGATCTGGTGCAACCGACCAGGTTCCGGCAGAATGCCGAGAAGGCAGACTGATGAACTGAACATCTTGGCCTCGCGTTATCACTATGTCTGTCCATCCGACCTCACTCAGTTGGAACGACGTGGGCTCTCCGATTCCAAGAATCCGCGGATCCTCCTCAAGCGATGCCCGAAGTGCCGCACGACATGGTACGGTCCAACCCTGTCCCAATTGGGGTTACGTCCGACGGGAGTTCCCGGTTTGCTAGAGACTAACCCCGAATACACTTCCCTTCCGAAGAATTAGGGGTGACAGCTTGGCAGACGAAATCGTGGTTACATCTTTGGTCGTCGCCGTCATCGCAATTGCCTTGACCGCCTTGAACTGGTTGGAATCCCGAAAGGCTCGTCGGCTGCTGGAGATAATGGTCAAGTCGCTGCCGTTCATCACGAAGCGGCGGCGAGGACCTTCCAGGAAACCGAAGGCGTCCGCGCCGACGTCGCCCGCATCGCCCGATCCAGTAAAGCTTGCGGCGGAGGAACGCCGTCGCCTCCGGCTCGAATTGGAAAAGCAGAAGCTACAATGGCGGCAGAACAAGGACATCGCGAAGGCGATCGGTTGGTTCTTGGACCGTATGAGTGATGAAGGAGAAGACGAGGATGACGACAATTGAAATTCATTAACCGGCTCGCTCGATGTTCGTTCCACTCACATCTTCGCTTCACCGAGGGCGAAACGAGCGGGCGTCAAGGACTTGGACGTCGGTGACTTCGTGGAGATCGAGCCGGGGCGGACTCGAGGACGCTCGTGATTCGGAAAGTGCAGTTCGCAAGAAAGAACTAGGCCGCCCACGACATCGCTCGTTGGCATGCAACGCTTAGATAGAGGCGGGGCGGAATACCCGTTGGCCACGGGTTGAAGGCCCAAGAGGCTCCTCAAACTCACCGTATCTTTTTTTGAAACCGATCGCAGGACGGGCGGTAATTTTGGGACTAGGCTCTTGGCTAGACATCTCCGCTATCCAGCACGAGAAATGTTCCTCACCGCCTGAAGAAAGGATTTTCAGCCATCACCCAGGCCTGACTTCCACATCGACCGCTCGTCGGTACGGTTCTCGAGGGCAACTTACGGGAGCGATTAGGAGCATCCCCCGCAGGGTGCGACTTAGCGACCGGGGTATTACTCAGGTTTCTTCGAGTCCAAGAAACCTAAGAAAGTGGGATACCGGGAAAAGACAATTTTTATGGATGGAACCTTATAAATAGAAGGACAGCACAGAGATGAGCAGAGCATGATGCCCGACGAAAGCGGATACGATCCTGGGTTGATTGAAGTCCTAGTCGAAAGCGTAGCTCGATCTGCCCTTCCATCCAGTGACGTAATTTTTTCATTAATTTCAGACTATAGCTATGGTTATTGTTCATGACCATCACACGCACTCAGCAACAAAACGCGAGAAGAAAGCTTGTTGTTGAGGAACCCCACGGATTTCGCCGCTATCCCCGCCACTGCCGGAAGTGCTACAATGCTTGGCAGCGGGAGCAATATGCGACGAAACCCAAGTCTCTCGATCGGCGCACTCGATTGGCCAAATTGGAGAAGAAATATGGGTTCCCCCCGACTGATTGTTGTTGCCCAGGGTGCGATCACCGAGCGCTGAGTAATGCTGGGACTCCCCGACGCCAAGTCCCCTCAGATTGTGTGGATTGTGAGTGCTGCGAATTTCGATATCATACCTACGTTAAGTGCCCGAGCTGCAGCCAAACCCAGAGGCCCGACGGTTCATACGGCTGCTACAAGTGCCCCAAGTGTCGCGGCTCAATTCCACCCAGCAAAATGCCGCACGCCCATTGCCCTGAATGCGAGGTCCTGTTAGATCCAGACGGCGTTTGCCCTTGGAAGAGGGAGGAGCCAGAGACCCATCCCGGCTCGCTAAAGACAATGATGGTCATGAAGACAATAAACAACTCTATCATGAAAATAATGAAATAAACATTGGCCAGCCATTGACTGGTGAGACTGCGCCGGCCTTGCACGTTCCAGATCCTCATCCGATATTCTATGAAATCGATCAGATATCTCACCGTTCGTGAGGGTTTCGGACCGGGGTTTCAGTCGTTTTTGAACCGCGATATCGCAGGGATAATTCTTCCCGTATCTACAATATTTCGATATTTTATTTTCGTGCGTGGATAAATGTTTAAGTAGCAAGCGCACACAAGTATACCCTCGTTGAGTACCGGAGCCCTCGTCATTTTGCAGAACCCTCTAGAATCGCCACCTAGGAGGCGACCCGAACTCGTCCGTCCGGGTAGTTTCGCTCGTCCTAGTGAGAGCTTTATCCTCCCGCTCGACCATACGTTTCTTGGGAGCGAAGATGGGGAAAATTCGCTTCCAGAGGACAGCAATGAACCCCTTGCGTCCGTCCATGGGACGGATGGAGACCCTCAGGGGACGGATGACGGCGAAGTACGTGCAGTCGGCCACCTCGGCGCGGACGAACCCGCGTTGAACGTCGACCAAGTCATTGCACGCTTCGTCGACGAGACCAAGAACCGATTCCGACCAGACACTCCGACAGCCGGCGACTACTCGACGGCTTTCCGACGTTTCGCGAAGACCGTAGGCCTGGACTCGTTCTCTCGGAAGCAGCTCACACCGAAGCGAGCCCACAAGATTATCACCGACTACATGGCGACGATGAGACCGGGCTCGAAGCGATGGATACTGACGGCCCTGCAACGCGTGTGGGTCTACGGCGGACTCGGACCGTGGCCGATTGACATCGGACGAGACTTCGGACGTTCGTTGCCGAAGCCGCAGCGACGAGAGGCACCTCCGGATGCGGAAGTCCTCCCGTTCGCCAAGGCTCTGGCAAAGGAACCCGACGCCTACGTTCGTGTCTTCGTTCGCATGATGTTGACCTACGGACTAAGACCCGTGGACCAGCTCGGTGCGATCCGATGGGGCAATATCCGGTACGACGAGTCCGGACGACCCTACGCATTCGTAGCGCGTGGTGTCGAAGAAGGATTCAAGACCGGGAGCCCGTGGATCGCGCACATCCCATCGGACCTAGCGACGGACCTGATGGAGTGGAACGGGAAGAGCCCGAACTCCACCCCGGAGGCGCTCATCCTTCCTCGAATGGGGAAGCATGGGAAGATCGCCGATGCAATGCGCATCCATTCCAATCGGTCGACCGAAGACCTTTGGAAAGCGTACACGGCCCGACACGGAATCCGTTCGGCGCTGACGATGGCCCACATGAGGCACTTCGTAAAGCGTCACCGACGGAAGGTGTTGGACCCGGCGATCCTCGCCTACTGGTCCGGACACGATGCGAAGTCCGAAGGCGGCGGGATGAGCCTGCACTACGGGACGAATCTCCCGGTCCAAGAAGTCTTGGAGGAACAGAGTCGAGAGTGGCCGGAAGGACCCATCGGAGACCTGATTCCGGTTCGCGTTCTGGAGACCGCTGAAATCACGCCTCAAATGATGAACGCGATACGGGAATACATGAAGGGCGGAAGCGACTCCGAACTGACCACAGTCTTCGGAGAGGCCAGAAAGAAAGCGACTCCGTTCGTGAGGCCTTGATGAAGGGCATATACTCCGGAATCACCGCTCCAAAACCCTATATCCTCCCCGCCTCTTCCGCCGAACTGCGGCCGGGATGGGCTAGCCTGGTCTTATGCTAGGGGACTGTGGATCCCTTGACGCGAGTTCAAATCTCGCTCCCGGCCCTCTTGCCCCGGTCGCGACGTACTCGGGGTGGAACGGGCTCCGCACGTTTTAATAGCGAGTGTCGAATGGGTGGGTCGCCGCTCCGAGGCGATGAAGAAGCCTCGCGGTGGTCCGAATCCCGGGGAGCGGGGCTGCGATGATCAAGCAGGCGGAGAAAGCGTATGCTCCACTCGAGGTGGAGAGGCAGGTCCAGGAGTTTTGGGACCGCGCGAAAGTCTACGCGAAGACCGCCGCGGCGCGATCGAAAGGCGAAGACTTCTATTTCGGTGACGGACCGCCGTACACGACCGGCTCGATCCATCTGGGCCAAGTGCTGAACAAAACGACGAAAGACGCGGTCCTCCGCTTCCGCCGGATGCGCGGGTTTCGCGTGCGGGACCAACCCGGCTACGACATGCACGGCCTCCCGATCGAGGTCCAGGTCGAGAAGACGCTCGGCATCACGAACAAGAAGGAGATCGAGGACCTCGGGATTGAGACGTTCATCACGACGTGCCGCACGTTCGCCCTCGACCTCCTGAACAAGATGACGGACCAGTTCCGGGCCCTCGGAGTCTGGATGGACTGGGACCGGCCCTACATGACGATCCGGAACGAGTTCATTGAAGGGGCATGGTGGACCCTGGGCAAGGCGCACGAGCGCGGGTGGATCTACGAGGCCCTTCGTTCGACCCAGTGGTGCTCCCGCGATGAAACCGCCCTCGCGGACGCCGAGATCGAGTACTCCGATGAGACGGACCCCTCGATCTACGTGAAGTTCCCGCTCGTTGACCGACCCATGGAGTCCCTGTTGATCTGGACGACGACGCCGTGGACCTTGCCCGCGAACTTGGCCATCGCCGTTCATCCGCAGTTCGTCTACGCGAAGGTCAAGGTCGTCCGCGGCGATTCGACGGAATTCATTTGGACGATGGAGTCGTCCGTCCCCGCAGTCACGGCCCTCGGCGGGGCGTCTGCCCATGAGGTCGTCGAGACGACGCCGGGCGAGAAACTGGTCGGCCTCGCCTACACGCATCCCCTCGCCTCGAAGGTTCCGTATCAGGCGACGGTGACGGGGGAATGGGTCCACCGGGTCGTCGCGTCGAACACGGTTGAGGCGGAGCACACGGGCCTCGTACACACCGCGCCAGGCCACGGTCCGGAGGACTTCGACCTCGGGCAGTCCCTCGGCTTGCCCGTCATCAGTCCCGTCGACGAACGAGGGCATTTCACCAAGGAGGCGGGCGCGTACCACGACAAGGCCGTGAAAGAGGCGGATGCGGAAATCATTGAAGACCTCCGCGCCGCGAACGCCCTCTTCGCGGCCGAGACCCTCGTCCACTCGTACGGCCATTGCTGGCGGTGCAAGACGCCGATCCTGTACCGCGCCACGGTCCAATGGTTCCTCCGCGTCGGCCCGATCAAACCGAAGATGATCGAGGAGGTGCAACGGATCGCCTGGTTCCCGGATTGGGCCGGCAAGGCCCGGCAGATGGACTGGACCCAGAACCTGCGGGACTGGTGCCTCTCCCGGCAGCGGTACTGGGGAATCCCGCTCCCGATCTGGCGGTGCACGAAGTGTACGCATTGGATCCTGGTCGCCTCGTCGGAGGCGTTGCGGAAGGGCCAAGGCTACCAGGACGGGATGGACCTGCACCGACCTGGGATCGACCAGGTCGTCCTCCCGTGTCCCGAGTGTCAAGCGGACATGCGGCGCATCCCGGACATCCTCGATGTCTGGTTCGACAGCGGCGTCTCGAGCTGGGCGAGCCTCGGATATCCCGCGCGGGACGACGAGTTCCGCCGGTGGTGGCCGGAGGACTGGATCGTCGAAGGTCCCGACCAGACCCGGGGTTGGTTCAACTCGCAGCTCGCAGCGGGCGTCGTCGCGTTCGACCGGGCGCCGTACGACAGCGTCCTCATGCATGGATGGGTGAACGGGCCTGACGGGCGGCAGATGCACAAGTCCCTCGGGAACATCATCGAACCCGAGACGATCGTCCGCAAGTTCGGCGTCGACGCGCTTCGCTTCTACATGCTTTCCGTCAATGCGATCTGGGAGGACAAGACGTTCCAGGAGGACGGCGTCCGGAACGCGAACCGAACGCTGAACATCCTCTGGAACGTGTTCCGCTTCGCGACGACCTACATGGTGCTGGACCGGTTCGACCCGGCCTCGCCGGATTTCCCGTCGATCTCGGGCCACTTGCGTCCCGAGGACCGCTGGCTGCTTTCGCGGCTCGAGGGCCTGAAAGCCGCCGTGAACAAGGAATTCGCGACGTACAATCTGCACCGAGCGTACCGAGCGGTCGAGGCGTTCATTCTGGGCGACCTCTCCCGGTGGTATGTGAAGCTAGTTCGTGGCCGGACCTGGACCGAGGCGGAGGACCGCGATAAGCTCGCGGCGTACCACGTGCTCTTCGAGGCGCTCCGGACGCTCGCGCTCCTGCTCGCGCCGGCAACACCGTTCGTGGCGGAGGCGATCTACCAACGCCTCGACGGGAAGAAACTGAGCGTCCACATGGTCGATTGGCCGTCCGCACAAGAGGAACGAATCCAGCCGGATCTCGAACGGTCCATGAGCATCGTCCAGGAGCTCGTCGAGGTCGTGTCGAAGGAACGACAAAAGGGAGGGCGCAAGCTGCGCTGGCCTCTGAAGCTCGTTGCGGTGAAGAATCCCACGCCCGATGCGGCGGCCGCGCTCGAAACGATGCGCGGCATCTTCCTCGAACAGGCGAATGCGAAAACCCTCGCCGTCCTGAAAGAGACGGAGGAGTTCCCCGGGATGGCACTCGTGGTCAAGCCCGATCCGGCGGCGATCGGCAAGGCCTACCGCGTATTGCAGCCCAAGATTGTAAAGCTCCTCGAAACGCGGTCCGCGGACGAAATCAAGAAGGCCCTCGACAAAGGACACCTCCAGGTCGGGGTCGAGGGCCAGATTGTGACGATCGAACCGTCCATGGTCCGTTTCGAGAAGGCGATGCCCGCCGAGGTGATCCGGGTCCCGACCGCCTACGGCGAGCTCTACCTCGACCTTCGCATCACGCCGGAGTTGCAGGCGGAAGCGTACGCCCGAGAAGTGATCCGTCGAATCCAACAGATGCGGAAGGAGATCGACCTCGAGGTCGACGACTTCATCGAGACCGTCGTGAAGACGAACAAGGACTTCGCGACGATGCTGGGAAGCCAGAAGGAATTCATGGCGCGGGAGACTCGATCCCGCAAGTTCATGTTCGCTGAAGGGACGGTGGAATCCGAATACGTCGTGGAATGGAACGATGTGGATGGCCATTCCGTGACGATCGGCGTCACGCCGCTCCACATGTCGGAGGCCCTCCGAGACTTCACCCGGATTCCCGGGATCACCGTGCCCAAGGCGGTGGCGCTCTTCGACGCCGGATACAAGAGCCTCAGTGCGCTCCGGACCGCGACGAAACAGGAACTCGCCCAGATCGAAGGTTTGCAGGGGGCGGACGCGGTCCGGATCTTGGACGCCCTGGCGGCGAAGAAGGACGCCCCTTTATCGTGTCCCACCTGCGGGGCCTCCGTCTCGGCGAGCGCGCGCAGCTGCTCCCGATGTGGCGAGCCGGTCACGACGAAGACGACGCCGTGCCCGCGTTGCAAGGCGGCCATCCCTCCGGGGGCGGACAAGTGCCCCGTCTGTGGCTTCGTCTTGTCGACCGCCGCGGTCGGATCACCGTCCCGCATCGCGTGCATCGCTTGCGGTGAGCTGATCCCCGCGGGTTCCACCGACTGCCCGTCGTGCGGAGCGCCGCAAGCTGGGGCGGCCTCGGCTCCCGCTCGGACCGCGTCGGAGGATGAGCCCCCACCTCTATTGAAGGATTCTTCCTCCTACCTGGTCGAGGAGGCGGCGCCGGACGAAGCGTACCGGCTCTTCCAGATCGCGCAGAAGGCGGGGAAACCGGGGATGGCGATCACGCGGATCTTTCCGCAGAAGGTGCGGGAGCGTCTCGGCGGCTCCGACCTCCCGATCCTCTGGTTGAGCAACGTCGGCAAGGAGGACTCGGTCCGGCCGAAGGACCTCGAGAAGCTGTCGCTCGCGGTGGAACAGTTCCTCACCCGCGAAAGGGGCGTCATCCTCCTCGACGCGATCGAGTACCTAGTTACGAATAACAACTTCATCACGGTCCTGAGGCTCGTCCAATCGATTCGCGACCAAGTCGCGATCAACAACGGCGTGTTCCTCGTGTCCGTGAACCCGTCGGCTCTCGACCCGCACCAGCTCACCCTCCTCGAGAGGGAGGTGGATCGAGTGATCGGATCCACAGGTGGGTCGTCGGGCGAGACCTCGCGGGACGGCGATCGTTAGCGTAGGACGGACGCGACGACGTCTTTCAAGCGCGGAACCGTCTGAAGGCGATCGAGTTCCTCGCCGGGGCGAACCCAGCGATGCTCGACGTTCTCCCAGTCCAGGCGGACGCGGCGACTCGCAACGTCGAACAAGAACGGATGGACCACGTACACTGTCTCGTCGTGTCGCGCGAGAATCGGGGCTCCCGCGGCTCGGAACGCGAGGCGTCGTAGACCGGTCTCCTCCCGGACCTCTTGCACGGCACGGGCTTTCGGATCCTCACGCCCCTCTAGGTGTCCGGAGATGGCGGACCAGCGACCGCGGAAGCTTCCCACTTTCTCGCTTCGACGCACGATCAAGATGCGACCTCGATTCCGTAGGACCGCGGTCACGACGGGCGTGGCCCTCACGTCCGGCAGTTCCACGGTTCCCCGGGCACCGTCGAGGACGATCCGATCGCCCGTCCGCAGACCCGCCGTGTCGATCCGATCCACCATCGGGATTCCCGCCAGGATCGCCCCGACCGCGACGATGCCCTCGGCCGAAGCATTCACGATTCCGGCCGGCCCCACCTCTCGCTTCGCGAGCCCATAGATCACGTACGATCCGACGGTGCTCCCTTTCCCGTGCGGGAACGCGAAGATGCGACCCGCGAGCCGTTCGTCGGCGACTCCCGTCGAAGGATCGAGGATCTTGCCCGCCACCGGGTCGGCGCCTCCGACGAAGGAGAAAGGGACCGGACTCGCGAGCACATCACCCGCGGCGTGGCCGGGGACGATTCGCCGACCGCGGATCTTCACGCGTACCGCTCCAAGAGTCGCTCGATGTCGTCCAGGATGACCTTCTGCTTGCACAGACTCGGCAGGTAGTACGCCCCCTTGCCGGAGGGCGTCGCGACCGTTCCGAAGCGGTGCTCGAGCAGCGTGACCTCCAAGCAGGTGTCCGCAAGGACCCGTCCTCCGTGTCGCTCGATGATCCCGACCGCCTCGAGGTTCGCGTCCCGTACGGTCCGGCTTGTGAAGACCCACACGGGAATCCTCGGGGGTGTGCGCTCCACCCGGTGGGCGATCTCGCGCACCTCGTGCTCCGACAGCTGCGGGGACCCGAGGGCAATGACGTCCGCCTCGTTCCCGTCCGTGTACGATCGCTTCGCCGCGACGAGGTCGCGTCGGGTGATCGTCATCGACGGAAGGCCCCTGGTCGGAGCGCGGCGGGCTTCCGGAGTGACCCCGTCGAGATGGTACATGCCGCAACTCCCGCTCGAGGCCAACGCGGCACCGAGCCACTTCTGGTCTTCCTCCGTCCCGCGAAATCCGCGGAAGTATGGGAGGCCTTCGCCGACCCGCTCCCCCGCGACCAGGCCGATCAGGGAGAAGTCCAGGCCTCGCGGTTTCGTCGTCACGTGGACGACGATCGTGGGCTTCCGACCCTCGTCGGTGTGCAGCCCGTCTTCGGGCGTCGCTCCGACGATCGACGCCGCCAGGGCCGACGGCCCGCCCTCGCGGTTCGTGCGGGCTCCGAGGACCGAGTTCGCGAAGCAGACCGCGTTCGACTCGGCCCAAGCGACATGCTCGCCGAGCCCCGGTCGAACGCCGATCAGGTACGGCGTGCATGAGAAACTCGGACGGACCCCCATCGTCGCATACGCCCGCGCAATCCGGGCCTGCTTCTCCGCGAAGTCGGGTGGGATGCCCAGCTCCTTCCACTGGGCCAAGTCCGTGCCGAGCGGATTCACCGTCGTCGGGACAGCGACCCTGGCATCCCGGGCGAAGTCCTCGAGGAACTCCAGGCCGGAGTCGCCAATCATCTTGTACGAGGCGCCGGACACGTGGGCCGACGTGATCGGGACGAGGCGCTTCGCCTCGGACAGGCCTCCGAGGGCGAGCAGGATCTGCATCGCCTTCCTCTGGGATGGCGTCCCTTCGTCGCGCAACCGACGCTGGTCTCGGGTGAGCCGCAATCAGACCGCCCCTTGCAGGATGGATCGCGCCACGCGGCGGGCGATTTCCGGTTTGGCCGGGTAGGCGACCAATTTCAGGCGGACATCGATCGCGTCGGAGTCCTTCGCGAGGGCCCATCGCTCCAAGAACGCCGCTTGCTTGTCGAGCCGAAAGTGCAGGACGCCGTCCTCGTCGACGCGGGCTTCCACCTCGGATTCGAACGACTGCGGCAGGCCGGCCGTCGACCATCGCTCCCATATCGCACGGATCGACTTCCCGTCCTCGATGCGCCGAGTGAGTCGGACGAGGGCATTTCCGAAATGGCCCTCAAGGACCTCGCGGACCGGTTCTCCCCCCGGGAGAGCGAAGGCCAGCGCGGCCGAGACGCGGGCCTCGTCCTCCGTCGCATGGGCGTAGGTGCGGGCCTCGATCCAATGGATCGGTAGCTTAGCCATGGAGCCGCCCCAGGGCCGCTCGCGCCTGGCGTCGGAAATCCTCGAGGGTTCCTTCGTTCACGAGCATCACGTCCGCCGTCGCGATCACGTCGCCGAGGCCCCAGCTCAATTCACGGAGGTCGCGCGCGTGGAAAGCCTCGATCGTTGCCGCATCGTCCGTCCGGCGGCGCCGCATCATCCGCTCGTGCCGCGTCTTCGGAGAGGCATGGACGGCCACAACGGACAGGTCGGCCCCGAATGCCTCGCGGAAGATTTCCAGCTCGGCTCGTCCTCGGAGTCCGTCGACCAGGACCCTCTCTCCCTGGATGCGCGGGAGAGTCCGCTCGGCCCAGATCCCCATTCCGTGCACCTGGCGCTCGGCGTTCGCCATGCCCCCCACGGTTGCGTCCGTGATCAGCAGACCACGACGAAAGGCCTCCTCGCGGACGACGTCGCCCATGCGGACCACCGAGAAGCCCAGCGTCTGCGCCACGGCAAGGGCCTCTTCCTTCCCGCAGCCGGGCATCCCCGTGAGGCAGACCACACGCACGAGTCGTGTGGAATCGGACGCCCAACTTAAGCGTTTCTTGAGGGAGGAGACTGCGTCACCGCTGGCGCCGTCAATTCTTGTTTGTACGAGCGAGCGTCCGTTCACGAGGCCCACCACCGCATCGTGGCCGCCATGCGGACCTAGCCGTGCCGCAATCACCTGATTCTGGCACGAGCGTTCCCGATATCGCTCACAGCGCTGGCCCTTTGGGGGACGGCGGGAACCACAGCCCACCGAAGAAGTAACCGAAGGAAAACCAAACACGAGGCTACCGACGGACACTCCAGACAGGATCGATGGGAGACATCGCCCCTATCCCTATGAAAGACGTAAATGTGCCCGCAAAGAAACCTTCAACAAATTTGACTCGCTCCGCTCGGCTGAGCCGCCACTTGAGGAGAAGCCTCCGAATCAGATAGCTAATCACGAGGAAGAGGCCAATAGCATACCCGAACTTCCAGGGCCACCCCACCGCGACGGTGGCCGAAGAGTCGAAGAGGAGATACAAGATTATGAGGAAGAAGCCAGGAATGATCACCAGGTTGAGGACATCCCGGTCCGGCCTTTGTGGATTGGCAAGCATGCCGAAACCTCAATTGCTCCATATCGGCATAATCCTGCGGCGATTCAAGACATCGAGGTTGCGTTGCCGTAGGCAGTGCATTCGATTTGCGGGGACGCGGGTAGCAACATAGAAATACCCATCGGCTCGTAGCTCGCGACCGAGGCGCATCATGCCCCTCGACCTGGACCTCAGCAAACTCCGATTCGGGACCGAACTGCTCAAGCGCGGCTTCGCGAAGATGCAGAAAGGCGGCGTCGTGATGGACGTCACGAACGCGGAGCAAGCACTGATCGCGGAAGAGGCAGGTGCGGTCGCCGTCATGGCCCTCGAGCGCGTCCCCGCGGACATCCGGGCCGCGGGCGGGGTCGCGCGGATGGCGGATCCCGTCAGGATCCAGGAAATCATGGACGCGGTGACGGTGCCCGTGATGGCGAAGTGCCGGATCGGCCACGACGCCGAAGCAAGGGCCCTGGAGTCTCTGGGCGCCGACATGATCGACGAGTCCGAGGTCCTCACCCCCGCGGATCCGTTCTTCCATGTGAACAAGAGGGCCTTCGAGGTGCCCTTCGTCTGCGGCGCGCGGAGCCTCGGGGAGGCCGTCCGCCGGATCTGGGAAGGCGCCGCGATGATCCGGACCAAAGGAGAAGCCGGGACCGGCGACGTCGTGGAGGCCGTGCGTCACATCCGGCTCGTGACCGCCGCGATCGCCGAGCTGAAAGCCATCGACAACGACCGCCTCTACGCGGTCGCCACGAAGTTCTCGGACAGTTACACGAGATTACTGAAAGAGGTCCGGACAGCCCACGGGCAGGATGACGCCGTCCACGAGGCCGACGTCGTCTTCGCGGGTGCCACCTTGGACGACATCACGGAAGGAACGTTCCAGCTCCTGACGGAGATCAAGAAGATCCAACGCCTGCCCGTGGTGAATTTCGCGGCGGGCGGCGTCGCCACGCCGGCGGATGCGGCCCTCATGATGCTCATGGGCTGCGACGGGGTCTTCGTCGGCTCCGGCATCTTCAAGGCGGAGAACCCGGAGACCCGGGGCCGCGCGATCGTGGACGCCGTCGCCCACTTCGACGACCCGTCGACGGTCGCGGAGGTCTCGAAGGGGATCGGCCTTGCGATGAAGGGCCTGGACGCTAAGGCGCTGCCGATCGAGGCGCGTCTCCAGGACCGCGGCTGGTGACCTTCGACAGGAGCGCATCGAGCGCCTCGTTTACCCCGTCCCCGGTCACGGCGGACACCGCACGCGCGCCCTTGGCGGTCGCACCAAGGTCCGACTTGTTCGCGACCACGACGATGGGGACGTTCGGGAACATCCTTTCGACTTCTTCGAGGAGACGAAGTTGGTCGACGACCGGATAACCGCATGTCTCGGTCGGATCGAGGAGGAAGAGCACGCCATCCGCCACATGGGCCAGGGCCGAGATCGCCTGCCGTTCCATCGCGTTCCGTTTCTCCATCGGGCGATCGAGCAGGCCGGGGGTGTCGAGGATCTGAAAGCGGTCCAGGCCTCGGTCGAAGTGCCCGAGCGAGACGCGTTTCGTCGTGAAGGGGTAGTCTGCGATTTTGGGCCGGCCGGAAGAGACCGCGCGGACGAACGAGCTCTTCCCCACGTTGGGATAACCCGCGACCACGATGGTCCGGACCTCCGGGTCGATCTGGGGGAGCTTTCGCAGCGCGCGCCGCGCCTCGATGAGGGCGTCGAGATCGGACGCGACCTGATTCACCACGGACGACAACCGTCCATACGCCTCGCCGCGCAATTCGCCGATCGTCTTCCCCTCGGCCCGTCCGATTCGCCGGCGATAGTCTCGGGCGATCTTGGCGGAACGATCGGCCGCCCAGTCCGCCGCGCCAAGGTGTTTCTTCAACTGGCCCTCATCGACCAGGAGGTCGACGAGATCGCGGTAGAACGGGGGGAGGCGAGCCAGGCTCGGGAATCCCTTCACCACGCCGCGGAGGGTCGACTCGATCGCCTGACCTGCCACTCTGACCCTCGCCGCCGCGAGGTTCCGGGCCCTTGCCACACGATCGGGGCCCGTCGCGGTCACCTTGGCGGCGCGTCCGAACGCCTTGTCCAGGAGGGCGGGTGCATCGAGGACCGATGGCAGCTCGAACACGGGCGCGCGAATCGACCCGATGCCATAAGGATGTGGGGTGTCACCCGGGAAAGAATCCCTTCGCGACGAACCAGATGGCCCCCAGGATGGCCACGCGGTTCAGCGCGGCGAGAAAATTCGCGAGGAGGAACATGTTTCGCTCGAGGGCCTTCCCCTCCGCGTTGAACACGGAATACACGTAAATCGGGATCGTGTCGCTCATGCCCGGGATGCTGAGCAGGAGATACAGTCCGGAGTAGCCCGTTTTCTTGACGAGCTTTTCCGCCTTGACGACGACCCAAGCGGCGACACGCCAACGCGCCGACCATTTCTTGACTGATCCTTCGATATTGAGGCCGAAGATGAAGATGAGCCACGCGCCCAAGGTCTTGCCCGCCGCGATTGCGAGTCCGGTCCCGAGCAGGAACCCAAAGTTCTGGTCGCTCAGGGGTTTGATGAGGGCGATCTCGATCGGGATCGGTAGGACAATCGCAGCGAGGATCGCATATCCGAAGGCCAGGAGCATGTAAATCCAAGGCGTGTTGTAGGAGTCGAGCAGGATCTGTACGAGGTCAACCAAGGCCTTCGGCGTCGTATCCGATGGGGGTTATAAAAACCGCGGCCGTGAGTCCGTTCAGCGGGAAAGAGGATGCAGTTCTCCGTCGGCGGTCAACAGCACGACGCGGCTGTCCTCCCGCTCCGCGGCAACCCGGTAGCCGATTCGATTTGCGAGACGTTCCGCGAAGGTGCGAATCGATGCGTGGCTCGGAACGTTCTCGGCCTCGAGCCGCAGCCGGCTCTCGCCGACGAAACTGTACCCTTTGCATTCGATGAACATCGGTTTCGCGATTCGGTCGAGCTCCGCGTATTCATCCTCCCAGCCGAGGTTCCATCCTTCCACCAGGG
>Ga0209376_1001919_pt1 | contig 20207 bp, 4 predicted proteins | sample GraSoiAngelo_134_FD_185891 | JGI IMG/M metagenome (GOLD analysis project Ga0209376, IMG submission 185891) | Grasslands soil microbial communities from the Angelo Coastal Reserve, California, USA - 14_0929_05_30cm (SPAdes) (version 2) | ecosystem: Environmental > Terrestrial > Soil > Grasslands ... | reverse complement strand
CCCGCGGTCGCAGCTGCAAGATGGTACGCTAGACCCCCAGCGGCACCAACCACACAGGCTGGACCAGACTGAGGAAACAGCGCATCCCAAGCACACGGATTAGGAGTAGGCAGTCCGAGACTCGGAGGAAGAGCGTTGTCGATTGGGAGCGAGACTCCTGCAATGTCAGCTTGAGTGGTCGTCAGAATGTTCTTGTCGAGCAGATGAGCGATTCCCTGTCGAATGTCGATACCGCAGGCAGAATTGGTGAAGCTGAAATCGCAACCCCAGAAGTTGTTGCCATTGTGGAATTCTAGCTCGTCATAGTCGTGGCTTGCAATTTGCGGCGTGACGAAGAAGCCATTGTTACCGCCGAGTGATGTGATCAGAGCTGGAGTTAGTGGCCAGTCGCTTACGTCGACCAAACCGGCCTGCATCTGCGTGAACTCAGCGTTTTGGTCTGCATAGATCGTGCTTACGAGTGTGTCGAAAGCTGGACCTGCCGGTATCCATGGCACGTTCGGGGCCGTGGCTGCGTGGGCTAGCTGAACTGATGGAAGATGTACGTTGCTAGAAAGTGCACCTGGAAGACTTGCGAAAGAGAAAACGACAGCAAAGACTAGCGTTAGTTTGATTATAGATATGTCTTTCAATTTTTCCAAAGAGGGCTTCGGGGTTTTTCCCTTAAAAGATTATCCCTGAAACGGTCTCCGAGACTGTTTCAAGGTACATCTAGAGCAGGACTGGGATATTTGTAGAATACCTTGACATTCCGTGTGTTAACAGCGGTATTCCTCGCCGGTTATGGCAGGTCGGTGTCCAAAGGGCGCTTTCTCAAGAAACGGGATCCCGCAATACCGGCTCCAACTAAAACAAGAAGTGAGATCCCAGCAGACGGGAGGAGGCTCAAGCTTAGGCCCGCAGGCAACGGAGATACTAGCTGAACAAAGATTGATTTGAGATTATTAGTTAAGACATCTTCGATGATGTTGCTATAGTTCCCGGGCTTTCTCACGTAATCCACGAAAGCATCAATGCGATAGACTCTCGGGCTGTATTTGTCTGTCTTCCACTGGGCCGTGAATTCCTTTCGGTTAGTCGGGAGCAGGCCGTGAAAAGTTGTGTTTCCAATGAGGCGCCCCTCCACGCTTATGGTCAAATTCGCCTCTTCAGTCCTTGTTCCGTTGTTCAAAACCCGCGCAGTGACCGAAATAATAGTGCCTGGTATGACTCCAGCGTCATCGTTAACTGTCGCCGAGTCAACGGCCAAATCAATCAGATTGTTGATTACAATGATACGCTTGGTCTTGGATGCTGAAACCCCGTAGCTGTCGTCTGCTCTGACAGTGACGTAATACGGTTTCCCAATGCTGTAGACGTGGATTATCGTTGCGTTTGAACCCTGCTGGCTTGGATCCGGGTTTCCCCAAATCCAATAATAGTTACTAATAGATCCGCCCGAGTTCGTGGATCGAGCGGACGCGTTGAAGATGAGCACTCTACCTTGGAGCAGTTCGTTGCCGGTTATCGCAAGGTCAGCGGGAGTGGGGGATACTGTAAAGTCAACGATAGGTGGAGTGCATGGTGTGCCTGACGTAGGAGGGCAGTCGATATTGGTGAAATACCCGTCAGAGCTAACGGAAGGCAATTCTGTCTGGTCTAATCCAGCAGTCAAGGTTGCCGAGCGAAAGTGAATCTCGGAGAACCCGCTTCCGAGAATGTCGAATGTCACGTCGAAAAGTTTTCCGCTGGTTGGTGGCATTGTCGTTGCGGTGAGCAATACGAGCCCGAGAGCGACTACTCCTGCCTGGTCTTCCCCGCCGCATGCTGGCCCATGAGTATCTACGCAATCTCGCACCACTGTTGGCTTGCATGAATCGGCTCCCGATGGGCAGAGAACGTTGCCACCATAATCGAGGCCACCAGGTGGCAGAACAGCGCGAAGCACGAGAATGTTGTATGTAAGCACGACCGCAAAACCATTGATTGCAGGGGCGTCCGTTACATTCACAGTGAACGTAACCTGTCCTGCGGTCTCTCCTAGGAGGAACTGGTTTGGAGGATTTATCGCGATTTTAGCAGAATCCGCAGCGTGCGCTTGCGGTGTCCCCGGAAACAAGTGGCCGAGGTATGGGTTGCTAGAGAGTGCTAGAATCATGATCATGAGGGTGATGGAGGCTAGCCTTAGCTCTCTTACGCCAACGCTCGTTTCTGGCTCTCCACCGTCAGCTTTGATGATTCAAGGTCTGCAACGGCCGGGGGTCTTAAAAGTTTATCCCGAAAGAAAACTAGACGGATGAAATATTTTGATGGAGGTTTTCGTTTGACACGGGATTTTTCACGAGTCAATCTTTCCCCACGAACTTGTAAGAGCGATTTTTCACAGACTACGGGGCGAGCCCTATGTTGTGATTCCGTAGTTCCGAGCCGCGACGCCCGCGTCTACGATGTCAACTATGCCGTTACCGTTCAGATCGGCGTACGGGTTCCACCTCGAGCATCCGCAATTATGGCTGAACCCGTAGTCATAGAAGATGACTGATACGTCTATCAGGCTGACGAGACCATCCTGGTCTATATCACCCAGGGGCAGGATCCAAACCTGGTTCGTGACACCCAAGGGGTCGTCCCCTCGGTTACCGACACTTTCTATCGGTACTGTTACAGTTGCCGATAACGCGTAGCGGCCGGGTTTGAAGCCTGTAGTGTTCCAGCTGAAGACGACGCTTGTCGAGCCGCCGATAGCAACATTCCCGGCCAGCGTGCCGATACTGGAACTGGTAGTATTCATAGCGGTGAGAGTAACTGAGAACGACTCCACAAAATCTCCGGGGTTGCTCACGGTGACTGTGATATTCACAACAGGGTTGGCATACTGAGGTACAGGAGCGTACTTCAACGGTGTAGGATATTTCTTGCATGGCTGCGCGCAATTGAGAGGTGCGACGGTTGAGATCTTCACGTCATGGACCGGGGAGACAGGACTGGAATTCAGCGCCCAGATATCAAAGTCCACAGCGTTAGGACGATCTGAACGGATGAACACCCAGATAGACTTGTCAGTTGGGGTATTTGACTGAATCGCGGCGGGATTATCATCGTCAACAGGGTAGGCATCGTTCGTTATCTGTGATTCAGTGGACCAAGTACTGCCATTGTTAGTAGAAAACTTGCTGTAGATCGCCCAGGCCTCCTGATTCACTGGACCCTGAAGCCTCGCCCAGAACAGCCAGATAGTCCCGTTTCGATCCTGCATGATCGACGGATGAGCATCAGGCATTGAAGAAGAGACGACCTGTGATTCCGTCCCCCATATTGCCCCATTGTAGGAGTTGTAGAACAGCTGAGAGTTGCTTTCCGCAGTCGCGCGCTCTTCCCAGACGAGCCTTAGAATCCCATCCTTGCCAACCATCACAGAGGAGCCGTCGTTCAAACTAGTATTAGTCGTCAGCTTCGTATCCGGAGACCAAGCGCCATTCCTGACCGTCTTGTAGTACAGCTGATCTTTGAACGTACATGTTGTGGTGCAAGTTGTGTTCTGCCTACTCCAGAAGAGCCAGAGTGTACCATCTCTGGCCACAGTGGCTGATGGAGCCGTATCGTTGAGGTTGGTGGAAGTTAGCTGGATCCTATTCGACCAGAACTCGTTACCGTACTTGTCCACATGGTATTTTTCGTAGACGATCTTGTAGCTGTTCCCGATGAGTGAAGACCAGAACAAGATTACAGTGTCGTTGGCAAACTGGGCCAGCGCTGGGGAGGCATTGTTACCCGTCGAAAATAGATTCACGTTCGTTAAGTTAACTGGATTATTCCAGAGGCCCCCCGTTCGCGTCTTGTAGAAGATGTCGAATTTTGGAAAAGACTGGTTGAAACGACTTGACTGCCACGCCATCCAGAGGGTACCGTTCCTTGCTTGGAGAACGCTTGGAAGGAGATCCAGTCCAGGAGACTGATCGACCCGTGTCGGACCAGTCCACGTGTATGGTGGACTCGCACTAACCATATGGATAGACTCTGGAACAAGCGCTACTGAAAGGATTACGATGCTAATCGCTAGGAATGATGTCTTGCTGTTAGCTCCCATATTGTGATCACTTCTGTGGGGAAACCTCGCCGATAAGCGCAACCAGCTCAGGATTTCTTTACACAACTTATAAGACTTCCTTGAATTGGAGACGCGTCCGGATAGATGTCGTGCTCTCTGGCAGTATGTTTGTTGCTGGAGGTTGAACCGGTTATATCGTGCGGAAACAACTCTGAGGAGAAGAAAAGAAAGAGGGGATTTGAAACTCGTTACGGGACTTGCTAACTCGTGACTGTAAGTGTGCCGCTGCTCGGGACGTTGCCTAGTACGCTAGAGGCTGTGAGTGCTGTGGCTGTCAAGCCGTACTGAATCATTGCAGAATAGCTGTATCTTGTGCCGAGGGTACTAGCAGGGAGCGCCGCGGAGAACGCGAGGTTACTGATGGACTGTCCTGGAAGCAACTGTACCACTATCGATGTAGCTGTGAAAGTCTTTGTGCCTGTAGAGTCGATTCCGATGACCTGGATGCTCACGAACAGTGTTGTCGCAGTGTCGAAATTCGTGATTCCAGCTTTGGAGGTGTAGATGCCATTATCTCTGCTGAGTGATACCTTGTGCACTGGCACGAACTGGATGAACTGTGGTGACGCTGGTACGTGGACGGTCGCGGTCGTGGTGTGCGTTATAGGTCCCGCAATCCCAGTGACGCTAGCAATGTAGTCGCCGGCTGGGGTTTGAGGTGTTACCCGTACAGTGAGGGTCGTGTGGTTGGGGGTGAAGACGTCTATGAATGTTTGACGCACGGGCACTGAAGCGATAGGGCCGTAGACTCCACAGTCCGCACATGTACGGACACCGTTGGGGAAGATTATGGTCTGTGGTACCCGTGTTCCGTTGGGGAAGTACACTTGGACGAGGCGGAGCTGCGGGTTACCCGGAAGCTGTGGGACACGTGTTCTCTCTGGATTTGTGGCGCCGAGGTATGCAACTCCGTTGAACCCGATTTGGAAGTTGGTTGCCGCGAAGCCTCCGAGACTGGCCAAGTTGATCGTTGAGGTCGCGGGAGTTCCAGGTATGACCGTGAGAGCGGTAGTAACTAGGTGTATCGAAAAGTCGCCTAGTGCGATTGTCAAGAAGACTCGGTGGGTTATGCTACCGCTGGTAACGCTGATGACGACAGTATAGTTGCCTAGCGCTGAGTTGGCGGTCGTCTCGACCGATAATGTCGAGAACACGACGCCGCCTGCGGTCAGCGTAGCTGTCGCGGGGTCGAACCTGGTTACAAGTACGGTTGAGCATGGCGAACAATTGGCCGGTGTATTGGTCCCAGTTGGAATGACTGTTGCGGAGAAGGTTAGTGGGCCTGCGAATGTTGTTGCGCTGGAGACTTTGATTCCGGAACTCGCGCTTAGACTGGCAAAGGTGATAATGTGATCTGGGATAGCAGCGAGGTTGAAGTCAGTGCCCGTGATGACAAACGTAACGTCAACGGTATTGGTCACGCCTGCGCTTGTGGCGGTGACTGTGATGTCATAGGCTGCAAAGTCGGCGGTTGTCGGGATGGTGATTGTCAGGGTGGCTGTGGTGGTTCCGTACGCCGAGAGGGTGACGGAGGCAGGGCTGACAGCGCTTGTGGGACCGTTAATGTTGACCGCAGTGCTGAATGATATAGTGTCTGCGAAAGCGCTTATGCTGGTGAGGGTAAGGGTGGATGTGCTTGATCCTCCGATGGGTATGATGAGACCGTTCGCGGGGCTCGCGCTAATGGAAAAGTCTTGTGGAGTGTCCTGGACAACGACGTTTTGGCTATGACTTACTCCAACGGAGCTGGTCCCGGTCGCCGTTATGACGAAGGTGGGGAATAATAGAATGTCGCCGCCGTTCACGTCAAAGCCGGGGGTCGGATCTGGGGCTGGGCCCGCGGTTAGAGTGGCCGTAGCCATTCCATTAGCGGGGAGGAAGAGGCTTGGCACGCTGAGCGATACTGCGATAGGTGGTACGGTGGTGCTGCCGATTGGATTGCCGTCCGCGTCGAAGCTTGGCGGATTGGCGCCTACGCCTGACACAGCGTTAAGGCCGATGGTGTCGGTGAAGCCAGCTTGACTAGTGAGTGTGATGGTGAAGGCGAAGCTGGAACCTGGCGCAACTGTGGTTGAGTCGGGGGTTACTGCAAAGTTGTAGTCCGCGCCGTGCATGAAGGTGGCCTCCTGAATCGAGACGGGAACTGGAGGGGCCCCGGGGACACCGTTCGCGATTGTCACACAGACATCTGGGCCTACGCTTGTGCCCGAGCAGCCTGTGTTGAAGAAGATCGGTGTACCGTCTGAGCCGGCTAGGACTTTGAACACTGCAGTGAACAGTAACCCGTTGGTTGGCGGTGTTGTAGTGGCACCTGCCGTATTGACGGCGGCAAGGTGTACTACTCCGTCAGCGTCTTGTGGAGCGCATGATGAGCCAGCTTGTAGCAAGCCGTTGATGCAAATGACCAGTGCGCTGAAAGGAATGATGCTGCCTGTGAGATCCGCGCTGACCCCGGTGAGGATCGTGGGATCGCTTCTAACCTGAATGTCAAACCCGTTAAGGGCGTCTACTCCTGAAGCTCGAACAGCTATTCTGAGCAAGCCTCCAGGGGCTTGGTCTAGTGTTGGTGGAAGTGCAGGGCATCCGGTTGTTGATGGATCTGCGAGACATATTTGGCCCGCTGCGTGGGCGTTTGGTATTGCTGGTACGACGAATAGGCTTGTAAGTAGCATCAATGGTATGAGGATTACTTTTTCAAGTTTTTTCAATACGTATTACCCGTTTTTCCTGCGTGCTTATCGGCATCCACTCGATATAAGAGTTTTCGATATGTGTATCCTCGTTTATAGCCATGAGACACTTGAGATTGAGGTAGACTTCCCAAGTATTCTTGAAATATACGATCGGTAAACAGGCCTGCCTCGAAACGGGCTTGGATGGGGAATCAAGATCGTTTCCGGTAAGATCGAACAGGGGCTTTGTATCGCCGATCTTTTCATGGTCTGGGGGCTAGGACTTGGTTCCAAATGCTCGGGCCGCTATACTGACGTCGATGATGTCGATGATGCCGTTGTTGTTGATGTCACAGTGAGGGTCCCATCGCGAAGGAGTGGCGGGTGTGAATCCGAAATCATAGAAGAACACTGCTACATCAATAATGGTGACTGAGCCGTCTTGGTCAATGTCCCCCAAGGGAATTACGTGGGTAACCCTGGTGAATGTGACATTATTGTCAGCCTGGTTGGGGACTGTCTCGCCAGGAACTGGACTGACGTAGGCGGCGACCGAGTACCATGCGGGCTTCCAGTTGGTCGTATTCATGCTGAACGATAGATTGACTGTGCCTCCGGGTACTGCAAGGTTCTGCTTCGTTACAGAGTTGTAGGAGCTAGAGTTGTATACGGTGAGGGCAGCTGTTACTATTTCGCTCTGGTCGCCACGATTAAGGATGGTCGCGGTGAATGAGACGATGGCGCTTTGGCCGATTGACGCGAGCCCGCCTGGGTATTCGATCTGCGTCGACGGGGTAACCGATGTAATTGTTACATCGTGTATTGGCTGTATCGGGCTGGATATTAGCGCGTAAATGTCCTCGTTTGAGACGGGGTTCGTTGTGTAGAAGAGCCAGATGGACTTGTTGTAAGTGGACTGGACGCCATATGGCTGCATACTGTCAACACTGGTCGAAGTGTTTGTCATCTGGATTTCTGCGGACCAGGTTGTGCCGCTGTTGTAGGAGTATTTGGAGTAAAGGAGGTAGTAGAAGGAGAGGCCACTGTAGTAGTGCTTCCTCGACCAGAAGAGCCACATTGTCCCGTTCCGATCCTGCATAATCGCGGCATGCTCGTCGGAATCAGTCGAGGCGACAACCTTGGTCTCCGCACTCCAGCCCGCTCCGTTGTATGTCCTGTAGTATACCTGGTAATTCTCGAGAGATCCTAATCCTTTCGACCAGACTACTCTTACAATGTTGTCTTTGCCAACCGTTATGCCGGAGCCCCAGTTCTGGTTCGTGTCCGAGGTCAGCTTCGTTTCTGTGGACCAGACTCCTGCTTTCAAGGTCTTGTAGTAGAGCTGTTTAGCAGGATCAGTACAAGAGCCGCTGCAGGTCGAGTTATTCCTTGTCCAGACGAGCCAGAGAGTCCCATCCCTACCAACAGCAGCGGAGGGATTCGTATCGTTGAGAGATGTGCTCGACGCTTGTAGAGGATTTGACCATCCTCCAGGACTGTTGTACATCTTGTAGTAGATGAGATAGCTGGCTGCAGGCTTGTACGCCCAGAAAAGCAGGATAGTTCCGTTCGATAACTGCGCTAGCGCTGCACCCGCGTTTATCCCACCAGTTGTTAGCCGCGATACTGTCGACCAGACCCCGTTTGTGTACGTCTTGTAGGAGATATCGTACTGGGAGTCTCCTCTGTACCTGTTCGTTTGCCAAGCCAGCCACATGGTCCCGTTGCTGGCTTGGAGACCTGCGTTCAAAATATTGATTCCCGCGTTGTTCTCGATCGCCGTAGGGCTTCCCCAAAGGGTAGTGGCAGTGACAGGGTGGAACACCAGCGGGAGAAAGACTAGTCCGGCCACAGACAATAGGACTAGGCAAAGTCCCCGAAGCGATCGCTTCGTCAAGCCTTCGCTAGTCCCCTAGCAAATCTCGGATTGCTTCACTGTGGCAGAATGGAAAAGATCAATGATACGGAGATGGTGCGTGGAGTATGACATGATTCTAATAAAACAAAGAAGGGAGTTGGAGGGGGGTTTTGGCTTTGCCGTTCTACGCGAGTATGGTGAAGCTTCCGCTAGTTCGGACGAAGCCGATGGCCGCTGTGCTCTGTTGTGTTAGCGATGTCGGGCTGGTGCCCCAGAGTATCACCATCTGGAAACTGAACGACCTGCCAATGTCCGCGTTGGTGAACGTCTTCGTCAGGATCAGGTTGGTCAGCAATTGATTTGGCGCGAGAGTGATCACTGATGATGTCAGGGTGAAGGGTACAAAGCCGGCTCCGTCGACCACGTTGATCTGTACTTGGGCATAGACGGTTGTGCTGGGATCGGTGTTTTGCAGGCCGAATCTCCATTGCTGCTGGAAGTTATTCTTGGAAAGTTGCAGGCGCTGCTTCCAGTTGCTCTGGCCAAACGCTGGTGCTGACACCTGTGCACCGCTTACCGTCACATTGACGTTGGTGGAGTGCGTTATTGTCCCGCTCGTGCCTGTCACGGTCACGATGTAGGTGCCGTTTAGTGAACCCATTACGGTGAGGGTGCTTGAGCCAGACATCATTATACTTGTTGGGCTGAGGGAGGCTGTGAGTCCCGTGGATGGATTGACGGTGGCCGTTAGGCTGACTGTGCCGCTGAATCCGTTGATGGGGGTGATGGTGATCGTTGAGGTTCCGGTTCCGCCGACGGATATGGTGAATGAGGCTGGGCTGGCTGTTATGGTGAAGTCGGGTGTCGTGACATGCAGTGTAATTACTGCGGTTGTGTGGGAGAGCAAGCCGCTAGTCCCTGTTACGGTGACGGTGTAGTCGCCGTTCGCCGCTGCACTGAGGGATAGGGTTGTGCTGTCGAACCCGCTTGAGAGGACGAGGACGCTCTTGCCGAGAGTGGCGGTTAGGCCGGCTGACGGGCTTGTCGTAAGCGAGACACTGCCTGCAAATCCGTTGACACTACTTGCGGATATCGGTGTCGTGCATGTTACACCTGGAGTACAGTTGACTGTTACCGCCGCGGAGGGTGAAATTGTGAAGTCGTTGAAGTTGAACGTCGCCGTCGCGGAGTGGCTGAGGCTTCCACTGGTGGCCGTGATTGCAACACTGAACGTGCCGGCTGACGTCGACTTGCATGATACGGTCGAGGTCTGCGGGGACGGTGGCAGTGTTACGCTGGAAGGTGTTACTGAGCAGACAAGCGGTGCTAGAGCTGTGGCAGAGAGTGTTACAGCTCCTGCAAACCCATTGAGACCGGTGACGGTGACCGTGGAGGACGCGGTTGTGGTCCCATCGGCTGGAGCCGCGGCTGGCGCGGACGCGCTAATCGTGAAGTCGACCACATGGAATAGGATTGCGGAAGTGGTGTGGGTTAGACCGCCGCTTGTTCCTGTTACGGTGACGGTGTAGTCACCAGCAGTTGCAGCGGAGCATGAGAGTGTCGAGGTCTGCGGAGATGTTCCGAAGGTCACACTGGTGGGTGTCAAACCGCATAGTAGACCTGCAGGTGTTGAGGCGGACACGGAGAGGTTGACTGTTCCTGTGAAGCTTCCGATAGAAGTTACCGTTATTGTTGAGGTGCCAGAGGCGCCTGCAAGTATCTGGGAGGGAGTGACTGCGCTAGCTGAGATGCTGAAGTCCTGTCCTCCGGGTGACACTGCGACGATGACCGTTCGGGTCAGAGTTCCGCTTGTGCCAGTGATTGTGACGCTGAAGCTGACGGCACCCGTACATCCCGCAGTTAGGGTTGCGGCGTTAGGTGTTGGGAGAGTGACAGAGGCGGGGGATATGGTGGCTGTGCATCCAGCTGGAACGACCGATGTGACGGCTAGCGAGATGCTTCCAGTGAATCCGTTGAGGGCGTTCGCGGATATCGTAGAGGTGCCCGTGTTAGGTGCAGTGTAGCTGATGCTGGAGGGACTTGAGGTTAGAGTGAAATCGGTTACATGGAAGAGAATTGTTGCCGTCATATGAGATAATGTTCCGTCAGTTCCGGTTACGATGACAGTGTAGTCACCTGCTGTTGCTGCGGAGCAGCTCAAGGTTGCTGTTTGTGGGGATGTGCCGAAGGTTACGCTAGCTGGCAACGTGCATGTTAATCCTGCAGGGGTAGATGCGGATACCGCGAGATTGACGGTTCCGGTCAGGCCATTAATCGCCGTTACGGTGATCGTTGAGGTGCCAGACGCTCCGACCAGTATCTGGGTTGGCGATACTGCGCCTGCGGCAATTGTGAAGTCAACGACGTGGAAGAGAATCGAGGCGGTGGTGTGACTCAAGGTTCCATCGGTACCAGTTACTGTAACGGTGTATTGGCCTGCTGTTGTTGCGGAGCAACTAAGCGTAGCAGTCTGAGGCGATGAGCCGAATGTCACACTCGCCGGGAGGGTGCATGTCAAACCGGCCGGAGTGGATGCTGATACTGCGAGATTGACAGTACCAGTCAGTCCGTTGACTGCTGTGACTGTGATCGTTGAGATTCCGGAGCCGCCTGCGAGTATCTGTGTTGGAGATACTGCGCCTGCTGCAATCGTAAAGTCGACAACATGGAAGAGAATCGTCGCGGTAGTATGACTCAGGGTGCCGTCCGTTCCGGTAACTGTGACCGTGTATTGGCCTGCCGTTGTGGCGCTGCATGATAGTGTCGCGGTCTGTGGCGAAGTGCCGAATGTTACGCTGGCGGGTAGAGTGCAGGTTAGACCCGCAGGTGTAGAAGCGGACACTGCAAGATTGACAGTGCCGGTTAGACCGTTGACCGCCGTTACGGTGATGGTTGAGGCGCCGGACCCGCCTGCGAGTATCTGTGTTGGGGATACGGCTCCTGCTGCGATTGCAAAGTCAACCACATGGAATAGGATTGCGAAAGTAGTCTGGGTTATGCTGCCGCTTGTTCCTGTTACGGTGACGGTGTAGTCACCAGCAGTTGCAGCGGAGCATGAGAGTGTCGAGGTCTGCGGAGATGTTCCGAAGGTCACACTGGTGGGTGTCAAACCGCATAGTAGACCTGCAGGTGTTGAGGCAGACACTGACAGATTGACCGTTCCTGTAAAGCCTCCTTGGGCGGTCAGCGTTATTGTCGATGTTCCAGACGCACCTGCCAGGATCTGGGAGGGAGTAACAGCACTGGCGGCGATAGTGAAGGTCTGTCCTCCGGGTGATACCGAGATAGTGACGGTTCGGGTCAGAGTTCCGCTTGTGCCAGTGATTGTAACGCTGAAGCTGATGGCACTCGTACATCCCGCAGTTAGGGTTGCAGTGTTAGGCGTTGGAAGGGTGACGGAGGCTGGCGAGATTGTGGCTGTGCATCCAGCTGGAACAACCGATGTAACGGCCAACGAGATGCTGCCGGTGAAGCCGTTGAGAGCGTTCGCGGTTATTGTGGAAGTGCTTGTGTTGGGCGCAGTGTAGGTTATACTGGCTGGACTCGAGGTTAGGTTGAAGTCGGTTACATGGAAGAGGATTGTTGCCGTTGTATGACTGAGCGTTCCGTCAGTTCCGGCTACGGTGACTGTGTAGTCTCCTGCCGCTGATGCCGTGCACGAGAGTGTCGCAGTCTGCGGAGAAGTTCCGAAGGTGACACTAGCTGGTAACGTGCATGTCAGACCCGCGGGTGTAGATGCGGACACTGCTAGGTTCACAGTACCAGTCAAACCATTGACCGCGGTTACTGTGACAGTTGAGGTTCCAGAAGATCCCACTAGGATCTGTGTTGGTGAAACCGCTCCCGCTGCGATCGTGAAGTCTACAACATGGAAGAGAATTGTTCCTGTTGTATGAGTAAGTGTTCCATCAGTTCCAGTCACTGTTACGGTGTAATCGCCCGCTGACGCTGCGGTGCAGGACAGTGTTGCTGTCTGTGGAGATGTTCCAAATGTGACGCTAGCCGGGAGGGTGCATGTCAAACCGGCCGGAGTGGATGCTGATACTGCGAGATTGACAGTTCCCGTTAGACCGTTGACTGCTGTGACTGTGATCGTTGAGGCTCCGGAGCCGCCTGCGAGTATCTGTGTTGGAGATACTGCGCCCGCTGCAATCGTAAAGTCGACAACATGGAACAGTATTGTTCCAGTTGTGTGACTCAACGTACCGTCTGTTCCTGTAACAGTTACTGTGTAATCACCTGCGGAGGCCGCACTGCACGACAATGTTGCGGTTTGCGGCGAGGTTCCGAAAGTGACGCTTGCCGGGAGAGTGCAGGTTAGTCCAGCAGGTGTGGACGCAGATACTGCGAGGTTAACAGTTCCAGTCAGCCCGTTGAGGGCGGTGACCGTTATGGTCGATGTGCCGGATGCTCCAGCGAATATCTGGGCTGGCAGGACTGCGCCTGCGGCAATTGTGAAGTCGACGACATGGAAGAGTATGGCAGATGTAGTGTGGCTTAGAGCGCCGCTTGTTCCTGTTACGGTAACAGTGTAATCGCCAGCAGTAGCGCTGCATGATAGTGTCGCGGTCTGTGGAGAAGTTCCGAAAGTGACACTCGTCGGTGCTAGGGAGCATATTAGACCGGCAGGTGTCGACGCGGACACTGCGAGGTTCACGGTGCCGGTGAATCCGTTCAATGCAGTGAGGGTGATCGTGGAGGTTCCTGACGAGCCTGCGAGAATCTGGGTTGGGGTGACAGCACTTGCAGCGATGGTGAAGTCGGCTCCTGGACTGACCGGTACAGTTACGGTTCGGGTCAGAGTTCCGCTTGTGCCAGTGATTGTAACGCTGAAGCTGATGGCACTAGTGCAGCCCGCTGTCAGAGTCGCAGTGTTAGGTGTTGGAAGGGTGACGGAGGCTGGCGAGATCGTGGCTGTGCATCCAGCTGGAACGACCGATGTGACGGCTAGCGAGATGCTTCCAGTGAATCCGTTCTGAGCATTAGCAGTTATCGTGGAGGTCCCTGTGTTGGGTGGAGTGTAGGTAATGGTGGTTGGGCTCGCGGTAATGGTGAAGGCGGTCACGTGGAACAGAATCGATGCGGTCGTGTGCGATAATGTTCCATCTGTTCCTGTGACTGTTACGGTATAGTCAGCTGCATTAGCTGCAGAGCAAGACAATGTTGCTGTCTGCGGCGAGGTTCCGAAAGTGACGCTGGCGGGTAGAGTGCAGGTTAGACCTGCGGGGGTGGAGGCGGACACTGCAAGGTTAACTGTACCGGTTAAGCCGTTGACAGCAGTTACTGTAATCGTTGAGGTTCCTGAAGCAGCCGCTAGTATCTGAGCCGGGGACACTGCTCCCGCAGCGATGGTGAAATCAACAACGTGGAAGAGAATCGTCGCAGTCGTATGAGTGAGAGTTCCATCGGTTCCAGTTACTGTGACAGTATAGTCGCCCGCAGCAGTTGCGCTGCATGACAATGTTGCGGTCTGTGGAGATGTTCCGAAGGTGACACTAGCTGGTAACGTGCATGTTAGACCTGCGGGTGTAGAGGCGGATACCGCAAGGTTGACAGTGCCTGTAAGACCGTTCACAGCGGTCACTGTTATCGTAGAGGTTCCGGAGGAACCGGCTAGTATCTGGGTTGGCGATACTGCGCCTGCGGCAATTGTGAAGTCAACGACGTGGAAGAGAATCGAGGCGGTGGTGTGACTCAAGGTTCCATCGGTACCAGTTACTGTAACGGTGTATTGGCCTGCTGTTGTTGCGGAGCAACTAAGCGTAGCAGTCTGAGGCGATGAGCCGAATGTCACACTCGCCGGGAGGGTGCATGTCAAACCGGCCGGAGTGGATGCTGATACTGCAAGGTTGACAGTTCCTGTTAGACCGTTGACTGCTGTGACTGTGATGGTCGAGGTGCCTGAACTGCCAGCCAGTATCTGGGCTGGAGATACTGCGCCTGCTGCAATCGTAAAGTCGACAACATGGAATAGGATTGTTGCAGTTGTGTGCGACAGTGTTCCGCTCGTTCCCGTTACCGTTACTGTGTAGTCGCCTGCCGTAGCGGCGGTGCATGATAGTGTCGCGGTCTGTGGGGATGTTCCGAATGTTACGCTGGCGGGTAGAGTGCAGGTTAGTCCCGCTGGGGTCGAAGCGGATACTGCTAGGTTCACGGTGCCTGTGAACCCGTTCACCGCTGTTACGGTAATTGTCGAGGTTCCTGATGCTCCGGCTAGAATCTGGGAAGGAGCAACTGCTCCAGCGGCGATGGTATAGTCTACTACATGGAATAGGATTGTGCCTGTAGTGTGGGTTAGAGTGCCGCTTGTACCCGTAGCAGTGACGGTATAGTCACCTGCTGCTGATGCACTGCACGATAGTGTCGAGGTTTGCGGGGAAGTTCCGAAAGTGACACTCGTCGGTGCTAGGGAGCATATTAGACCGGCAGGTGTCGACGCGGACACTGCGAGGTTCACGGTGCCGGTGAATCCGTTCAGTGCGGTTAAGGTGATCGTGGAGGTTCCAGAAGATCCAGCAAGGATCTGGGCAGGGCTGACAGCGCCTGCAGCTATGCTAAAGTCGGCTTGCGGCGTGAACGTGACGGTGACTGTGCGGGTCAGACTGCCGCTCGTGCCGCTTACTGTGACCGTGAAGGTGACTGAGCAGCTTCCGGCTGTTAGTGTTGCGGTGTTGGGTGTTGGAAGAGTGACGGTTGACGGGGATATTGTATTCGTGCAACCAGAGGGTGGAGTCGAGGTGATTGTTAGGGCGATGCTTCCAGTGAAGCCGTTCTGAGCGTTCGCGGTTATAGTGGAAGTGGAGGTGCCTGGCGGAGTGAAGCTGACTGTTGAGGGGTTGGCAGTAAGGGTGAAGGCAACTACGTGGAATAGAATTGTTGTTGTAGTGTGTGTTAGGGTTCCATCGGTTCCAGTTACTGTGACAGTATAGTCGCCTGCGTTTGCAGCACTACACGACAGTGTAGCGGTCTGCGGTGAGGTTCCGAAGGTGACACTAGCGGGTAGAGTGCAGGTTAGTCCTGCGGGTGTGGATACTGATACCGCAAGATTGACAGTTCCTGTCAGGCCGTTGAGAGCTGTTACAGTGATTATCGAGGTTCCGGAGGCTCCTGCAAATATCTGCGCAGGAGATACTGCGCCTGCTGCAATCGTAAAGTCGACAACATGGAACAGTATAGTTCCTGTCGCGTGGCTCAATGTACCATCTGTTCCTGTAACGGTGACCGTGTAATCACCTGCGGTGGCCGCGCTGCACGACAGAGTTGCGGTTTGCGGTGATGTTCCGAAAGTAACGCTTGCTGGAAGAGTGCATGTCAAACCAGCTGGCGTAGAAGCAGACACCGCAAGATTGACGGTGCCTGTTAAGCCGTTAAGGGCTGTAACCGTAATCGTCGAAGTGCCTGAGGATCCAGCGAGTATCTGTATTGGTGATACTGCTCCCGCAGCGATGGTGAAGTCTACTACGTGGAAGAGAATCGCCGCGGTAGTGTGGGTGCGAGCGCCATCAGTGCCTGTTACAGTTACCGTATAGTCGCCTGCAGCAGTTGCAGAGCAACTCAATGTCGCAGTCTGAGGCGAAGTTCCGAAAGTAACGCTAGCAGGTAAGGTGCACGTAAGACCTGCGGGTGTTGATGCGGATACTGCAAGGCCTACAGTTCCGGTTAGTCCGTTGACGGCTGTTACCGTTATGGTCGAGGTTCCTGACGAGCCCGCTAGTATCTGTGTTGGTGATGCCGCGCCTGCTGCAATCGTAAAGTCGACAACATGGAAGAGAATCGTCGCAGTCGTATGAGTGAGAGTTCCATCGGTTCCAGTTACTGTGACAGTATAGTCGCCTGCGTTTGCAGCGCTACACGACAGTGTGGCGGTTTGTGGCGAGGTGCCGAAGGTAACGCTGGCAGGTAAGGTGCATGTTAGTCCGGCTGGTGTGGACGCAGAGGCTGCTAGGTTGACGATTCCGGTCAGTCCGTTGACGGCTGTTACCGTTATGGTCGAGGTTCCTGACGAGCCCGCTAGTATCTGGGTCGGAGACACTGCGCCGGCAGCGATCGTGAAATCTACAACGTGGAACAGGATTGTTGCAGTAGTGTGTGTTAGGGTCCCGTCAGTTCCTGTGACTGTTACGGTGTAATCGCCGGCCGCCGTTGCACTGCAGCTCAGTGTAGCAGTTTGAGGCGAGGTTCCGAAAGTAACGCTCGCTGGAAGAGTGCAGGTTAGTCCTGCGGGTGTGGATGCTGATACCGCGAGATTGACAGTTCCTGTCAGGCCGTTGAGAGCTGTTACAGTGATTATCGAGGTTCCGGAGGCTCCTGCAAATATCTGCGCAGGAGATACCGCGCCTGCTGCAATCGTAAAGTCGACAACATGGAAGAGAATCGTCGCGGTGGTGTGGCTTAGGGTTCCATCAGTTCCGGTTACCGTAACCGTGTAGTCTCCTGCTGCTGCAGCTGTGCATGAGAGGGTTGCAGTCTGCGGAGAAGTTCCGAATGTGACACTGCCTGGGAGGGTGCATGTCAAGCCAGCTGGAGTGGAAGCAGATACTGCTAGGTTTACTGTCCCGGTTAGACCGTTCAGCGCGGTTACAGTGATTGTCGAGGTCCCGGAGCTGCCGGCGAATATCTGGGCTGGGCTAACTGCTCCGGCAGCAATCGAAAAGTCAACAACATGGAATAGTATATTGGCAGTAGTGTGAGAGCGAGTTCCGACACTCCCAGTGACTGTTACTGTGTAATCACCGGCGGTTGCGGCACTGCATGACAGTGTCGCGGTCTGGGGCGATGTACCGAATGTGACACTCGCGGGGAGGGTGCAGGTCAATCCGGCTGGAGTGGAGACGGAAACTGCGAGGTTGACGGCGCCAGTCAGTCCATTGACTGCTGTGACTGTGATAGTGGAGGTTCCAGAAGCACCAGCAAGTATCTGTGTCGGTGATACCGCTCCGGCTGCAATCGTAAAGTCGACAACATGGAAGAGAATCGTCGCGGTGGTGTGGCTTAGGGTTCCATCAGTTCCAGTTACGGTAACGGTGTAGTCACCCGCTGTCGCGGCGCTACAAGATAGTGTGGCTGTCTGTGGAGACGTGCCAAACGTCACACTTGCTGGAAGAGTGCATGTCAAACCGGCAGGAGTGGAGGCGGACACTGCAAGGTTAACTGTACCGGTTAAGCCGTTGACAGCAGTTACTGTAATCGTTGAGGTTCCTGAAGCAGCCGCTAGTATCTGAGCCGGGGACACTGCTCCCGCAGCGATGGTGAAATCAACAACGTGGAAGAGAATCGTCGCAGTCGTATGAGTGAGAGTTCCATCGGTTCCAGTTACTGTGACAGTATAGTCGCCCGCAGCAGTTGCAGAGCAACTCAATGTCGCAGTCTGAGGCGAAGTTCCGAAAGTAACGCTAGCAGGTAAGGTGCACGTAAGACCTGCGGGTGTTGAGGCCGAGACCGCAAGATTCACAGTACCAGTCAGGCCGTTCAGCGCTGTTACAGTGATCGTGGACGTTCCGGAGCTGCCCGCGAAAATCTGCGCAGGCGAAACTGCTCCTGCGGCGATCGAGAAGTCTACCACGTGGAAGAGGATGGTTGCAGTGGTGTGACTGAGGGTTCCGTCGGTACCCGTGACAGTGACAGTGTAGTCAGCTGCTGTCGAGGCGCTGCATGATAGTGTCGCTGTTTGTGGGGATGTTCCGAATGTTACGCTGGCAGGGAGAGTGCAGGTCAGTCCCGCTGGGGTCGAAGCGGATACTGCTAGGTTGACGGTGCCAGTTAGACCGTTGAGAGCTGTAACAGTCACAGTTGAGGTCCCGGATGAACCAGCTAGTATCGTGGCAGGACTCACTGCACCGGCAGCGATGGTGAAGTCTACTACGTGGAAGAGAATCGCCGCGGTAGTGTGGGTGCGAGCGCCATCAGTGCCTGTTACAGTTACCGTATAGTCGCCTGCAGCAGTTGCAGAGCAACTCAATGTCGCAGTCTGAGGCGAAGTTCCGAAAGTAACACTGGCAGGCAGAGTGCATGTCAAACCAGCTGGAGTGGAAGCTGACACCGACAATCCAACTGCTCCTGTCAGTCCATTGACTGCTGTGACTGTGATAGTGGAGGTTCCAGAAGCACCAGCAAGTATCTGTGTTGGTGATACCGCGCCTGCTGCAATCGTAAAGTCGACAACATGGAAGAGGATCGTCGCGGTGGTGTGGCTTAGGGTTCCATCAGTTCCAGTTACCGTTACGGTATAGTCGGCCGCGTTAGCGGCGCTGCAGCTGAGAGTCGCGGTCTGAGGCGATGTACCGAATGTCACACTCGCTGGAAGGGTGCAGGTTAGGCCTGCGGGTGTGGATGCAGATACTGCTAGGTTGACCGTACCAGTCAAGCCGTTCAACGCAGTTACAGTAATAGTTGACGTGCCTGAGGATCCTGCGAGAATCTGGGCCGGAGATACTGCTCCAGCAGCGATGCTGAAGTCTACAACATGGAAGAGAATCGTTGCTGTCGTATGACTGAGGGTCGCGTCTGTTCCCGTAACGGTTACGGTATAATCGGCCGCTGCTGCGGCGCTGCAGGATAATGTCGCCGTCTGTGGGGATGTTCCGAATGTTACGCTGGCAGGTAGAGTGCATGTCAAGCCAGCAGGGGTGGATGCTGATACCGCGAGATTGACCGTTCCGGTCAGACCATTCAACGCTGTTACAGTAATAGTTGACGTGCCTGAAGAGCCCGCTAGTATCTGAGTTGGTGATACTGCCCCGGCTGCGATCGTGAAGTCAACTACATGGAAGAGAATTGCTGCGGTCGTCTTAGTGCGAGCTCCATCTGTACCGGTGACAGTTACCGTGTAGTCGCCCGCGGTCGCCGCGCTACAGGATAGTGTAGCAGTCTGAGGCGAAGTGCCAAAGGTCACGTTGGGTACGGTGCACGTTAGACCTGCAGGAGTGGAGGCAGAAGCCGCGAGGTTTACAGTTCCGGTCAATCCATTGACCGCTGTAACCGTGATCGTGGATGTTCCAGATGCTCCAGCTAGTATCTGGGCTGGGGACACGGCGCCCGCAGCGATATTGAAGTCGACTACGTGGAAAAGGATTGTCGCGGTAGTGTGGCTTAGAGTTCCGTCAGTTCCAGTTACGGTTACGGTGTAGTCAGCTGCTGCGGCTGCACTGCATGACAATGTGGCAGTCTGTGGCGATGTCCCGAATGTAACGCTGGCAGGCAAGGTGCATGTCAAGCCGGCCGGAGTAGAGACAGACACCGCAAGGTTGACCGTGCCGGTCAAGCCGTTCAACGCTGTAACAGTTATTGTCGAAGTGCCAGAAGATCCGGCCAGTATCTGGGTAGGTGATACAGCTCCGGCGGAGATGCTGAAGTCTACAACATGGAAGAGAATCGTTGCTGTCGTATGACTAAGGGTCGCGTCTGTTCCTGTAACAGTCACGGTGTAGTCGCCTGCTGCCGCTGCAGAGCAACTCAATGTGGCAGTCTGAGGTGAAGTTCCGAAGGTAACACTTGCTGGAAGAGTGCATGTTAGTCCTGCAGGTGTGGAAACTGATACTGCGAGATTGACAGTTCCGGTCAATCCGTTCAGCGCTGTGACGGTTATTGTGGA
>Ga0209376_1001917_pt1 | contig 20217 bp, 16 predicted proteins | sample GraSoiAngelo_134_FD_185891 | JGI IMG/M metagenome (GOLD analysis project Ga0209376, IMG submission 185891) | Grasslands soil microbial communities from the Angelo Coastal Reserve, California, USA - 14_0929_05_30cm (SPAdes) (version 2) | ecosystem: Environmental > Terrestrial > Soil > Grasslands ... | reverse complement strand
GGGCGGGATCATACGAATCCCTCTTCCTTCATCGCGCGGATCGCCGCGTCGAAGGCGGCGAGGGTCTCGGCGATGATCTCGTCGGTGTGGCAGGTGCCGACGAGGGCGCGGGCGCCGTTGAAGTCGACGCCGTTCAGGATGAGGGCCTGGCGCAGCGCGCGGCTCTGCTCGGCGTTCTTCGCGTCCAGGCGGCGCCAGTCCACGTCGGCGACCGACTGGTCCGATCCGTCGCGCGGCGGCGCGTTGGCGCCAAAGTAGATCTTCCAGTCGCTGTGCTCACCGTAGATCTTCCAGGCGACTTTCGCGCGCGCCAGGATCTCGTTCATGCCGTGACGCAGCTTGGCCGCCTGCTGATTCGCGAAGCGGATGGCCTGGCCGTCGGCGACCGTCGAGAGCATGGCGACGCCCGCGGCGGCCGAGAGCGGGTTGGCGTTGAACGTGCCGGCGTGGGCGATCTTGGCGCGGCGGTTCTCCGCCGGGTCGCTCTTGGTCGACAAATAGCCCATCACGTCCGCGCGCCCGGCGCAGGCGCCGCCGGGTAGCCCGCCGCACAGAATCTTCGCCATCGTCGTGAGGTCCGGCCGGATGCCGAGCTTCTCCTGCGCTCCGCCGGGCGCGACCCGAAATCCCGTGACGACCTCGTCGAAGATCAGCAGCGCGCCGGCGCGCCGCGTCTCCTCGCGCAGCGCGGCCACGAAAGCCGGGGGCGTGGGGATCGAGCCGAAGTGGCTGCCGGTCGGCTCGATGATCACCGCGGCGACGTCACCCTGCGCGAGGCGCTCGCGCACGGCAGCGATGTCGTTGGGCGGAAGCACGGAGACGAGACTCACTACTTCCGGGAGCTGGCCGGCTTCGGGCTCGGCCTCGTAGGGCGGACGCACGCCGACCTCGAGGCCCTCGTGCCAGCCGTGGAAGTGCCCCGCGAATTTGACCACGTGTCGCTTGCCGGTGGCGGCGCGAGCGAGGCGCACCGCCATGTGCGTCGCCTCCGTGCCCGAGGCGGTGAAGCGCACGCGCTCGGCGCTCGGCACGAGACGGCATACCCATTCGCCCCACTCCACTTCTTTCTCGTGGCAGGCGCCGTAATGCGTGCCCTTGAGCGCCTGCTCGCGCACCGCGTCGCGGACGGCGGGCGGATTGTGGCCGAGGAGCAGCGCGCCGTGTCCCATCCAGTAGTCGACGTAGCGGTGGCCGTCGACGTCCCACTTGTAGGCGCCGTCGGCGCGCGCGACGTAGAGCGGGAACGGCTGCATCCGGCGGTTGTCGTGCGTCACCGCGTCGGGGAAGATCTTGCGCGCGCGCTCGTACAACCCCTGCGAAACAGGCAGCGCGTCGGTGTAGGCGTTCTGGATCTTGGGCGAGGTGGTGAGCCTGGCCATAGGAGCTCTCCTCTCGAATCACCGCCGGATGAAGCTACTTGCGTCCCGGCCGTGACGAGGCCACGGCCGGGACGGTTCCGCGATGACGGTCGGGGTTACTCGAGGTCTAGCGGATCGCGCTTGGGGCCGACGCTCTGCATGGTCTCGAAGCCGTTCTCGACCATGTCGCAGTAGAGCTCCACGCGGTTGCCGTCGGGATCCCAGAAGTACACGCTGCGCGTGACGTTGTGCTCGGCGGTGCTGTCGAGCGGGACGCCCATCCGCTTCAGCTCCTGGTACGCGGCCTTCAGCTCCTCGAAGTTGTCGAGGCGCCACGCCACGTGATGGAGCCCGGGCTGCGTCCTGGCCGGCGGCTCGCCGGTCGCCTGCTGGAACAGCGCGAGGTCGTGGTGCTCCTTGCCGAAGCTGAGGAATACGGCGCCCCGCTCCAGGTTCTCGTGGGCGACCTTCAAACCCAGCGTCTGCGTGTAGAAGTCCCTCGATTTTTCCGCGTCTCGGACGTTGAGCACGACGTGACCGAGCCTCTTCGCCTGGATCATGATCCCCCTCCCACCCTGGTGCCTCGCGCGATTGCCCTACTGTACTCCCGTTGGCCCCCGATAGGTAAGCGCCGAAAGGCGCGAGGCTCGGGTAGATAGAACGCGTCCACTCAGACGCGCCGCGGCGGCTTCGGGACGATGGCCGCGACACCAGCGTCGCGACAGAGGGCGTTGAACGCCGGGACGTCGGTAGCGACGCAGCGGTCGAGCTTGGCGAGCTCCATCTCGGTCCTGAGCGCCAGGTTCTCGTGGAGCTCGCGAAGCGCCTGCGTGGGCGCGGCGTCCGAGTATTCGATCAGCGTCACGACCGTGGCCAGCCGCGTGTTGAGCTTCGCCGGGAACATCCGGGGGTCTTCGGAGCGCACCTGGATCAGCTCGTCCTCGATCGCGCTGAGCGTCCAGGCAAGCGCCCCCGCCGGGTCCTTGATCGGCGAGGCGTCGAGCCGCGCCGCCCACGCTTCGGCCTGCGCCCGGAGGTCGCGCAGCATCACGACCGCGTCGTGGACGCGGTTGAGCAGATCGTGCGCTCTCCGCGCCCAGGTGTACTGCTCGCGCAGGTCGTCGTCCGTCGCCGGCACGCGCGGGTCGCGCACGACCGTGAACGGCTGCATCAGGGTGCGGCCGCCGGCCGTGAGACGGACCTGATAGTGACCCGGTGGCACCCTGGGGGCCGTGAGCGCGTCGGTCGTGCCGCCCCGGCCCTTGTTGTCCGGGAGCTTCGTGGCGTCGGGGCCGCGCAGGTTCCACACGAACCGGTTGGCGCCCGCGTTGCGAGTCGGCCGCGGCTCCTCGTCGCTTCCGGCGGCAGCCGTCGCGCTGCTCGCGAACGATCTGACGGTGCGCCCGTCGGCGTCGAGGAACGCGAGCGTGAGCTCGCCCGGCGCGTCCTTCAGCCAGTAGTGGACGACCACGCCGTTCGGCGGGTTCTCGCCGGCGTCGAGCAAACGCTCCTTCTTCTCGCCGGTCGGCGCCTCGACCTGCCGGTACGCATAGCCCATCGAGCCGACCATGCGGTACGCGACCTCACGGCCAGGCCCCGGCTTGTTGCCGTGACCGCGATACGCCCGCCAGCGGATCGTCGGCCGCGGGGCGAACAGATGCGCGTCGGTGCCCGGGATCGCGTCGGCCATCTGGTGGAGCGGCGAGAGGTCGTCGAGGATCCAGAACGAGCGGCCGTGGGTCGCGACCACCAGATCGGTGTCCTTCACGATCAGGTCGTGGATCGGCGCGACCGGCAGGTTGCCCGGCAGCCGCTGCCACGAGCCGCCGTCGTCGAGCGACACCCAGATCTTCGTCTCGGTGCCGCAGTAGAGCAGCCCGCGGCGGTTCGGATCCTCGCGGATCACCCGGGTGAACTCGCCATCCGGCAGGCCGTTGGTGATGCGCTTCCACGTGCGTCCGTAGTCGCTCGTCTTGAACAGATACGGGCGCGTGTCATCGAGCTTGTAGCAAGTGGCCGCGACGTAGCAGGTGGCCGCGTCGTGCGGCGACGGCTCGAGGATGCTGATCAGCGCCCATTCGGGCAGGTCCGGCGGCGTCACCGGCTGCCATGTCCGGCCGCGGTCGCGCGAGAGATGGACGAGGCCGTCGTCGGTGCCCGCCCAGAGCACGTCGCGCTCGTGGGGTGACTCGACGAGGGCGAAGATCGTGCAGTAGACCTCGGCGCCGGTGTTGTCGCGGGTGACGGGGCCGCCCGACAGGCCGAGTTTCGCGCCGTCGTTGCGCGTCAGATCCGGGCTCGCGATCTCCCAGCTCTGCCCATCGTCGAGCGAGCGGAAGACGCGGTTTCCCGCGATCCACAGCTCGCGCGCGTCCCACCGCGAGTAGAAGACGGGGAACGTCCACTGGAAGCGGTAGCGGTGCTCCGCGGGCGCGGTCCCCATGCCGTAGGCCTCGGGCCAGACGCTGATCACGCGCTCCTGCCCGGTGCGATGGTCGTAGTGGATCAGCCGGCCGTTGCCCGGACCGGTGCCGATGGAGCCGCCGACGACGACGTTCGGATCGCCCGGCTGGGCTTCACCGCGATGTAGCCGCTCTCGCCGCCGCCCGGCTGGACCCAGTCGATCGCGGCGATCACGCCGCGATGGGACTGGCTCGGGAGACTGATGGCCCAGTTGTCCTGCTGCGAGCCGTAGATCCGGTAGGGCCGCTGGTCGTCGGCGCACACGTGGTAGAACTGCGCGGTCGGCTGGTTGTAGATCGTCGACCACGACTGCGCGCTGTTGAAGGAGACGCAGGCGCCGCCGTCGTTGCCCTCGATCATCCGTCGGTGGTTCGCCGGATCGATCCAGAGGTCGTGGTTGTCGCCGTGGGGCGTGGCGACCTCGCCGAACGTCTTGCCGCCGTCGGTCGACTTCCACAGCGAGTAGTCCGCGACCCAGACGGTGTCGACGTCCACCGGATCCGCGAAGACGTGCATGTAATACCACGGGCGGCCGCGTAGCCCGGCCTCCTCGCTGCCGCGCTGCCACGTGGCGCCGCCGTCGTCGGAGCGGAACAAGGCGCCGTCCTCGGCCTCGACGACCGCGTAGACGCGCCGGCCGTCGGCGGGAGAGACGGCCACGCCGATCCGCCCGAGCATGCCGCGCGGCAGCCCGGGGTTTCGCGAGATGTCGGTCCAGCGGTCGCCGCCGTCCGTCGTCTTCCACAGCGACGACTCCGGCCCGCCGCTCGTCATGCCCCACGGCGTGCGCTGCGCCTCCCACACCGCCGCGTACAGGACGCGCGGGTTCTGCGTGTCCATCGAGAGGTCGACGGCGCCAGCGCGCGCGCTCTTGAGCAGGACGTGGTCCCAGTGGGCGCCGCCGTCGCGCGACCGGAACACGCCGCGCTCGCGGTTCGGCCCCCACGCGCGGCCGAGCGCCGCGACGTACACGAGGGCGGGATCGCGCGGGTGGACGCGCACCCGGCCGATGTGGCGGGTGTCGCGCAGGCCCACGTTCGTCCACGTGAGCCCGCCGTCGGTCGACCGGTAGACGCCGTCGCCGTGGGAGACGTTGCCCCGGATGCATGCCTCGCCGGTGCCGGCGTAGATCACGTTGCCGTCCGACGCCGCGATGGCGATCGCGCCGACGGCGGAGGTCTCGAAGAACCCGTCGGAGACGTTCTCCCAGTACGTGCCGCCGTCGGTCGTCTTCCACACGCCGCCGGCGCACGCCCCGAAGTAGAACGTCATCGCGTCGGTTGGATGGCCGGCGACGGCCACGACGCGGCCGCCACGATACGGCCCGACCAGTCGCGCCTGGAGAGAACTGAGCAGCCGAGGATCGACGGTCATCGGAGCCTCATGATCGAGGTACGGCTAGGATTGGATGGCCGAGCAGGCTGCTCAAAGAGGTCCAGATGCTAGGCGGCGCCCGAAGGCTGCACGCGAGCCGTACTTCGAGTACGGTGAGCGTGCAGCCGAGGGCGCCAACGACGCAGATGGGCCTCTTTCAGCAGCCTGCGCTAGGCGATCACCCGATTCAGGAACCGTTCCGGTGGCCGCTCGCCCCACTGCGAGATCAGCCCGTCCTCGGCCGAGATCAAGTTGGAGCCGTTCTTCACGTTCAGCCGGTCGGTGTCCGACCAGTGCTCGTGCACGCGGCCCCACGGATCCGACCAGTAGTCGTAGATCTGGCTGCCGAGGAGATGCCGTCCGATCCCCCACATGTGCTCGTACTTGCCGAGCTTCGCCAGGTACTCGTGGCCCGTGAAGACGTCGTCGATGTCGGCGACCTCGAACGACAGGTGGTTCAGCCCCGCGCGCTCGTTCTTGACGCAGAAGAACACGTGATGGTCGACGTAGGTGCTGCCGCGGTCGCACCGGTTGAACGATCCGATGATGTTGTCCTTGCTGCCGGCGTAGACGTCGTCCGAGCAGATGAACCCGAGCGTCTCGCGAAACCACGCCGCGGTCTCCACGACCCTCGGTGAAGCCATCACGCCGTGGCCGATGCGCTTCACTCGAGCCGGGCCGCGATGGATGCGCATGACCTTACCAGCCCGCTCGAGCCCTTCCGACCCCAGGTTGAGGGGCTGCCGTGGGACCTTGATCGGCTTGAGCGGCTTGATCCCGTAGACGACCTCGACCTGGTAGCCGTTCGGCTCCTTCAGCCGCACGCGCTTGCCGCCGCCCGGTTCGTCGATCGACTCGATGCCCGAGGCGCCCGGCGCCTTGGCGACCTTCTTGAGATCGTCCAGGCTCGCCGCGTAGTACGCGAGTCCCACGAAGCCCGGGTCGCCCTTCTCGGTGACGTGAAGGTGGTGGGGCGCATCGGTGCCGCGCATGTAGAGCGCCGTCGGCGTGCGCGCCGACCGGACCATACCGAAGTGGGTCAGGAATTCCTCTGCCGCGTCCAGATCCGGCGCGCGAAGGCGGCCGTACGCGAGATCCGTGACCTTGATGAGTGCCATCGTCGTCTTCCTCCTTTTCTCGCCGTCGGCGAAGAGGATACCTGGACGCGCGCCCCGAGGGCAAGGCGCGCAATACGCGGTGCGCAATACGCGGGGCCTCACTGCTGGCCCAGATAGGCCTCGCGGATCCTCGGGTCCCGCGTGAGGTCGGCGGGCGCCCCCTCGGCGACGATGCGCCCCTGCTCGAGGACGTATGCGCGCGCCGCGATGGCGAAGGCCTGCACGACGTTCTGCTCGACCAGGAGCACGGCCACGCCATCGGCGTGGATCCCGGCGATCACCGCGAACACCTGGTCGACGATGCTCGGGGCGAGGCCGAGTGAGGGCTCGTCGAGCAGCAGCAAGCGCGGCCGCGCCATGAGGGCCCGTCCGATCGCCACCATCTGCTGCTGCCCGCCCGAGAGCGAGCCCGCGAGCTGTCGCCGCCGCTCGCGCAGGATCGGAAACGTCGCGTAGACGCGCTCGAGGCTCTCGCCGCGCATCCGCCGCGCCGCCGCCGCGTAGCAGCCGATCTCGAGGTTCTCCTCGACGGTCATCGCCGGGAAGAGGCGGCGACCTTCGGGAACGAGCGCGATGCCCCGGCGGCAGAGCTCGTGCGCGGGCACCGACGCCAGATCGTCGCCGTCGAGGCGAGCGGATCCGGCCCGGATCGGCAACAGCCCGGCGATCGCGTTGATGAGCGTCGTCTTGCCAGCGCCGTTCGGTCCCACCACGGTCACGAGCTCGCGCGGCCGCACGCCGAGCGAGACGTCGCGGACCGCGACAGCCTCGCCGTGAGCGACCTCGAGGTGCGTGATCTCAAGCATAGGCTTTCCCGAGATAGGCGCGGACCACCTCGGGGTCTCGCACGACCTGTTGCGGCAGCCCCTCGGCGATGACCTGTCCGTAGCTCAAGACCACGACGCGGTCGGCGAGATCGAGGACCGCGCGCATGATGTGCTCGACGAACACGACGGTCGTCCCGCGGTCGCGAATCCTCCGCACGAGCCGGAGCGCGTCGGTCATCTGAGCCGGCGTCAGTCCCGACAGCACTTCGTCCAGCAGCACCAGCCGCGGCTCGGAAGCGAGCGCGCGCGCGAGGTCGAGGAACTTGCGCTCGAGTAGATTCAGCTCGTCCGGCAACGCGTCGGCGCGGGCCTCGAGGCCGGTGAAGGCGAGCCAGGATCGCGCGAGGTGCCGCGCGGGCTCCCGCTGGTGGGAGGCTCCGCCGAACATCGCCGCGAGCGCGACGTTGTCCAGGGCGGTGAGCCCGCCGAACGAGCGCGGGATCTGGTAGGTCCGCGAGAGGCCGAGGCGGGCGATCCGGTGCGCGGCGACCCGCGCGATATCGCGGCCGCCGAGCGCGATGCGCCCGCCATCGGCCTGGTAGTAGCCGCTGACCACGTTGATCAGGGTCGACTTGCCCGAGCCGTTCGGCCCGATGAGGCCGAGGATCTCGCCCGCCCGCACCTCGAGCGTCACGCCGGCGAGCGCCTGGAGACCGCGGAACGCCTTGTGCACGTCCGCGCAGGCCAGCAGCGTCGCCTCGGCCGGTCGCGCCCGCGGCGTCGCTTCGACGGCCGCGACGGCGATGGGTGGGGCGAGCGGTGCGGGTCGACGCCGGCGTCGTACCCCGCCGGCCACGCCGTCCGGAAGAAAGACGATCACCGCGATCAAGATGGCGCCGATCAGCGCGCGGTTCAGGATCGCGCGGTGGCCGCCCGTGAGCGACTGCGTGAGCGAGGTGACGATGAGGGCGCCCAGCGCCGGACCGTACCAGATGCGCGTGCCGCCGAGCGCCGCCATCATGATCGCGTCGACGGCGAGCCCGACCGAGAACGTCTCGGCCACGGTCACGTACGACACGAACATCGCGTGGATCCCGCCGATCAGCCCGGCGATGAAGCAGCTCAGCGCGAAGGCCACGAGCTTGTAGCGATAGGTCGGCACGCCGAGTACCTCGGCCACGTCCTCGTCGTCGCGGATGGCAAAGAGCCCCATGCCCCACCGCGAGCGGAAGATCGCCCGCGCGCCGGCCGCGGAGAGCAGCGCGACCACGAGCGCCAGATGATAGAGCGTGGTCGCCGGAGCGCCGAACAGCTTCGGGATCGCGACCGCCGCCAGGAAGACGCCGGGGCCGCCGTCGATCCGCGTGTTGAGGGCGATCGTGGACAGCACGAACGTCACGGCGAGCGTGAGGAGCCCGAAGAGCTCTCCGCGGACTCCGCGGACGCGGAAGACGACCGCGGCGATCGCGGTACCGAGGAGCGCCGCCACCAGGCCGGCCGCCGGCAGCGTCCAGAGGAATGGCACGTCGAGGGCCGTCGCGAGCGTGGCCGTGGTGTAGACGCCGGCGCCGAAGAAGGCGGCGTGGCCGAAGCTGAAGTAGCCGGCGTAGCCGCTGAGGATGTTCCAGCTGGTCGCCAGGGAGACCCAGAAGAACACCAGATAGAGGAAGGTCTCGTAGAAGGCCGGCAGCCCGAGCGCCGGCACGAGCGCGAACGCGACGCCGACGGCGACGAGCGGCACCACCGGGCGGAGCCGGGACGCGCTCACAACTCGGGCCGCAGCAGCAAGATCAGGATCAAGAGCGTGAACGACACGAGCGGCGCCCAGCCCGGCGCGGTGACGGCCATCGTCAGCGCCTCACTCGCGGCGATGAAGACCGCGGCTCCCAGCAGCCCGAGCGCGTTGCCCAGCCGGCCGATGATCACCGCCGCGAACACCACGCCGATCCACGAGTAGATCTGCGAGGGCGCCAGCGTGTGGTTGAGCGCGATGAAGAGCCCGGCGACGCCCGCGTACGCCGAGCTGAGCCCGGCCAGCAGCAGCGCAAGGCGGCGGCGGTCGACGCCGAAGGCTCCGGCCATCGGGCCGTCCTGCGCGCTCGCCCGGGCGGCCTTGCCGAGATAGCTCCAGCGAAGCCACGCCCAGGTCGCGAGCGTCAGCACGGCCGCGGCGGCGAGGCCGAGGAGCCCGCTCAGTCCCACGAAGAACGGGCCCACCTTGAGGGACATGCGCGCATACGGCGACTCGAGGCGGCGGAAGTCGGCGGTCCAGAACCACTGGATCACGCTCTCGAGGATCACGGTGAGGCCGAAGGTGACGATCAGCGAGGTGAGCTCGTTGATCTTGAATGTCAGAAAGCCCATCTCCAGCGCGACGCCGGCCGCGAAGAAGCCGGGGACGATCACCACGAGCGTCAGCATCGGATCGACGCCCGACACGGTCGCGATCTGGTAGGTGAGGTAGGCGCCCAGGAACGCGAGGGCGAAGTTCGCGAGGTTGATCACGCGCAGCAGGCCCCAGGTCAGGCTGAGTCCGAGGCCGAGCAAGGCGTAGAGACCACCGGTGAAGAGCCCCGCGATGAGCGACTGGCCGATCAGCGTCAGGCTGGGCAGGTCGCGGACCCCGGACTCAGATTCGGACGTGCTCGGGTCGGACGCCCATGCCGACCAGGCGGCCTGGGATCCGCCGCAGCAGCGGGATCCGGACGAGCAGCCGAAGCGCCAGCGGCACCGAGAGCTTGCGCGCGCGGCTGCCGAGAACGGGCGTGACGATTCGATCCTGCACCAGGATCTGCAGGCGCTGGACGATTCGGGTCGCGGGCAGTCGTCGCCGCTGGACCTGTTGCAGGTGCTCGAGCGACAGGCTCCCGTCGCGCAGCGGCGCCGCCAGGATGTTCGCGGCGGCCACCGCATCCTGGATCGCGAGGTTGATCCCGACGCCGCCGACGGGAGACATCGCGTGCGCGGCGTCGCCGAGGCAGAGGAGCCCCGAGCGGTACCACGTGGGCAGGCGGTCGACGAGAACCGTCAGCAGCTTCACGTCGTCCCAGCTCCGGATGTCGCTCACCCGATCGCGAGGGACGGCCGCGAGGCTGGCGACCTCGGCCCGAAACGCCTCGAGCCCGGCTTGTCGGATCTCGTCGATCGTTCCCTTCGCGATGACGAAGCCGCACTGCCAGTACTCGCCGCGGTTGAGCATGATGAACAGCCGGCCCGCGGTGAACCGGCCGAGACCACCGACGGCGTCCTCGGGCCGGCGGGCGAGTCGAAACCACAGCACGTCCATCGGCGCGCCGAGCTCTTCGATTCGAAGCCCGGCCTCGCGCCGGACGACCGAGTGCCGGCCGTCGGCGGCGATGACGAGCGTCGCCGGCACCTCGAGCCGGCCCTCGGGCGTGTCCACCTCGACGCCGACCACGCGGCCCGCCTCTTCGATGAGCCCGGTCACCTCCGCGCGCATCCGAAGCTCGAAGGTTGGATAGCGGCGGGCCCGCTCCGCCAGGAAGTTCAGGAAGTCCCACTGCGGCATGAACGCGATGAACCCGCACCGCGTCGGCAGGTGGGTGAAGTCGGCGACCGGGACCCTGACGTCGTCGATCTGCACGACCAGCTCGCGCACCTTCTGGTGCGGCAGCTTCAGGAAGTCGTCCAGGACTCCGAGCTCGTGCATCACCTCGAGCGTCGACGGGTGGATGGTGTCGCCGCGAAAGTCACGCAGGAAGTCGGCGTGCTTCTCGAGCACGACGACCGGGACGCCCGCGCGCGCCAGGAGCAGGCCGAGCATCATGCCCGCCGGCCCGCCGCCGGCGATGCAGCAGGTCGTCGCCCTCACGAAGACAAGCGCGGTAGCCGCTGGCCCGGAACGACGTTGGCAACCGCGTCTTCGAGCGTCCGCGCCTGGCGCCACTCACTGGCCGGCCGCACGTGGCCGTTGGTGCCGACCTGGTCGATGCCCCAGTAGACCTCGAGGTTGTTGCCGTCGGGATCCTGGAACTCCACGGCGATCTGGCAGCCGGCGCGCCGGCGGCCCTCGAAGACGATCGGCACGTCGTGCTTGGAGAGCCACGCGCGCGCGCGGAACACCTCGTCGAGCGTCGCCACCTCGAACGCGAAGTGGTTCAGGCTGCTCCGCTCGGTCTTCGAGGCGCCGCCGACCAGCGCGACGCCGTGGTGGTCGGCGTTGCAGCGCATGAAGACCATGCCGCCGGGCACCATGGTGTCCGGGTAGCGATCGCTGACCTCGAGACCGAGCACGCCCGTGTAGAAGCGCACGGAGGCCTCGAGATCGGTGACGTTGAGCACGACGTGACCGAGCTTGCGCAGCTGGAACGGGAGCATCGGGTGGCCTCCTAAAGAGGAGTCTTCACGATTCGGCCGGTCGCCTCCACGAACCACTTCTCGCTCGAGAACGACTTGCCCGCGAGCGTCGCCGCCATCCACTCGTCGAACTCGCCGGCGAGGCAGTGGTACGGTGCAAGGATGCGGCCTCCTTGATAGTGGGTGGACGGACAGGGGGAACTATACTGCGGCGGGCCAACTCCAGCCAGGAGCCCCCCTGCTTTCGTCCGCCGTTCCCGTCCACTTCGCGCTACCATCCGCGTGCCGACGACGAGGCGCGGCAAGGAGGACTCCAATGCTCGCGATCTGGGTGAAGGTGCGGGTGAAGCCGGACCAGAAGAAGCGGTTCCTGGAGGCGATCGAGGTCGACGCGCTCGGCTCCGAGAGAGACGAGGCGGGCTGTCTCAGGTTCAACGTGCTGCAAGACGCGCAGGACGAGAACACCTACTACTTCTACGAGGTCTACAAGGACCAGGCGGCGCTGGAGGCCCATCGCGCGGCGCCCCACTACGCGGTGTGGCGCGCCGCCGCCGACTCCCTTGACGGTCCGACGGCTCCCACGCGCTGCACGCCGGTTTTCCCGGCCGAGCGAAAGTACTGGGGCAAGATGTAGCGGTCACCGCCGCCGCCACACACAATCGAATTCGCCCGACGCTGTCGGCCGGTCGTCGCTCGCTGTCATCGGTGGATCACCCTGGCGGTGCGATGGACAGGGCGTCGGTTTGCGGATCGTAAATTTTGCGCATAGTTCCACCGTGGCGCGGCTTTTGCTAGGAGGTGCGCGCGATGTTCGCTGACCGCATGTGGGGACTATTTTCCTCGGATCTCGCCATCGACCTGGGAACGGCGAACACCCTGGTCTTCGTGCGAGGGCGCGGAATCGTCCTCAACGAGCCTTCCATCATCGCGATCCGCAAGACCGACAACACCGTCATCGGAGTCGGCCACCAGGCCAAGGCCATGCTCGGGCGCACGCCCGAGAACATCAGCGCTATCCGTCCGCTGAAGGACGGGGTGATCGCCGACTTCGACGTCACCGAGCGGATGCTGCAGTACTTCATCGAGACCGCTCGGCGGATCTCGACCGGGCGTCGGCGCCCGTGGAGCCTCGATCGTCCACGGGTCGTCATCGGCGTGCCCTCGGGAATCACTCAGGTCGAGAAGCGGGCGGTCCGGGACGCGGCGCAGCAGGCCGGAGCTCGCGAGGTCTATCTGATGGAGGAGCCGACGGCCGCGGCGATCGGCGCGGGTCTGCCGATCCACGAGCCCGGTGGCCATCTCGTCGTCGACATCGGCGGCGGGACGACCGAGGTCGCGGTCATCTCGATGTCCGGCACCGTCTACTGCAACTCGGTGCGGATCGCCGGCGACGAGATGGACGAGGCGATCATCCAGCACATCAGGAAGCACTACCGGCTGCTGGTGGGTGAGCGGCGCGCCGAGGAGATCAAGATCGCGCTGGGCTCGGCGCACCCGGCCGCGATGGACCGCTGCTCGATCGAGGTCAAGGGGCGCGATCTGGTGGACGGCGTGCCCAAGACGCTCGTGGTCACCGACGAGGAAATCCGGGAGGCGCTTCGCGAACCCGTGATGACGATCGTCGAGACGGTCCGTACGTGCCTCGAGCGAACACCGCCGGAGCTCGCGGCCGACATCATCGAGAAGGGCGTCGTGCTGACGGGCGGCGGCGCCCTCTTGCGAGGGCTTGCCGGCCTGCTTCAGAGCGTCACGCAGCTCCCGGTACACGTCGCCGAGGATCCGCTGAGCTGCGCGGTGCGCGGCGCCGGCATGGCGCTCGACGACATCAAGCTCCTCCGCAAAGTCGCCATTCCTGCTTGAGATGGGGGGCCTCGAAGGGCCCCCCATACCCCCCAACGGTGGCTCGGAAACGCCCCGGCGTAGCCGTCGCGCTCCTCGATCTGGCGAAGACGGTTAATCCACGCCGAAGTCGAAGACCTTGCCGCTGGCGCCGGCGGCGAAGCCCATCGTGACGATGAAGCCGTACTCGCCGCTCGACAGGGGTTGCTTCGGCGTCAGCTTGAAGAGCCCGCGCGCATCCTTCTCCGAGTCGACGTCGATCGTGTCCTGGCTCCGGACTCCCATCTTCTGGGTGCCGCCGAACGGATGGAAGCCCCCGCTGCCGATCTTCAGATTCCTGTCGTCGTGGTCGTCGCCCTGCTTGAGACGCACGAGTGGGGCCTCGTTGGGCGGCCACGCGCTGTAGAAGACCGGCTGCTTGTCCGACACGCGATATTGCGCCTTCTTGCCCTTCAGGACCAGCTCGCTGCTCGACGCGAAGAACGCGACGTTGGTCTCGATCGACGACACGGCGGCCCTGAGCTCGACGTATTTACCGCCGATCAAGTGGTAGATCGAGTCTCGCTGCGTCGTCTGGGCGGCCGGTGGCGGGAGCGCGGCGGTGACCGCCGGCGCGGCCGACGCGCTCGCCGGCGTGCCGGGATGGCCGACCATCGCCTCGATGATCTGATCGGACAGCCCGGCGCTCTTGAGGGCGATCAAGCCCTTCGTGCTCACGTCGAACTTCGCCGGACTGGTCCGGATCTTCGTGAGGATGAGCGGGTCCGACAGCCCGGCCTTCTTCAGGGCCACGACTGACTCGTTCGTGAGGACTTCCTGCGCGGTCAGTGACGTTGCCGTGAGCAGCATCAGCGATGCCATCACGAGCCCGAGCGTGAGCCGCAGTTTTGCCGAAGCGATCATTGGTGACCCTCCGATATACCGTTGGACGTCGCGCGGGTTTCGCCTGCGGCTGCTGTTATAGGCTCTTATAGAGTGACGTCTCGCTCGCTGTCAAGAGCGCCGCCGCGGGCAGGCGCTTCTCTCTCAGCGCGTCAGCTCCCACGTCTCACCTCGGGCGCTTGACCTCCCGACCTATCGCGTGGTACCCGTCCAGCACGCGCGGGGTTGCGGCGCGCGGGGAGGGTCCGATCATGCTGGATCTGCTGATTCGGGGCGGGGACGTGGTCACGGCGCAGGGCGTCGGCCGATGGGACGTGGCCGTCGAGGGCGAGCGCATCGTCGCGCTCGGGCTGCCCGACGGTGGCCTGCAGGCGGGGCGGGTCATCGACGCCAGCGGGAAGATCGTGGTCCCGGGCGGCGTCGAGCCGCACACGCACCTGGCCCACTTCATCTCGATGCAGCCGGAAGAGAACCTTCACACGCTCGGTCCCGAGGACGACACGCGGGGGATGGTCTTCGGCGGTACGACCACCCACGTGGACTTCTGCTTCGTGCGCCCCGGCACCGACGTGCCGCAGGTGATCGAGACACGGGCCGCGCGCTGGAAGGGCAACTCCTACACCGACTACTCCTTCCACGTCACGCTCCAGGGCCAGCTCGGGCTCAAGGTGTTCGACCAGCTGCCCGAGGCGGTCCAGGCGGGCTTCCCGTCCTTCAAGGTGTTCACCGTCGACGTGCTGCCGCCGCATCCCAAGCGTCATCCGTACCGGCTCGACTACGGGCGGATCCAGCTCGCGATGGAGAAGGTGGCGCCCCACGGCGGGATCATGGTCGTCCACGCCGAGGACCAGGACATCGTGCAGTTCATGTACGAGAAGTTTCGCGAGGAGAAGCAGACGGACGGCTGGCTGCTGCCGCTCGTGCACAACAAGCTCTCCGAGAAGCTCGCGTTCCGCCGGACGATCCAGCTGGCCGCCCACACCGGCGCTGGCGTCTACTTCGTCCACACCTCGGCGCGGGAGGGTGTGGAGGCGGTGGCCGAGGCGCGCGCCGGCGGCTATCCGATCTACGCCGAGACGCTCCACCACTACGCGTGCTTCAACGCCGAGGACTACAAGTCGCCCCGCGGCTTCTGCTACCACACCTATCCGTCGCTGAAGTACCCGGAGGACCAGGCGGCGCTCTGGAACGGGCTCGTGACCGACGGCATCTCCACGACGGCGACCGACGAGTTCCCCACGTCGCTCGAGCTGAAGCTCCGCGGCCAGGACCTCGAGAACGTGACGGGCGGCAATCTCGGAGCGGAGGCGCGGATGGGGATCGTCTACTCCGAGGGCGTCGTGAAGCGAAAGATGTCGCTGGAGCGGTTCGCCGACGTCACCGCGACGAACGCCGCCAAGATCCTCGGGCTCTACCCGCGTAAGGGCGTCATCGCGCCGGGCAGCGACGCGGACATCGCGATCATCGATCCGGCGATCAAGAAGACCTTGACGCGCGACGACTTCCACGTCAGCGACTACAGCCCCTGGGAGGGCTGGGCGATCCAGGGCTGGCCGGTGACGACGATCCTGCGCGGCCGGGTCGTGGTGGAGAACCGCCGGCTGGTCGGCGACGATCGCGCCGGCAAGCTAGTCGCACGCAAGATCGCGCCCGACGTGCTGCGGCGCCCGCGCTGCTAGCCGGCGCCCGGCGCCCACGCGATGGCGGATCTGACGCGTGACGAGGTCGTCGCGCTCGCCGGCGCGCTTGGCTTGCCGGCCGGTCCCGACGACATCGCCGAGGTCACCCACCGGACGCAGCCTGACCTGGGGGACTACGAGCCGATCGACGCGGGGGGCGCGTGGACGAGGCGGCGGATCTCGGCGATGCCGAACGGCTTGCCCAGGCTCGCGGCGCCGGTCTCCTCGAGGAACCGACGGGTCGTTACGTTCATAGAGTCGCCGGTGACGAAGATCATCCGGCGCTCGACGCCGGGCAGGTTCTGCGCCACCGTCCGATAGAACTCCGCGCCGCTCATCCCCGGCATCTTCATGTCGCTGAAGATCAGATCGTACGCGCGTCCCCGGAGGCGCGTGAGCGCGTCGCTGCCGTTGTGCGCCGTGTCGACCTGATGGCCGTCGAGCGCGAGCGCTTCGGCGAGCAGCGTCGCCACGTCGGGCTCGTCGTCCACGACGAGGATCGTCTTGCTCACGGTCGGCCGCATCGGCTCGACCACCGGCGCCTCCTCGAGCGCCGTGGGCGCCACGCCGATCGGCAGCTCGGCGACGAACGTGGCCCCTCCGCCCGGCGTCGTTTCGAGCCGCAGCGCGCCGCCGTGTCCCTCGACGATGCCCCGACAGAGGGAGAGCCCGAGGCCCGTGCCCTGTCCCGGCGACTTCGTCGTGAAGAACGGCTCGAAGATCCGGGTCTGGAGATCGGTCGGCACGCCGGGGCCGCTGTCCGCGACCGTCAGCACGACCCGGTCCGTAGCCGTCTCGTACCGCGTGGTCAGTACGATCCGCCGAGGCGGCGCGGCGGCGCGCATTGCGTGATGCGCGTTCGTCAAGAGGTTCACCAGGACTTGCTGGAGCTGATGCGGATCGGCCCACATCTGCGGCAGGTCCTTGCCGAGCCAGCACGTGACCTCGACGTTGTCGATCCGGAACGGACAGGCCAGGAGCTCGACCGCCTCCTCGACGAGCGCGTTCAGGCGCACGCGGTGGCGCTGGGGCAGATGCTGGCGCGCGAGCGACCGGAAGTTCGTCACGATCCGAGTGCAGCGCTGGGCCGATTGCGCGACGCGGTCGAGCTGCTCGGCCATCGGCCCCGAGTCGGTCCGCATGAGCATCAGCTGGGTGTACCCCACGATCGCCGACAGCGGGTTGTTCAGCTCGTGGGCCACACCGGCGAGGAGCTGGTCCATCGCCGCGACCTTCTCCGCCTGGAACAGCGCCGCGCGCTGCGCCTCGCGCTGCTGGGTCCGCTCCTTCACCTGCGCCTCGAGCCTGGCGGTGTGGGCGCGGAGCGCCTCTTCGCGGACGTGCCGGCCGTAGACCTGCCGGACCAGCGGGAAGAGCACCAGGTAGAGCACGAGCGCGCCGGCGAGCGAGATCGACCAGGCGACGAGCCGGCCCCGCTGGATCGTGGCCAGGAGGCGGAGGGGGCTCTTGTACACCTCGATGACGCCGATCACCTGGCCGGTCGTCTTCGAGAAGATCGGGACGTACACCTCGGCCAGCACCGAGAAGCTCCCGCGCTCGTAGGCGTTCTCCCGGGCGGCCAGCGCCGCGTTGAGCTCGTCGTTGTCGGGGAACCGCTGGCCGATCAGGCGCGGCTCGTTCGACCAGAGGACGGTCGCGTGGCGGTCCCACACCTTGACCCGCACCACTTCGGGCAGCCCCTGGAGCAGGCGCGCGAATTCCCGCTGGCTCGCCTCGCGGGCGACGACACCGCGCGGCGCGGTCAGCAGCGCGTCCACGCCGGTCCGCTCCACCTCGCGGCGCGCGAGCGCGGCGGTGTTCGCCCACTCCCACTCCTCGACCGAGCGCGTGAGCCGGGACGAGATCGCCAAGCCCATGGAGACCGCGAGGGCCATCACGCAGAGAAGGCTCAGGACTGCGAACTTGGCGCCCGAAGCCAACCTCATGCCGAGCTTCAACTCGCCGGCAGGTCGATCACGAACGCCGCGCCGCCCTCGGGACGGTTGTGAGCGCGGAGCGAGCCTTGATGCTGCTCGACGATGGAATAGGAGACCCAGAGGCCGAGCCCGTTACCCTCACCGGGCCCCTTGGTGGTCGTGAACGCCTCGAAGATTCGCGGCAGCACGTTCGGATGGATGCCGGGCCCGGAGTCGAACACCTCCAGGCGGATGTGCTTGTCGTCGAGGTCCGACAGACGCATCGTGAGCACGCGCGGCCCGGCGTGACCGACCAGCGCCTGGTGCGCGTTCTGGACGAGGTTGAGCAGCACCTGCTGGATCTGCACCTCGTCGGCCAGGACCGGGCGAGTCGTTTCGACCTGGGTGACGATCTCGATGTTGTCCCGCCGGAGCTGATGGCCCTTGAGCTCGAGCATCCAGCGGATCATGTCCGCCAGGAGGCACGGCTTGCGCTCCGTCGAGTGCCCGCCGGAGAACCTCAAGAGGTTTTGCAGCATCTGCGCCGCGCGCGACGTTTCCTGCACGATGATGTGGAGACGCTCGCGGGCCTTGGCCGCGTCGTCCGAGCCCATGAGCAGGAGCTCGGCCTGGCCCAGGATCGCCGTCAGTCGATTCCGCGTCTCGTGGGCGAGGCCGGCGGCCAGCTTGCCCACCGTCGACAGCTTCTCGCCCTCGATCAGCTGGGCCTCGGCCGACTTGAGGTCGTCGAGCTGGCGCCGGGTGGCGGACGAGAGCTGCGCGTTCTGGAGGGCGAGGCCGATCTGGTTCGCGGTCGCCTCGACCAGCGCGATCTCCGACTCGGTGAAGGCGTCGCGCGACCGGCGCCCGAGCGACAGGGCCCCGAGCGTCCGTCCACGACTCTGGATCGGCACGCACACGAACGCGTGGATCCCTTCTTCGGTGACGGCGGCGCGGGCCGCCGGCAGCAGGTCGGCGGACTCGCTCGCGTCGGCCCAGTGCACGGTCTTGCCGCTGGCCGCCACGCTCCCGATCAGCCCTTGCCCCGTCGGCAGCACGCGGTTGATTTCGCGCAGTCGCGGCCGCAGCCCGCGGTCGCCCCGGAGCTCCAGCGTCGCACCGTCCGGAGAGAGCAGGTGCAGGCTGGCGATCTCGTGGCCGGTGACTTCGGTGAGCGCGTCGAGGGCGATGCGCAGGACTTCGTCGACGTCGAGGGTCGCGCTGATCGCGGCGCCGATGCGGTGCAGAATGCGGAGGTGCGGCTCCACGTGCACGGTCTGCGATCCCGCCGAGCGCTGGATCAGCTCGCTGAGCTGACGGCTCCGCCCATCGGCCCTGTCCTCGAAGGCGAACGCGTAGCCGTCGTTGTCGGTGCGGACGAAGATCGACGGCACCTCGAGCTGCGTCACGCCGTCCGGTAGCGTGATCGAGAGCGTCGTGGCGCGGCTCGGGTGGTGGCGCGAGCCGTTCGCGCGGATCTTGATGCCCGACGTGCTGACGTTGACCGACGTCGATTCCCACTCGGCGCCGCTCTGCTCGCGGACGCGAACTGGCAGCGCCAGCGTCGCCCGCGGCGCCCGCCGCCGCTCCGCGCCGGACGGGTCGGGCGCGCGCAGGCTCCCCGGGCGGGTCTCGAAGCACGCGAGCGCCTCTTCCAGACGCTGGAGCGCGACCGGCTTGCCGATGAAGTCGAACGCGCCCGCCTGCAGGCACTCCTGGGCCTGCGTCTCGGTCGCCCGGCCGGAGATCACCACGATCGGCACGCCCATGTCGCGAACGGCGTCGAGCTTCAGGAAATCGAGCCCGCTCATGCCCGGCAGGCAGACGTCCAGGAGGACGGCGTCCGGGCGCGTGGATTTGATCGTGTCGAGCGCTGTTTCAGCCGAGTACGCGATGACAGGCTGATGGCCGATCTCGTGAAGGAATTCTCCGAAGACCTCGCACAGCGCTGGATCGTCGTCGACGACTAGTACGCGCATAGTTTTCGCTGGTTTCCCCGACGCTCTTTCCAGCAATCGCCGTACCATTACGAGCTGCGCCGTAACTATCAGTAAACAGCCGCATTTCCGCAAATATCGGCACGGCTGGGCTGGGTGATTCCCGTCATCCGCTGGAAAATTCCTGGTCAAGCGTTCACCGAGACGGACTAGTCCCCGAATGACCCGCACGGCGAGCACGACGGCGAGGCACGACGGAGAGTGGCTACGGAAGCGTCACGCTCGCACAGGACGCGAGCTTTCGCTCGACGTCGACCTGAGGCCGCGCTCGGAGATCCGTCCGCCGGCGGGACACCAGAGTCAATCGCTGCTATGGCGGCTGCACCATGGTCTTGGCGCCATAGATCTTTCAGTTGCACCAGGTGAGGTGAACGGTGACTCAGGGGAGCGGCGCTCGCTCCCCCCAGGTGTTACAACCGACTCGGCTTCAGCCCCATCGGCAAGGCGATCTTGTAGTACGACGCGAGGAAACCTTCCCACCACTCGCGCCGCTCGCCGCCGCGCGCC
>Ga0209376_1001914_pt1 | contig 20254 bp, 16 predicted proteins | sample GraSoiAngelo_134_FD_185891 | JGI IMG/M metagenome (GOLD analysis project Ga0209376, IMG submission 185891) | Grasslands soil microbial communities from the Angelo Coastal Reserve, California, USA - 14_0929_05_30cm (SPAdes) (version 2) | ecosystem: Environmental > Terrestrial > Soil > Grasslands ... | reverse complement strand
ATCGCGATTGCCAACTATAAACTGAACTTCTTCGGTAATTCTCGCCTCCTGCCGGTTTCCCTCGTGATGATCACGGCGCTGGCCTTCATGATGGGGTTGTATTTCTCGAACATGAGCGCGCTGTTCAAGATCGGTGGGATGATGTTTCTCGTTGCAGCCGGTCTGTCAGGGTATGGAAACTGGCTCCCCCAAGTAGAGGGAGGGTTTCCTCCGCCTGAGGTGAAGCTGGACTTCGGGAGCATGTCGCCTCAGCAGTTAGCTGACGAGGGCGAGAAGATCATTTTCGGTGGTATTGGGCAAAGTAAAGTCCAGGGAGCTATTGGAAAAGGGCAGTGTCCCTTGTGCCACGGGTTCAACGAGGGGTTTCTGAGTGAACGAGCGCCGAACCTCTTCGGGATCCCGGAGCGGGCCAAGAAGCAGCTTGAGGACCCTCGCTATCACAAGGGGAAGCCCGGCGACCGTGATACGGCTCAAAAGGAGGCGTTCCCTGGAGCTGGTACCGCAGAGACTGGTCAGGAGTATATTGCAGAGTCCCATGCCTGCCCAAGCTGTTATGTGGTAGCTGGATTTGGCGTCAAGGGGACGAACGACAAAGAGAGTCCGATGCCCGCGATCCATAAGCCACCGATCTCCTTGACGCTCGGTGAGTTGGCGGCGGTGGATACCTGGCTGTATGTTCGTGAGGGGAAAGAGGCGCCAACATTCGAGGACATTACCAAGGCCTACGAAAAGTTTATACCGGAAGCCGATCGGCCCAAGCCGCAAGAAGATAAGCCTGCGGCGGGGGCTGGAGGCTTACTCGCAGACGGTTCGGAGCCTCTTGACCAGATTTTTGCCAAGGCTCAGTGCGTGGTCTGCCACACGATTCCCGGCATTCCTGGCGCCGTGGGGACGGTCGGTCCTAAGTTAGTGGAAAAGACCAATGCCCCGACTCGGATCAAGGACCCTGCTTATAAGGGTAGTGCCAAGACTGTCCGAGATTACATTACCGAATCGGTGATCAACCCCAGCACCTATGTGGTGAAGCCTTTCCCGGATGGCGTGATGCCCAAGGTGTTCGGCCAGAAGTTGAGCGCCGGGGCATTGAACAAGATCGTGGATTATCTCTCTCAGCTTGAAGAGGGCAAGGTCCCTCCCAAGATTTGAGATTTCCTAACCGGTCGATTGTCGTAGCATCAAGGAGAGTCCTACCATGAAAGGTCTACTCTGGATCGCCGGCTTAGCCGGTGCGGTCGCTGTGGTCGTACTGGTGTTGATGATTTTTGGGCTCCTTCCAGCGAACACTGTCAAGCTGGTCGAAGGCTATATGCCTATGCAGATGCTCTTCGAATTGGCTTTCTTCGTCGGGGTGTTTTCTGCGATCAGCTTCCTGCTCAACAAGAGTGGGTTCCCCCTCCCAAGGTTCTGGCAGGGAATTGCCTTCATTGCGTTCATTCTCATGTACCTCAAGTACAGGGTCTACCCGCCCATTCCATTCAGCGTGCGCGCCATGTACGGCACGGTCACGATAGTCGGCGTCTTTATGTGGATGTCCGGCAATGAAGAGGACTGGAGAAAGTTCAAGCAACCTATTCTGAACGTGCTGGATGCTGGGACGCGTTTCCACAAGACGCTGAGGACTGGCTATCTTATCGGGATTCCTATCCTCCTCTGGGGCTTTTCCTACAATTCCTTTCTGCCCAACCTGGACGAGCCGATTGAGTTGAGGACGGTTCACCCGGCCCCGCCCGCGAGCACCAAGGTGCATGGAAAAACCTTCGTCCTGCAGACTTCCCAGAATCCCTATCGGGTGAATCCGGAGGGAAAATATGACCAAGAATACACGAATGCTCAAATTGTTGAGCAGGGCATGGGTCGGCTGATGAAGCCCAACGCCAACCCCTGGGATCCCAAGGCAGAAGGGTATCTGAAGTATGTCAGAGAAGGCGGGGAAATCTTCTTCCAGAATTGCCACTTCTGTCATGGGGATAATCTGAACGGGAGGGGGCTGCACGCCTTTGCGTTTAACCCGATTCCTGCGAATTTCACCGATCCCGGGACCATCGCGCAGCTTCAGGAGACATTTATCTTCTGGCGTGTCTCCAAGGGAGGCATTGGCTTGCCTCGTGAGGGATTTCCCTGGGCTTCAGTGATGCCGCCCTGGGAGCAGCACCTCACCACGGACGAGATTTGGAAAGTGGTCCTGTTCGAGTATTGGCATACTGGCTATTATCCAAGGACCTGGGATTAATCCTGCATGTTGGTGAAGGGGTATCCTATGAGGAATCTGCGGTCGCGAAGTAAGCTCATTCTGATCCTGATCGCGGCAGTGGGGATCACGATGGTCTCCGGCAGTGCCGGAGTCTGGACCTTTGCAGAAGAGGGTAGCGGGAGTGGTTTGCCTGAAGGATTTAAAAAGGGCGACCTCCCACCGCTGCCGCCGGCCGAGATGATTGAGGCCGGGAAGCGGGTCTATTTTACCAAATGTGTCTGGTGTCATGGTGTGGATGGAGCAGGAGATGGCCCATCAGCCGACCGGCTGTGGCCCCGACCTCGGAATTTCAATCAGGGGACATTTAAGATCCGACACACAGCCAGCGGTGAACTTCCGCTGTTTGATTACAGGAAGCCGACTCCCGGTCAGAACGATTTGTTTGAAACGGTGACCCATGGGTTGCCCGGGTCTGCGATGCCGTCCTGGGAAGGCATCTTGACGGAGGAGCAACGTCTTCAGGTGTTGTCTTTTGTGACGACGCAATTGGTGAAAGACCGCAGGTATGACGACAAGGAGACTGAAACCCTGACGATGCTTCAGCTCGATAGCATCAAGCCGATTCCGCCGAGCAAGGAGAGCATCGAGAAAGGCGCTCAGCTCGTGGTGGACAAGAAATGCATCGAGTGCCATGGCATCAATGGGCGGGGAGACGGGAACGCGTTCAACCTGAAAGATGACTGGGGATTCCCCATCCAGCCGGCGAGCTGGCACAAGTGCTGGAACTTCAGAGGGAGCCGCCAGGATGCCTACAACGTCAAGAACATCTTCCGGACGTTTTCTACGGGCGTGAACGGCACGCCGATGCCCTCGTTTGCGGATAACACGACGGTCGAAGAGCGGTGGCACATTGCGAACTTCGTACAGTCGCTCTGCGAGCGGGATACGAACGGCGAACCGCTTCCCATCGACCCCCTGACCGATAAGCCGAAGGTTAATTTCGTGATCCGGTCCGGCCCGGTCGAAGGGGACATTCCTGATGACCCACAGCATGAACTGTGGCAGAAGCGGGAGCGGCGGATTGTGCTGTTCGGGGGACAGATCACGCACAAACCAAGGAATTTTGTGAACCGCATTGACGACGTCTGGGTTCGCTCGATCTACAACAACAAGACCATTGCCTTCATGTTCCAGTGGGAGGATCGGTCGAAGAGCGTCGCCGAGAAGAAGTTGCCTTTCCAGCCGACCGAGGTCAATCTGGACACCTATGGGATCAAGGAACAGCCTCCCAAGACCGGAGAGCCCGATTCCATCGCAGCGAATCAGAACAAGTACACGGTCTATAACGACGCCTTTGCCTTCCAGTTCCCCGTCAAGTGGCAGGAGCTGCCACCACCAGAGAAACCGCGGTTCCTCTGGGGGGACGAAAAGTACCACGTGGATATCACGAAATGGTCTGCTGACGGGTCCTTGAAAGCCTTTACCGGAAGCGGCTGGGACCAGGATTTTGAGGATCGTGACGATTTCACCGAGAAAATGAAGCTACTCAAGGCGGAATGGAAGGACGGTTTGTGGACTCTTATGATTCAGAGGCCCATAAAGGGTGATTACGACGAAGACACGTATTTTGAGATGGGCAAATACATCCCGACCGTCTTCTTTGCATGGGATGGCCACAATGGGGATATTGGTCGGAAGATGGCCGTGTCGGCCTTCTACTACACGATTCTCGAGCCGCCGATCCCCAAGGAAACCTACATCTATCCGACGCTCATCGCCGTGGGGGTGGTCATCCTGGAAGGGTGGGTCCTCACACGTCGTGCAAACAAGAAGAAAGGGAAGATTTAACTCTTTCTTTCGTTTGAGTCTGGGGAAAGGGGGTGGGCGCTACCCACCCCCTTTTTTTATCTTCGAACTCAGGAGGCCCAGGATAGCGAGTGTGGTGTGATGAACCATAGCACGGCAAACATGACCGGAGTCTTGTTGGCCGGTGGCAAGAGTCGTCGGATGGGCCAAGACAAGCGGTTTCTCGAGCTGGAGGGCCGCACCCTGCTCGAACGGGCGCTTTCCGTCCTGGAGTCGCTGTTTTCCGAAGTGATCGTGGTGGTCGCTGAGCCTGTCCCACAGCTTTCAGGTCTGCGCCATCGAGTGGTCACCGATCTGATCCCAAACTGCGCGGCTCTTGGAGGACTCTATACAGGGCTGTCGTGCGCCGGGCAGCCGCGCGTGTTTGCCGCCGGGTGCGATATGCCATGTCTTGACCCGGCTGTCATCAAGTGGATGATCGGGCTCGATCGACACTCGGATATTGTGATGGTGCAACTAGCCAGCGGGTTACAACCCATGCACGCCATTTACTCCAAGGCCTGTCTGCCTGATCTCGAGCGCATGGCTGTGGCTCACAACCTGAAAGTTCAGGAACTCTGCCAGACGTCGGGTCTGTCAGCGCGGCTGGTGGCCGAGGCCGAGGTCCGTAGAATCGATCCTCAGTTCTTGTCCTTCCTGAACGTCAACACGCCGGCGGATCTGGAGTTCGCGCGCAAGCTCATCGCCTCGCGACGAGCGCAAAACTGCAAGAAGGGGTAAGTTCTGTGCGGCGGACCATGCTCATCATCCATCCAGGCGCTCTGGGAGACGTCCTCCTCTCCCTACCAGCTCTTCGGGGATTGCGAGGTCGGTACCCAAGCCATGGAGTTGGTCTCGTGACAAGCGGGCAGGTGGGAAACCTGCTTCAGGCGTGTGACGAAATGGATGTGGTTTTTCCCCTCGAATCAGATGCCTTGGCCTCTCTCTTGGCTGGACCGGAGCCGGTCAGCCCTCCGCTTCGTGAGTGGCTTGCTCGTTGTGACCTGGCCGTCTGCTGGATGACTGATTCAGACCAACGTCTGTACTCGGTACTCCGAGAATTGGGCGTCTCTCAGGTGATCCAGCGGTCTCCTCTCTCGTCCGTGTGTGAAACGATCCATCAGACAGACAGAGTCATGGAAACGGTACGGGATGTGATACCGACTGGGGACTACAGTTGGAAGCTGCTCGTTCCAGACCAGATGGTTATGGCAGGCAAGGCTCGACTAGCCGGGCTGGGAATCCATAGAAAGCGATTGATCGTCGCTGTCCATCCCGGTAGTGGCAGTCGCTACAAATGTTGTGCTCCAACCTTATTGGCGAGGGTCGTGGCATGGCTTCAGGCCAACAATGCGTGTCCAATTGTGCTGGGTGGACCGGCGGACGATGCCTTGGTTGCGAGGCTGTGCGAGGTTTGCGAGAAGCCTCCATTGGTGCTTCAGCAGCTTGACCTCCTCTCAGTAGCCGGGGTCCTGGCGAATGTAGACCTCTTTATCGGGCATGATTCCGGGCTGACCCATCTGGCTGCTGCCCTTCATCTCTCTACGGTCGCGCTGTTCGGGCCGACTGATCCTCGACGTTGGGCTCCACGAGGATCCCATGTGACGGTTCTGACAGGGGAAGGGTGCCGATGTCAGGGATGGGATGCGGTGCGGGCCTGCCTTGACCAACCCTGCTTACAGATTCCGGTCGAGGGGCTCCTCCAGGCTTGTGAACGGACGCTTCATCAACGGGGAATGGTTCTTATATAGAATGCGGGACAGGACGACTGGTTGCCTTGTCAGGTCAAGTGAGTTGTGCTAGATTCCCCCGCTGCTTTTTTCGTTGCCGGACAGCAGATTTCAGGAGTGTTGCGTGTCCCAAGACATCGTGAGAGAGAAGGTCGTAGGCGCACTGGAAGGCGCTCTTCATAAGGCCAGGCGCAAGGGGCAACTAAAAATCGAATCATTCCCCATGGTGACCTTGGACCTCCCCAAGCGGCCTGAGTGGGGCGACTTGGCTACCACCGTTGCCATGAGTCTGGCCTCGTCAGAGCAGCGCTCACCTCACGATGTCGCCCAGATCATTCTTGAAAACCTGGATCGGCCTGAGGCGATCTTCGATCGGGTCGAGATCGCTCGACCTGGCTTCTTGAACATGACGGTCAAACGGGAACTCTGGCTGGAAGTCCTCAACGAGATCGAGGAGCAGGGCCAGGCGTACGGGAGGAGCGATCTCGGCAAGGGCCGCAGGGTCCTTGTGGAATACGTGAGCGCCAATCCCACCGGTCCGTTACATGTCGGTCACGGTCGTGGGGCTGCGGTCGGCCAGGCGATCGCCAATCTGCTGACAGCGACCGGCTACGATGTGGCGAGCGAGTACTACATCAACGACGCCGGACGACAGATCAAGCTCCTCGGCGCCTCGGTCTATGCACGTTATCAAGAACTGCATGGCCGTAGGGTCCCATTTCCGGAGGACGGATATCGAGGCGCTTACATTGAAGCAGTCGCGGCTCATGTGAGGGATCGTGTCGGCTCGACGCTGCTCGAGCTGCCCGTCGAACAGGGGCAACAGCGGTGCCAGGACCTGGCCTACCATGAGCTCCTGGACGGGGTCAGGCAGGATCTTCAGTCATTTGGGATCGAGTTTGATTCGTGGTTTAGCGAGGCCTCGCTGTTGTCGTCGGGGTCAGTGGAACAGGTCTTGGAGGACCTTAAGAGACGGGACCTACTGTTTGAACAGGATGGTGCGCTGTGGTTCCGTGCAACCGCGTTTGGGGATGAAAAGGATCGTGTCGTCCGGAAACAGGAAGGGGAATACACCTATCTGGCCTCGGATATCGCCTACCATCGCGACAAGCTCCTGCGCGGCTATGACCTCCTGATTGATGTCTGGGGAGCGGACCATCACGGCTACATTCCCAGGATGGAAGCGGCGGTCCAGGCCTGCGGCCATCCGAAGGACTGTCTCAGGGTCGTCCTTGTCCAGATGGTGAATTTGGTGCGGGGGGGCCAGAAAATTGAAATGTCAAAACGTGCCGGCGAATTCACGACTCTGCGCGAGGTAATGGATGAGGTCGGGACTGATGCGGCGAAGTTCTTTTTTCTGATGCGGCGGTCCGATACGCCTCTGGATTTCGACCTGGAGCTGGCGAAACAGCAATCGGCCGAGAACCCGGTCTACTACGTGCAATATGCACACGCACGGGCGGCGAGCCTCTTTCGAGTTGCCGAGGCGCGTGGTATTCCGGTCCCCAAGCCAAGCGAGACGGAGCTTGGCCTGTTGACGGACCAGGACGAACTGGGATTGATCCGAGCCCTGTCGAGATACCCGTCGGTGGTCGAGGCGAGCGCAGCGGCGCTGGAACCACACCGCCTGACCTTTTATCTACAAGAGCTGGCCGCGCTCCTCCACAACTTCTACTATAAGCACCGGATTATGCCTTCGACCGGCCAGGTCGAGTCGAGCGATGCTGAACGGTTCGTGAAGGTTGATGAGGCGCCACCCGTCCGGCCTCGGGAGCAGATCACGCCAGGCCTCACGGCTGCCAGGCTGGCGTTGATGCGGGAAGTTCAACAGGTGATCAGAAACGGTTTGGGTCTCCTGGGGATTGCTGCGCCGGACCGGATGTAACCGGTTACACGAACGGAGCGACAGGACATGTTCAAATTCTCGGTGCGCCAGACCGATCTGGCGGGACAGGCCCGTCTGGGAACGCTCACCACCGCGCATGGGGAGATCGAGACGCCGGCCTTCATGCCCGTGGGCTCGCTCGGCGCCGTGAAGGGAATCGATGCGAACGAGTTACGAGCACTCGGGATTCGGCTCATCCTCAATAACGCCTATCATCTCTATTTGCGTCCAGGCCATGAAGTCGTCGCCGCGATGGGAGGGCTGCATGCCTTTATTTCCTGGCCTGGTGCGATCCTGACGGACAGCGGTGGGTTTCAGGTCTTCAGCTTGGCGAAACTGCGCAAGGTGACGGATGATGGAGTGACGTTTCAGTCACATCTGGATGGCTCCTTGCACCACATCACGCCAGAGCGAGCGATGGAAATTCAGGAAGCGCTCGGGGCGGACATCATCATGGCGCTTGACGAGTGTGTCGCGCTTCCTTCTCCACGCGAGAGGGTCCAGGAGGCGATGCTGCGAACGAACCGCTGGGCTCGTCGCTGCCAGTCCTCCCGCCGACGGACTGACCAGGCTTTGTTCGGAATCGTGCAAGGCGGGCAGGATGCCGATCTTCGGGCCCAAAGCGCGCGCGACCTGGTCACAGTCGGTTTTGACGGGTACGCGATAGGTGGCCTCTCCGTTGGGGAGGAGAAGACGGTCATGTACTCCATGCTGGAGGCGGTTGTTCCGGAACTTCCCACCACCCGCCCCCGTTACTTGATGGGGGTCGGGATGCCGGAGGATCTGGTGGAGGGAGTGGCGAGGGGCGTCGACCTGTTCGACTGCGTCGTGCCGACCAGACATGGACGGACCGGCTGGCTGTTCACGTCCTTCGGTCGCGTCCTGATCAAACAGGCGCGGTACGCACGAGATGAGCAGCCGATTGACCCTGAGTGTCATTGTCCTGTGTGCGCCAGACACTCGCGCGCGTATCTTCACCACCTGTTCACGGTCGGAGATATGCTGGCTGCGCGTCTCAATACGTTGCATAACCTGCACTACTTCGCGGAGCTCATGCGGCAAATCCGGTTGGCCATTGAGGCACGGTCGTTCGCATCCTTCCGGGCAGAGTTTCATGCCGGGCGTGAGTGTCTGGATATGCTCTGTGAGGATGTGTCTGCGGCTGGGTCCGACAGGATTCGGGCAAAGGCATCATCGGAGGAGGAACTGCTGTGAACGGGTTGGCCTCAATTGCCTGGGCGCAAGGAACGTCGGGGGGGAGCGGTGGAGGAAACACGCTCCTCTCCTTGGTGCCGTTTGTGCTGATCTTCATCATCTTCTATTTCCTGCTGATCCTCCCCCAACAAAAGCGCCAGAAAAAGCTTCGGACCATGCTGGAAGCATTGAAAAAGGGAGACAAGGTGATCACATCTTCCGGAATGTGGGGCACCGTCACCAATTTAGGAAAGGATTCGGTCACCCTGCAGATCTCCGACAACGCGAAGGTGAAGATTCAACGCGACCACATTGCGCGGCTCCGGACTGATGAGGAGGACTAGCGAATGCATCAAAACGTGAACGTGTTGGGGAACGGATGAAAAAACTCAGCGGACGTCTCACGCTGCTTGTTGTGGTTCTGGTTCTTTCGATCGGATTTCTTCTCCCTTCCTTTCCTCCGCTCTATGACCCGCTTCCGGACTGGCTGAAAAAAGTACTCCCGACGAGGGGCATCGCGCTCGGGTTGGACCTCCAGGGAGGGATTCACCTGGTTCTGGAGGTGGAAGAGGATCGTGCCGTTGAGATCGCGGTGGATCGGGCCGCCAACGCGATCCAGGACCTACTGGCCGAGAAAAAGATTCCGGTCGAATCCGTCAAGCGCACAGGACATATCCAAATCACGATTTCATTCCAGAACGGAGACTTGAAGTCCCAGATTCAGACCGTCCTCGAGGAGTTTCCAACCTTTTTTGAAGTGCAGGCTTCCAGTACTGCCCATAGTCTCGTGTACGAGCTGCGGGAGGGAGAGGTCAAGCGGATCAAGGATTCCGCCATCAATCAGGCCCTGGAAACGATCCGGAACCGAATCGATCAGTTTGGTGTGGCAGAGCCGCTGATCCAGCGGCAAGGGTTGAAGCAGATCGTCGTGCAACTGCCTGGCATCAAGGAGCCGAAGAGGGCAAAAGAACTGATCAAAGAAACGGCGCTCTTGGAATTCAAAATGCTCGACGAGTCCAGCAAGCTGGCCCTGGACCTGCCGCAACGCATCCAGAAAGGCAAGGAAGAAGAGCTGCTGAAGCCTTTCCGAGACAAACTGCCGGAGGGCGACGAGATTCTCTATGAGAAGGTGGTGGAGAAAGACACCGGCCGCGAGTATCGCGTCCCCTATCTGGTCAAAAAACGAGTGATGCTCGCCGGGGACGTGCTCAGCGATGCGCGCGTTTCGATCGGACAGTTTAATGATCCATACGTCCTCGTGACGTTCGACGCCAAAGGGAGCCGTGAGTTCGATCGTATCACGGCCGAGAACGTCAAGAAGCGGATGGCGATCGTGCTGGACAACACCGTCTATTCCGCTCCGGTCATTCAAGAACGGATCAGCGGCGGTCGAGCACAGATTACCGGATCCTTTACCATGCAGGAGGCCAACGATCTGGCGATCGTGCTGCGGGCCGGCGCGCTGCCGGCGCCACTGAAGATCATCCAGGACCTGACGGTCGGCCCGTCGCTGGGCCGGGACTCGATCGAGAAGGGGGTCCTGTCAACCTTAGTTGCCGGCGCCATGGTGGTGCTCTTCATGGTGATCTATTACCGGCTCTCCGGTCTGATTGCGGACTTCGCGCTGGCCTTGAATTTGATCTGTCTCATCGGCGTCCTGTCTGGGCTGAATGCGACCCTGACCCTGCCGGGCATTGCCGGGATCATTCTGACGATCGGGATGGGTGTGGATTCCAATGTGCTGATTTTTGAACGCATCCGTGAGGAACTCAGGCAGGGCAAGCCGGTTCGTCTTGCCGTGGATGGAGGATACGATAAGGCGCTGTTGACGATCATTGACTCACACGTGACGACGCTCATCACCGGTCTTGCGTTGTTTCTCTTCGGCACGGGACCGATTAAGGGTTTTGCAGTGACGCTGTGTCTCGGTATCGCGATTAACCTGTTTACCGCGCTGGTGGGCACCAAGGTGGTCTTTGACGCGATCAACCAGCGCTGGAAGGTCGAACATCTGAGCATCTAACATGAGGAGCTGATAGCGAATGGCAAATAGCGAATAGCCAGGAAGGAGGAGTTCCGAAAAATGGTGATCGCTACTCGCTGTTAGCCGCTTGCTGCTCGCAGAGGAACGTATGCTTGAAATCCTAGGGAAAACCAACATTGACTTCATGGGAAAACGACGCATCGCGTTCGTGTTTTCCGGTATCATGATGCTGCTGGGGCTGCTGGCGATGGTCCAGATCAGCCGGGCATTGATTTTTCCGGGGGGACCGCGGTCCTGTTGAAGTTTGATCAGCCGATCCGCATCGACGAAGCACGGAAGGCCCTGGAATCGCAAGGGTTAGGCAATGCCGAGTTGCAGGAGTTTGCGGAGGAGAACAAGATCCTGATCAGGGTTAAAGCCGCCACCACGATCGAGGAAAAAGTCGCCGATCGAGTGATCTCAGCCTTCAGCAAAGAGATGCCCAATAACAGATTTGTGGTGGATTCGACCACGGAGATCGGTCCCACCATTGGGAGGAAGCTGCAGCAGGACGCGCTGATTGCTGTCTTGATCTCGTTCGTCGGCATCATCCTGTACATCGCCGCTCGGTTCGAATTGCGGTTTGGGGTGGCCGCAGCGATCGCGACGTTCCATGATGTGCTGGCGGTGCTGGGCGCCTTTTATGTCTTGGATAAGGAGATTACGCTCCTGGTGGTCACGGCTTTGCTGACGCTCGCCGGCTATTCGCTCACGGACACCGTGGTCGTGTTCGACCGTATCAGGGAAAATCTCCGTGTTCGACGCCGGGACGACATTGTGACGGTGATCAACAATGGCATCAATCAGGTCTTGAGCCGGACCATCGTGACGAGCCTGACAGTCGTGCTGGTGTTGATCCCCTTGACCTTTGCGGGGGGGGAGGTGCTGCACGATTTTTCCCTGGCTCTTTTGTGGGGCGTAATTGTCGGCACGTACTCGTCGATATTTGTCGCGAGTCCTCTCCTTGTTATCTGGCCTAGCGGCCAGGGACGGTTGTTAAGACGAGGCTGAAATAAGACCCTGGTCACCGTTGGCAATGTTCATTGTGGATGGGCTCGATAACGTCTGGTGGGGCTGAGATTCAGAAGAAGTGATACCGACTAGGTCCTTAACATCTTCGGCTGTAAAGATGCCAATATGGCCAGGCATGCGCATCAGTTCAGTGGCCACCCATCTATCTAAATTTTCTCTTTTGGCTGCGAGGGAAATTTCATCTGCCAAGATGCCAGCCGCTTGCAGGGGTATAAACCCAGGCTCCAGAACTCCGTTCTTCATCGTGTCCTTTTTGGGTCTAACATTCACTCCGAATCCGTCTGCTTCCAACCGTTGCCTCAGCTGTCCTCTTCCTAGATCGCCATCTTCAAATACGAGCGCAAAACGCGTATGAGTTAATCCCCCGCAATGGCCCATTGCCGCATATCACCAGCACACGCTCTACCTGCAAGCGTATCAGCAGTGAGATGGAATTCTGTTTTGAGAGCATCGTCTAAGCGTTCATTGAGGGCTGCTAGCTCTACGACGGAGCCGAATTTTCGAAAGGCGGGACCTTTGATGAGATCAACTAAATCGCCAAGCAGCTTTTTTCTGCGGGGCTCCTCATCCTTCCACCCATCAAACTGCTTTACGCACTGAGCAAACTCAACCATTCGGAAGTAGTCAAGCCCATCATCGGCAAGCCGCTTCTTCCATCATTCAGTAAAGGTCGCCCATTGCTCTGCTGTTGATAGGAATTCGGCAACAGAAAGAAATGGCGTCCGTGCATCACGCTCCTTCCGCTTGCATCGAAGCACGCTGTAGATAAACCCATAAGGAGTTCATCCATGACCGTACCGGCCATGTGGTCAGGGCGAGATGATTTAGACAGCAGTAGGGGTTATTGTAGGCCCCCTACTTGCCCTGTCAACGGGGAAAAGGCTATAACTACATGGGGTTTGACCCCAACTGGTGTATCAAAAGGATAAACGCCGACCCCGTTACCGATCCTTGACATTCGTATGGATGCTCCATGAAAATAAACAGTTAGGACAACGGGCTTTGTTACCAAAATGAAACTCTGGGGTCGGTCGCACAGTCTCCAGCAAAAGATCATCACGGCCATCGTGATGGTCGGTCTCCTGCCTCTGACCCTCTCTCTTGCCCTCACCTACCTGGAAGAGCGACGAGCCCTCCGCGAAGCCATCGGGGCTAACTTCAAGGAACTCGCGGTGGAATCGGCCAGCAAGATCGAGATGCAAGTCACGCGCGGAATCAATGAGGCACAGCAGCTTGCCGTCGCTCCCTTTGTCCGCACGGCTGTCACCGAGGCGAACCGCAGCTATGTCGGAAAGGACGATCGGAGTATCCAAGCCATGATCCAGGACTGGCAAGGGCGCTGGCGCAAGCGAGAGCATCGGAATGAATTTCCTTTGTTCATCAATCGCATCGTCACGAATAACCTGCTGCGCTGGCATGACATCCGCAAGACTGATTATGTCGGGATCCTCGTGGCGGATAATCGAGGCGCGCTGGTCGTCAGTTCGATTCCGCAAGCGGAGTATGACTATGGGAAAAGTTCCTGGTGGCAGGCCGCGTTTAACAAAGGGCGTGGCCAGGTCTACGTGAGTGAGATCTACTTCGACCCAGCCTTTGGGACCCACGTCCTGAACGTGTCGGTCCCGATCTTGGATGATGATCAACAGGCCACCATTGGGGCCATCAGTGTGATGCTGAGACGAGACTCCTTGTTTCACTCGATCTCGGACATCACCATCGGCACAACGGGCCATGCCATGCTCATGAGTTCTGATGGGACCCCGTTGATCTGTCCGGTCATGTCTCCTGAGGAGCATTCGGTCGGCTCCGCCCTGGTGAGCGCGATCGTACGACCGCGCGCGGGCTGGGACGTGGTCCCTGACGATTCTCACGGCGGTCGTGACTCGATCGTAGGATTCGCGCCGGTGCGCTTGGGGGACAACCTTGCGCGGGACAGTCTGGGAGGCAAACGTTGGTTGACTTTCGTCCGCCAGAACCCAAGCGAGACCTATGCGCCGCTCAATCAACTGTTGATCAAGGTGACTGTCTATGGGGTCATGGTCTTGGCCGTGCTGTGGGGAACAGGCATGGTGGTCGCACGGCGCATCGCCCGCCCGATCCAGATCCTTCACGATGGGGCACAGCGCATCGGGGCTGGCAGTCTCGATCACCAGTTAGTCCTCAAGACCGGAGACGAGATCGAACACCTTGCCGAGGCGTTCAACCGGATGGCCGCCAATTTGAAGCAGTCGTTCGGCCAGCTCGAGCAGCGGATGGGCGAAATTCGCCTCCTGGAGGAGAAATATCGCGACCTCATTGAGAACTCACCCGAAATGATCCATCAGTTGAACAAGGCCGGGCACTTCGTGCATGTCAACAAGACCGAACTGGAGAAACTGGGGTATTCGCGAGAAGAAATGTTGAGCATGCGCCTGTGGGACATCGTTCCGCAAGGGAGAGAGCCTGAAATCCTCGCCTATCTGGAACAGTTGGTGTCGCAGGGGCGCGCCTCGATTGAAACGATCTTTCTGGCTCGAGACGGCAAGCCTATTGATGTGGAGATTCACTCGACCGCGCTGTTTGATTCCGAAAGCGGGGGCTTGGTCTATTCCCGAGCCTTCGTGCGAGATGTCTCGGAACGAAAGCTGTTGGAGCAAAAGATTCAGCGCTACACGACCCAATTGGAGCAGGAAGTCACCGAGCGCACGCAGCAACTCTCGGCGTCGCAGCAACGGTACAAGGCGTTGTTCGATCTGGTCGCTGATTCGGTGTTCATGGTCGGACAAGCAGGAGATGTTGTCGCCGTCAATCGGCGCGAGGAGCAGGCGCTGGGCTATTCCGAGGTGGATGTGGTGGGAAAACCTTTCATGGTGGTCGTGCTTCCCGCGCATCAAGAAGTAACCAGCCGCCTGATCAACAAAATTGTTCAAGGCGAAAGCCGGGTGCCGACCCAAGAGATTGAGGTGTTCAATCGGCTTGGACGTTCTGTGCCTGTCGAGATGGACCTGATTCGTATCGAAGGAGGAGAGGCGCCCTCGGTGATGGTGCAGCTTCGTGATATCACGGAACGCAAGCGTTTGGAACAACAACTCCAGGAATACCGGGAAGAGCTGGAGGCGAAGGTCAAGGAGCGGACGAGGGAGATCGAAGAGACCAAGCAATACCTGGAAAATCTGCTGGAGAATGCGAACGACGTGATCTATACCCTGGACACCGATCAGCGCTTCACCTACGTCAACAGCAAAGTTGAGGTCTGGGGCTATCGCAAGGAGGACCTCATCGGCCGGCCGTATCTGTCCTTGCTGTCGAAGCGGCACCGTGGGCGACGCTTGAAGAGCACGCTGGATATCGGGGCGAAGCAGGTGTACGAGGTCGAAGTGTTGAGTCGATCTGGTGAGGCACGAACGGTGATGGTCAGCGTGTCGCCGCTCTGCGATCCCGATGGAGGCATCCTGGGCGTGCTGGGGATCGCCAGGGATGTGACAGACACGAAGAAGCTGGAACAGCAGATCCAGAACTCCGAGAAGCTGGCATCGGTCGGAAAACTGGCGGCCGGTGTGGCCCATGAGATCAATAACCCGCTGGGAGGCATCCTGAATTGCCTGTACAATCTCCGGAAGGGAACGGTGTCACCAGCCAGGCAAGAAGAGTATCTGGCCTCCATGGAGGATGGCTTACGGCGAGTGCAGAAGATTGTCCGGCAATTGTTGGACTTTTCGCAGCAACACGAGCCGGAGCTATCCTCGACCAACATCAATGCGGTGGTCGAGCGAGTGTTGGTCCTGACGAATCATGCCTTGCTTGCGAACCAGATCAGGCTGGATAAGCAGTTGCGGCCGGACCTGCCGGAGTTGATGGTGGATCGGCATATGATCGAACAGGTCTTGATGAATCTAATCCTCAACGCGGTTCAGGCGATCAAGGGGGGCGGGACGATCACGATTCGCACGAGAGTGAATGAGGGGATCTGTCAGATTGACGTCGAAGATACGGGCTGTGGCATTCCGCCCCACGTTCTCCCCCGCATCTTCGACCCCTTCTTTACGACGAAGGGGACGGGGGAAGGGACGGGACTCGGGTTGTCCGTGAGCCTTGGCATCATCGAGCGACATGGCGGCCAGATCCGCGTAGACAGTGAAGTCGGCAAAGGAACGGTCTTCACCGTCTGTCTGCCGATGACGCGGGAACGGTATGCGATTGGGAGATTGCCGTGAAGCCCCCCTCAATTTTGATCATCGATGACGAGCCTCTGATGCGTCTCTCCATGATGGACGCCCTTAAGGCGGTTGACTACGATGTTCACGCCGCCGCGTCCGGGCATCAGGGGCTCGAGATGATCAAGAAAGGGGCCTTTGAGATCGTCGTTACCGATCTCCGTCTGCCCGGGGTGGACGGCCTTGCTCTGTTGCAAGCGTGCAAGCAGCACTCGCTGCGCACCGAGGTCATCGTGATCACGGCTCACGGGTCAGTTGAGACTGCTGTCGGAGCCATGAAGCTGGGAGCCTACGACTACATTACGAAGCCGTTTCAGATGGAAGAACTCCTGTTGATCATCGATCGCGTGGCCAAAGTGCAGGCGCTGAGGCAGGAGAACCTCCAGCTGCGGGAAAAGCTGGAGGACAAGTTCAGCTTTCAAGGGATTCTTGGAAAAAGCGATCGCATGCGAGGCGTGTTGGACAAGATCAAACTGGTCTCAGCGACGGACTCCACCGTCTTGATTGTCGGAGAAAGCGGGACCGGCAAAGAGCTGGTGGCCAATGCGATTCACCACCACAGCCCGAGGCATGACCATGCCTTGATCAAAGTGAGCTGCGCGGCGCTTCCGGAAACCTTGCTGGAAGCTGAACTATTCGGCCATGAGAAAGGGGCCTTCACCGGCGCGCTTCGACAGCGGCGAGGCCGTTTCGAGTTGGCCCATAAAGGCACGCTGTTTTTGGACGAGATCGGAGAGATCTCTCCCATGGTGCAGGTCAAGCTCTTGCGGGTTCTCCAGGAACGGCAATTCGAACGTGTCGGTGGAAACGACACGATCGAGGCGGATGTCCGGCTGGTGTGCGCCACTCAGAAGGATCTGAAAAAGGAGGTCGCGCAAGGGCGATTCCGAGAGGACTTGTATTACCGGCTGAATGTGGTCCCGGTCATGCTGCCGCCCCTCCGTGAGCGGCGCGAAGACGTGTTGATGATCGCCGAGCACGTGCTTCAGAGCCGTTCTGGCCGTTCGAACAAGACCTTGAAGGGGTTTTCACAGGGCACTCACGAGCTCCTGCTCCGCTACTCATTTCCCGGCAACGTCCGGGAGCTTGAGAACATGGTTGAGCGGGCAGTGGCGCTCGGGAGGCAAAATGAGGAGATTCAGCCCTGGGACCTGTGCGGATTTCTCACCTGTCCGTATCTTGGCGGGAGGCCGCAGGAAACCTGCGGGTTCTGTAGCGAGGGACTGACGGGCAAGAAAGAGGCGAAGACGTTGACTGATTCTCTTGCCGTCGCCCGAGAACAGTTCGAACGACAATATATCCTGTCGGTGCTCGGTCGCGTTCAGGGAAGTCGCACGGTGGCTTCCAAAATCCTGGGGCTATCCCGGAAAGCCTTGTGGGAAAAATGTAAGCGGTATGGCATTTCGCCGGGGAAAAACGACCATCGAGATGACTAAGCTCACCCTGGTGATTCCTCGCCGCCTTCCCAGAGTTTGACGGTCCGGTCCCAGGATGCGCTCGTCAGACGACGCCCATCAGGGGAAAAAGCCAGCCCGCGCACATAGCCCGCGTGTCCCTTCAAGGTCCTAAAGGGCCTTCCGGTGGCCACCTCCCACAATTTGATCGTCTGGTCATCGCCGGCACTCACGAGCACCTTGCCATCCGGAGAGACGGCCAGGGCACGGACCCAACCCGCATGCCCTCTTAACGTCCGTATCTCCGTGAGGTGAGGCATCTCGAAGAATTTGATCGTGCAGTCGCGGCTAGCTGTCACGAGAATCTTGCCGTCGGGCGTGAACGTCATGGCGCCGATCCAATAATCCATCGGTTTCTGGAATCCTCCGTCATCCTCCACAAAGAACCCGCGAGCTTCGGTGGAATCGTCGTCCGGGCTGTCCTGCCAATGGCCGTTGTGGAGCACCTTTTCCTCACCACTCGGAAGAACTTCCCAGACTTTGATTTTGCCGATGTCACTTCCACTGGCGAGATGAATACCATCCGGTGAAAAGGCCACGCACGGAGACCAATGGTGATCGAATTGATCTTTCCCCAGCAGCGTCATCAATTCGGTGCCGGTTGTCACTTCCCAAATCTTGATGTCTTTGTTGTGGCTTCCGCGAGCCAGCATGAGGCCGTCTGGAGAAAGCGACAGGCTGCAGACATTGTGGTCATAGCGGGAAAAAAGCAGCTTGGTCGGTTCACCAGATTTGGGATTCCAAAGGCGAATCGTGCGGTCCTCGCTGCCAGTCACGAGGGTCTGTCCATCAGGGGTAAATACGGCTGCGCGGATGTCCCGTGTGTGTCCACGCAACGATCTGAGCAGACGTCCTGTCTCAATGTCCCAGACGCGCACGAGCCGATCGACGCCGGCGCTTGCGAGAGTCAGGCCGTCGGGCGCATAGGCGACGGTCCAGACACCGTGCGAGTGGCCTCTGAACGTTTTGACCTCCCTCGTGCCGGCCTTCCAGTACTCCAGGAAGTCCACTTTCGGGGTTGGCGCCTCGCCCGAAGCGGGGAGGCTGGGTTGGACGCCTGTAGAAAATTGACTTGTGAACGGGTCAGCCATTTGGTTGAACCTCTTGTCCTTTCAGGAGAAATATCACTCTTTCCTCCGCTAGCTTGAGTTGCAAATCAGGAGGTCCGGCGGCTATAATCCAGCTTCGATTCCTCTACGTTATAAGAGAAGCTCAGGAACCAAGTCAAGCCATCCTCGGCAATGAGAATCCGGTGAATCCTTGAGGCAGTTAATGTTCCAGCACCTCTGGTCGCGTCCCCTCGGAGGCGGGAGAACCCTCTAATGGAAATCAGATTCCAGCCTGCCCTGCTTCAGGAAGTGATTGATTCCTTCATTGAGAAGACCGAGCGAGAGGGCGATCCAACCTACTACAAGGAATTCCATGAATTAGCCGACCCGATTTACGAAAAGTTTTCTTTAGACGACCGTGAACCGGAGTTCAAGAAACTGTACCAGTATCTTTTTGGGATCTGGGGGTTTTCCGACATTGTTCGGGATGCCTTCAATGAGTTTCCTTCGCTCAAAGACAGAATCGGGATCGTGTTGGTGAAAGGCGTCCTCAAGGAGGATCAGGAAGGGGTCGACATCCTTCGCAAATGGGGATCAGTGGAACGAGAACTGGCGAAGGAGTTCGAGGAGAAAGGGCTCAAGGGAGTGGGCATTAAATTGATCCCTCGACGCTTTTACGATCCCGCGCTCACTCGGTACTGCCGCCATGAACTCACGCATATCTCCGACATGCTGGACCCGGCCTTCAATTACGACCCGGACACCAAGGTTGGGCAGAATCCCGGGGAGGAAACGCTGATTCTGCACCGGTATCGGGTATTGTGGTGCCTAAACATCGACAGTCGGTTGATCCGGACCGGCAAAGAATCGATGCTGAGCAAGGAGGACCGGTTCAAGGAATTCCGTTCCTGGTATCGAAAAATTCCACCGACCCAGCTCAAATCGGTTTTCGAGGGATTGTGGCAAGCCGAGTCGCTGATTCACTCCGAGCTGGTCGAGATGGCGTCCGATACCCTGCGTGTCATGGATCGGGCCGTCGAGGTTGAAGGGGGGGAGGTTCCTGAAACCCAGAACAAGGTGATGCTCATGCCTGGGTTCCCCTGTCCCTTGTGCCGCTTCCCGACCTACTCATGGGTTGAAGATTTGGAAAACAAACTGGAGAAATACGTGCTCGACTTTATTCGGGACAACCACCCAGGCTGGGATACGGAATTCGGCGCCTGTGACAGGTGCGTCGAGGTCTACAAGCTGCGGGCGGATGGAGTGATGTAGGTCAGGACAAGCGGATGGCAGCAGACCCAGAATACGGCAGGCGACGCTTTCTCAAGGACTCCGTCTTTTCGCTGGCCAAGACTGCGCAGGAGTTCGTCAAACATCGCAATGCAGCTCCGGAGAAGGCCGAATCGGCGTCCCGAAGCGACTGGTTACGGCCGCCGGGAGCGGTCTCTGAGTCCCTCTTTCTGGAGCGGTGCACACGTTGTGGAGATTGTGTCAAAGCCTGCCCGTTTGGCAGTATTGTGGTTGAGCGGCGGAATGGCACCCCTGTGATTTTTCCTGACCAGATCCCTTGTCACCTGTGCGACGAGTTTCCCTGCATCGCCTCTTGCGGGACCGAAGCGTTGCTTCCCGTGGCCGGCCGAGAACAGGTCAAAATGGGG
>Ga0209376_1001911_pt1 | contig 20270 bp, 20 predicted proteins | sample GraSoiAngelo_134_FD_185891 | JGI IMG/M metagenome (GOLD analysis project Ga0209376, IMG submission 185891) | Grasslands soil microbial communities from the Angelo Coastal Reserve, California, USA - 14_0929_05_30cm (SPAdes) (version 2) | ecosystem: Environmental > Terrestrial > Soil > Grasslands ... | reverse complement strand
CTCCCGATCGGTACACCTGACTTTGGATCTGAGCTTGGGTTGCACGTTATTTCTTTTTGATCGGCTTGGGCGTATTCACCGAGGTATTTTTCAGCGACGAGAGAAAGGCAACGAGCGCGTCCACTTCTTTCTCCTCCATCAGTTCCTTATATTTGTCCGGCATTTTCTTTTTTTCGTATTCCTTCTCAAATCCCTCCGCCATCCAGCTCCGCGGGTCCAGGACCTTCTCTTTCAGCTCTTCCGGTTTCATTAAATTCCCGATATTGTCCATCTCCGGGCCCCGTTTCTTCCCGCCTTTGCCCTCCAGCTTGTGGCAGTTGTAACACTCCTGGAGTTCCCACTGCTCCTTGCCCAGAGCAACCAGGTCACCGGCAGCGGCTGGCACGCCGGACGGCTTGGAGCTGTCCGTCCCTGCCGGACCTTCTGCAACGGAGCTGCCTCCAACGGCCTGCAGCCGTTGCATGATTGCGTCGGCCTTATCGGACAGGACCTTGGCCCGGGCCAGTAGCTCTTCCGCCTTCCCCTGTTCCGTCGCCGCGCGCTTCGCCTTCAGCAATTTCTCGATCTTGCCCTTCTCGTCCTCAGGATCGTACTGGGGCCAAAGCGAGGCGCCGCCGATATAGACGCCGGAAAGTACGATGTAAAAGACCACCAGCGAGACCAGGGCCTTCGCCCCACTAATAGGCTTGACTGAAGGCGCATCCAACAGAATGAAGACAGCAGTCCCCAGCATCGCGTAGGTGAAGAACATGATCTGAAACAGAGGCGGGAACTTCAAGGCCCTGGCGACTCCCACCAGCATCGCGCCGACCACCACGCCGACGACGACTTTCTTGATGATGTTCTTGATCAGACCCGGCTGTTCGGCCATGCGTTTCTCTCCTCAGCCCTCTTCGCCCACCCTAATTCTCCAGACGGGGGGTGGTCACGCCGGATCCTCTGTGCCTTTCCATCGCTTTATCTTACCCGTTCCAGAGGCAGCCTGACCGTCCTTCACTGCTCGACTCGGATGACCCCCTTCCATATTTCTTCGTCTCACTTCGAAGGGGCTGCTGGGCTAGCCCAACTGCGGCCGTCATCACCCGTTGCATTTGAAGACCAACGGGTACCCGGCACCTTTCGAGTGTGCGCGCTCCGGGGTGCGCGACGCGACGAATAAGGAGCGTCACGTATGCGCACGCCGTCGAGATGGTGAGACGGCCGGGTCTTCCACAGGGCTAGCCCGGCTGCCCCGGCCTCCCTTCATTTCGCTCCGGCTGGAACCGGTTTGGCCCCGGGCACAGGCGCTTTGGCCTCAGACACCCGGAGGGTCACCAAGATCGCGAAGCTCACCACAATGTAGAAGGCCAGCGTGATGGCCGTGATCCACCAGGCGGCATAGGAGAGGGTTGGGGTATATGATTCGGCGGTGAAGTCTGGCATCAGGTTATAGGTATGGAAGTATTTGCGCAGCAGCGACCGCACCGAGCCCATCAGCCCCATCGTCCAGATCGCGCTGAAGGCTAGGAAGACCAGCACGAACTGGGATGCGAAATCAATTTTCCCCCACACGATCGTCCCTTGCCGGATTGCCCGGTTATAGAGGATGTAGTTCACCACCGTCACGAACACCAAGGTGAAGGCCGCGGAGTTCTTGGCCGGCATCAGCGCCAGGAAACCCCAGTCCGAGGGTAGCTCCAGTTGTTCCGTCGATAAGGCCTGCGTGGCGACGAACCCGTGCGGTGTCATCCAGATGGCATTGCCGACCACCACCATAAGGAACCCGACCTTGATGCAGGTTCGTGAGGAGACGGTGATGCGGCCCAGCGGCGGGATGATCTTGCCGAGAATCCATGGAGCCAGGACCATCGGGATCAGCACAGCCAGAGACACCGGGTCTGGCACTGGGAACACCGTCCAGACAAAGGTCATGACGAATGGGATCGCGACCATTACCAACAGAGTCAGGGCCGACATCCGGACTCGCTCGACCCCCTCAATGCGCTTCATGCTGAGCCAAATGTAATAATTGCTGGCCAGGAAGATCAGCCCGACCATGGCTCCCTGCATCTCGAAGAACATCGAAAGCTGGTCCGCCATCATGTAGGGACAAATCGAAGCATCGTAATCACAGAGCTCGTACGCCAGCAAGTAGCCCATAAAGGGCAGGAACAGGAGCGCCCCGACCCCGATCAGATTTCCCACAAAGCCCATCCAGTCATAGTAGGAACGTTCCTCTTCGCTCTTGGCGCCCATATACATGTAGGCGGCGATCAGCCCGGCGATAAATCCGCCGAAAGTTACATTCCCCACCAGCCGGTGCAGGTTCAGCGGCATCCAACTATAGTTATAGACTTTGTCCCACAGTGACGCGGTCTGGATGTAATCCGCCAGCGAAAGTCCTTCGATCGCCTTGGAGGGTGAATTCATGAACGAAGTGGGGCCATCGATCACGAACAGCGTAACCGTCCCGATGATGTTCAACAGCACGCCAAGCGCGATATGGCGCCCCTTCATCTCACCTTTCCACGCATCCCACGTATAGAAATACAGGTACAGGACAATCGTCTCCGCGATGAAGAGCAGCGGATAGATGACCGCAAAGATCAGGAAAAAGTGGTTAATCAACCAGGTGGTGAACTGGGGATAGGTGGCCAACAGCACGAAGATGAATAGTCCGCCGGTCAGCGCGGTCATGCTGTACAGAATCACCGTGACCTTGGTCACTTCCTTGGCGAGTCGGTCATAGCGAGGATCTTGTTTTCGATACCCCAGCCATTCGGAGATGACGACAAAGATCGGAGCCCCGAGGATAAAGGCGGCAAACAGGATATGGAGTTGCGCGACGATCCAGACCGCCGTCCGGTTCCCTGTGTAGGGAAACTCGGCGACCGGCGCGTTGGGAACCTGGGCATAGGCCGCCGTTCCGAACGCCGCCACCAGACCGAGCATCATCAGGAGACTACGCTGCCACGTTTTCATGGTGCCTCGCCGTCTTCGTTCAGGAGTGCTCGCCACCTACTTACCGCCGCCCGCCCCTTTTCCGCCCGCCTTCGCAGCCGGAGGCGGTGGCGCAGGAGCACCACCAGCAGGAGTTGCCGTTCCATCAGTCCCTGCAGCGCCTGACGCAGTCGCCCCCCCGATCGGCACCCATTCCTTCTTGACGACATCATATTCCCTGCCCTTCAGTCCGAAGGTCCGCTCGAAAGCCATAACTTTCCAACGATCTTCTTCGGGCAGTTTACTCTTCCACGGCTTCATCTTGGTGTTCGGCACACCTTCGGAGATACGCCAGAACCAGACCGAGTCCGAGTAGAGCTTCATACGTTCGCTGTTGCGGAAATCACGAGCGCCCGCTTTGACCGGCTTCCCGTCTTTGCCGTGGCAGCTCGCACAGTTCACGTCGATATTTTTGGCGCCGATGAAGATCTGGCGGCCTTCCTCGATGATTTTTTCATCCGCCCACCATCCGGCGGGCATATGCTTGTCCGCATACTCCGGTGGCGGCGGGGGCGGCGCTACGATCGGTCCCTCGCCTCCCTCACCGCATCCTGCGACCGTCAGACTCACCCCTGCGACCCCGAAAAAAAGAACCGCCTGAAACCATGCCATGTGCTTCATAGAAGACCACCTGCTCCTTTCTTCACTCACCGCTCTTTCATCACCGGACAGCTTCCCTGCCACAGACGCTGGACTAGGATCGTCAATGGGGTCATGACAAAAAAGACGCTTTCGCCTCAGGCCCATCCGGCCTGAGGCAAAAGCGCCGCTCTACACATCACCACGAGGTTGCGCGGTTCTCCACTCCACCCAGCCTCTTCGACCGATCCGGCGAGGTACGTGGACGACCCGCGGACCATTCATGACCCGTGATGCTTACGCTGACCCTTTCCTCGTTTCTGAGAGCGCCGACGCTGACTCCGAATTATCTTGGCCCCCGCAAACGCGGCCGCTGCAGCACCAGCAAGCCCGGCACCGTAGTACACCCACTGGAACTCCCCCTCGGCATCGACCTCACATCCTGTTCCAAAATTCACCTTGATTTTTCGTTCTGTCCGAACGTCTTCGGGGTTGAACTGGACCTTGGTGTCTTTTTGCTCATCACGGGCGGTCACCAGGACTGGATCGCCCAAGTTATCATTGTGGAGGTGGAGGGTCGCCTTGTAGTACCCGCGGCTGTCGCTGAACACCGTCGCTCCAACCGAGGCTCGTGTATCCTTGACGACGACCTCGTGGTCCGCCACCGGACGGCCGTCTGTTCCACAGACATGGCCTTCAACGGTAAACCGGTGGTCCACCTCATGCATGGCAACCGCCGGGGGCGGAACATACACACCCCAACCGAGCCCGGCGGCTCCAAGGCCAAGCACGGTCCCCCAAGCGGTGGCTCTTGTTAGGCCCCTGGGTCCGTGCCCCATGTACCTCGGCGCCTGTGTCACCGCCTTTGTGTCGTCTTCAGTCGGCTGCTCAGGGGTATTCTGCTCCGCAAGGCGCTGAAAAAATGCGGCTTGCTCGATTTTTGGCGCGACTCTTCTAACACAGATGATTTTCTTTGTCAATCACTTCATGACCGCTCCTGACAGGCCAACCATAAAGTTTTTCAATGGATTAGCCCAGGAGCTGTGAACAGCATTGAAGAGAGGTTGGGCTACAAAGAAAGACCTAATGAGAAGCTGATCGCCAACCGAATACGTCTTTATGCATCTACGGTCAGCAGTTCGACGGAGAGAAATCATGGAGTAGAGATTGCCGGGACAGGACGCGAACAGGAGGGATCAGAGATGCCCGCGTGCCTTGGCGGCTGCTTCTGACTGCGCGGCCTCAATGCGACGCTGAGACTCTTTCTTGGCAACCCAGGCTTCCCACGACTTGCCGGAGGCCGTATCCTTGCCAGTGAAGGTAATGGCGGTGACGTCGGCATAGGGGATCTCGATGGTCCCAGACCCCTGCTTAGGAAATAATTGAAGGAACGGTCGTGGGCTGGATGGATACCGGTTGAAGACATACCCCTCGATCTTGACGCCAGAGGTAAGATCCAGCGTCACGTCTCCCCGGTAGTCAAAGGCCTGTTCCACGGCTTCGGCCAGTTCGGCCAAGGTCGCAGGGCGAAACACCCGCCCCTCCAGGGTCATGCTCTCGGGAGCCCTGTACTTGTCGTCGGTCATCTTTTCGTGAGTCTGGTGGGCCGCCAGGCGCGTCACTCGCGTCAGACTTCGGCGAGCTCAGTCGAGCCGTAGCGTCTCTCCTGCCCGCCGCACCTGTGCGCCAGAGCGCTCCGGCGCGCAGGCGCAGGGCTTCGGCAGGCGGGAGCGTTGGTTGCGAGAGACCACCTTCGCCGAGGCTTCGGTGGTCAGCCGACCCGTCCGCCGGAAGCCTCTGGAGGGCGGGAGCAAGACGCGCAGGCGGACGCGATGGACGCAACAGACGCGAGCGACGAGTAATGTTTAACGTGAAACGTGGCTTGGGAGGAGCGTGGCCTTGATGGTGCGGCCGAATCCTGACCAGGAACCGAAGGTGTCTTCGACAGCAGAGGCCTCATAGCCACAGTGCACCATGCAGTCAGCGCACTTCTCATTTCTCCCGGTCCCGTAACGGTCCCACTCTGTGTCGTTCAGGAGTTCCTGGAACGTCTTGGCATAGCCCTCCTGCAAAAGATAACAGGGCTTCTGCCAGCCGAAAATGTTATAAGTCGGATTTCCCCAGGGCGTGCACTGATAGTCGCGCTTGCCCATGAGAAACTCCAGAAACAGCGGGGACTGATTGAAGCGCCACGTTCGCTTCCGACCGTTCAGAATCCTAGCAAAGAGGTCTCGCGTCCTATTGCGTTTCAGAAAGTTCTTCTGATCCGGAGCCTTTTGATAGCTATAGCCCGGGGAGATCATCATCCCCTCAACCCCCAGCTCCATCATCTCATCGAAAAAGGCACGGACCCTTTCGGGGTTCGCATCATCGAACAGCGTCGTGTTCGTCGTGACCCGGAAACCCCGCTTGAGCGCCGCACGAATGGCCTTCACCGCCACGTCATAGACCCCGTCCCGGCACACCGCCAGATCATGTTCCTCCCGGAGACCGTCCATGTGGATGCTGAAGGTCAGATACTTGGAGGGCGTATAGTCGTCCAGTTCCCGCTCAAGGAGGATCGCGTTGGTGCAAAGATAGACATACTTCTTGCGGGCAACCAATCCCCGTACGATTTCCGGCATTTCTGGGTGGATGAGCGGCTCCCCTCCCGGGATGCTGACCATCGGTGCGCTGCACTCCTCGGCTGCAGCCCAGCATTGTTCTGGCGTCAGTCGTTTGTCCAGCACGTGATCCGGATACTGGATCTTGCCGCATCCGGCGCAGGCCAAGTTGCAGCGGAACAGCGGCTCGAGCATGAGCACGAGCGGATAGCGCTCGACGCCTTTCAGCTTTTGAGTGAGAACATACTTGGCGACCGTGTACATCTGGGAAAGTGGAACACCCATCTCGTTTTCTCGGACTCCCTCTCTAAATTAAACGGCGGGCCAGGCCCGCCTCGCTCCAACACCCGGTGTACCAAGGACGATTCTACCAATTACTCCCTACGATCGTCAATCCAATCCTCTCGTTCCACCGAGGACCCGGGCAAAGGGTTTCCCATTGGGGCTCAGACTCAGTATGATCTCGTCAGGAGAGAACCGCAAGGGGAAGGAAAAGGTAGAAGATCCTTGGCTCGACGACCCCGTTCACTCGCTGCCCTCGTCGCTGGAATTTTGACCGCCTTCATCCTTGGCGTCATTTGGACCGTGGTTCCCCATAACCTCCAGACGCCAAAAAGGAATTCCTGCTGCGCCGAGCTCTTCTGCAGCCGACCCTCCTCTCCCTCAGCCGAGCGATCCACCCCCTCCCTCCCCCAGGATGTTGCCTCATGAGTCTTCCCCAACCCCCACAGTCTCTCTTCCTCCTTTGACGGCTCAGGAACCGCGCGCTCGCCGAGAGGCGGAGCGGAACTGCCTGGCGGTGCTTGAGAAGCTGTGCCAGGACGTCCCGCCCGGCAGCGGTCGCCGCAGACAATGTTTTCAGGACGATGTGGGCAATCTCTCTCCAGCGTGCCAGGTGAAGCTCCAGGCGCAAGCGTTCCAGGTGAGAGAGCGCACGCGGCAGACCAAGGCTGCCTGCCAATCCGATGCGAAACGCCTCTGCCCGAAGGTGCCGCTGGCAGGAGGACGTATCTTCCAGTGTCTAGAAGATCACGCGAAGGAGTTGTCTGAGGAGTGCTACACGACTCTGGAGTTGGATCGACCGGTCAGGAGGTGACGTCACGGCTGGGTAGGCTCTTTCAAGTAGAAATACATTTTCACGCCCTTGATCTCCAAGAGATCGCCGTCTTTCAGATCAGCCTGCCCCTTCACCGCCTTGCTGTTCACGTGAATGACTTTCACGTCTTCCGAGGTGCTGATAAAATATCCTTTCCCTCGACGGCCGATCTTGGCCGCGATCTTCGGCGCAAAATATCCGGTGAGCTTGATGGTCGCTTGATCCTGTGATCCGATGATGGTCAGGCGTTTGGTCAGCTTGTACTCTTTGCGGTCCGTCCTGCCAGAAATGATCTGCACAACCCCCACCGTTCGCTCGGCGCCTGAGGCACGTACCTTCTGACCGGTCATCACCGTTGTTTTGTCGAAGCCATTGAACTTCGGCTGATCCGATGGCCGCCCATTGTTGACTTCGTCTCGGAAGATCAGCCGATGTTTCCCAATAGTCACCACATCCGTGTCCAGCAGTTGTTTCCGTTCAATCCGCCTGTCGTTGACAAAGGTCCCATTGGTGCTCTTCAGGTCTTCGAGAAAGAACACGCTTTGCACCTGGACGATCCGGGCGTGACGTCCTGAGACCGCTGCATGATCAATGACGAGATCATTAACGGCTCTTCGTCCGATCGTGAACTCAGGCTGGATGATCTCTATCTCCTTCAGGATGGACTCATTGAATTTCAAGATGACCTTTGGCCCGTTCGTCATGACTTCTGACATGACCCCTTTCTCCTTTCAGTCCCAGGAATTCTTCACCCCCAGCGCAGAACCCGATCGCAGATCCGCCGCCACACTCCTTGTCGGGATTCCTCCCCCAGAGAGACGACCACAACGGTCGTGTTGTCTTCGCCGCCTGCCGCATTGGCTGTGGGAATCAGCCGGTCCGCTATGGCCATCCCAAACTGCCCACCCCACCTCCAGCTTCGAGGCATGGGCCTCCTTCCATGAATCCCAGTAGAGTCTAGCGCTGAATTGGAGGTTGTCAAAGATTTTCGTGGAGTTTGACGCGATGCTCAGAGTGCGACAAGGCAGGTGGGCCTGAGGATTGTGGGCAGAACTCATTCATTTGGAAGAGCCGGGCGGCGTGCAGGGTGCGACCAATACGGATTCATCCGCCAAGCGGGCACCCGGTTTGTGCGCGCCCGTGAGCCGGTGATCGGGGCGGGGCTCAACCGCCCGATCTCAGTCTGAACCTGTGCTCCTTGGCCAAGAACGACGGAAAATCGGTGATCGAGCACCAGTCAAAGTGACTGAAGCCTCGACAGGTTATTTTGCCCCTTGGGGGAACATTGATGAAAGTCCAGAGGCCGTCTTCGGGAAAAGTGGAGTGTCGCCTCCGAGAGCCCGCAGAATCATTGAACAATCACTCATTCACTGAATACAGCTTGACCGGGCGCTCCGTACCGCGTAGCATGACTCTATAATGTTGTGAGCCACGCAGACTGTCCTATCCCTCGCGCCTCTTGATTCCTCCCTGCGCGACCGATTCCCCAGTCTCCGCCGCTTCTGGGTTAAAGTCTCTCAGCAGTGCTGTGTACATTGGTGGTGAACACCAGATCCGACGCCGTTCGTCTATTCAGAGGCCGGTGTTAGGACTGGGAGGAGTTTTTAGCTTTGTGCAACGCCTCCGTGCGGTCGTGGACTTTGGTGGGGGCACTGATTCCGTGAGCTGTGTCGAGCCGGCGGAGGTGAAGAGATGAGCTGCCGACGTTGTCAGGGGCTGATGGTGACCATCCGGTTAGAGGATGCGGAAAGCTCAACACGCTGCTACTCCGGCTGGCAATGCCTGCTGTGTGGTGACGTCGTCGATTCCGGCATCAAAGCCAATCGGAAAGGTCACCATGAACCGAGGCGTGACCGGACCCGTCGCCGCTTTGGCATCGAGTTGGCTGCGTCTAGTGGACCAAAGCCCAAGGCGACCAGCAATTGACGACTGTTCTGGTTCACGACGCTTCATCGCGTGGGGCCGCGCGACAAAGCGCCAAACCCTGAGGCCCAAATTTACAAGGAGGGACGTATATGAAAGCCTCTCAATTCATAAAGCGGATGGGCATTGTCGCGTCATTGGCGCTGATCCCGTGGATCTCTTCTCTGTCAGCATATGCGGCGGATCAACCTGCGGGCGGGTCCACTCCTACCACCTTAGCGGGAGGGCTTGGCGAAGCGGCGTCAGGCGCAGTCGAGGACACGCTGAAGGCCTGTCTGGCCAGAATTCCCAAGGACGCCACTGGCGGGCAGCGCATGATCGCTCAAGACAGCTGCAAGCGGGATGAGGCGACCCGGATTTGATCCAAGCTGTGCTCAGTGTCTGACTCCGCATTTCGGCGAAAGAGAGTCGGGGCTGCAGAGGAATCTTGGACCGAGGTTCCGAGTTCCGGGTCAGCGCAGGAGAGAGCGTGGTTCTGGCTCTTCAGACCATCCCTTCACCCCATCCTTGTTTGCCCCGGAGAGTGGGAAGGGTCGTGTGAGAGGGGACGGTCCAAGCCAAAGAGCAGGTCTGGGACACTCGGATGCCTACAAGTGAGGGATCGCCGATGGTAGAGCACGCGACCGTTGTTGACCGGATCATGGAAGCGGTGCGCCGCGCACCTGGTTGTCAGCTCGATGACTTGGTGCTCAGCTTGCCGGGCCTCACGTGGAACCAGGTCTTTCTCGAAGTCGATCGCATGAGTCGAACGGGGCAAGTGCGGGTGACGTCGATGGGCGAGGGAACCTATACCGTCACGCTGCCGAGCAAGGGAAAAAGAACATGAAGCCAAAACAATCTCCGGTGATACGCGAAAAGAAGCAAACACCGACAGTGGCTCTGTCGGGATCTGGGGTCGCCGAGGCTGATCGCAGTGGCCGCAGCTGGCCAGGTTCTGACAAGCCCCACGAGCCTGTTGATATTCACGCGCGGATCGCCAACCGGGCCTATGAGCTCTACGAGCGGGGAGGCTGCCAAGAAGGCCACGCCCTTCATAACTGGCTCCAGGCGGAGCGGGAGATCCGGAGAAGCTGAGTCCCAATGAAGGTGGAACAATCATGAGAAGCGTGCAGACAGTGCTCCAATGGTTCGCTCAGAATCCTTTTGGCGGTGCAAGTGTCGTGTATGCAGCGGCAATTGTAGGTGTGATCATTTACTCATATATCGAGCAGCAGCCTGAAGAATAACTCACCATCTTGGCTTGGGGCAGCTCACAGAGGGGGAAGAGGTAGACGGGCGGCTCCATGGAACGTGCACTGACGACAGGTTTGCAGCGCCTCTTTGAATAATCACCGCTGAGGCTGACCTCTGATGCAGGCAGGAGGCGGAAAGGGGAGACCATGTCAACGAGAAAGATCGTCATTAATAAGAGCTACGAGGAGTTCTGTCTCAGCCATAAAGCGTTTCTTCGGTTGCGAGAATTAGGCCAACGCGATGCACTCCAAGAAGCTGACCCCGGCGAATACTGGCCCAGTTGGGCTGGACCACGGGAGCCCAGTCTGAATAGGTGTGGCGTTGTCGTCCCCCGAGACGATCAGAAGCTGGTGCAGGTTGTGGAGGAGCTCAGATCGGAAGCGAACGGCCACTGCGCAGAACTGAAGATTGTGGAGATTCCGCATGATGTCCAGTGGGAAATCGAGAAGGCTGGCGGGGCGGAGCATGTGAGCGAGGTCCATCGCACGTGGCGCTGAGGCATCAAAGACCGTTGAGACGAAGAGAAGTAAACGTCGAGAGCCAAGTGGGTAAGGTCGCGATTAGAGGCGAGAGTAAAGAATGTGTGGAGAGCCCTCACAGCCTGCAGGGAATGAGTGGAGGAGCCGGGTGGACACCGACCCGCCGGGCAACCGGTCGAATTCGCGGTTGATTGATCGCATCCTCTTGAAGCTCCAAAATAAAAATATTCCGTGCTGGCGATGGCTAGAATAGGTTCTGGTCGTCCTTGAGGTAGGATAAAGCAGCACTACGCTAAGGCATCAGGTAGCCATTCGGCATTGTAACCTCGGGTCACCCTAGGCGGGCTGGCTTCTGGAGTGAGGCCGAGGTCCTCCACCCCTCGCCGGACACCTTCACACGCCTCCTCTGGCCCAAATCGTTCTCTTCTTATCTCGCTGCCATTATTCCCTCTGTACACCAGCTCGTCGGTATCCAGATCATATTCCGGTATTTCGGGACTTTCCCATCTCTGCACGAAGTATTGGTAACACAGGGTGTACAGCCCGTGGTCCTTCAGGTTATGCTGGAGAACATATTCCGGCATGGTCTGGACATCCAGATCGGTATGGTAATGCTGCAGCCAGAGGTAGTCACCGAGAATGACCATTTTGACGAGCGGAGGGTCCGAGTAGAGTTTGAGTTTGACGGCTTTCCCGATCGCCTTGAGCCTCTTGAACAGCTCGATACTTTGCCTGACCTCTGCTCGAAAGTTCTCAAGGGTGAAATCGGGATGCGCGATAGCCCGCACGCGCGTGCTCGCTTCTTGGCTATAGGGATTCACCAGCAGGATTTTGGCCCCCAGACACTTTTCCAGCACCGTAGATAAATCCCCCACTTGGTTGACAAAGGTCCCGTAGCCACTGGACCCTATCACCATGATCGTCCTGCCCGTGCCGTGCTTTTCCTTTAATTTCTTGATCCGACTCTGCGCACGAAGGCCACGCCTGGGGAAAAAAGAGACCAAGCCAGCACCCGTGGCCATCTTCGCGAGGGTCCTATCCCGAAGGCTGCGATGGATGAAGTTGAAGCACATGATTAGAACAATCGCCGCCGTTATTTCCACCGCGAGGAGATAGATCTTTTCATTCTCGACCCGAGACCAGTAAGCCAGGAAAGTCCTGGCGACCGCGGGCAGAGATAAGGCAATCCCGGCACTCAGGGCCACCACGACAATGTGATAGAAACTCCATGCCGCACCATTCAGAAGATCCCGGACATGTGACAGTTTTTCTTTCAACATCGAGTCACCTCTTCATCGTTCGCAAAACGGTCGACAGGGTTGCGCCTCCGCTGAGCAGGCCAGTGCGTCCACCCCATCGATTCAACTCACAAACTTCTACTTCCTGTAAAAAACGTTTGAACATAAAAACAATCGCGCAAGATCCTCTCCTGCTTGGGACACTGGGGCCTGCTGCCCCCAAGCTGCGGAGGACTTACGCGATCGATAAAGAGACTATCACCGAATGGGCCTCAGAAGCAAGAATTAATTCAAATTGCTGACCCATGGCCCCGACGCATACCTGGACACACTACTTAGTGATGACGCGGACTCGACGGAAGAAGCGCCGGCACCGCCATCTCATAGAGAAACCGAGGCCGGTATCTGTTTGAGTACGTTGTGCACAATTCCACATTCTCAACTCAGGGAAACTTGTTTCAAAAAGACTTGCTGCCAGCATCCAGGTCCTCGACGCGAGGATTCACCCGTTGCATGAGCTCAGCAACGGGTATCCGGCGTCACGGACAAGCGCGCCGAATGACTCCTTGCTGGGATGTGTCGGAGAGGCCGATCGTGGAAACCACTCTAGCAAGCGGAGGAAAAAGAGACAAGCTGCGGCAGGACGTTCTCAGCAGGATCTTTCCCAGAAGGAAGTTTTTCTAGGACATCTCAAGGATCGAGCGCGGCGAAGTTTCTGAGGTAGACGGTGGTCTGCTTAACGACGCGCAGCACCCGATCGGCCGGCTCGCCGCTCCGGTTATGGTCTTCCAGGGAGGACGGTATCGCAGGCTGCCCGTCAACGAGGGACCGGCTGGTCCGGGCGGTCAGCGAAAGGCGTACGGCCCGGACGTTTAGCAGTTGGGCAGTGGTCATACCGGCGAACGCTGCGCTGCTCACATCTCCGATGACGGATTGGTCGTTATTAATGAACGCGATCTGCAAATCCTCAAGATTGGCCGCGATCTGCTGGTTAGCGCTGTTAGCGCGTGGAGTTTTCATCAGGAGGTTGCCACCCTGAATCCAAAACGACGATTCCTGGACGACGGCCACCACAGCCCCGATGGCGAAGCTGATGCTGGTCGGATTGAGGAGAGTGATTGTAGTGGCGCCCACGTTGCTGGCGGCAGCGACGCGACGCACATTGACGGTGGTCGCGGGACTGTAGATGGCGACGAGGGTCCCGTTCCCAATCGCAAAGGTCAAGGGCTGCACCGTCAACGTCACAGACCCGGCAGCGTGCACGCCGTTGAGCGCGGCCACCGGCGCCCCGGCTCCCGTCAACGGTCCTTGGGCGTAGCGCACGGTGAGTGACTCGGTGTTTGGATCCACCGTCGCTCCCGTGATGGCTTTGTTGACGGCGATGGGCGGCGAATCGGGAGTGGCGTCCCATCCCACGATGTAACCCGCGTTTCTGGTTTCTTCACTGATGTAATCGCCCGCCAACAGCGCTCGGGTCTCTGTCTGGAACTTCTCCTTGTTGCGGATATACAGTTTGGACGTGTCGCCATAGGTCTGGGCCATGTAAAGGATCACGAGGGTCGCGATCGCCAGAGTGACCATCATCTCGATGAGCGTGAAGCCTCCAGCGGATTGAAGACGACGCTGCTTCACGGCGCCACCTGTAATGGCAACGTGACAGAATGTGAGCCCATGGTGTCTTGCCAGCTCAGAATCACCGTGACCGTGTCGAAGTTGGCCCCGGCCGTCGAAGTGACCTGCATCAGGCCCTGGGGCAATCGGGTCACCCGAGTCTGCCATTCCGTGAAATCCGTCGAGCAGACCGGAGGCGGCGTGAGACTGGGGCAATTTGGCCGGGCCCCGGTGCCGGTGTTCATGCCGGCATAGGAACCGGAATTCGCCGAGTTTCTGATGATGCGCTCCGCTGCATTCCGTACCAGGCTATTGGCAATAGTCGTCTTCCCGCCCGACACGGTCGCCTTTAAGGCTGTGGTCTGCATGGTCGCCAGTCCAAGCAGGCCGATGGACAGGATAGCGAGAGTGATCATCAACTCCAGGAGAGTGAAGCCCTCGTTTCCGCAATATCGCGAGGCTCTTGAGCGGTGCATGCTCGGACCTCCTATTAGGTAATGGTGATATCGCCCAGCACGCCAACGGAAACTGTGACCGCTTGGCCCTTACTGTCTTGAACAGACAGGATGAATCCGCCCGGCAGGACGGTCCCCCGTGCAGCAAAGGTGAATGGGCCAATCGCCACACCTACTAGCCCCACGGCGGTGTAGTCGGTGCCGGGACCAAAGCGCAGTGTTCGCGACCAATTCACCGGCGCGCCGATCGTTGCTGATATACTTCCCCCTGGCGCTGCGGCCACCGGGGTCAGAGTCACCGTCGCCGGGACAGCCGTGCTCCGAGCCATAGAGCGGGCTTGGTTCAGCAAGGCCTGAATCTCTAAGGCAGCGGCGCTCTTCTGCTGGCGCAGCAACACCCCTTGCAGAGTGCTCACCCCGAGGGCCGTGAGTATGGCTCCCATTGACAGGACCACCATTATCTCCACGAGGGTAAAACCGTCGTGTTTGCTACAGAGGCCTCTCATCGCGCCTCCTCGATTGAAAAGGAAAGCGTGCCGCGGAAGCCCAGACCGCGTTCGTCTTCCAGCTCTACGGTCAGCTCATGTGTGCCCGGCTGGATCGCCGACACAGGCCAGCGGACGGTGCCGTCTGGCTGCACCGTTAAGCCCGCAGGGCCGCTTACCGGTCTCACGACCACGTGATCGCCATCGGGGTCCGAAACGCGGATATGTCCGAGCCATTCCTCTCCGCTTTTGGCGAACTCTTCCAGCCCTCCGTCGAGAATGGGCGGTCGGTTCTGAATGACAACGGAAAGGGAGCGCTGAGAAGCGAGCGGTTTTCCATTCGAATCGGTTATCGTCGCGATTACGGACACGTGATCGCCAGTGTGATACTTGTTCAAGGCCAACGTGCTCGCCTCTCCGGTCTTCACTGAGACGTCCTTGACCACCCACTCATACGACACGAGCATGCCCGGCCGTCCTTGAGGCTCCCACTCCAATAACGCGGAGACGGTCTCATCTTTGTTGGGGAATGCCGGCCGTAGGGTCATTCCTTTGATCCAGGCGCGAAGATTATCCTCGGAAGATGCGCCCTGCCGAACGTGTGACGTGATACTGCCTGGTTCTTTGCTCGCCACTGCTAGCTTCTCGGGACCGATAGCCGGCTCCTTCGCACTACAGCGGATCACACCGAGCGCCGCGGCCACGACCAGGACAAGCATATAGTAAACCCTCGGGCGCTTCATTGGTTGGTGCCCAGATCAAAGATCTCTCGCCAGCTCTTCACCTTGAACCATTTCAACACTGACGGCGGCGCAAACGAGCCGCTCCCAACATCAACGATCTTTCCGTCTAAGGTGGTGGCGTAGATCTCTCCCTTTGAGACGAACACGCTGCCTCTGAATTTCCCAGGAGCCGCGTACTTCCAGTTTTGGCTATTGTCAGAGCTGCTTACCGCCCGGATATTACCTTTCTGGCTGATCGATACGTTATCCTTCGGATTAAGCCCTTCGATCTGGCCGAACGCCGTGGCGAAGTAGAAGTACCCTTCCGAATAGGTGATCGCGCCGAAGGCTTTTTCTCCCTGGTCCAGGACGGTCTTATAGACCAAGTGGGCGTCCTTCAGCTTCCCGTTCGCATCGAGCAGCTTATACGCGTTCACCGCGGTGATGTCCAAAACGTACATCGCATAGTAATAGCTGTCCCCTGCCCATTGCGCACCTCCTGTGGCCCAGGAAAGGAAGGTGCGACCGCCTCGCGTCACCACGGTGGTCGAAATCCCGATGGGTTGATCCTGGCCCGCCTCATAGCAGGGCGTAGTACTGGTAAGCGGTGTAAGGCCGCCCGTACAGGCTGGCTCATCACGACTGGGGGCATAGAGCGGCGGGATATCGGAAATGACACCGGGCGACGAGGACGAGAAGAGGCTGTCGCCAAGGTCGGAGTCGGCCATGATCACGGTATCTTCGCCTAGATCCTTGTCGTAATCCGGCACGGTGGGCAACAACCACAGGTTTCCTTCCATGTCGCCGATGACCACATAGTCCATGGCCCCGTTCTGATCCACATCCACCAACGCGAGACTACCAGGGACATCATTCACCCCGGAGTTGTACACCCGCTGGAACCGCCACTTTTGCGTGCCAGTCAACAGGTCAAAAACATAGACCTGGATGCCTCCGCACAAGCTTCCGTTGGTAAGCGGGACCCCCTCTTGATCCTGACACGCCACTTTGTCCTTCAGGGCGGTGGTAATGAACGCGCGATACTCGGTTTGTCCCGCGAGGTTCCGTACTTGGCCGATGGCGACCTTGGAGCCATTCCCCATCGTGACCGTGCCGGAGGCCACGTCTACCCCGCTTCGTTCCCACAGGAGTTTGGGCTTGGCCGGAGTGCTGGCGGTCGGATTGGTCACATCGAGCGCGATGAGGCTATTCCCACCGACCCCCATCGTACCCAGGAGCACTGTGAGATAGGCGCCGGAGGTATTCGGGTCCGGCACTTCTGAATACGCCAACGAGGCGTCGACGGCCGGGTAATTGCTGATCACATTGGGACTGCGGAAATATTGGAGCTTCGGCTCTTGACTGCTGGGGATGAAGGCCCACAGCTCCTTGCCCGCCCCCGAAATTTCTCCCGGATTGGTCGGGGAAGCGGCGCTGTTCACGCCGGCCTGGAAGGCATGAATCATGCCGTCCAGCGCCCCGACGTAGGCCATCGTAGGACGGGTGGTGCTGGTGAGGGTGCTCGGTCCGACGATCGCGGGAGCGCTATGCTCCACGCCGCCCATCGCGTCCGGTTGTTTGTACCACCCTTGATATGAGCTGTAGGTCATGCCATAACGTTGGCTGATCACCCCTTGCGTTTGGCTCAACGTCAATGCAGAGAGAACGCTCATTCGCGGCTGGAACAGATTGGCATTCTCAAATGTGAATGGCTTTACCAGCGTGTTGTCCTTCAGCACGGCCCCGCTTTCAAGCCCGGTTTCGGTGCTGGCGTAGATGTTTCGTCCGGACAGCTCACCCGCATCGACTGATTTATTGTTGTTGGCGTCGCTAAAGCTAATATTCGACGTCAACAAGGTGGCCGCATCGCCGCTGATGCCGAAGCCCGTGTTCAATTTCAATCCCTTCTGACCGCTGCCGAGATCGGCATTGACCTGAAACTTTCGAAAATGCCCGCTGTAGGCAGGATAGTCAAAAGATCCCTGATAGAGGAAATCCTGATAGACGATCGGCGCAGAGCGAACATACTGGGTCTGGAGCACGGTGTCCAATTGGAACAGGGTATTCAGCACGTACCGAATGCCGGCCCCCGAGCTTCCTTGGGGCACGCAGCCGGAGGCGTATCCTCCACTGTTGAGTATCTCTCCGCTGAGCGTCGCTGTCGTCCCGGATGTATAGGTACTCGCTGGAGTCTTCTCGACATTGGTGTTTTCGGTCACGTCGAAGATCGTGGTCAATGTGCCGCCGGCTGGGACCGTCCACGAGAACTTCACCGAACTGATCGTCAATTGCGCACTCGTGTTCCCGTTGAGGAAGTGAATGCCGGTGATGTCTGTGCCGGCGATGGCCGCGTTGGCGAAATCTACGGTCAAATTCCCGTCCGCGGACGTCGTGGTCATCGTGGTCAGGTTGGCCGCAGTGATGCCATTAATCGTCATGGTGTTATTCGCATTGCTACTGCCGACCTTATAGGCAACGGTCAAGCTCATACCGGCGAGGAGGCTCATGTCCTGGCTGAAGGTAAATTTCATCTCATGATCGTAGACGGCTGAAGTCGACCCGCCCGTGCCGCAGCTCACATAGGTGTGGCCGCCCAAATACACGACTGTGCCATTGACCTTGTCCCCGTCCATGTTGCCGCCGACATAGTAGTGCCATTGATCGTACGCCTGGTCCCCGTTCTGGTAGTTATGGATGTCCGGCGCAGGCGAGGTCCCTTGGGGGGGCTGCGGCGGATCGTCATAGGTAAACACCGTGACCGTTGAATCGTAGCTTGTGTTGGCCTGGGCATAGGTGGATTTGGGGTTGCTGGCGGAGGGATTAAAGGCCATGGCTAAGGGTGGAGTAATAACGCTGGTATCCCCAACCTGAAACGGCCGCCAGTTATGCAGGTGCCCCCCTTGCGGATCAAACCCGAAGGAACCGGCCTGAGCAAAGGGCTGATTGAGGGCATTCTTGTTGTAGTAGATGAAGCTAGAGTTGTCACTACCCCCGTTTTGGCCGAGGCCGAAATGCGTGAGAAACCGGCCGTACTTGCTCGACTCAAAGCTCTCGATTCCAGCGCACTCCGCGAAGACACCCATGCCGAGACTCACGAAGTCCCGGACAGCCATTATCGTGTCATCCCCATCGGTGGCGGTGGCGGGCATTGTCCCCACGAGGGGGTTAAATGACTTGTATTGGCCGATCTTGGCCGTACCGGCCACCCAGTGTGGCACCCAGAGAAGGTTGTAATTGGCGATCGGTTGGGTGGCGCACCCTGAACAGGAGTAGTTGAAGAGCAGACTCTGCCCATTCAGGAGAGTCCCGGCCGCCAAATTGGGAGTGCCGATGGTTTTAATCCCGGCCACCTCGTTGGGCGTCAGGACATCGTAGACGCAGCCTGGCCCAGAGACCGGGGCGTTGAGCGGGTTACACTTTGTCGTGTCATTGACGATGCCTGCAGCCTGCAGGTAGTCTGCAAGGATCTTGGTCGCATTGCCGGTACGGCTTTCTGAATCATTCAGCAGCGCGATCTTCGGAGGGCTCCCGAAGAGCTCGCGTTGGACCGGCGCGGTAAAGGGCACTTTGGCTACATGCAGGTTCACGTTCTGAAAGCCGTTGGCCCAGATGGCTTCGGCCGCAGCGGCGTTGGCGCTATCGATCACGAACGGCCCGCCCGAATACGAAATCGACGTCCCCACGCCCGAGATTGGAATCTGAGCGCCCACCTTGTATTCCTTCGCGACAGGATCGGTGGTCGAGGAGATCGTCAGGTCCGCTCCGGTGATCGAGGTTTTTTGATCGTTGATGATCCAGTAGACAGGAATGGGATCCGGGGTGACTCCATCGGCGGCCTTGTTGGCGAGCAGCCTGTACACAAGCCCATAGGCGACATAGATCCCACCATCGCTGGATGGCTGGTACGTACTGCCATCCATCGGAATGATGAGCGAGCCGGAACCGAAGGTCTTATCCGTCGCAGCAAAGACGGGATCTGAGCACAGTCCACAGATGAGGACCGCCCCAAAGCAATATGAGATTAACTTTTTCACAGTGGTTTCCTCCAGGTCAGAGCGACGCCTGGCTATTGAGCCTGTTACTCACGTTGTTGCCGGAGTTCTGGTCGACACTCGCGCACTGGGAGCTGTAGCATTCTTGCGAGCCGTTCTGGCTCGGCGGCTCATAGCGAAGTACCGCCTCGATCCGCTGTTGCACATTCCTAAAGGTGCCGGTCGAGGTCACTAAGACCGTCCTATCGTTGGCGGTTCCGAAATCTGTGATGCTGAACGCAAACTTCACGGGCTGGCCCTGGACCGTGAGGTTGTAGGACTTTTGTGGAAGTCCACCCATCACCCCAGTGACCAAGGTGCTGTCCGCCGCTGGCCACTGCCCGATCTGAGGCGCTGCCACAACGAAGCTTTGCATGTCGCTGCGCGCCTGGGTGAGCCCGCTCTCAGCGCCCGAGAACGATTGCGTCGACATCTTTGCATAGGCACCGTTTTGGATGTCGGTGGCAGACAGACTGAGGACCAATATGCCGAGCAAGGTCAGAAGGAGGAGCATGATCATAGCGATGCCTAAGATCACTCCGTCCTCGCCGCGGACGACAACATGTATCCTTTTGTCTGAGTTCTTCATTGAATGCCGTGGCTCCTTTGAGTGCTCCCACGAGGACCGTTGCTTGTCGGTGCCAGTCCAGTTCCTCGGCTTGACCTTGGACGATCTACTTAAGCAATAGCTGTGCCCCCTTAATGTGACTACATCATCATTTACAAGCCTTTGATTCTACTTGAGTCATCCTCCTTTCGTAGGGGTTGAGGAGGCTCGATAAGAGCCACAGACTGTTACAAATTTCGTCTTGGCTCTGCTTCTCCCAATTTCTTTT
>Ga0209376_1001910_pt1 | contig 20289 bp, 15 predicted proteins | sample GraSoiAngelo_134_FD_185891 | JGI IMG/M metagenome (GOLD analysis project Ga0209376, IMG submission 185891) | Grasslands soil microbial communities from the Angelo Coastal Reserve, California, USA - 14_0929_05_30cm (SPAdes) (version 2) | ecosystem: Environmental > Terrestrial > Soil > Grasslands ... | reverse complement strand
TCCCCGCGTCTATCGCGAGACATGTGGCTCCTGCATTGCGCATGACCTCGATGGTCTCCGCCCCTACTACTGGTACGTCAAAGCGCATATCCTGATTAGGTTTTGCAATCTTCACCACGGTCAAAGCGCGGCTGAGGATCGATGGATTCGACTCCAGAGACCCCATGATTTGACCGGCACGTTCGATGGTGGTATCGGTTCCTTCCATCGCTTCCACGGCCACGCATGCGCCTTCGGCGACGACTACCGTCTGACCGATGTCGAATTGCGCCAGGTGGCGCGCGACAGCACGCCCGTAATCAATGTTTTTTTGTTCCGGTTCGGTGGGTGGGCGCCTAGTCAGCACTCCTGCTTTTGATAGCAGCGGCTCCAGCATAGAAGTCGAATCTTCGAGAATAATGCCTTCCTCAGCCAGAACCTTGGCAATCGCGCCGAGGAGCGAATCGGTGTTGCGGCTTCCAAGTGTGAGCAGGAGCTTGGCCAGTCGCCAATCTGGACGGATGCTCGAGAAAATCTGCTTATGCTTAACTTGTCCGGCCATGATGGCGCGATGGACGCCTTCACGTTTAAAGGTCTCGATGAGCTTGGAAAGTTCTCCCAGCGAAAGCCAGTGCACGGTTGCGGCGCGGGATTCGATCTCAGGGAATGTCTCCTCTTTAATAGCGGCCACGATCACTTCGAGGCCCTGGGCGCGGGCTGCGTCGAGTACGAGAAAAGGAAAGCGGCCGTTGCCGGCAATCAGTCCAAGCCGCTTGTCATGGCTGGCCATCGGGGACAGTCTAGCATTCAGCACTCAGCGGTCAGTATCCCCTAAACATAAAGCTACCGGTGCTTGTCGTTCCTCAAATTCGACACCGAATGGGCTTGAATGGCTGACTTACTTAATCACTCCCCGTTCAGATGCTTCAACGAACCTGATCAGCATCTCTACATCTTCACTTCGCTCCGGCTCGGACTTGAGTTTCTCCAGCGCTTGCGAGGTGTTGAGTTTCGAGGCGAGCAGGATCTTGTAGGCGTGGTGAATTTTGCGAATTCGCTCTTTGCTGAAGCCTCTTCGCTCCAGCCCAACGGCATTTAGTCCGTAGGCGTGAGTTTCTCGCGCGGCGGCAGTTTTGGAAAATGGGAGAACGTCCCGGGTGACCGTGGTTCCGCCTCCGATGAACGAATGCGACCCAATGCGCACAAAGTGGTGAACGGGGCAGAGAGCGCCGACTGTGGCCCACTCCTCGACGATAACGTGGCCTCCAAGCGTCGCTGCATTCGCCAAGATGACGTGATCTCCGATAATGCAATCGTGCGCAACGTGGGCATAAGCCATGATCAGCGTGTGGCTGCCCACGCGGGTTAGCCCGCCGCCTTTCACGGTGCCACGATTGATAGTGGCAAACTCGCGGATCACATTGTGATCTCCTATTTCGAGCCGGGTTGGCTCGCCAGCGTAGCTGATGTCCTGTGGAGCGAGCCCGACGGAGCAAAAGGGAAAGAACTGATTATGTGCGCCGATCCTGCTCGGGCCTTCCATCACAACGTGCGAAATGAGCTGACATGCCTCGCCCAATTCAACCTTCGGACCGATCCTGCAGTACGGCCCTATTGTGCAGGCGGGATGGACCTTGGCGCTTGGATCGACGATGGCTGTCGGATGAACGCTGGCGGGTCTGCTCATTGCTAGGATGGTTGACCGACTCATGTGATTAGGCGTAAGGCGGGTTCAGGATCCATCGGTTCCGGTCGAATTGCCGGAGATATCTGCCGCCTCCGAAGCCCCGCGGGAGCGCTGAATGAGTTGGCAAGTTACCGTGGCCTCGGCAGCGCGCTTATCGCCAACATATGCGATGCCCTCCATACGCACAGCGTTTCCCCGCCAAGCTTTCACATCGACTTCTATACGGAGCTGATCGCCGGGCAGAACCGGGCGCCGAAAGCGGGCACGCTCGATGCCGGTAAACACCATCAGCTTTTGATCACGATCCTCCACTTCAGTCAGTAGCAGTGCGCCACCGGCTTGTGCGATGGCTTCAACGATCAGCACCCCGGGCATGATCGGCAGGTTCGGGAAATGTCCGGCAAAAAAAGGCTCGTTGATTGTAACGTTTTTGATTGCCACAATGCGTTCTTTGCGCTTCAGATCGATGACGCGATCAATCAACAGAAATGGAAACCGATGCGGCAGGATGCGGCAAATCTCGTTGATGTCCAGCGTGGTTTTCACCAACTCTGGAGCCTCGACTTCAGGGTGAGCAGTATCGGTCATACTGGGTTTATCAGGTGCAACGATTATACTGTACCGCTTCGCACAGGCATTCTTCGCCGCGATTCAGAAAGGTCTCATGAGTAAGAAGTCGCAAGTTGAAAAAGCACGTGCTACGGCTGATTCGGAAAGCGAGATGGCGAACCGCTTGCGATATTTCGCCGAGCGGCAAAATGAAGTTACCGAGACTATCCGCCAGTTGGTGGAGATCGAATCCCCCAGCGACAACAAACAGGCCGTGGACCGTCTCAGTTCTATGCTCGCTGGAAGGTATGAGAGTCTGGGAGGGCACGCAAAATTCCATCGCGCGCAGGATTTCGGAGATCACTTGCAGGTGGATTTCAGGGGGCAGCGCGGCGGAAAGCCGGTGCTGCTGCTGGGGCATACAGATACGGTTTATTCGCTCGGTACGTTGGCACACATGCCATGCCGCATCGCGGATGGACGATTATGGGGACCGGGTGTGCTCGACATGAAGTCGGGAATCGCTTTGATGCTGCATGCCATTGCTGCGCTCCGGGCTTGGCATAACGACACGCTGCCGCGCCCGGTGACCGTGCTTCTGGTTTCGGATGAGGAGGTTGGGAGCAGCTCGTCACGCAGGATCACAGAGAATGTGGCGAGGAAGTCCGCAGCAGTCTTGGTGTTGGAACCTTCGTATGGGTTACAGGGAGCAGTAAAGACAGCGCGAAAGGGAGTGGGGGAATACACGCTGAAGATCACGGGCAAGGCCGCGCATTCGGGGCTAGACTTCGAAAAAGGCCAGAGTGCCGTCATTGAGCTGGCGAAGCAGATTGTTGAGATTTCCAAGCTGGTGGATTTTAAACGCGGAATGACACTGAACGTCGGAGTTGTCCAGGGCGGCACGCGGACAAATGTCATCCCGGCGGAAGCGAAGGCTTTGGTGGATGTGCGAGTGACGCGCGTGAAAGATGCTGCCGTCATCGATCGCAAACTGCGATTTCTGAAACCATTTAACCGTGAATGCAAGCTGGAGTTCGCAGGCGGCGTGAACCGTCCACCTATGGAGCGGACTCAAGCAGTAGCGGCTCTGTATAAAAAAGCATTTGACATCGCCAAACAGCTTGGCTGGAAACTGGAAGAAGCCGCGGTTGGTGGCGGCTCGGATGGCAATTTTACGGCAGCTCTGGGCATTCCGACGCTGGACGGGCTAGGAGGAGTAGGCGAGGGTGCGCACGCGACGCATGAATCGATTGTGCTGTCTGAACTCCCCAAACGCGCGGCGCTGTTGGCGGGCCTGATCGAAACGGCCTAGGTTGGGACAGCAACTTCCAGGATCGGTACCGATTGGGATAGAAGTCAAGCACCGGGGCTTGATCGTCACCGATGGCTGTCCACGGTCTGGTGGCCGCCACTCAACTGCTGACCCGCGATCCCGGTTGCACGTGCCATACCGTTATGATAACTTTGAGGCTTGTCCCGGACATCAGGAAGGGATCAGAGGGCGTAGCATGCTCGATAAGGGCAGCTATGTCAAACTGCTGGCGTAGCTCAGTTGGTAGAGCATCTGATTTGTAATCAGAGGGTCAGGGGTTCAAATCCCTTCGCCAGCTCCAGCATCGGTTCCGGAACGCAGGGCATTTGCGCGGCGCGGCGGCAATGGCAGGTTTCTAGCGGCATTCCATAAGGAAGCTTCTCCAGTTGCGGTGAATTGAGCGCAAGAGGAGTTGTGCGCTCTCGCCGTTCAATTGGATTTTTTGCTGCAAGCACAAACCCTCCGAAGCGCAAGTTGCAATCCTGGCGATTGGCTGCCGGAAAAGTGGAGAGCCGGGCAACCGGCATTTCTGCACAGGTGGGTGAGTGGTTAAAGCCGGCAGACTGTAAATCTGCTCCTCCTTGCGAGGTACGGAGGTTCGAATCCTCCCCTGTGCACCAGCATTTTGAGATTGAATGAATCGCTTGGCAATGGCGCTGCTGGCTTACGTCGCCCTAGCTGTTTTGACATGGACCACGATCAGTGATCAACGGGTACGGCTGGTGACGATTGCCATCCTTGCCATGTTTGCGGTCAAGACGTGGGTGCGTCGCAAGGACTTGATGCATCACGGTGATGGAAGTGAAGCAGACTAGCGCAAACGCGTCGCGGCACCAGTGTTTTTGCTGAGAATTGACAGCTGATTGCTGATGGCTGATTTTCGCCGATGTAGCTCAGTTGGTAGAGCACTCCCTTGGTAAGGGAGAGGTCACCGGTTCAATCCCGGTCATCGGCTCCAGAGATCGACGAGGTTCGTGTCAGGGCATGGCTTTCAGCCATGCCGTTAAGAGTCGCAAAGAAGAGCGGCTTTAGCCGCTGAGGTCTTACTGAGAGCTAACGGCTGATAGCCGGCAGCTGGTTTTCGCGGGAGTAACTTGAGGCGTTTAGCGGGCGTGAAGCCGAGCGCAGCGAAGCTGGGAGCCCGCAGCCGAAATCCTGAGCGGGAGCGAAGGATCTCGCGAGAGTGAAGTGGCAGTGCGGGCGGGAGTAACTCAGTGGTAGAGTCACAGCCTTCCAAGTCGAGGCGATTGGCGGGCGTTTGAGCCCGCCGCCGAGATCCTGAGCGCAGCGAAGGACCTCAGAGATTGAGAAGGCGGGACAGTTTGAGCGGGAGTAACTCAGTGGTAGAGTCACAGCCTTCCAAGCTGTTGGTCGCGGGTTCGATTCCCGTCTCCCGCTCCAGAGTTTGATACAGGGTAGGGATGTTGTGGGCTTTCAGCAAGCGGCCATTAAGATTGAACGAGAGAAGGAATTTGAGGAACTGAAGAGCGCGATAGTTCGTGCTTTCGCAACTGAGAAAGTTGAGAAATTTCTCAAACGAGTGCACGGCGCGGGATGCCGGGTGCGGGACCTGGAGCCGATTCTCAGGAACGGCATTCTGGAGAAATCGGACGACGCGCTCGCAAAATCGGGGACGACAGCGCAGAAGCTGTATGAATCGCTAACGGTTTCCGATCAGGCGCAGATGCGCGAGTTCTATTTGTCCAAGGTGGAAGAGATAGCGCCTGAGTTGCGGGCAAAATATCAAAAAATTTACCGCTATTACTGACGAGGACTAAAGCAAGACATGGCGAAAGAGAAATTTGAACGCACTAAGCCGCACGTGAACGTGGGGACGATTGGCCATATTGACCATGGCAAGACCACGCTGACGGCGGCGATCACGAAAGTGTTGCAGAAGCACAACCCGAAGATTCAGTTCCGGTCTTTTGACAGCATTGACAACGCGCCGGAAGAGAAAGCGCGCGGCATCACCATCGCCACGGCGCACGTCGAGTATGAGACCGACAAGCGGCACTACGCGCACGTGGATTGCCCGGGCCACGCTGACTACATCAAGAACATGATCACGGGCGCGGCGCAGATGGATGGCGCGATTCTGGTAGTGGCGGCCACCGACGGCCCCATGCCGCAGACCAGAGAGCACGTGCTGTTGGCGCGGCAGGTGGGTGTGCCCTATATCGTCGTGGCGCTCAACAAGTGCGATGCGGTGGATGATCCCGAGCTGCTCGATCTGGTGGAACTGGAAGTGCGCGAGCTGCTGAAGAGCTATCAATTTCCGGGAGACAAAGTTCCGGTGGTGCGGCTTTCCGCGCTGGGCGCGCTGAATGGCGAGGCCAAGTGGGAGAAGCAGATTGACGAGCTGATGAAGGCGGTGGACGAGTATGTGCCGATACCGAAGCGTGAGATTGAAAAGCCGTTCCTGATGCCGATTGAAGATATCTTCTCGATCTCGGGGCGCGGCACGGTGGTCACGGGCCGAATCGAGCGCGGCAAGGTGAAGGTGGGAGAAGAAGTTGAAATCGTCGGCTTCCGCGAGACCCGAAAGACGGTGGTCACCGGCGTGGAGATGTTCAAGAAGCAGCTCGATGAAGGCATGGCGGGAGACAATGCTGGACTTTTGCTGCGCGGTATCGGCAAAGATGAAGTGGAGCGTGGCATGGTGCTGGCGAAAGGTGGTTCGATCACGCCACACACCAAGTTCAAAGCTGAGGTTTACATTCTGACGAAAGAAGAAGGCGGACGGCACACGCCGTTCTTCAAGGGATATCGCCCGCAGTTTTATTTGCGCACGACGGATGTCACCGGAGTGGCAGAGCTTCCCTCGGGCACCGAGATGGTGATGCCGGGAGACAACGTACAACTGGTGATTGAGCTGATCACGCCGGTGGCGATGGAGAAAGGCCTGCGCTTCGCGATCCGCGAAGGCGGGCACACGGTGGGCGCAGGAACCATCAGCGAGATTGTGCAGTAAAGCTGTAGGGATGACCGCCCTCGGCCGTCCAGGCGGAGCGAAGCTCCGCAGAGTTTTTCGCGGGCGAGGGCGCCCGCGCCACACAGAAAGAAGCTAGGTGCTGAATGCCCCGAGAGATCATTACGTTGCAGTGCGGTGATTGCAAAGAGCGGAATTATTCGACCACCAAGAACCGGAAAACCACTCCGGATCGGCTGGAGATCAAGAAATTCTGCCGGCGTTGCCGGAAGCACACGCCGCATAAGGAAGTGAAATGACGTGGAACGCGGGCGAGGGCGCCCGCTCTACGCAAACAGGGGCGTAAGCTCAACGGTTAAACTGCCGGTCTCCAAAACCGGACTTGGGGGTTCGAATCCCTCCGCCCCTGCCAGAGTTTGGGAACAAGAGGGACAGGTAGAGTGATGGGAGTCGAGACGAAGAAGATGGCGAATACACTTGCAGCAGCCGGCGATTTTGGTGACCGCATTAGATCCTGGCCGGAGCGGATCAAAGGCTTTTACAGCGATGTGCGCACGGAGATGAAAAAAGTCACCGCGCCGTCGTTCAAGGAAGTGCAGGCGACGACGGCCGTGGTTGTCATCACGGTTTTTCTGTTCGCATTTTATTTTTGGTTCGTGGACAACACGGTGGGAAGAGGCGTCACATCGCTCATCCAGTATCTTACCCACCGCTGAGAGTAGAGAGGTAGATGTTTTGGAAGAACTTATGCAGGATGAAGAGAAAAATCAGGCGGACGCGGAGACGAGCGCAAACGGCGTGACGACTAGCGCTGAGTCGCCGGCCGAACAGCCGCGCAATCCGAATATGAAGTGGTACATCATCCACTCTTATTCGGGATTCGAGCGAAAGGTCAAAGAATCGCTGGAGTCGCGCGTACAGGCTTTCGGTTTACAGGACAAAATCGGACGCGTGCTGATCCCAACTGAAGCAGTCACAGAAGTTCGGGGCGGTAAGAAGTACACCGTGGACCGCATGTTCTATCCGGGATATGTGCTCGTCGAGATGGATATGGATGATCACGTGTGGCACGTAGTGAAATCCACGCCGCGTGTGACTGGATTCGTCGGAACCGGGCAGCAGCCTACGCCACTGTCGGAAGAAGAGGTTCAGCACATCGTTTATCGAGTAAGCGAGGCGAAGGATAAGCCGAAGCTCAAGGTTAAGTTCGAGAAGAATGAATCCGTAAAGATCACCGAGGGTCCATTTGCGTCATTTGACGGTATTGTCGACGATGTCAACGAAGACCGGCAGACAGTCAAAGTTATGGTGACGATTTTCGGGCGCTCGACACCTGTGGAATTGGAGTTCAGCCAGGTAGAAAAGAAATTGTCCTAAACAAAGGCGCGAAAGGCGCCAGGGAAGAGAATTATGGCAAAGAAGGCGACAGGATCGGTAAAGCTGCAGATTGCGGCTGGCAAAGCAACTCCGGCGCCCCCGGTTGGGCCCGCGCTTGGGCAGGCGCAGATCAACATCATGGAATTCTGCAAGCAGTTCAACGCCCGCACCAATCAAAAGGAATTGGAAGGCCTCATCATTCCGGTAGTGGTAACGGTCTATAACGATCGCTCGTTCACGTTCATCACCAAGACGCCTCCGGCCTCGATTCTGTTGAAGAGAGCCGCCGGAATCGCCAAGGGATCGGGAGCGCCGAATAAAGATAAGGTCGGGAAAGTCACGCTGAAGCAGGTGGAGGACATCGCAAAACAGAAGATGCCGGACTTAAATGCGGCGTCGATCGACGCGGCGGTAAGGAGCGTGCGCGGGACAGCGCGGTCAATGGGAATTGATGTGGTCGGGTAGCGCCGCCGTCCCGGCGGCCCAGTGGCTGGCCAGAGGCCTGCGCTACAAAATAGAGTCGAAAACACTACGGCTCACGGAACAGCGATGAGCGGTGGGAGACGGAGAAATCATGAAGAAAGCAGGGAAAAACATCACGAAAGCGCGGCAGGCGGTGGAAGCGCGTCCGTATCAGTTGAAGGACGCCGTCCCGCTGCTGCAAAAAGTGAAATTCGCCAAATTTGACGAGACGGTTGAGATTACGATGCGGCTCGGTGTCGACCCGAAGCATGCGGACCAGATGGTGCGCGGCACGGTCGTGCTCCCGCATGGCCTGGGCAAGTCAAAGCGCGTCCTGGTGATTGCCAGCGGTGAGAAAGTGAAAGAAGCCGAGCAGGCCGGAGCTGACTACGTTGGTGGCGAAGAGATGGTGGAGAAGATCAACAAAGAGAACTGGACTGACTTTGACGCTCTGATCGCGACGCCGGACGTCATGAAATCGGTGGGGAGATTGGGAAAAGTGCTTGGGCCGAAAGGCCTGATGCCCAATCCGAAAACTGGAACGGTCACGTTCGATGTCGCGCGGGCAGTGCAGGAAGTCAAAGCCGGGAAGGTTGAGTTTAGGACGGATAAGACGGCGCTGGTTCATGTGGCCGTGGGAAAAATTTCATTTCCGCCCGAGAAGCTGGTCGAGAACGCCAGCACTCTTATAACCAGCGTGATCAAGGCTAAGCCATCGGTGGCCAAAGGCAAGTACGTGAAAGGCTGCTATTTGAGCTCAAGCATGGGTCCGGGCATATCGATTGATACCACGGCGATCGAGACCGCGGCGAAGGCATAAGAGTGTGGGGGCGGGTCTTTGACCCGCCCGAACGGGGCGAAGCCCCGTTCCCACATAAAAAGGGGTTCTTGATAATGGCAGTCACGAGAGCAAAAAAGACAGAACAGGTTGAGAAGCTGGGAACGGAGCTGAAAAAGGTTTCCAGCGTAATTGTTGCTACCTACAGCAAGCTGACCGTGGCTCAGGATTATGAGCTGCGCAAAACACTGCGCAGTTCGGGAGCGAAGTATCGCGTCGTCAAGAATACGCTGGCGGAACGCGCTGCCAAGGGCACCAAAGTCGAGGAAGTGCTGAAGGGCCTCTCCGGCGTGACCTCGATCGCTTACACGGAAGGCGATCCAGTGGCGCTGGCAAAAGCTCTGGCGAAGTACGCCAAGGATAACCCGGAGTTCACGTTTAAGGCCGGTGTGGTCGAAGGCCGCGTGGTTTCGATCAAGGAGATCGAATCGCTGGCGACCATGCCGTCGAAGGAAGAGATTTACTCCAAGTTGCTGTTCCTGCTGAATGCTCCAGCGCAACGGTTGGTATCGGCAATGAATGCCGTGGGACGCGACTTGGCGGTCGTGATCAATCAGGGAGTGGAGAAGCAGAAGTTTGCGAATAATGCGCCTGCTGGGGTCTGAGACGGGCCTTGAAGATCAGAGATATTGTCAAAGACAACGTCGCGCGCTTCTCGTTTTACCGAGCAGGTCACGCGTTCTATGAGGTCGAAGTGGACGGGACTAAGTACAAATTCCCTGTAAGTCTGGAAGACCTCGGAACCGCCACGCTGCTAGCTGAGCACAAGGCGATAACGCTTATGCGGTACATCCGCAAGGCGCTTGAGGATAAAACGTTCGTCAAGGCGTAACGGTTTTGGTTATCAGTGATCAAGGGTTGCGTAGTCTGAGTTGCCCCGTGTCTGGCGTGGCAGAAATCAAGACCAAGCGCACTGGAAACTTGGATCACGGATAACGAAAGCGGCAGACGTAGCACGCTGCGTCTCTGCAAGGAAGAATTAAAAATACTGGAGAACTGAAAATGGCAGATCTGGCGCAGTTGGAAGAGCAAATAGTAGGACTGTCGCTGCTCGACGCGGCGCAGTTAGTCAAGAAACTGGAAGAGCGTCTCGGCGTTTCGGCTGCGGCTGCGGCCCCCGTAATGGTAGCGGGTGGCGGCGGTGCGGCGGCGGGTGCGGCTCCGGCCGAGGAGAAGACTGAATTCGCGGTTGTGCTCAAGGAAGTGGGCGCGAACAAGATTAACGTGATTAAGGCGGTACGCGAAGTCACCAGCCTGGGCTTGAAAGAAGCCAAGGATCTGGTGGATGGCGCTCCCAAGACCGTGAAAGAGGGCGTATCGAAGGAGGAAGCCGAGAACATTAAGAAGAAGTTCACGGAAGCTGGAGCAACGGTCGAAGTAAAATAGCTGCAATGGAGAGACGGGCGTCTCGCCCGTGCAATTCACCGGGCGCGGACGCCCGGTCTCCATAAGATGCTGTTGCTGAATCCAGGAGGGCGGTGTTATCATCTATATCAACGCCGCTTCCCCACTTTGACCGGAAGTGCTGCGGCTCTCCTCAACAACCCAGGGAAGCGGAGCAGAGTCGCGAATAAGGGTTGGCAGACTGTTTCGCGGGCAGCGGAACTGAACAGGCCTTAGAACTGGCGCGGAAACTTACATTTCAACATAGGCCAAGCGCCGCCAATGGCGCCTGCGGGGAGCTACGTCCCTCCGGGCGCATATGTGTCTGTTAAGCATGAGTGATAGGGCGGCGGGCCTGTGACCCGCCGAACGGGGAATAGTCCCATTCCCACATGGTTTTTATCCCGCGGTTGAATGCAGCCTCCGGCTGCGCTTGAGAGTTGGAGTCATCTGAATGTCGAAGAATAATACCTTTCGTAAACGCTTTGATTTTTCCAAAATTCCCGCCACGATCCAGATTCCGAATCTGATCGAGGTACAGAAGCGCTCTTACGACCGCTTCCTTCAAATGGACCGCTTGCCCAGCGAGCGTGACGACGCCGGTTTGCAGGCGGTTTTCCAGTCGGTGTTTCCCATTACCGATTTCCGCAATGTTTCGCAGCTCGAGTTTGTCGATTACGCTATCGGAAATTGGGAATGCAAGTGCGGCCATCTAAAAGGGCTGCACCATCTGCGCACCACTTGCAAGAATTGCGGATCGACGGTCATCACCGACCCGTATCACCCCGGAGATGTGCTCTGCCCGAAGTGCGGCACGTACAACGCCAACACACCTGATTTCTGCAACAAGTGCGGTGACCCCGTAGGTTTGCAGCTAAAGAATGATGTGACCGAGTGCGAAGAGAAGGGCATGACGTATTCCGCGCCGCTCAAGGTGACGATGCGGCTGACGATTTACGAGAAGGATGCGGAAACGGGCAATCGTTCAATCCGCGACATTAAAGAGCAGGAGGTCTTCTTCGGCGACGTGCCGCTGATGACCGACAACGGCACCTTCATCGTGAACGGCACCGAACGAGTGATCGTAAGCCAGCTTCACCGCTCCCCCGGCGTGTTCTTTGAGACTGCGAATAACCGCACTTATTTCCTAGGCAAGATCATTCCTTACCGCGGCTCATGGGTGGAATTTGAATACGACCAGAAGAACGTTCTTTACGTCCGCATCGATCGCAAGCGCAAGTTTCTGGGAACGATTTTCCTGCGCGCACTCGGACTGCGTTCGGGCGAAGACATCTTGAAGACGTTCTACACGGTCGATCGCCTTGTCATTCGGGACAAGAAACTCTATTGGACTCTCGATCCTGCCAGCGATAAGCCGACAAACCTGTTGGGAATGAAGCTGGCGCGCAGCATCAAGAATAAATCGGGTGAGGAGATTGCGCACTCGGGTCGCAAGCTCAATGCCGCAACTCTGAAGGAACTTCAAAAAGCGAGGATCAGTGAGATTGAAGTTGACGTCACTGATCTCGAGGGCGCGTGGGTGGCGGGCGACGCGGTCGATACCACGACTGGCGAAGTTTTGCTCGAAGCCAACTCAGAACTGGCGGCCGATAAACTTTCGAAGATTTTGGATTCGGGTGTTGTCGAGCTGAACCTGTTCTTCCCCGAGCGGGACGACGTTGGCACGGTCATCAGCCAGACCTTGAAGCGTGACTCGGTAAATACGCCGCAAGAAGCGCTGATCGAGATCTACCGCAAGCTGCGGCCAGGTGATCCGCCGACACTGGATACTGCGACGGCGCTGTTTCACGGCATGTTTTTCGATCCGCGCAAATACGACTTTTCGCGCGTGGGCCGGCTGAAGTTCAACATCAAGCTGTTTGAAAATCAGGACGCGACCAAGCTCGACAACCGCACGCTGGAACCGGACGACTTCTACGCGACCATCAAGTATCTGCTGAAACTGCGCAAGAACATTGGCGCTGTGGATGACATCGATCATCTCGGCAACCGGCGGGTGCGCGCGGTGGGCGAGCTGCTCGAGAACCAGTTCCGCATCGGTCTGGTGCGCATGGAGCGCGCCATTAAAGAGAAGATGAGCGTGTACCAGGAAATGTCCACGGCCATGCCGCACGACCTGGTCAATGCCAAGCCGGTGATGGCAGCCATCCGCGAGTTCTTCGGGTCCTCGCAGCTTTCGCAGTTCATGGACCAGACGAACCCGCTTTCGGAAATTACCCACAAGCGGCGTCTGTCGGCGCTTGGGCCGGGAGGCTTGTCGCGCGAGCGCGCAGGATTTGAAGTCCGAGACGTTCACCCGACGCACTACGGCCGCATCTGCCCGATCGAAACGCCGGAAGGCCCGAACATCGGACTAATTTCATCTTTGAGTTGCTATGCGCGGATCAATGACTACGGCTTCATCGAATCACCGTACCGGCGCGTGAAAAACGGCCGAGTGCTCGACTATGTGAGCATTGTGAATGCCGGCGATAGCGACTTCAAAGTCGGCGACCACGTCGAGAAGCACGAAATTGAGAAGATCAACGCTGACCTAAAAGACCGGCGCAAGAAAGCGGCGGACGTTGAGCCGTATTCGTTCTATCTTTCAGCCTGGGAAGAAGACCGTCACGTCATAGCGCAGGCGAACGTTGAGCTTGATGATAAGGGGCGCATTGTCGGCGACCTGGTGAATGCCCGCAAGTCAGGCAACTTTGTGCTGGTGAACCGCGATGAAGTTGATTACATCGACGTCAGCCCCAAGCAGCTTGTTTCGGTCGCTGCATCGCTTGTGCCGTTCCTTGAGCACGATGACGCTAACCGCGCGCTGATGGGTGCCAACATGCAGCGCCAATCGGTTCCGTTGCTGCGTGCGGAAGCGCCGATCGTGGGCACTGGAATGGAAGGCGTTACGGCGCGTGATTCCGGCGCGGTGATTTTGGCACGGCGCAACGGCGTGGTCGATTCGGTGGATTCCGAACGCATTATCGTGCGTGTTGAGGGCGAACACCATCCCGGGCAGCTTTCGCGTGAAGTCGGCAGCGACATCTACCAGCTCACGAAGTTCAAGCGCTCGAACCAGAACACCTGCATCAACCAGAAGCCAGTAGTGCTGCGAGGGCAGCGCGTGGAGAAGGGCCAAGTGATTGCCGACGGCCCTTGCACCGATCATGGTGAGCTGGCGCTTGGCCGTAATGTGCTTGTGGCTTTCATGCCATGGCGCGGTTACAACTTCGAGGACGCGATTCTTGTCTCCGAGAAGCTGGTGAAAGACGACTACTACACGTCGCTGCACATCGAGGAATTCGAGATCGAGTCTCGTGACACCAAGCTCGGCCCCGAAGAAGTCACGCGCGATATCCCAAATGTCAGCGAGTCTATGCTGCGCAATTTAGATGAAGCGGGCGTGATTCGCATCGGGGCAACGGTGAAGCAAGGCGATATTCTTGTGGGCAAGGTCACTCCCAAGGGTGAGACACAGCTCACGCCGGAAGAGAAGCTGCTGCGCGCGATCTTTGGCGAGAAGGCCGGCGACGTGCGCGATGCTTCGCTCTACTGCCCGCCGGGTATCGAGGGCGTGATCGTCGATGTAAAGATCTTCTCCCGGAAAGGGCAGGAAAAGGACGAGCGCGCTAAGGCGATCGAGGCGACGCAGATTGCGAAGCTCGAAAAGAATCTTTCGGACGAAATCCGAATTCTGACCGACGAACGCCTTAAGCGCCTGGAAAACATTTTGGGCAGCAAGGAAGTGCTCGCCGACTTGCACGACGAGCGCACCAACAAGCGCCTACTGACCAAGGACACGATCCTTGACCGCGACACCATCGAGCGCATCTCGACCCGTAACTTGAAGCGGATCAAGTACGCCGACAAGGATCCGCGAGTGAATGAGCAGATCGATGAGATCGAGGAAATGACCTCGCGTCAGATCGACGTGCTCAAGAAGATCGTCAACGAAAAGAAAGACAAGTTGACCAAAGGAGACGAACTGCCGCCGGGCGTGATCAAGCTGGTCAAAGTCTACATCGCGATGAAGCGCAAGCTGAGCGTTGGCGACAAGATGGCTGGTCGCCACGGCAACAAGGGCGTGATCGCCCGCATTCTGCCGGAAGAGGACATGCCGTACCTCGAAGATGGCACAGCAGTCGAGATCGTGCTCAACCCGTTGGGCGTTCCATCACGTATGAACGTGGGCCAGATTCTCGAGACTCATTTGGGATGGGCCGGTCACGAACTGGGCGGCAAGATCGCGGAGTTGCTGAAGGAGAACTCGAAGGAGGAAGTCATTCGCCGCGAACTGAAAGCCCTGTTCAAAGACACGACTTTGGCAGATGCCATCTCGGAGCTCGATGACGAAGAGCTCGCGGCTTTGGCGCCGACCCTTACTCGCGGCGTGTTCACCGGTTCGCCGGTGTTTGACGGCTCAAAAGAGAGCGAGATCAAAGCACTGTTGCGCAGTTCTGGCTTGCCGGAGTCGGGCAAAACATATCTGTATGACGGCATGACTGGCGAGAAGTTCGAACAGCCGGTCACAGTCGGCTACATCTACATGCTGAAGCTGTCGCACCTGGTGGATGACAAGATTCACGCGCGTTCCATCGGTCCGTACTCGCTCATCACTCAGCAGCCGTTGGGCGGAAAGGCCCAGTTCGGCGGACAGCGCTTCGGAGAGATGGAAGTCTGGGCGCTCGAAGCGTACGGCGCGGCGTTCATTCTTCAGGAACTGCTGACGGCGAAGTCGGATGACGTTTATGGCCGCACCAAGATTTACGAGGCCATCGTCAAAGGCGAAGCCGCAATGGAGCCGGGCGTGCCCGAATCGTTCAACGTGCTGATTCGCGAGTTGCAGTCGCTGTGCCTGGATGTAGAGCTGATCAAGGCGGGCGACAGAAAGCCGGTGCAAGCCGCGGCAGCGGATTGAGAGCAGTTCCGAGTGGCCAATACTCAGTTGTCAGTTCGCCACCGGGCTCGCAAACAGATTTGAGACACAGTTCCGCATGGTGTTCGCTCTCGGCCTTGACGGAACATTAAAACTGGCAACTGGCCACTAGCAACTGGCTGCTGCCTTGAGAGCAGGAAGTGGAGGAACACCTTGTTTCGTTCGAGCCCCTTTGACCTGGCAAATCCAATCGCCGATTTCGATGCCATTCGCATCAGCCTGGCCTCTCCGGAAAAAATCCGGAGCTGGTCGCACGGCGAAGTAACCAAGCCTGAGACCATCAACTATCGCACTTTTAAGCCGGAGCGCGATGGCTTATTCTGCGCGCGCATTTTTGGCCCAGTAACGGATTGGGAGTGTCTCTGCGGAAAGTACAAGCGGATGAAGCATCGCGGCGTTATCTGCGACAAGTGCGGTGTGGAAGTCACGCTGTCGAAAGTTCGCCGCGAGCGCCTGGGCCACATCGAGCTGGCCTCTCCCTGCTCGCATGTGTGGTTCTTTAAGGGACTGCCCAGCCGCATCGGCCATCTTCTTGATATTTCTTTGCGTGATCTCGAGTCCGTTCTGTATTTCGAAGCCTACGTTGTGGTTGAACCTGGTGACGCTCCTGTAAAAGAGCGTGAGGTCATCAAAGACGAGGCGAAATACCGCGAACTCGATCAACAATACCGGCCAGCGGGCTTTAAAGCCATGATGGGCGCGGAGGCAATTAAAGAGCTTCTCAAGCGGGTTGAGGTGGAAGCTCTTTCCAGCGAGCTGCGCGAGAAGATGAAGAATGAAACCTCGCTGCAGAAGAAGCTCAAGCACACCAAGCGGCTCAAAGTGGTCGAAGCGTTCCGCAAGAGCGGCAACAAGCCGAACTGGATGATTCTGGATGTCATTCCTGTCATTCCTCCTGAGTTGCGGCCGCTCGTGCCGTTGGATGGCGGCCGGTTTGCGACCTCTGATCTTAACGATCTCTACCGTCGCGTGATCAACCGCAACAACCGGTTGAAGAAGCTGATGGACCTGCACGCGCCAGAGGTCATCGTACGCAACGAAAAGCGCATGTTGCAGGAAGCAGTCGATGCGCTGTTCGATAACGGCCGCCGTGGACGCGTGCTGCGTGGCGCGAACAATCGTCCCCTAAAGTCGCTCTCAGACACGCTGAAGGGCAAGCAAGGGCGATTCCGCCAGAACCTGCTGGGCAAACGCGTGGATTACTCGGGCCGCTCCGTCATCGTAGTCGGTCCGGAGCTCAAGCTGCACCAGTGTGGACTGCCGAAGAAGATGGCTCTGGAGCTGTTCAAGCCATTTATCTATCACCGGCTGGAGCAGACCGGCCACTGCACGACCATTAAGCAAGCGAAAGAGATGGTCGAGCAGCAGGAACCGATTGTCTGGGACATTCTGGAAGAGGTCATCAAAGACCATCCGGTGCTCTTGAACCGCGCTCCCACTCTTCACCGGCTGGGTATTCAGGCTTTTGAACCGGTGCTAGTAGAAGGCAAGGCGATCAAGATCCACCCGCTGGTCTGCACGGCTTTCAATGCTGATTTCGACGGCGACCAGATGGCGGTTCACATTCCGTTGTCTCCGGAAGCGCAGGTTGAGGCCAGCGTACTGATGTTGTCTTCGCACAACATTCTTTCCCCGGCTTCGGGTCAGCCCATTACTGTGCCGACACAGGACATGGTGCTTGGACTCTACTATCTGACCAAAGAAAAGCCGGGCGCGAAGGGTGAAGGACGTTCGTTCGCCAATATTGACGAGGTTGTGCTGGCGCTCGAAGCCGGAGAAGTCGAAACCTTGAGCCCGATTCGTCTGCGCTACACGGGCGAAGTGATCGACTTGACCAGCGCGTACGACGATCAGGAGATCATCCACACTGATCCGGTAAATTACGATCGCAGTTTCCTGAGCACGACAGTTGGCCGCGCCATTCTGAATGATCACCTTCCCGAAAGCATGCCGTACATCAATGGCCTGCTGAAGAAGAAGGGCATCGGACAATTGGTGAACTATTGCTATCTGCGGTTCGGGCTGGAGACTACGGTCAAGATGCTCGATGAAGTCAAGGAGCTGGGGTTCCGCTATGCGACCCGGGCGGGGCTCTCAATTGGTATCGATGACATGGTCATTCCGGACAACAAGAAGATTCTTGTCCGCGACGGCGAGAAGCAGGCGGTAAGCGTTCAGCAACAATATCTTGACGGTGCAATTACCAATGGTGAGCGCTATAACAAGGTCATCGAAATCTGGTCGGCGATCACAGAAAAGGTTGCTGATGAAATGTTTGGTGACATGCAAAAGCACGACAAGGAAGGCGTCATCAACCCAATTTACGTGATGGCGGATTCCGGCGCTCGCGGATCGAAGCAGCAGATCCGCCAGCTCTCCGGCATGCGTGGACTGATGGCTAAGCCCTCGGGCGAAATCATCGAATCGCCGATTACCGCCAACTTCCGCGAGGGCTTAACCGTGTTGGAGTACTTCATTTCCACACACGGCGCCCGTAAAGGCCTGGCTGATACGGCCCTTAAGACCGCCGACTCAGGCTACCTCACCCGTCGTCTGGTTGACGTGGCGCAGGACGTCATCATCAGCGAATACGATTGCGGAACGGTAGATGGAATCTACGTCTCCGGTATCGTGGAAGCGGGCGAGATTATCGAGCCGCTTCGCGACCGCATCGTTGGCCGCGTATCGCTGGAGAAGATCAAGGACTACGACGGCAACGTGGTGGTGGACATTAACCAGGAGATCACGGAAGAACTGGCTAGCTCGATTCAGGCAGCCGGCATTGAACGTGTGAAGATTCGCTCGGTGCTCACCTGCGAATCGAAACGCGGCGTCTGCGTGATGTGCTACGGACGCAACCTGGCTTCCGGACGCCTGGTTGAGCTGGGGGAAGCCACTGGCGTGATCGCAGCACAGTCTATCGGCGAACCTGGAACGCAGCTCACGATGCGTACCTTCCATATCGGCGGTACAGCATCGCGAGTCTCCGAGCAGTCGCGGCTGGACGCTAAAAACACCGGTACGGTCCGGTTCATTAATGTTCAGACGGTGAAATCCAAAACCGGCGATCTGGTAGTTATGAACCGCCAGGGTTCGATCGCTATTGTCGATGAGAAGGGCCGGGAGCGCGAACACTATTCAGTAGTGTACGGCGCCAAGGTCAAAGTCAACGAAGGCGATCAGGTCCAGCTCGGGCAAGTGATGGTCGAGTGGGATCCGTACACCTTTGCCATCCTGACCGAAATCGGCGGCACAGTGCAGTTCAAAGACCTGCAGGAAGGGGTCACGCTGCACGAGGAAGTCGACGAAGTCACCGGATTGTCACGCCACGTGGTCGGCGATTCTCCCGACGAGAAGCGGCAGCCGGCGATCGTAATCAAAGGCAAGAACAGCAAGCGCTACCTCATGCCTTCACGCGCTCACCTGATGGTGCAGGACGGCGATACTGTTTACCCGGGCGACGTGCTGGCTAAGATTCCGCGCGAGACCACCAAGACGAAAGACATCACCGGAGGTCTGCCGCGCGTGGTCGAGCTGTTCGAAGCCCGCAAGCCGCATGAGACCGCGGTCATCAGCGAGATCGATGGCACGGTCAAGTTCGGCGAGGTCGCGAAAGGCCAGCGCAAACTCTATGTGCAAGCCGATAACGGCACAGAGAAGGAATACTCGGTGCCGCGAGGTGTTCACATCAATGTGCAGGAGGGCGAACGCGTCCGGGCAGGAGAACCGCTCATGGATGGCCCGCTCAACCCCCACGACATCCTGGCCGTGCTCGGCGAGAAAGAACTGCAGGCTTATCTGGTAAACGAAATCCAGGAAGTTTATCGCCTGCAGGGCGTTAACATCAGCGACAAACACATCGAGGTGATCGTTCGCCAGATGATGCGTTGGCGCAAGGTGGAAGACGTTGGCGATACGAAGTTCCTTCTGGAAGAGCAGGTGGACAAGTTCGCATTCGCCGAGGAGAATGAGCGGGTCATCAAAGAGGGTGGGCGTCCGGCGACGGGCCGGCCGCTGCTGCTGGGCATCACGAAAGCTTCGCTCTCGACAGATTCGTTCATCTCTGCAGCGTCGTTCCAGGAGACAACGCGCGTTCTCACCGAAGCCTCCATTCAGGGTAAGGTTGATCACCTGAGAGGATTGAAAGAGAACGTGATTGTTGGACGCCTCATCCCTGCCGGTACCGGCATGGAGTACTACCGCAACGTGCGTCTCTCGCCAGAGATGGAAGAGGCGGCCGCCAAGGTGCAAGAGGAGGTCTCTGCCGCTTACGAAGAGGCCGAGCGCGCGCTCGAGCTGATGCGTCACGAGGGCGAGACCGAGGAACTGACAGCCGAATGATTCAGCAAGGCGCAAAGGGCGGAGCGATCCGCCCTTTGGCTTTCCTGTTTAGCCCCATAGTTCCCCATGCACGCCAACGCCAAACGATTGCCAGATCAGGAACGCAACCACATTTCTGAGTTGCAGCCAGTACCCTCTCCGGATACTCTGGGCGCACTCGTGTTGCGTTTCATGCGCTTGTTACGGTTGGCGTTCTGGCGTGCGTTTCAGCATGATGCGTTCGCCATCGCCAAAGCATCCGCCTATTCTTCCATCCTGACTTTTTTCCCGCTTCTACTGGTGGTTGGCTCGGTGCTCGCGACCTCACACAAAACTGAAGCTTATCTGCGCGAGATTTCCTATGCGGTTGGACGAATTCTGCCTGCAGGTAGCGGGACGGCGCTCGCCTACTTGAAGGGCAGCGCACAAAGACCTGTCGGAGTGCTGATTTCTGCTTCGTTGATTACTCTGTGGACCGCATCCGGCGTCATGATTTCCTGGATGGAAGGTT
>Ga0209376_1001905_pt1 | contig 20306 bp, 19 predicted proteins | sample GraSoiAngelo_134_FD_185891 | JGI IMG/M metagenome (GOLD analysis project Ga0209376, IMG submission 185891) | Grasslands soil microbial communities from the Angelo Coastal Reserve, California, USA - 14_0929_05_30cm (SPAdes) (version 2) | ecosystem: Environmental > Terrestrial > Soil > Grasslands ... | reverse complement strand
CATCCATTTTGGCCCGTTGGCGTTTCCTACACGAAGGCACTGTCGCTCGCCTACCACGATCCGCAGTTCCCAAATGCTTCGCCCTTCACGCCCCCTCTACTGCACCCGCCGTTCGCGCTGTGACCCGCGTCACACTTGACCTTCCCCCGATGCGTTAAACTGAACGCGAAATGGGCTCGCAGTACGAGTTGCCGCCGGATGGCAGAATCCGCGTCCTAAGCGCCTCCGGGGGCGTAACCGTCATCGCCGAGGAGCGGCCGGACGTCGATGTCGAGCCCGCGAACCGAATGGTCGAGCTGAAGGAGAGCGGGCGGGGCCGCCATCGACACCACCGCGGCATCCTCGGACATCTGCGCAGCCATGAACACGGCGAGGGTGAACGCCAGCACCGCCCCGTTCTCGAAGTGAAATCGAAGTCTGGAAACATCGAGGTTCGCTGCCCGCTAGGGACCGACGTATCGGTGGGCGCGATCTCCGGCAGCGTGAAGCTGAAGGGCACCTTCGGCTCAGTGAAGGTCTCTACTGTTTCCGGCGGCATCGATGTCGACACCGTCCTCGGCAACCTCGACGCCCGCTGCGTCAGCGGCAGCATCTCAGTGGAGCGTTGTGCTGGCCGCTGCGATGTCAGCTCCAAGAGCGGACGTGTGCGCGTCGAGCGGGTGGAGGGGCCGACGCACGCCTCAACAATCAGTGGCGGCGTGGAAATCGGGACGGCGGGCTCGGACGAAGTCGAGCTGAAGATGGTATCGGGCGGGGCGAAGGTCACCGTTTTCGGCGCAAAGCTGCCAAGAGTGCGATTTAACAGCCTCAGCGGAAAGATGCACTGCGAATGCAAGCAGGGCTCAGACTTCGACCTGAAGGTCAGGAGTATATCGGGTTCGCTCGAAATAAAGGGTCGATGAGCCCCGCCCGGGCGAAGACCGCCGTTAGCACGGTCCAGGGGGCTATCGTCTTCACTGACCTCGCCGGTTTCACCGAATTCACGGCCATCCAGGGCGACGAAGCCGCGCTCGAGCTCCTCGGCGTCCAGGACCGCCTTGTGGGCGACCTGATCGAGGGGCGCGGGCGCATCGTCAAGGAGTTGGGCGACGGGCTAATGCTCTGGTTCGACGACCCCTGCCACGCGATCGAGGCCGCGCTCGAGCTCCAGGAGCGCTTCGACGAGCAATCTTCGAAGGAGAACCTGCCCCTCTGGGTGCGCATCGGCGTACACTACGGCCGCCCGGCGAAGCGCGGCAGCGACCTCGTCGGCCACGACGTCAACGTCGCCGCGCGCGTCGCGGACCTCGCCGCCCCCGGCGAGGTGCTCATCTCAGAAGCCGCGGCGGAGCGTGTGGCGGAGCGGATGGAAGGCGTCTGGTTCGAGGAGATGGGCCCCACGGTCATGAAGGGCCTCCCGGAGCCCGTCGGCATCTACCGCTGCATCCGCGCGGGCTAGTTATGTCATCCTAGCCCCTCGCACCGAGAAGAATGGCTGACTAGAACGGCCTACGGTCAGGCAGCGAGAATGACGAGCCGCATCACTTAGCAGCGATGGGGCCGAGCAGGGCTGAGACATCACTGGCCGAACGTGAAACTAGCGGCTATCGCCACCAGCGTCGCTTCGTCGGGATGGTCTTGAGCGAAGAGACCTGTGACAAAGTAGCGATACGAGCCGTGGTCGGCCGCTATCTCGTGGGCTCTGGTTACTCCGCCCGTTGCTGACGGATCATAGATATAGACGATCTCCCACCCCTGGGAGCCCGCTAAGTGTGAAGACGGAGTTGCACCATCTGGCTTCGCCTCCGCCTGTTCGATCGGGGCTACAATCACGTCGACTTTGATGGAGTTCGATGGGAATTGAGGTGACATCCAGGTGGCGGTGTCCCAACTCGTGAGGATCACTGACCGCTGACCTCCTGTGCCGACGTGCCAGCTACTCGGGTAGCTGAAGGAATACAGCCCTTGCGGGTCCGCATATGCCAGCCAATTCTCGGGAACGACGGGCGCGGTCGATGACGCTGCCGCCTCCGTGGCAACTGTCCCTGCCGACCGCGTCGTCCGGACTTGCTGAACAACCTCGTCCTCGCCCCCGGAAGAGGCAATCAATATGCCAGCGCCTCCGGTTACACCGAGAAGCGTGATCCCTATGACAGCCCCAAGCTTGAGCACGGAAGCATGCCCCTTCGTCTCTCGCATACAAGGTTACGCCGAGAAATATCCAACTACAAGCAGGTTGCTTTGGCCGTGCGTTATCGCCACACCCTCCCTCGCGCGACGCGCAGGAAGTCCTGCACCGCCCCGGGCGCGCCAGCGATGACGCTGTCGTTGTCGAGTGTCATCGGGCCGCCGTCGCGGTCGAGCACTCGGCATCTACCGCTGCATCCGCGCGAGGTAGCCGGACACCGACACGAACCTCCTAAGGACGGAGCCGTTCGTAACGGTACTGGACGTCTATGCCGCCGCCATTTGGGGAGTATTTCAGGTTCCAACCTTGGTCCGGGTTCGGATTAGAACAAGGATCTGGATGCACGAACACCCTACCGGTTCACCGACAAGACGAAGGTGTCGACGGCTGCTCAAGGATCTGCGATGGAAACGGCTGGTCTGGTGATTGGATAAGAACCATTGAGATGGCCTTGTCGCCGATGTGGGCCTCCGAAGCCTGCCCATGGTACGTGACACTTGGACGATAATTGATTAGTACTTCCGTGCAGTCGAATTCGAAGAATTCCCACTCAAGCGTTCCGATCATCCGTTTAGAACTTGGCTCAGCCGCTCCGTCGTTCACGTCTCCACGGCATCCACCCCCTCCCTGCCGGCCAACGACGATTTGAAACGGGTGAGCCCATGGGCCGGTGCTACCACCGGCCATTAGTGTGAGACGTGGGACATCCGAGTAGGGGAAGTTGCTGAGAGTGCCCGGTGGAACAAAATCGATTCGGCCACCGGCTCTCCGTTGCTCCCATTCCTTTGGAATCTGCGCAGCGTATGGTTCAGGCGATGAGGGATCGGCAGCAAACCAAATATATCCTTCGCGGGATGAGGGGAAGCCTGAGGGCACCGGTGAAACTGAGGCGACTGGCGATGAACTCGGACCTGGGCTTGAAGTCACTGCTCGTTGAACAGCCTCTTCTTCGCCCCCGGAAGAGGCAATCAAAATACCAACGCCTCCCGTTATGAAGAGAAGCGCTACCCCCGCCACCGCCCACAGTGGCCTTGCCAAGAAACTGTCCCCTTTCTCCGGCGGCTAGAGAATAGTCCTGGTCAAAACCGCTGTCAAGAGTTTTGATAATGAAATGCAAAAAAAGAGCAGATTCCGTGTCGACGAGTTATCGCCACTCCCGCCCGCGCGCGACTCGCAGGAAGTCCTGCACCACCCCCGGCGCTCCCGCGACGACGCCCTCGCTGTAGATCGTCATCGGGCCGCCGTCGCGGTCGAGCACGAGGCCGCCGCCCTCCCGCACGAGCAGGATGCCGGCGGCGGAGTCCCACGGAAAGAGGAAGTGGTGCACGTAGACATCGAAGCGGCCGCAGGCGGCGAAGGCGAAGCCGAGCGCCGCGCTCCCCATCACGCGCACCGCCTGCATCCCCGGCCAGACCTCCGCGACGAGCGAGATGAGTTTCGCCGCCCGCTCATCGTCGTAGCCGAGGTCCAGCCCAAGCACTGATTCGGCCAGCGACGGCGTGGCCGAGACGGACGCCGGCTCGCCGTTCACGAGCAGCCCGCCGCCCTTGCGCGCGAAGAACTCGTCGCCTGTCGCCGGGGCGCAGGTCAGGCCGAGGACGGGCTCCCCGTCGTGGCAGAGCGCGATCGTGAACGAGAACACCGGGTTCCCCTGCGAGTAGTTGTGAGTCCCGTCCAGCGGGTCGACGACCCACAGCCAACCCCGCTTCCAGTCGCCCGCCGGGCCCGATCCCTCTTCCGAGAGGAGCGCGTGCTCGGGAAACTCACCCCGCAGGCGCTGGAGAACAGCGCTCTCAACGGCGAGGTCCGTCTCCGTCACGAAGTTGCCGCGCCCCTTCCTCCGCATCTCCCCGCGCTGCCCCCCGGCTCGCCCGGGGAACCGGTCGAGCAGCATGCGCGATGCCTCTTCGGCGCAATCGCGCATGACCTCCTCGGCGCTGCGCCCCGAAGTGGACCGCGGGAGGTCAGTCCTAGCTGAGGGTTTCAACCCTCAGAAGTCCCGTCACCCAACCCTCAGATGCCTCGATGCCCAACTCTGTTGCCTGTCCACTATTTCACTGCTCACTGTTCACTGCTCACTGTCCCGCTACATGCGCTCCGGCGCGCTCATCCCCATCAGCGACAGCGTCCGCGCCAGCACGATCTGCGCCGCGGATACGAGCTTTAGCCGCGCCATCGAGAGCGCCTCGTCGTCCGAGAGCACCCGGCACTTCTCGTAGAAGTCGTGGAACGCCGTCGCCAGCTCGGTCGCGTAGTACGGAAGCTGGTGCGGCTCCAGGCTCGTCGCGATCGCCTCGACCAGCTCCGGCAGGCGCAGCATCTTGCGGATCAGCGCAAGCTCGGCCTCGTGCGTAAGCAGCGAGACGTCGCCGGCCGACCAGTCCTCGATCCGGTCAGACGCCTGCGCCAGGATGCCGGCGATGCGCGCGTGCGCGTACTGCACGTAATACACCGGGTTCTCCTGGCTCTGCCGCTTCGCCAACTCGATGTCGAACTCCATGTGCGAGTCGGCCGCGCGCGAGACGAAGTTGAAGCGGACAGCGTCAGCCCCGACCTCATCGACTACTTCTCGCAACGTGATGATGTCGCCTGCGCGCTTGGAGAGCCTGACCGTCTCCGCGCCGCGCTTCAGGGTCACGAGCTGATAAATGATGATCGTCAGGTTGTCCGCGTCGACGCCGAGTGCGGCAACAGCCGCCTTCATCCGCGGCACGTGGCCCTGGTGGTCCGCGCCCCAGACGTCGACCACCCGGTCGAAGCCGCGCAGCAGGAACTTGTCGTAATGGTAGGCGATGTCGGACGCGAAATACGTCGGCTGGCCGGTAGAGCGCACGATAACATTGTCGCGCTGCGGCGCTGTCGCATGGGGATCCTGGGAATCACCCAGGCCGGGAGCGGTGAACCAAACGGCGCCCTCGCGCTGGGCGATGCAGCCGCGTTCACGCAGCAGCCCCATCGCCTTCTCGTACGTGCTGTCCTTGTACAGCGAGCGCTCCGAGAACCAGTTGTCGTACTCGACGGCGATGGCAGCCAGGTCGCGCTTGATGCCGTCCACCATCTTCGCGACACCTAGGTCGTGCAGCTCGGGCGGATACGGCTCGCCCGGCGGCCTCAGCAGCGAGTCGCCCCGTTCCTCCTTGAGCTGCTCGGCGATGTCGATCATATACTCGCCCGGGTAACCGCCCTCGGGGATGTCCGCCTCGCGCCCGAATATCTGCTGGTAGCGCGCGTAGAGGGTGGCCGCGAACGTCTCCGTCTGCGTCCCCGCGTCGTTCACGAGGTATTCGCGCTGTATTTCGAACCCCGCCGCCTTCAGCACCCTCGCGAGCGTGTCTCCGAGGGCCAGTCCGCGCCCGTTGCCGACGTGGATCGGCCCGACCGGATTCGCGGAGACGAATTCGACCTGCAGTCGCTTCCCTTCGCCGAGCGGGACGTCGCCGAATGCCTCGCCCACCCGCACGATCTCATCCACCCGCGACGCCAACCATTCCGCCGACAGGCGGATGTTGATGAAGCCCGGAGGCGCGGTATCAACCGACTCGACAGCCCCGCCGCTAGGAACGCGCCCGGCGATGACCCGCGCGAGGTCCAGCGGGTTCATCCCGGCGGTGCGCGCGAGCCGCAGGGGCAAGCTCGAGGCGTAGTCCCCGTGCTCCGGCCGCTGCGGCCGCTCGAGAAGCGGGTCGGGCGCGCCGGCAGCCGGTATCTCGCCGGCCTCCTGCGCAGCGCGAATCGCCTCAGTGATGAGCTTCTCGATCTCGTGTCTGATCATCGCCCCAAACCACATACCGCCCCCGTTTGTGGGGACGGTACGCGTTGATTCTATCGAGCAGACCGACTGATGTCACGCAGATTCGCCGCGCTAGCCCCTAATACTCCGAACAAACGCCGTTAGGCCGGGGGTCTGGGAGCCTGCCCTGAGTGGGCGGGGCCATGCGGGCGAGGACACGAAGGGGTGTCCCCCAGTTCACCACCCCGGGCGGGTGGCTGGTAAGAAAGACGCCGCGCTCATGCGAAGGAGGAACACAACATCTCGAGGGACACAGGGGTGGCACACGCCAAATCACGAGACCTCCGCCGACAGCCTGTCCCATAGCGACCTCACTCGCGCGCCCAGCGCCGCATGCTCCGGGCGTTCGAGATTCGGATCGTCGTCGAGAATGGCGGTCGCCTCGTCCTTCGCCAGCTGGATCAACTTCGTGTCCGTCAGCTTGGCCACGCGCAGGTCGGGCAGGCCGGACTGGCGCGTCCCAAAGTACTCCCCGGGACCCCGCAGCCTCAGGTCCTCCTCCGCCAGCTTGAACCCGTCGCTGGTGCTCTCCATGATGCGCAGTCGCTCTTCCCCTTCCTCGGACGGCTCATCAAACAACAGAAGGCAGGTCGATGCCAGCTCGCTGCGACGAACACGGCCGCGGAACTGGTGGAGCTGCGTCAGCCCAAAGCGGTCCGCCGCCTCGATCAGAATGACAGTGGCGTTCGGCACGTCGATCCCCACTTCCACGACGGCGGTGGATACGAGGATCTCGAGCTCGCCGTCGCGGAAGGCGCGCATCGTCGCGTCCTTCTCCGCCGGCGTCATGCGGCCGTGCAGCAGCCCAAGGCGCAGGTCAGGAAAGACGTCGCGCGCGAGGCGCTCGTATTCCTGCACGGCAGCCTTCGTCTGAATCGTCTCGGACTCTTCGACTAGCGGACAGATGACATACGCCTGGCGTCCCTCGGCCACCTTATCGCGCACGAACTTATAGGCGCTTTCCCGCTGGCGGGGCGGCACGCGATACGTCTTCGTCTCCGGCCGCCCCGGCGGCATCTCGTCCAGCACCGTTATGTCGAGATCGCCATAAACTGTCAGCGCCAGCGTGCGCGGTATCGGTGTCGCCGTCATCACCAGCACATGTGGCGTCCCGCCCTTCTCCCGCAGTGCCGCCCGCTGCTCGACGCCAAAGCGGTGCTGCTCATCGACGACCACGAGCCCCAGCCGGCTGAACTCGACGTCGCCCTGGATCAGCGCGTGCGTGCCGACCGCGATGTCGACGCTTCCGCTACCGATCGCTTCTCTCGCCGCGGACTTCTCGGCCGCCTTGAGGCTGCCGCGCAGAAGCGCGACGTTCACCGGTCGATCGAGGAACGGCGGGCGGAGCGTCAAGTAACCGGGTCCCGTCCCCTGGAACCAGACGCCGTCCGAGACCTCGCCTCCCGGCGAAAACAGCCGGCAGAACGTCTTGAAGTGCTGCTCCGCCAGGATCTCGGTCGGCGCCATGATCGCGCCCTGGTAGCCGGAAGCGACGGCGGCCAGCAACGCCGTCGCGGCCACTACAGTCTTGCCGCTTCCGACATCACCCTCCAGCAGGCGGCTCATCGGCACATCCAGCCGGATGTCCGCGAGAATCGTGTCGATCGCGCGGCGTTGGGCAGACGTCATCTCGAACGGAAGCGAGCCGATAAAGCCGTCCGGTAGCGCGTCGGGAATCGCCAGCAGGGGCGCGGCGCCCGAGGTCTGCCATTCGCGACGCCGCTTGATCACTCCCAGCTCCACGACGAGCAGCTCCTCGAAGGCGAACCGGCGTGTCCCCGCTTCGGCGTGCTCGCGTGTGTCCGGAAGATGGACGCGGCGCATTGCCTCCGGAGCGGCCGGCAGGCGCAGCCGCGAGCGCAGCGCCTCAGGCAGCGTCTCCGGCAGCTTTGCGGCGAAGCCCCGCACGGCCTGCTCCTTCAGCGGAAGGATGTCGCGCTGTTCGAGGTTCTTCGTGCTCGGGTACACCGGGACGATGCGACGCGTGCGCAGAGCCTCGTCCGTGGGATCGCCGAACTCCGGGTTCTCCATCTGCAACCGGCCGCGGAAAGCGGTGACTTTGCCGCTGAACGCCACTTTCAGCCCTTCATACAACCGTCTCGCCATCCAGGGGCCCGACCACCAGATCACCCGGATGCTCCCTGTGCCGTCGTTCACGATCGCCTCGGTCACCTTCCTGCGGCCGACGACTGAAGCGCCCGAAGACCAGACATGGCCGATGATCGTCTGGTGTTCGCCGGGGCGCAGGCGGGCGATGGGCGTGGCGGGTGGATACTCGTCGTAGCGGACCGGGAAATGGAAGAGAAAGTCCTCGACCGTCTCAACGTGGAGGCGTTTCAGTTTCGCCGCCGTCCCCTTGCTCACGCCCTTCAGCACCGTCACCGACGAGTCCAGCCCGCCGATTACCGTCGGCGCCGCGGGTTCGGCCTTCAGCCGCCCCGTCGTGACGGTTGCCCTCTCCGCCGGCCGTGCCGGAGCGCTGCGAGGGTTAACGGGAGACATGTCTGCTGTGCCAGCGGGAGCGGCCGGAAATTCCAACAACCTCCCCCCCTCTTCGGCCGACGTCTCTTGCCCGATTTCCGACTTCCGACTTCCGACTTCCGACTTCCCGTCCCCCTCCACCGCCTTCAGAAGCTCCTCCACAACACGCCGCCGCTGGACCGGGTGCAGCGCCCGGTATCCGCCCGGCGGGAGCGCCTGGAGCACCCGCGAGAAGCCGTGCCCCGGGGATAGCCCGCTGTCACTCGCGAAGCGGAGCAGGTAGCGGTCGAGCCCCCCGATTACGGACGTGTCCGCGAACTTGCGGCTGCGCTCCAGGTCAAGGACCTTGCGCAGCCCCTCCGCCGCGTCGCTCAAGCCCTTACTCTTCACCCTCCAGCACACCCACACCGAGGACGCCGGGCCCCGTATGCACTCCGATCACCGGCCCAAGCCTCGACATGCTCACCGTGATTCCGGGCAGCGCCTCACGCAGCCGGCGGCACAGGTCTTCAGCGTCTTGCGGGTTCGTCGAGTACGCCACCGCCGCCTCCGCGACGCGCGGATACGAAGTGACGATCTCGAAGATGCGCTCATACGCATGCGATTTCCTGCGCACGCGCTCGCCCGGGTGCACCTCACCGTCGCGGAGGTAGAGGATCGGCTTGATGCGGAGCATGTTGCCAAGGAACGCGCGCGCACGGCCGATCCGGCCTCCACGCCGCACGTATTCGAGCGTGTCGAGCACGACGACGATGCGAACGCGCGGGACCATGCCTTCAACCAGCGTCTTGATCTCCTCGACCTCTGCCCCCCCGACCGCCGCCTTCGCCGCCGCACACACGAGGAAGCTTATCCCGAGCGAAACCGACTGCGAATCGATGACCTCAATCTTTCCGCCGCGATCCGAGAGCTGCTCGGCCGCTTGTCGCGCATTATTACCAGTCGCGGAGAGTTTGCCGGAGATGTGAATGGACACGATGTCCGCGCCGTCCGCAAGAATCGGCTCGTAGGCCGCGAGGAAATCACCCGGAGAGGGCGCAGAAGTCGTCGGCAGCACCTTGCTCCGCACGAGCTTGTCGTAGAAGAGGTCGTGCCCGATCTCGGTGCCCTCTTTGTACGACTCGTCGCCGAAGATCACGCTCAGCGGCACCACCGACACGCCCAACTCGCGCGCCAACTTGGGCGACATGTCGGACGTGCTGTCGGTGACGATACGTACGGCCAAACGCGCGCTCCCTTCCGCCGCCAGTATAGCAGCGCCCCGCGCTCCAGCCGGGCCTCAGATGGCACCCGGAGGCAGAAACTGGATGGCGGAACTGTCATTCCGAGCTCGCGGGGCGGGGCGAACAGGTAGGGGCGACAGGCCCGTCGCCCATGGCAGGGAGAGCGCAGCCCCGACCGGTGGTGCGGTACCTCTTAGTTCTCGCCGACTCTACAGCCGCGCCGGCAGCCCCGAAAGCCCCTTTACCCGCAGGCGTGTGCCTTGCGCGCCCTCAGGACAGCCCGCAGGTCCGCTACATCTATTACGCCATCTCCATTCACATCCGCCTCGGCCTTCCAGCGCTCAGACCCCGGCGTGCTGTGCATCGCGCTCGCCACAGCCTTCACGTCCGATGCATCCACCTCACCGTCGCCGGTCACGTCTCCCGCGCAACGAGGCGCCTCCAACTCATAGGCGCCGATATCGCAAACAGCAACGCCGTCGCCGTTCCCGTCCAACGGCCGCCCAACGCCGCGCTGGTCGGTCGCGGAGCAGCCGAGGTTATCGCCGGCATCGATGGCGGGACTTCCAGGGAGAAGAGCTTGCGTCTCGGTTGGTCCTCCGTTGTCGGCGAGCGGGCCGAGGAGCGGGTCGCTGTTCTGAATATCCCCGGGGGCCGTGAAACCGCAACTGGCATCGCTGCTCAGGTTGTGGCCGCCTGAAGCTACCGATACTGCGCCGGCACAGTTGCCGCCCGTGTTGTTCGCTAAGATCGTATTCTTCAATACAAGGTTCCCTGCCTTAAAAATCCCACTGTAGATGCCACCGCCGACTGAGCCGCCAGCATCGTTCCCGCTAATCGTCACATTGTCGAGCGTCAGCTTACCGCCGCTGTTCCAAATGGCAGCCCCGGCACCGCTGCCATTGCCGGTAACTGTCACATTGCTGATAGCTAACGTGCCCGTCGCGTCATTAAAGATGCCGCCGCCCGCATTATTGGCAATCAGTCTATTCGTAAGAGTCATCTTCCAGCCGTTGTAGATTCCGCCGCCGGCACCAACCGTCCCATTGTCCGCGACCGTCACGTTGTTCACAGTTGCTATGTTGTAGTTTCCGATAGCCCCGGCGCCGAACCCCGACCCATTGCCGCTGAACATAACGCCGTTCAATGTCATCGTCCCCTCGTTGGAGATAGCTCCATCGCTCGACTGGCTGCCCGGGCCGCCGTTGTAAACGAAGGCCCCACCGTTAACAGGTCTTAATCGGACGCCTCCAGGGGGCGTAGGGTCCACCAACTGGCTCAAACGTACCCCCCCTCCGACAATCCGCAATTAGCCGTTCGGCGTAATCCGGGTTTATTTCTATTGGCCAAAAGTTTACGCGTGGCGTCGCTCAAGCCGTAAGAAGTGCCACTTGCCCGTTAGACTTCGCCCCCGCCTTTCGGTACGCTTTTCTCGACGGTCGGCTCCAGCGTCCGATCCGCCAAAAGGAGCCACGAGGTCCAACGTGAACGAGACGAGCAACTAACGCCCCGTGGGGCCCGCAAGAAAACGCTTTTTTGCAAAACAAATTCACGCCCGAATCTCTAATGATGGACAAAATGGATTCCCTTCGTAAATCTTTGATTGTCGGCCGGCTGATGGCTTCGACCGTCGCTCAATCAGACAAATCATCGGCAAACGGCGGCTCCCCAAACGCGGACGGCGCTATTCCCCGCAAATTAGGGGCCCCATCAATCAATCGCCACGAGCCAATGCCAGCGGACAATCAGAAAACACACACGAAATGCTTTTGTTTGAATGCAGCGAACGGCCCGCTAGTCCAGGAAGAAGTCGCCGACAGCCGCGACGAACAGCTCCGGCGAGGTGTGCATCGCGGCGTGGCCCTGCGCGGGCAACACCTCGATGCGAGAGTTCGGCAGCGCCGCCGCCAGCGCTTCCGCATCCGCGTGGTCCGTCTCCGGGCTGCGCTCCCCCACGACGATCAGGGTCGGCACCTGGAAATGGGCGAAGCGCGCCGGGTCGAAGCGGTAATCGCGGTCGGCGTGCAGCTCGCGGGGGATGGTGTGCGCGTTCTTCAGGCGCTCCAGCCAACGCGGCTGCGAGCGCAACACCGCGAGGTCATCCGTGGACATGGTGATGATGTCCGTCATGAATGTCACCACCACGCCGTCGCGGTTGCCGTCCTCGAGGAACGTCTCCATCCGCTCGACGGTGCCCGGCGGATAGACTGTGCTCCTCGAAGCGGTGATCCCGCCCTCGTACAGCCCCAGCTTGCGGACGTTCCCCGTTCTCTGGCTCGCCTCGAGAGTGACGAGGGCGCCGAAGCCGTGACCGAACAGGTTCACCGGCTCGCCCGCGCTCTCGATCACAGCTACAACATCGTCCAGCTCGCGTTCCAGACAGTAATCCACGCCGTCGCCGCTCTCTCCGCGTCCCCGGCGGTCGAGCGCCCGGACCGTGAAGTACCGTTCGAGCATTGGGATCACGAAGCGGTAAGCAGTGTCGTGGTCGGAAGTCGAACCGTGCACCAGCACGAGCGGCGGCCCGCTTCCTGCCCGCTCATACGCGATCGGAGTGCCATCCCTGGATTTGACTACATCCATGTGCTATTCCACCGAAACGATGTAGTCGTAGTTGGGCTGTCCACCAAACACTACCTCCACTTCATATGACGAAAAGCGCTCCCGAATGTTTCGAGCGAGCTCCTCCGCTGCGGCGGCCGTCGTCTCCGCGCCGTAGTACAGGGTCGCCAGGCTCTCGTCTGCTTGCGGCAGGCTCTCGAGCGCCCCGACGACCGCCTCTTCTGCAGACGGCGCCGCCAGTTGCAGCTGGTCGTCTACAATCGCGATAACGTCGCCTTCGTTGACGCGGACGCCGCCGATGCTGGTACGACGCACGGCTCGTGTGATCTCGATCGTGCGGACGGCGCCGCAGGCATCCTCCATCGCCCCGACCACGGTTTTGACGTCCTCGCCCGGGCTTACGGCGAGCAGCGCGGCGATTCCCTGCGGCATCGAGCGCGTCCCGACGACGTGTAGGCGCTTCTTGGTCAGCTTTCGCGCCTGCTGCGCCGCGAGGATGATGTTCTTGTCATTCGGCAACACCGCGACATCATCCGCGGGGCACGCCTCGACGGCGTCGACGATCTCGCGAGTGCTCGGGTTCATCGTCGGGCCGCCGGAGACAACCCGGGTGCAGCCGACGCTCCGGAAGACGCGTGCCATGCCCTCGCCGGCCACCACTGCGACTGTGGACAGCGGCGGGGCTTCGGCGGCGTCGCCACGCATCTCTTCATGCATCTCGACGAAGCGCTCCGCCTGCTTCCTGATGTTGTCCACCTTCACCTGCACGAGCTGACCGGCCCCCGTCCCCAGCGACAGCGCCGCGCCCGGGTCGTCCGTATGGACGTGAACGCGCACAAGCTGCGGGTCGCCCACGACAATGACTGAATCGCCCAGCCCCATTACCCGCCCGCGGATCTCTTCGAGGTCGAGCTCTCTTCCGCCGATGAGAAGCTCGGTGCAGTAGCCGTAGAGCGAACCCTCCGTCTGGTGCCGCGCGCCCGTAGAAGCCAACCAGTCTTGCTCCACGGGCTCGGCCGCCTCCGCCGTCGTCTCGATGGGCTCGCCGCGAATGTGATGCAGCATGCCTTCCAGCAACACGCTGAGCCCGAGCCCGCCCGCGTCGACAACGCCCGCTTCGCGCAGCACTGGGAGCAATGAAGGCGTCTTTTCGACGCTCGATTTCGCCGTGCTAACAGCGGTCTCGAGCAACGAATCCAGATCACCGTTGCCGTTGGCGGCAGTGACAGCCTCTGAGACCTCGCGTATTACGGTGAGAATCGTCCCCTCCGCCGGTTTGGTCACCGCCCTGTAAGCGGCAGCAGACGCCTGCTCCAGTCCGGCAGCCAGTCCCTTCGGCGTTACGTCCGTGGCGCCATCAACACCGCGCGCCAGGCCGCCGATGATCTGCGAGAGGATGACGCCGGAGTTGCCGCGGGCGCCCATCAGAGCCCCATGCGACATCGCGGCGAGCACCGCCCCGGCCGCGGGATCTTCACAGCGCTCCGCTTCTTCCATTGTGGCACGCATCGTCAGGTACATATTCGTGCCGGTGTCACCGTCAGGCACGGGAAAGATGTTGACGGCGTTTACCTGAAGGACGTTGCGCTCGAGCCATGCGGTGGCGGCGGCGAACAATTCGCGCAGTTCAGCGCCTGAGAGGGAAGCGATTGCGGGGCGGCTCACAGGAGCGCCCGCTTGAAGGCGGGGCGGCGGAGGCAGTCAGCCTTGTCCCTATGAACGGCCGATGTTACCATGCCTTCTGCGCAATTCTAACAACAGCGTACGGCAGGGTAAAGGAAAACATACTTGGCAAGGTGCGATCTGTGCGGCAAAACGACAGCTTACGGCCGCAACATCCGGCACAAACACTCGGGACGCTGGGAGCGCAAGGCTCCGAAGACGAACCGCACATTCAAGGCCAACGTCCAGAACAAGACGTTGGTCGTAAACGGCATCCCGCTGCGCCTCAAGATCTGCACGCGCTGCCTGCGCACGACGCTCAAGGCGACGGCCTGACCAGGCTGTAGAGATCAGCCGTCAGGCGTCAAAGATTGGCTTTCCGTTAGCTCCACAGGCACTCGTCAGGCACCGCGCCTAACACCAGACAAAGACTCTTGCAACCGCTCGATGTTCTGCCCGGGCGTCCCGCGCTCGTTGAAGATGGCGCTCGCGGCGACGACGACGTTGGCGCCGGCCGCGGCGCAGCGCGGGGCGGTCTCCGGCGAGACGCCGCCGTCCACCTCGATCTCCGCACGAAAGCCGCCTTCGTCGATCAGCCGACGCAGGCGGGCAACCTTCGGCAGGGCGCTCTCGATGAAACGCTGACCTGATGCGCCCGGGTTCACAGCCATCACCATCACTTGATCGACCTCCGGCAGGACCTCCTCGACAGCACCTACAGGCGTCCCCGGGTTCAGGCAGACTCCGGCTCTCTTCTCTCGCTGGTGCACGTCCTGGATGATTCTGTGCAGGTGCGTCGCGGCCTCGACGTGGACGTTGATGATATCGCCGCCCGCGTCCATAAACGGCCCCGCCTGCTTCTCCGGCTCGACGACCATCAGGTGGATGTCGAGCACGAGGCCAGTGCTGCGTCGAATCGCCTCCACCACCAGCAGGCCAACGCTAATGGCGGGCACGAACCGCCCATCCATCACATCGATATGGATGTAGTCGGCGCCCGCCTGTTCGCACTCCTGAATTTGCTCGCGCAACCGCGAAAAATCCGCCGATAGGATGGATGGGGCGAGCTTGATTCCGTTGATCAAGCTTCATCCCTCAGCCGCTCGCGCGCCAGCTTAAGCGCCTCCGCCACTCGCGAAGGCGCAGTCCCGCCCGGCACATCCCTCGCAGCGACGGAGGCGCGCACATCGAGCGCAAGGACATCATGCTCGAAGAGGGGCGAGAAACGGCGATATTCTTCCAGCGAAAGGCCGCGCAGCGACTTGCCCTCGCCTTCGGCGTAGCGCACGAGGTCCGCGACGGCTTGATGCGCCTCGCGAAAGGGCATACCCTTCCGTACAAGGTAGTCCGCTACGTCTGTCGCCAGCGCGTATGATTCCGCCGCCGCCGACTCCATTCGTTCGCTACGTACTTCGAGCGCCGGTAGCAGGGCAGTCAGCACCTCCAAAGTGGCAAGCAGCGTGTCCACCGTATCGAAGAGCGGTTGTTTGTCTTCCTGCAGGTCTCGGTTGTAAGCGAGCGGCAGCCCCTTGAGCATTGTGAGGATCGCAATCAGATTGCCGTAGGCTCGCCCCGTGCGGCCGCGGGCTAGCTCCGCGACGTCCGGGTTCCGCTTCTGCGGCATGATACTCGAGCCCGTCGTGAAGGTGACCGGCAGGCGTAGGAAGCCGAACTCGTCGCTGCTCCAGAGCACGATCTCTTCAGCGAGACGCGACAGATGCATCATCGCTGCCGCCGCCGCCGCCTGAAACTCCACGACGAAGTCGCGGTCCGCCACAGCGTCGATGCTGTTTCGGCTCACTCGACTGAAGCCCAGCTCGCTCGCGACGAACTCCCGGTCAAGCGGATAGGGCACGCCGGCCAATGCCCCGGCGCCCAGTGGCAGCTCGTCTGCACGCGAGCGGCAGTCGAGGAAGCGGCCCGAGTCGCGGTCGAGCATCTCGAAGTACGCGAGGAGATGATGTGCGAAGAGCACAGGCTGCGCGCGCTGAAGATGCGTGTACCCGGGCATAACCGCATTCTGATTCGCCTCAGCCAGATCCAGCAGCGCCGTCTGCAGGCGTCGAATTGACGCGACGGCGTCATCGCAAGCCTCTATTACGAACAAGCGCATATCAGTAGCGATCTGGTCGTTGCGAGAGCGGGCCGTGTGCAGCCGCCCCGCCGCCTCACCGATCTTCTCGTGCAGCCGCGCCTCGATGTTCAGGTGGATGTCCTCGAGCTCCTCGCGGAACGGGAACTCGCCGCGCTCAATCTCCTCGCGGATCTCCCCGAGGCCGCGCAGGATCGAATGAGCATCGTCGCCCGGGATGATCCCCTGTTTCGCCAGCATCCGGGCATGTGCAATGGACGCGGCGATGTCGTGCCGGTAGAGGCGCCGGTCATAGGCGATCGACGCGCTGTACTTGAGCGCCCGCTCGTCGAGACCGCGCGCGGTCGGGCTTTCGATACGATCTTTTTGTTCGGGCATCGTGCGGCAATTATACCCGGCAGCTCTTTAGCTACCGAGGCGTGAGAGCGTCGACGAAGAGGGGAAGGTCCATCAGCTCGCCGATGGCATCGATGGTGTAATCCGGCTCGACAGCGCCCGGCTCAGGCTCATCCTCCGTCGTCTCGACCGGCTCGCCGGTGACAGGCCGGCGCCAGATGCCCGTCATCCCAAGCGCTTTTGCGCCTTCGACGTCCGCACGCAGACTGTCCCCGACCATCACCGTCTCTTCGGCATCCACACGCATGCGCTCGAGCGCGTACTGGAAGATCCGTGTGTGCGGCTTCATGTAGCCGACGTCACAGGAGATGACCGTCGTCTCGAACAGATCGGTGAGACCGAGATAGCGCATCTCTTCGTGGAAGCGAGGCCCGCTGTAGCCGCGGTTGGTGACCGCCCCGAGGCGGTGGCCGCGGTCTTTCAGCCATTGCAGCGTGGGCAGTACATCCGGGAAGAGCTCACGGCCGAGAAACGCCCCGCCGAGGTTCCACGCTTCCCACAGCTCCCCACCTTGGTGTGGCGTCAGCGCCAGGTCGTGCTCGGCGGCGATGCGACGACATAGCTCGGGATAGTTGGGGTCGATGCAATCGCCGTGGAATGCACGGCTCGTCTCCTCTTCCACAGCGAGCCGGATATCTCGCCCGAGGTAGAAGCGCTCACCTTCGAAATGATGGCCCCACGTCGCCAGAAGCTCGCGGATGCGGCGCACCGTCTCTTTACGAATGAGCTCCCGTGGCGGCATATTCGGGAAGTGCCAGAGGGTATCGCCGAGGTCGAAGAAGACGGTGGTAATGCGCGGTCTCATAGGTCCTTCGGATCGAAGCGTGTGACGCCTGCGATGGCATCATATGCTCGATCAGTGGATATGATGCCTTCCAGCCCGTATTGCAGCACGACGGCCGCGTGGATAGCATCTCGAGGATCAAGCCGCGTGTGCGTGCCTAGCACTAATCGCGCACCAAGCATTATCGCGTGATCAACCGAAAAGGGAGCTTGGAAAAGCGTCAGCAGCCGATCCAGGTATCGCAGTCCAATGTCCTCCCGCCGACGGTACCAGTAGACATACATCACCTCTTGTAAAGCCTCAGTGTCCGTGTTGGCAGTTTCGCGGCCAGCACGCACGTCGGCGAGGAGTCTGCGGCAGGGATCGCGGTACGAATGGGGCTGGCCCCGTGCGTAAATGAATACGTTAGCGTCGATCAGCTTCAAGATCGCGCTCGATCTCCATCATCTCCTCAGCTGGACCCCGCTGGATAATATCCTTCAGTTCCTCCCAGGAGCCAAGATCGTCTTCACCTGCGAAAATCCACTCCAGCGCCTCCTGCTTCTCACGTTCAGATGGCGATACTACGTACATGGCAACCGCCTCTCGTATCATTGAACCGACGGAGCGGCCCTCGGTCTGAGCCTTTTCCTCAAGCGTTCGATATTCCTTTGGATCAAAGAGGATCTCAACCCGCTTCGACTTCATTTCAAAACCTCCGGATGCCTACGGATAGAATATGGCAGGCCCGCTTTGCTGTCAACCGAATCGTGATAGATTCTCGATGTGGCCGAAGAACTCTACGGTATCGTGTCCACGCTCGATGAGGAGCACCAGGACGCCATCTGGCGCTTGTGGGAAGAGGTCGAGCGCGCGTTCGGAGTGAGCATCAGCGATACACACGTGCCGCATTTCACCTATCACTGCGCGAAGTCATACGCGCCTGCAGTACACGACCTTCTCGCGAGCATCGCCGCGACTACGGCGCCGGTGGCCACTGCCTCATTTTTCATCGGGGTGTTCGATGCGCCGCCGCCGCTGTTCTTCCTGCCGCTCGCGCGAACCGATGCGCTGAGCGCGATGCACCGGAGGCTCTGGGCGGAGCTCGACTCAATCGCGACTGGCGTCATGGACCGCTATGCTGCTGACCGCTGGTTCGCGACGGTGAACCTGGCGCCGGACCTTGAGACCGATATCTCGCGCGAACTCCTCCTGTTCCTGTTGAAGCGAGACTTCCAGTGGCAGATAACCGTCGATAACGTTTGCATTCTGCACGACACGGGCGAGCGGCAGATTATCGAGGCGCGATTCGACTTCAAGGGTTGAGGGCATCGTGGCTTTCGGCCAGCGTCTGCGCCTGCGCTTGGACGCGCACAGGGAGCCCCCAGATGTTGATGAAGCCGGCGGCGGCATTGCGGTCGAAGGTGTCGCCCTTCTCGTACGTGGCCAGCGAGAAGTCATACAGGCTCTTTGGTGACTTGCGCCCGACGGCAACCGCGGTGCCCTTGTGCAGCTTCACACGCACGGTTCCCGACACGTGCCGCTGAGTCGACTGGATGTATGCAGCCAGGTCGCGGTGGTGCGCCGAGAACCAGAGCCCGTTGTAAACCACCTCCGCGTACTCCTCCGCGATGCGCATTTTCAGCCGCCGCTGTTCCTTCGATAGCGTCAGCGATTCCAACGCCTCGTGTGCCGTGAGCAACGTGATCCCCGCCGGCGCCTCGTATATCTCGCGTGACTTGATGCCCACGAGCCGGTCCTCGACGCTATCTATGCGCCCGACGCCGTGCTCGCCCGCAAGTTTGTTCAGCCGCCTAACAAGTGCCACCGGCTCAATTGCCTCGCCGTCGATGGATATCGGCAGCCCCGCCTCAAAACCAATCTCGACGTAAGCAGGGTCCTTGGGCGCCTCCGCGGGCGCCTTCGTCCACGCGTAAACATCCGCCGGCGGTTCGACCCACGGGTCTTCGAGGATGCCCGTCTCGACGCTACGACCCCAGAGGTTCTCGTCGATACTGTACGGGCTCGCCTTCGTGACGTTGATCGGGATCGAGTGCTCCTGCGCGTAGACGATCTCAGACTCGCGGTCCATCTCCCATTCCCGCAGCGGCGCGACGATCTTCAGCTTGGGCGCCAGCGCCTGCACGGAGACGTCGAGACGGACCTGGTCGTTGCCTTTGCCGGTGCAGCCGTGCGCGACAGCCGTCGCACCTTCATCTCTCGCGACTGCCACCATCTCGCGGGCGATCAGCGGGCGGGAGAGCGCCGTTGCCAGCGGATAGTGGCCCTGGTAGCGTGCGCCGGCAAGGAGGGCCGGAAAGGCGAAGTGGCGGATGAACGTCTCCTGAGCGTCCTGCCAGACGTGGCGCGAGGCGCCCGCCGCCATCGCGCGCGACTGAAGCTCCTCGCGCGAGCGGTCCATCCCCACATCGACGGTCAGAGCGACAACGTCGTAGCCGCGCTCTTCCTTGAGCCAGCGGATGGCGACCGAGGTGTCGAGGCCGCCGGAGTAGGCGAGGACGATCTTCTCAGGCATCGAGCTACCGCATAGACGTCCCGGCTGCGATTACTTAGGCCCTCCGGCCTCGAATCGTGCGAGGACGCGGTCCACGATTTCAATCGCGCGGTCGATCTCGTCTTCCGAGACCGTCAGCGGCGGGATGAAGCGCAGCGCCGTTGGCTTGACGTTGTTGACCAGCAACCCCTCCTCGGAGCAAACGCCCATAATCTCTTCGGCGACCGGCCGGTCGAGCTCAAGCGCCCAGATCAACCCCTTGCCACGCACTTCGGTGATCATTGCGCGGCGGTCGGCGAGCGAGTGGAGCTTGCGCTCGATGTAGTCGCCCTTCTTCGCCACCTGCGACGGCAGGTCGTGCTTGAGCATATAAGTCAGGACGGTATACCCAACCTCGCAGGCTAACGCGTTTCCGCCGAAGGTCGTCCCATGCTCGCCCTGGCCGAGGACGGCGCAGTGGTCCTTGGCCAGGAACGCACCGATCGGAAACCCGCCGCCTAGGGCTTTCGCGACCGCCATCGCATCCGGCTCGATGCGGTAGTGCTGGTGGGCGAATAGCTTGCCGGTGCGGCCGACACCCGTCTGGACTTCATCCAGCATAAGCAGTATCCCTGCTTCGTCGCACCAGCCCCGGACCTGCGGAAGATAGTCGTCG